>FTIF01005312.1_pt2 | contig 31745 bp, 25 predicted proteins | sample 1658001 | NCBI WGS metagenome assembly FTIF01 (sample SAMEA3914789, study PRJEB12502) | metagenome | biome: forest; material: soil | place: Canada | collected 2011-07-03 | depth 0.3 m | reverse complement strand
GGAGAGGGTTGGGGTGAGGGGCGGTTGCGGCGCATGAGGTACGAAAACTGGATTCGCCTGCGCGGGAATGACGACTGGTTGATTTTCGTGAGAAGAACCATGCCGTTCACCACAGCCCCCTTTCCGAATTTCACAAGCGTTTGTCCCCCAGGCACATTCAGTCCCAGCCGCCGCCTGATTACGCTGCATAGCAACAAATTCCCATAAATCCCTTCGAGGAGTAGCAGATGGTCCCCAGAACCCTGTTCGGCGCGGAACATGAAGAGTTCCGCAAAAGCATGCGCCGCTTTTTTGCCGAAGAGGTGATGCCGCACCACGAACGGTGGGAGGAACAGCAGCACGTCGACCGTGCCATCTGGAACCGCGCCGGCGAGCTGGGCTTCCTCTGCCTGACCATTCCCGAGGAATACGGCGGCATGGGCGCGGACCGGCTCTATAGCACGGTGCTGATGGAGGAGCAGACCCATGCCGGCGCTTCCGGCGTCGGCTTCTCGGTGCACTCGGACATCATCGCCAACTACATCTACAACTTCGGCAACGAGGCGCAGAAGAAGCACTGGCTGCCGAAGATGGCCAGCGGCGAGGCCATCGGCGCGGTGGCGATGACCGAGCCGGGCACCGGCTCGGACCTGCAATCGATCAAGACCCGCGCGGTGAAGGATGGTGATGATTACATCATCAACGGCTCCAAGATCTTCATCACCAACGGCTACCTCAGCGACATCGTGGTGGTGGTGGCGCGCACTGGCGACAGCGGCGAAGGCTCCAAGGACCTGTCCCTGATCCTGGTCGAAGCCGGCACCCCCGGCTTCACCAAGGGCAAGCCGCTGAAGAAAGTCGGCATGAAGGGCCAGGACACCTGCGAGCTGTTCTTCGAGAACGTGCGCGTGCCGCAGTCCAACCTGCTCGGCCCCAAGGAAGGCATGGGCTTCATCATGCTGATGAAGGAGCTGGCCTGGGAGCGGCTGATCATCGCCATCCTGTCCATCGCCGGCGCCCAGGCGGCGCTGGACATGACCCTGGAATACACCCGCAACCGCAAGGTCTTCGGCAAGCCGGTGGCCTCGTTCCAGAACTCGCGCTTCAAGCTGGCCGAGATGAAGGCCGAGATCGGCATCGGCCAGGTCTTCGTCGACCGCTGCATCGAGCTGCAATTGAACAACAAGCTGGCGCCGGACGCCGCCGCGGCGGCCAAGTACTGGACCTCGGACCTGCTGTGCAAGGTGGTGGACGAGTGCGTGCAGTTGCACGGCGGCTACGGCTACATGCTGGAGTACCCCATTGCGCGCGCCTATATCGACTCCAGGGCCAGCAAGATTTATGGTGGCACCAACGAGATCATGAAAGAACTGATTGCGCGCACGCTGTAGGCGGCGCAGCAACAAACCGACAACAGGCAATCTGGAGGAGCGGCAATGTCAGGGCAACTGCGTTACGAAGGCAAGGTAGTGATCGTCACAGGCGCCGGCAACGGCCTGGGCAAGCAGCACGCGCTGCTGTTCGGCGCGCGCGGCGCGAAAGTAGTGGTCAACGACCTCGGCGGCAGCATCCACGGCGGCGGCAAGTCCTCGGCTGCGGCCGACGCGGTGGTGCAGGAGATCAAGGCGCTCGGCGGCGAAGCCGTGGCCAATTACGATTCGGTCGAGGATGGCGCGAAGATCGTGCAGACCGCGCTGGACAGCTTCGGCACCATCGACATCGTCATCAACAACGCCGGCATCCTGCGCGACAGCAGCTTCCAGAAGATGACGGTGGAGGACTGGGACCTGATCCAGCGCGTGCACCTGAAAGGCTCCTTCGCGGTGAGCCACGCCGCCTGGCCGGTGATGCGCGACAAGGGCTACGGCCGCATCGTCATGACCACCTCGGCCGCCGGCATCTACGGCAATTTCGGCCAGGCCAATTACTCGGCCGCCAAGCTCGGCATCCTCGGCCTGTCCAACACCCTGGCGATCGAGGGCCGCAACAAGAACGTGCATTGCAACACCATCGCGCCGATCGCCGGCAGCCGCCTGACCGAGACGGTGTTGCCGCCGGAGCTGATCGCCGCGCTCAAGCCGGAATCGGTCTCGCCGCTGGTGGGCTGGCTGTGCCATGAGGACTGCAAGGAGACCGGCGGCTTGTTCGAGGTCGGCGCCGGCTACATCTCCAAGCTGCGCTGGGAGCGCACTCGCGGCCACAGCTTCAAGATCGGCCGCGCCTTTGGCCCGGATGAAGTCGCCGAGCAGTGGGGCCAGATCACCGACTTCAAGGATGCCGAGCATCCGGCCGACATCAACCAGTCGATGGCGCCGGTGCTGGCCAACATGAATTCGAAGAGCCTGGGCGGCAACCAGTACATCGATCTGGACTTGGCGATGAACGCCGAAGCCACGGTGGAGTCGTCCTACAACGAGCACGACGTCGCGCTGTACGCGCTCGGCGTCGGCGCGGCGGCCGACCCGCTGGACAAGAAAGAGCTGTCGCTGGTGTACGAACTGAACAGCGGCGGCTTCCACGTGCTGCCGACCTACGCCGTGATGCCGGCGATGAACGCCATGCTGGCCATGGCCAAGGAAGGCAAGTCGCCGCTGCCGGGCCTCAACTACGGCTTCGACCGCGTGCTGCACGGCGAGCAGTACACCGAGGTGAAGCGGCCGCTGCCGCCCAAGGGCAAGCTCAAGCACACCTTCCGCGTCAAGGCCGCCTACGACAAGGCGCCGCACGCCGTGGTGGTGCTGGGCGTGACCAGCACCGACGAATCGGGCGAGGAGATCGCCTACAACGAGCTGAGCACCTTCGTCCGCGGCGCCGGCGGCTGGGGCGGCGAGCGCGGGCCCAGCGGTGATGTGAACGTGCCGCCTGCGCGCGAGCCGGACGCGGTGATCGAGGAAAAGACCGACATCAATCAGGCCCTGCTGTATCGCCTGTCGGGCGACTGGAACCCGCTGCATGCCGATCCTGCTTTCGCCAAGGCTTTCGGCTTCGACAAGCCGATCCTGCACGGCCTGTGCAGCTATGGCTACGTCGGCCGCCACGTGGTGAAAGCCTTCCTTGACGGCGACCCGCGCCGCTTCAAGAGCATCAAGGTGCGCTTCGCCGACAGCGTGTTCCCGGGCGAGACCCTGGTGACGCGGTTGTGGAAGGAATCGCCCACCCGCATCGTGTTCGAGACGCGGGTGAAGGAGCGCGACGCCATCGTCATCAAGCACGCCGCCGCCGAGCTGTACGAGCAGATTCCGGTGGCCAAGGCCCAGTTGCCGGCCAAGGCCGCAGCAGCGCAGCCCGTTGCATCGGCCGAGCTGACTTCGGGCGATGTGTTCGCCGCCATCGGCAAGCACCTGGCCGCAACCAAGGGCCTCGGCGACCAGGCCAAGACCGTGTTCCAGATTCTGCTGAAGGAACCGGACAGTGCCTGGGTGCTGGACACGAAATCGGGTGATGGCGCGGTGAAGCAGGGCAGTGCCGACAAGCCCGATGTGACGCTGGAGTTGAGCGACGCCGATTTCGTCGCCATGTCGACCGGCAAGGCCGATCCGAACAAGCTCTACTTCGGCGGCAAGATGAAAGTCACCGGCAACGTCATGGCTTCGCAGAAGCTGGCGTTCCTGCAGAAGATGGACCCCAAGCTGCTGAGCGATGCAGTTGCCGGGCGCGCTGCCACGGGTGCCGCGGCGCCGGCAGCTGGTGCGCAGGGCGGTGGCGGCCTCAGTTCCGCCGCGGTATTCACCGCCATCGGCAAGCACGTCGCTGCCAACAAGGGCATGGGTGACCAGCTCAAGACCGTGTTCCAGTTCAATCTGAAGGGCCCGGACAGCGCCTGGTTCATCGACCTCAAGTCCGGTGACGGCGCGGTGAAGCAGGGCACTGCGCCCAACGCCGACGTCACGCTGGAACTGAGCGAGGAAGATTTCGTCGCCATGTCCACCGGCAAGGCCGACCCGAACAAGCTGTATTTCGGCGGCAAGATGAAAGTCAGCGGCAACGTCATGGCTTCGCAGAAGCTGGCCTTCCTGCAGAAGATGGACCCGAAGCTGTTGCGGGAGGCGGCCAGTGCGCCTGCCGCGGCGGCACCCGCCAAGTCGGCGCCGGCTGCCGTGCCGAAAGCAGCGAGGAGCGGCGAAGTCTTCGCCGCGCTGGCGGAACGCCTGAAGACCGACAAGAAGGCGGTCAACGGCCTCGCCGGGCAGGTGGTCGCATTCAAGGTCAGCGGGCCGGACGCGAGCTGGGTCGTCGATTTCAGCGGCAAATCGCCCAGGGTCGAGCAGGGCCAGAGCGACAAGGCCACAACCGTGTTCGGCATTGCCGACGAGGACCTTGCGGCCCTCGCCAGCGGCACTGCGGATGCGCGCGACCTCTACCAGCGCGGCAAGCTGCGTGTCGACGGCGATGTGCGCCTGGCGCATGGCCTGGCCGTGTTCAGCAAGCTGATCTGATCGAATCCAATTGCATCGAATGACGAGGAACACAACATGAAGAATCGAGTGAATGTGATCGGCGTCGGCATGACCAAGTTCGCCAAGCCGGGTGCCAGCGCGGAGTACTACGAGATGGCCCGCGAAGCCGGGCAGAAGGCCCTGGCCGATGCCGGCATCCCTTACGACCAGGTCGAGCAGGCCTATGTCGGCTACGTCTACGGCGACAGCACCTGCGGCCAGCGCGCCGTGTACGAGCTGGGCCTGACCGGCATCCCGGTGGTCAACGTCAACAACAACTGCTCCACCGGCTCGACCGCGCTGTGGCTGGCACGGCAGGCCGTGGAGAGCGGCGCCGCAGAATGCGTGCTGGCGCTCGGCTTCGAGAAGATGGAAAAAGGCGCGCTCGGCAACAAGTTCAACGACCGCGAGCCGCCGATCGGCCGCCACGCCCAGGTGATGGTCGAGGCCCAAGGCATCAGCAATGCGCCGCCGGCAGCGCAGATGTTCGGCGGGGCGGGGCGAGAGTACCGCTGGCAGCACGGCACCAGGAAGGAAACCTTCGGCAAGATCTCCGAGAAGGCCCGCGATCACGCCAGCCGCAATCCCTACGCCCTGTTCAACCAGAAGCTGAGCCTGGCCGAGATCATGGCCTCGGAGGAAGTGTTCGACCCGCTGACCCGCTTCCAGTGCTGCCCGCCAACCTGCGGCGCCGGCGCCGCCATCGTCTGTTCCGATGCCTTCGCCCGGAAGCACAAGATCTTCAACCCGGTGTACATCGCCGCCCAGGCCATGACCACCGACTACGCCAGCAGCTTTGCGCCGCTGAGCCTGATCAAGATGGTCGGCTACGACATGACCGTGAACGCGGCGAAGCAGGTCTACGAGAAGTCCGGCATCGGCCCCGAGGATGTCGACGTGGTCGAGCTGCACGACTGCTTCACTGCCAACGAGCTGCTCACCTATGAAGGCCTCGGCCTGTGCCCGGAGGGCGGGGCGGAGAAGTTCATCTGGGACGGCGACAACACCTACGGCGGCAAGTACGTCACCAATCCCTCCGGCGGCCTGCTCTCCAAGGGCCATCCCCTGGGCGCCACCGGCTTGGCCCAGTGCACCGAACTGGTGTGGCAGCTGCGCGGCACCGCCGAGCAGCGCCAGGTGGAAGGCGCGCGCATCGCGCTCCAGCACAATCTCGGCTTGGGCGGCGCCTGCGTGGTGACGATGTATCGCCGGGATTAGATGTTGCTGTCATTCTGAGCGCAGCGAAGAATCTGGCCGCGGCGCACAGCCAGCCCCTTCGCTGCGCTCAGGATCACAAGCCAGGAGGTCCGTCCAGGTCTTTTTCGATCCCGATGCGCCATCCATCCCGGCTTGGGCTTATGCTGTGGCGCGGCGCCTCAGGGCGCACGCCAAAAACTATAGAAACAGACTGGAGGAGATGATGAGCGCGACCCCGGACAAGACCGATCTGCTGAACTGCGTCGAGCATTGGGAGCGCTACACGCCGGAGGCCGTCTACCTGACCCAGCCTTATGCGGGCGGCAAGGTGGTGGACTACACCTGGCGCGAGGTGGTGGACCAGTCGCGGCGCATGGCGACCTACCTGCAAAGCCTGAATCTGCCGGCGGGCAGCAGCATTGGCCTGCTCGGCAAGAACAGCGCGCACTGGATCATGGCCGACCTGGCCATCTGGATGGCTGGCTACGTCAGCGTGCCGCTGTATCCCACCCTCAACGCCGAGACGGCGCAATTCATCATGGAGCACAGCGAAGCGAAGCTGCTGTTCCTCGGCAAGATGGACGGCACCACCGATACCTGGAACGACCTGCAGCACGGCCTGCCCAAGGGCGTGCCGATGATTGGACTGCCGATGTCCCCGTGCAAGGACATCCCGCAATGGGAAGACCTGATCAGGAAAAACCAGCCGCTGAAGGACATCGTGCATCGCAGCGTCGACGCCCTGGCCACCATCGTCTACACCTCCGGCAGCACCGGCCGGCCCAAGGGCGTGATGCACAGCTTTCGCTCGATGACGGCGGGGCTGTATGGCGCGAGAGAGATGTGGGACGTCACGCCGGAGGAGCGCATGCTGTCCTACCTGCCGCTGGCGCATGTGGCCGAGCGCGCGGTGGTGGAGAGCGCCTCGTTGTTCCACGGCTTCCGCGTCTATTTCGCCGACAAGCTGGACACCTTCCAGCAGGACCTGAAGCGGGCGCGGCCGACCCTGTTCTTCTCGGTGCCGCGGCTGTGGACCAAGTTCTACCTGGCCATCAACGACAAGCTGCCGCCGCGCAAGCAGCGCCTGCTGTTCGCGTTGCCGGTGCTGTCGGGCATCGTCAAGAAGAAGATCCTGCAGGAAATGGGCCTCGATCATGTGCGCTTCGCCATCACCGGCGCGGCGCCGCTGCCGGCGGAGATCATCGGCTGGTACCGCAAGCTCGGGCTTGAACTGCTCGAGGTCTACGGCATGAGCGAGAACTTCGGCAACTCCCACGCCAGCCGTCCGGGCCAGGTCCGCGTCGGCTATGTCGGCAGCACTTCGCCGGGCACGCTGTGCCGCATCGCCGAAAACGGCGAGCTGGAAGTAAAGAGCCCGAGCCAGATGCTCGGCTATTACAAGATGCCGGAGAAGACCGCGGAGGAAGTCACCGCGGACGGCTATTTCAAGACCGGCGACCGCGGCGACATGGACCAGCTGGGCCGCCTGCGCATCACCGGCCGCGTCAAGGAGCTGTTCAAGACCAGCAAGGGCAAGTACATCGCCCCGGTGCCGATCGAGAACAAGCTCAACCATCCCAAGATCGAGGTCAGCTGCGTCACCGGCCCGACCCAGCCGCAGCCCTTCGTGCTGCTGATGCCCTCACCGGATGCGCACAAGGAATTGCGCGAAGGCGCGCTGACCCGCGAGGGCCTGGCGCACGAGTTCGCGCAATTGCTGGAGCAGGTCAACGCCACCCTGGAAGACCACGAGAAGCTGGACTACGCGGTGGTGGTGAAGGAGCAGTGGACCATGGAGAACGGCTTCCTCACCCCGACCATGAAGATCAAGCGCAACGTCATCGAGGAGCGCTACCTGCCCAGCGCGGACGGCTGGAAGAAGGCGGGCAGCAAGGTGGTATGGGAGTGAGCAGAGGCTCCCAACGCCATCGCCTGGTGCTGAAGTTCCAGCCGGCTCCGTACACGCCGCCACCCTGAAGCGATACTTCGGGGTGGCGGGAAGCGGGCCTACGCCGCCTTCACTTCCCTCACGCCGGCCGGCGAGCCCAGCAGCAGCACATCCGCCGGCCGCCGCGCGAACAGCCCTACCGTCACCACGCCGGCGATCAGCCCGATCTCCGTCTCCAGCTTCACTGCATCGGTGATGGACAGGCCCGCCACGTCGAGAATGACGTTGCCGTTGTCGGTGACCACGTTCTCGCGCCAGCTCGGCATGCCGCCGAGCTTGACCAGCTCGCGCGCGACGTAGGAGCGTGCCAGCGGAATCACTTCCACCGGCAGCGGAAACTTGCCCAGCACGCGGACCAGCTTGGACTCGTCGGCGATGCAGATGAACTTGCGGCTGGCCGCGGCGACGATCTTCTCGCGGGTGAGGGCCGCGCCGCCGCCCTTGATCAGATGCAGCTGGTGGTTGGCCTCGTCGGCGCCGTCGACATAGATCGACAGGGTGCCGGCGCTGTTCAGGTCCACCACCGGGATGCCGGCGGCCTTGAGGCGGGCGCTGCTGGCTTCGGAGGAAGAGGCCGCGCCGGGGATGTCGTGCTTCATCCTGGCCAGGGCGTCGATGAAGAAATTGACGGTGGAACCGGTGCCGACGCCGAGGATCTCCCCGGGCTCGACGTATTTGAGGGCGGCTTCGGCGGCGGCTTTCTTGGCGGCGTCCTGGGACATGACGGCAGTTTCCAGTGGTTAGTGACTAGTAAAGGCAAAAACAGGGCGCGGTCGGCGGCGGATGCGGCTGGCCACTAATCACCAGCCACTGATCACTGGCCACTGCGTTGCCCGAAGATGGCGCTGCCCACCCGCACCAGGGTGGCGCCCTCCTCGATGGCGATCTCGAAGTCGCCCGACATCCCCATGGAAAGGGTATCAAAGTCGGCCGGGTTGACGGCGCCGGCAAGCCGGATCTGCTCGAAAAGAGCATGCAGGCGGCGAAAAGCGGGGCGACTGGCTTCGGCGTCTTCCCCCGCTTCGGGAATGGCCATCAGGCCGCGCAGGCGCAGCCGTGGCAGGGCGGCAATGGCGGCGCATAGTTCCGGCGCCTGCCCCATGGAGCAGCCCGATTTGCTGGTTTCCCCCGAAATATTGACCTGTACGCAGACATTCAGCGGCGGCAACCCCAGCGGCCGCTGCGCCGACAGGCGTTCGATGATGCGCAGTCGCTCCACCCCATGCACCCAGGCAAAATTGGTGGCGATCTCGCGGGTCTTGTTGCTCTGGATCGGGCCGATGAAGTGCCATTCCAGCGCCGCGTCGCGCAGGGCTTCGACTTTTTCCAGGGCCTCCTGCAGGTAGTTCTCGCCGAAGCGGCGCTGCCCGGCGGCGGCGGCGGCGGCAATCGCCGGCGCCGCAAAGGTTTTGGAAACGGCGATCAGCTGCACCGTTTCGGGCACCCGCCCGGCGCGCGCGCATGCACTTTGCACGCGCTGAAGTACTGTCCGCAGATTGTCGGCTATCTCGTTCATTTGCTTAGTTTATGGGCGAACGCTTGCCGTCCGGCTGGTTTGCCGATAAGTTCATCGAATAAGGGAGCTTGCATCAATTCTTCGGGCCTTGCCGCAGCGGCCCAAAAAGGGAGTTCTGGCGTCGTGGATATTGCACAGCTGCTGACATTCAGCGTGAAACAGGGGGCGTCCGACCTGCACCTGTCCGCCGGGGTAGAGCCGATGATTCGCGTCGATGGCGACCTCAAGCGCATCAACCTGCCGCCGCTGGAGCATAAGCAGGTGCACGACATGATCTACGACATCATGAACGACCGCCAGCGCAAGGCCTACGACGAGTTTTACGAGACCGATTTCTCCTTTGAAATCCCCGGCCTGGCGCGTTTCCGCGTCAATGCCTTCACCCATGCGCGCGGCTCCGGCGCCGTATTCCGCACCATTCCCAGCAAGGTGTTGTCGCTGGAAGACCTGAAAGCCCCATCGATCTTCAAGGACATCGCCGAGACCCCGCGCGGCCTGGTGCTGGTGACCGGTCCCACCGGCTCGGGCAAATCCACCACGCTGGCGGCGATCATCAACTACATCAACGAAAACGATTTCGGCCATATCCTCACCATCGAGGACCCGATCGAGTTCGTGCACACCTCGAAGAAGTGCCTGATCAACCAGCGCGAGGTGCACCGCGACACCCTCGGCTTCTCCGAAGCCCTGCGCTCGGCCCTGCGCGAGGACCCGGACACCATTCTGGTCGGCGAAATGCGCGACCTCGAGACCATCCGCCTGGCGCTGACCGCCGCGGAAACCGGGCATCTGGTGTTCGGCACCCTGCACACCACCTCTGCCTCCAAGACCATCGACCGCGTCGTCGATGTGTTCCCGGCGGCGGAGAAGGACATGGTGCGCGCCATGCTCTCCACCGGCCTGCGCGCGGTCATCGCCCAGACCCTGATGAAGCGCCGCGGCGGCGGCCGCATCGCGGCGCACGAAATCCTCATTGGCACCCCGGCGGTGCGTGCGCTGATCAAGGAAAACAAGATCGCGCAAATGTACTCGACTATCCAGACCAGCGCCAAGGACGGCATGCAGACGCTCGACCAGTGCCTCAAGGACCTGGTCAAGCGCGGCCTGGTGGACGTGAACGAAGCGCGCGCCAAGGCCGAGAACAAGACCGACTTTGCCGCCTATTCGTCCGGCAGCTACTAAAAGCCTATAACCATTGGGGAGTGGGGCATGGAACGCGACCAGGCTATAAGAACTTGTGCAGCAGCAGTTGCTGACTGTGATGAAGCAGAAGGGTGGATCGGATCTGTTCATCGTCAGGGCGGGTGGAGAGAAGTAATCCGATTCATTCGTGTCGATTGGCGCATGAATTCCAAGCGGACTTTCGGAGGCTGAGCATGGAACGCGACCAAGCTATAAAACTGATCCAGCAGCTGCTGACGGTGATGAAGCAGAAGGGCGGATCGGATCTGTTCATCACCGCCGGCTTCCCGCCGGCGATGAAGCTGGACGGGCAGGTGACCCCGGTGATGGACAAGCCGCTCACCGGCGAGAACTCGGCCCTGCTGGTGCGCGCGCTGATGAGCGACCGCCAGATCAAGGAATTCGAGGCCACCAACGAGTGCAACTTCGCCATTGCCCCGCCCGGCATCGGCCGCTTCCGCGTCAGCGTGTTCGTGCAGATGGGGCAGGTGGGCGCGGTGCTGCGCACCATCACCACCGAAATCCCGACCTTCGAGCAGCTGCAGCTGCCGGAGCAGCTGAAGCAGATCGTCATGTCCAAGCGCGGCCTGGTGCTGCTGGTCGGCGCCACCGGCTCGGGCAAGAGCACCTCGCTCGCGGCGATGCTGGGTTACCGCAACGCCAACTCGCGCGGCCACATCATCACCATCGAAGACCCGGTCGAGTACGTGCACCCGCACTTGGGCTGCCTGGTGACCCAGCGCGAAGTGGGCGCCGATACCCTGTCCTGGGAAAACGCCCTGAAGAACACCCTGCGCCAGGCGCCGGACGTGATCCAGATCGGCGAAATCCGCACCCGTGAAACGATGGAATACGCGGTGCAGTTCTCCGAAACCGGACATCTGGTGCTGTCCACCCTGCACGCCAACAGCGCCAACCAGGCGCTGGACCGCATCATCAACTTCTTCCCCGACGAGAAGCGCGAGCAGGTGCTGATGGACCTGTCGCTGAACCTGCGCGCCATCATCTCGCAGCGCCTGGTGCGCCGCGAGAACGGCGGCCGCGCCGCGGCGATGGAGATCATGATCAACTCGCCGCTGGTCTCCGACCTGATCTTCAAGGGTGAGGTGGCCGGCATCAAGGAAGTGATGGGCCGCTCCAACGAGCAGGGCATGTTCACCTTCGACCAGTTCCTGTTCGAGCTGTTCGAGAAGGGCGTCATCGGCTACGAGGAGGCGATCCGCAACGCCGACTCGCAGAATGAGCTGCGCCTGCGCATCAAGCTGGAATCGCGCCGCGCGGCGCAGAACCTGCACGACGACGAGCTGGTGAAGAAGATGCAGATGAAGCCCGAAGAAAAAGAAAGCACTGCCTTCGTTCACCGCTAAGCCGCCATGCTAAAAATCCTGCCTTACCTCAAGCTGGCGGTCGAAAAGAGCGCCTCGGACCTGTACTTCACCAGCAACTCCCCGGCGATGCTGCGCATCGAGGGCGAGATGATGGCGGTGGGCAAAAGCGTGCTCACCAGCGAATTCGTCAAGGAGCTGGCCTACAGCATCCTGACTCCGGAGCAACAGGAGTACCTGACCAAGCACTTGGAAATCGACCTGGCCACCCAGGCCGGCGGCCTCGGCCGTTTCCGCGTCAACGTCTTCCACCAGCGCAATACCGTGGCCATGTGCCTGCGCCTGGTGCGCTCCGACATCCCCAAGCTGGAAGAGCTGGGCATGCCCGCGACGCTGAAGGACCTGGTCATGCTCAAGCGCGGCATGATCCTGATGGTCGGCGCCACCGGCTCCGGCAAAACCACCACCCTGGCGGCGATGATCGGCTACCGCAACGAGAATGCGGCCGGCCACATCCTCACCATCGAGGACCCGATCGAGTTCGTCCACCCCAACAAGCGCTCCATCATCAACCAGCGCGAAGTCGGCATGGACACCGAGAGCTACGACCGCGCCCTGGTCTCCTCCCTGCGCGAGGCGCCGGACGTGATCCAGGTGGGCGAGGTGCGCAAGCGCGACACCATGGACGCGGTGATCCAGCTGGCCAATACCGGCCACCTGGCCATTTCCACCCTGCACGCGAACAACGCCTACCAGGCGCTGCAGCGCATCGTGAACCTGTATCCGGACACCCTGCGCGACCAGCTCTACCTGGACCTGTCCCTGACCCTGCGCGCCATCATTTCGCAACGCTTGGTGCGCGACAAGACGGGCCGCCGCATCGCGGCGGTCGAAGTCATGGTCAACACACCCTTCATGCAGGACCTGATCCTGAGCAAGCGCATCGACGAGATCCGCCACGCCATGGACCAGTCCTCCGACAAGGGCATGCAGACTTTCGACCAGTCCCTGTTCAAGCTTTACAAGGACGGAAAAATCGAGCTGGAAGAAGCACTTACCAACGCCGATTCGCGCACCAATCTGGAAGCGAAGATCAATTTCGGAGTGTGAGGAAGCAGTGGTTAGTGACTAGTGGTTAGTGAGTAGTTGGTGCCCAGCCATATTTCTCACGTAAATCCGGCGATTAGCGCTGTTACTGACCACTAGCCACTGATCACTAACCACTGCAGTTCGGCTTGCGTTAGCAAGGCGAACTGCTTAAAATCCGCCCTCTTTTTACCGAAGTCCGACGGCCGTGAGGCTCAGGACCGAACAATAACCAGCCCACGAAGTCGATGTCCGGGCCTACGAGTAGGATCATGACTACCTTTTTTGCTACCAACGAAACCGCCAAGCGCGATTGGGTAGTGCTGGACGCCGAGGGCAAAGTGCTCGGCCGTCTCGCCACCGAAGTCGCCCGTCGCCTGCGCGGCAAGCACAAACCCGAATTCACCCCGCACGCCGATGCCGGTGACTATGTCATCGTCATCAACGCCGCGAAGGTCCGCGCCACCGGCAACAAGCTTGAAGGCAAGGTCTACTGGCGCCATACCGGTCATCCGGGCGGCCTCAAGTCCACCACCCTGGGCAAGATGCAGGCGGAGCACCCCGAGCGCGTCATCGAGAAAGCCGTGAAGGGCATGCTGCCCAAGGGTCCGCTGGGCTATGCGCAGTACCGCAAGCTCAAGGTCTACGCCGGTGCGGAACATCCGCACGAAGCGCAGCAGCCCACGACCATCACTTTCTAAGGTTCGAACATGGCTACGCTCAAGCAACCCGCTAACCAGCAATACGGCACCGGCCGCCGCAAGACCGCCGCTGCCCGCGTTTTCATGCGCCCCGGCAAGGGCGTCATCAGCATCAACGGCAAGACCGTTGAAGCCTACTTCGGTCGCGAGACCTCCCGCATGCTGGTCCGCCAGCCGCTGGAAATCGCCGATTCGCTGGAACGCTTCGACATCAAGATCACCGTCTCCGGCGGCGGTCCGAACGGTCAGGCCGGCGCCATCCGCCACGGCATCACCCGCGCCCTGCTGAAGTACGACGAAGCCCTGCGCCCGCAGCTGCGCGCCGCCGGCCTGGTCACCCGCGACGCCCGTGAAGTCGAGCGTAAGAAGGTCGGTCTGCACAAGGCCCGCCGCGCTCCGCAGTACTCGAAGCGTTAAGAAGTTTTCCAGGCCGCGCCCGCTACTGCGGGCGCGGTCCGAACTTCACCGAAGTGCCGCAGTCTCAAGTCGCACGGTCTCTACTGGGGGATCGTCTAATGGTAGGACAACAGTCTCTGACACTGTTTATCTAGGTTCGAGCCCTAGTCCCCCAGCCAAATCGAAAAGCCCCTGGCGCCAGCCAGGGGCTTTTTTGTTATGGCGCCAGGATGCCTTCTTTTCGTGATTGGCCCCAAGCCGATCCTACATCGACACGCTCCATTCGGGCATGCCGGATAGCACGGCCGCTGTTCGTTGTTGCTTGTAACAGCCCTATTTCACCGGCGTGATCTGAAAGCTGCCGAAATCCCGACGCCGATAGAGGTAAAGAGCGCGCGATATTGCGCTGCAGGCCAGCACGATGCGTGAGGAGTTCGCCGATGGGCTCCGTTGACCGCGACAACGTGCCGGGGCAGCTGAACAGAACGGGAAAATCGCGCAGAGTCCGATACGACCGTTCTTGCCCTGATGGCGCGCTGCCGCGCCGGGCAGAGGCTTTTGATGTGTTGTTGAGGCGTGCGGGGCATTGTGCCGCTGCAGGGGGCTTCTGCTGCGAACAGCGCCTGGATGCCCTTATCACCCCTTTTCGCCGGCCATTCCCGCAACGGGGCGGTGAGGGCCGGTGCGCGCATTTGGCGCAAGGTCCCGCAGAAAGCACTACAGTGTTGCCATTGAAGCGTTTTCGAGCGCAGGCATGCCATGGCCGGGTGTCGCCGGAGAACACCGTATTTCTGAACCAGGACGCAATCCATGAATAAAAAACAGTCCATCCCGATCAAGCCGCTATCCACCGACCGCATCCTGGAAAAAGTCCGCGGCGAAGGCCTGACCGAAAAGGGCCTGATCGCCCTCCATCACAACGCCGTCAGGCTGCACGCCCTGGACGTGGTCGAGGCGGTCGAAATCAAGCTGTGGGCCGAATTTCCACGGGCGGCAAAGAAGCTTCTCGGCGACCGCAAGCCCGCAACTGCCGCGCCGCTGGAAGCGACACCGGTGGTGCAGGCGGCCGAGGGCGTGCACGCCGGGGAACCGGGATAGCGTCGCCGGAGCCGCCGCATGCGCGATCCTGATCGGCTACGATCCGCTCGGCTGCCCGGATCGCGCCCCCACGAACTTTTGGTATATCGCTTGCTACATCATTAAACAGGCAGCCAGCGCTGCATCAAATCGCATTCCGGCCCAAAGCAGGGCCTGACAAATGAGCTGACAAAGGCGTCGGTCCGGGGCATCCCCTCTGGACCGATGCCTTTTTTCGTTTAGGATGTGCAATACCAGCGCCATGCAGCCTGGATGTCTCAACATAAGGCAAAGGGAAGAAAAACATGTTCATATTCAGGATATTGTCGGTCTGTGCCCTCCTGGTCGGGGGAATCGCCAGCGCCCAGGATGCTCCGGCCGTTCCACTGCCGCTGAATGCGCAACCGGTCAATAACACCGGCGCGCCCACGACGTCGTACGTTCCTCCCACCACCGAAACGCAGGTGGCGCTGCCACCACTGCCGGCGCCGCAGACGCAGGTCATCACCCGCGAAGGCCAGGTCACCGAAGACGACCAGCCCGGCTACGAGCACACCGCGCCGGCCTATAATGGCGAGCACGAGTACTTTGCCTTCCTGGGCAGCTACGTCATTCCCGACGGCGCCCGCGGCACCACCCGCCACGGCGGCGGCGCATCGTGGATCTATGGGCACATGTTCACCGACCGCCTGTCGATCGAAGTCGATCCCACCATCTCGATCTTCAATACCGGCCAGAACAAGGGCACCGACTTTTACCAGTACGGCGGCACGGTCGATATGGCTTACGCCTTCACCAGCCGCATGGACGCCAAGATCAGCCCCTTCGTGCTGGCCGGTCTCGGCACCTCCTACGAGGATGTCCAGCCCGGAACGGGCAAGAAATTCACCCTCAATGCCGACGCCGGCCTGGGCCTGGTGACCAAGCCCCTGTTCTACGGCGTCAAGCTGCGCGCCGAAGGGCGTTATATCTACGATTTCCACAACGAGTTCCGCGGCGGCGGCTTCCACGACTACCGCGCTTCGGTCGGCATCGAAATCCCGCTGGGCCGCGTCATCCGCACCGCCACGCTGCAACAGCGTCCGGTGGAAATGGTGCAGCTGGTGCCGCAGCCCTGGATCGATTCCGACGGCGACGGCGTCGACGACGCCCACGACAAGTGCCCCAACACGCCCAAGGGATTCAAGGTCGATGCCGAGGGCTGCATCATCCCCGGGCAATCCATCGTGCTGCGCGGCATCACCTTCGAGTTCAACAAGGACCGCCTGACGCCGAACGCGCGTGCCGTCCTGGACGCCGTCATGCCGGCCTTCACCGGACAGCGCAGCCTGCGCGTGGAAATCGCCGGCCATACCGACAGCATCGGCAGCGTGGCCTACAACGAGAAGCTGTCGCAGCGCCGCGCCGACGCAGTGTGTGCTTACCTGATCTCGCAGGGCGCGCATGAGGAGCAGGTCGTCGCCAAGGGCTACGGCAAATCGCAACTGCTGATCAACCCGGAAAAGAATGCGGACGACCGCGAGCTGAATCGCCGCGTCGAATTCCGCGTGATGGACAAGTAGCACTACGGCTCAAGGGAAAAACGCACATGAAAATCCAAGATCTCACCAATCCGTCCGCGCTGCTGGGCTCCGCCCTGCTGGCCTGCGCCGCCCTGTTCCTGGTCGGCTGCGCCGACAGCAGCGGCGGTGACAACGGCAGCAGCAGCGGCAGTAGTGGTAGCAGTGGCAGTAGCGGTAGCAGTGGCGGCGGCAGCTGCAAGCCCGGCACCCCCGGCTGCACCGTCACTGTCGAATGCCCCACCGGCACCACCTTCAAACCCTTCGTCAACGCCTCGGCGACCGACAAAACGTTTACCGCCACGCCGGCGCAGAACGGCATCTGCCTGGGCTGCTCGGTGGCCAATCCCAACAACCCCGTCGATCCCGCCACCAACGAGCCGGCCACGCTCTCCATCCCGGTCGGCCTGCTCAACGGCGATGCCTCGCTGACGGTGAAGGATACGGTCACCACCTATCCCGCCGGCGACAAGGTCGGATTCATCGTCTCGGTGCCGGGGGCGGCGCTGCTGAACCTCGCCGCGCTGCAGCCGGTCACCATCACCGCGATCAACAACGGCGTGGATGGAACCTCGGCAGGCGCCACCCGGCCACTGGCCCTGGATCTGCTCGGCCTGCTGGCCAATGACGGCCAGACGGTGGCCACGGTGATCAGCGCTGCGCCGTTCAACGCGGTGCGCGTCGATGTCGGCGGCCTGGCCAACGTCCTCACCAACATCGACGTCTACGCCGCGGGCGCCTGCGTCACGCCCTAGCGCGTACGCTGCGGCAAGCTGCATCCGGCGCTGCCCCTCTCTCAAAGGGAGAGGGGCAGCGATCGGGAGTGTCATCGACCGGCGTTGAACGCGGTCGTCTTTCCCGGGTGGCTTCGGGCGGATTTCCGAAGTGCACAAAGCCCCGGCGGATGTTGCGACAGCCGCTGTGCCCCTTCGAACACGATCTAAAGGGGAGAGGTGCCGACTCCCCCTGCGCGGCTGCCTGATTGCGACAGCCGGACTCAGCGAGAGTCGGTCCAGATCGTCGCTTCGATGTGGCACACCGCCTTGGTGACCTGATCCGTGATACTGGCGTCCGCAAGCCGGGGCGCATCGGCAGGGCTCGCCGCATCCAGCAGAGGACGGGCATAGTCGGCCTTGACCGCCCAATTCACGTTCTGCGGCAGCGCGCCGGTCTCCTTATAGAAATTCGCAACGGCCGCCGTCGCCGCCAATATGCCGATGACCCGCCCCTGGACGTCCACCACCGGGCCGCCGGAGTTGCCGGGCTGAATCGGGATCGACACCTGCATCCAGGTTGCATCATCCGCAATCCCCGACAGGGCGGAAATGGCGCCTTCGGAATATTTGGGCCTGACGCCAAGAACATCGGGAGCGGGGAAGCCGATGGTGAATACCTTGTCCCCTGGCCTGGCGGTCGAGGCCGATGCCAGTTGCAGGAAGGATGGGGTTGCGCCGTCGATCTTCAGAACGGCAATGTCGGTCTGGGCACTGAGCTGCAGCACCTTCGCCGGATGCGTCGAGCCGTCACTGACGGTCACCACAATCGCACTCGAGCCTGCTACCACGTGCGCGCTGGTCAGGATCGTCCCATCCGGCGCCACGGCGAAACCGCTGCCGCTGCTGATTATCTTGCCGGGAGCGGTTCCACCCTGTTGCGCAGGGGTATTCGGCGCCGTTTTGCCGTAGGTCTCCAATTCGGATTGCTTCAGCTTCTCCTGAAGGGCATTGGCCAGATCGTTGTTGCCGAAGGTGCTGCGCAGTTCCTTAATGATCGCCAGAATCCCCGGCTTGTCTTTCTCGAAAACCGGCCTGTCCGTTGTTATCTCGTCGAGAAGCGTCCGTCCCAGGTTGTAAAGGGCCAGCGCGCCGGCTGTGCCGCTTTCCTTTGAGGTCATGCTGCCATATCGACAGGACAGGTCGATATACAGCAAGTCGGAGCTCGGGCCGGCCTCGCTGTTCAGGTCCGACACGATACGCAGGCACTCGGCCCGGTCGTTGTTTCTCAGCGCTGTAATCAGCCTCCGGTCCAGTGCCTTGACCTCGGTGAGATCATGGCACTCGATGGAGGCTTCCCGGCTTGTTCCTTCGCGCATGACCGAAAAATGGATCACGTCGCCGGACGAGTGCTTGTGCATTGCGTCGACAAACCAGATGGAGTCTTCAAAGGTGTGCGAGTCGATACTGGTGACCTTGTCGCCCTGCCGCAGTCCGGCATGGGTCGCCCGGTCCGACAGGCTGATGATCTGCCCGTCGTTGCGGAGCAGAACGCCGGTCGCACATTGGCGATTCCAGAAATTGCCGCGATTCAGGTCGTCTTCCATTTCCTTCGCCTCGTCCCCGAGCAGGGCGCTGGCCTCCAGCCGATGGACGATGGTCGTGCATCCCGCCGGGAGCCACAGCAAAGCAATGATTGCGAGCGTCGAGGCTCTTGCATTGAAGCGCCACATGCGATGTTTTCCCCCATTGGTCCCGCAGTGCTTTTACATCGAGCCATCCAGGCCTGCGCCGGTCGATGCGCAATCCCGCTGATCCCCACATCAGCGGCATTAGTGTATTGAAAATGCTCGTCGCCGTGGACGATCCCGGTACGCCTGGTTACCGAAACCTGGCGAAGTGTTCCGGACCGACCAAGCCGTGTGCGCGGGATGCCGGCCGGTCCCGCTCAGGCCGGGTCAAGCCCTGATTTCGCCGCCCAATCAAAAAGCCCCTGGCGTTTGCCAGGGGCTTGTTCCAGCGGATGCGCAGCGCGGCGCCTCAATCCGCGATATCCGGCAGAGGCTCGGTCGACTGCGCTTCAGGTACCGGCATGAGGGCCAGCAATTCCTCCAGCTCGCTGCGGAAGGCTTCCAGCAGCCCCCGCGGATTGGGCAGGCGCGCCAGATCGGTGGAGACGCCGAAGCTGAGCTGGCCGGCATAGCTGAAGAAGCTCAGGCCGATGCCGATGCCGCCCGACTGCGGCGGCCAGAACACCAGGTTGCGCATGCGCGCGCCGCCGATATGCACGTGGCGGCGCGGGCCGGGCAGGCTCGACACCACGGCGACCGACTTGGCGCCGATGCGGTCGACCAGCTTGCGCTCCAGCGGCACCGGCAGGTGGCCGGCCGCAGCCAGGCCGAGCATGGTGGCCCGCGCCTGGGGTGACTCCTTCAGCTCGGTCATCCGTTGCGCCACCAGCTGCAGGCGCGTGCGCGCATCGCGCACGCCCACCGGCAGGTCGAGCAGCACCAGGCCGAAGTGGTTGCCGAGCGAGCGGCCCTTGCCGTGGCGCAGGCTCACCGGCACCGAGATGCGCAGGTTCTGGTCCTCCGCCAGTTCGGCGCTGGTGTGTTGCAGCTGACGGTTGAAGGCGCCAGCCAGCGCGCTCATCAGCAGGTCGTTGACGCGCACGCCCATGGTCTTGGCCTGGCGCCGCAGCGGTTCCAGCGGAATACCGTCGGCCCAGGCCACGCCGCGGTGGCCGGATAGCGGCTTGTGCAGGGCTGGCGGATTGTTTTCCGGCAGGGCCAGCACCTGCCGCACCGCGGTCAGGGCATCGCGCCCCTCGTGGAACTGATGCAGCAGCTGCGACCGTCCGCTGCGGCTGCGCGCCATCGCGCGCAGCTTGATCAGGCCGCGGTTGAGGATGTCCAGCGAATCGATCAGGCCGCCCAGCGGGCCCGGCCGCAGGGCGGGGGCGACACTGGCCATTTGCGGCTCCGGCGCGCGCTGGAAGCCGCGGTCGGTGCTGTCGATCAGCAGCGTCACCAGGGCGATGCCGTCGGCCAGGGCATGGTGCGCGCGGAACAGCACGGTCACCGGGCCGCTGGGGCAGGGGTAGAGCAGCAGGCGCCACAGCGGCCGGTGGTGATCCAGCTCGCGCGACACTTCGGCCGAGATGGCCTTGCGCAGCTCGCGCTCGTTGGCGCCGTGCGGCAGGCGCCGCACATGCACGTGATGATGAAAGTCGAGGTTTTTCTCGGTGACCCAGCGCGGCGCGCCCTGGCTGCGGTCGACGCGCTGGCGGAAGCGCGGATAGCGCAGCAGGCGCTCGACCATGACTTTCTGCAGGTTGGCCGCGTCCACCGGCCCTTCCAGCTGAAAGATGGCGCTGATCACCATCGGGTTGCAGGGATCGTCCATATCGAGCCAGGCGCGATCCACCGCGCTCATCGGCTCGCTCATCGCATGTTCGGTCATGGCAGTCTTCCGTGTGGCCGTTACAGGCCCTGCAAGGATTGGGCCGTCCATGGCCTTGGGGCAGCGCGGCCGTGGCATCGGGCCGTCTGCGCGCGTCCCTGCAAGGGATACGCAAGCACTATACAGGCGTGGCTACCGTGGACTGTGAAGCGGCCGTGAAAGTTCCATGAATAGACCTGCCAATCGGGCTCGCCTGGGCGGTATTTCGCCTGGGCAATCGGCGCACTCCGCTAATCCGTTTGCGTGATATGCGGCTGCTGCGCTTGCCGCAAGATGGGCCGTGGATATTGCCGCCTGCGGGGCGCCTCCGGCGCCCGGATTCCGGGCCGTTCCGCGACCAATAAACCGATGAGGGGGAGCATGATGGTTTCCGAGACTTGGGATGTCACCACCGACGTGCTGGTGGTGGGATCGGGTGCCGGCGGGCAGACCGCGGCGATCGCGGCCGCCGACCAGGGCGCGCAGGTGGTGGTGATCGAGAAGAGCAATCTCTACGGCGGCACCTCGGCCATGTCCGGCGGCGCCATCTGGATCCCGGTCAGCAGCCAGGCCAGGGCCGCCGGTGCGCAGGACTCGCCCGAGGAGGCCTTCCAGTACATCCGCGCCCTGGCCGCGCCGAACGTACCGGACAGTCTGATCCAGGCCTACGTCAAGCAGGCGCCGGCGATGCTGGACTGGGTCGAGGGCAATACCGAGGTGCGCTTCTTCAGCGTGCCCTACACCGACTACCACGCCGAATTGCCGGGCGGAAAGCCCGGCTGGCGCACCCATATGCCGTTGGAAATCGACGGCCGCGTGCTGGGCGACGATGTGCAGATCCTGCGCCCCTCGTCCAAGGCCGCCAACCTGTTCGGGCGCATCAACTGGACCTTGATGGAAGCGCACATGCTGCTCAACCGGCCGGCCGGCTGGATCAAGGTGTTCCTCAAGATCCTGTGGCGCTACTACAGCGATGTGGCGCAGCGCCTGCGCTCGCCGCGCGACCGCTTCCTGACCCTCGGCAACGCCCTGGTCGGGCGCCTGCGCATCTCGCTGAACCAGCGCGGCGTGCCGATCTGGCTCAATACCCGGCTGCTCTCCCTGGTCAGCGAAAACGGCCGCGTGGTCGGCGCCGTGGTGGAGCGCGACGGCAAGACCCAGCGCATCCGCGCGAGCAAGGGTGTGGTGCTGGCAGCCGGCGGCTTCGAGCGTAACGCGCAGATGCGCCAGCAATATCTGCCCGGCAGCCCCGATCCGAGCAACACCGGCGCGCATCCCTATAACACCGGCGATGCCATCCGCATCGGCCAGGAAGCCGGCGCCGCCGTGCGCAACCTCGGCTCGGCCTGGTGGGCGCCGGTGTTCAAGGTGCCCGGCGAGGAGTCGGCGCGGCTGTGCACCTACGAGCGCGCATTGCCGGGCAACATCATCGTCAACCAGAAGGGCGAGCGCTTCCACAACGAAGCCGCCTCCTATCACATCTCCGCGCAGGAAATGGTCAAGGCGCACAGCGGCACCGCCTGGGCTGTGTTCGATGCGCGCTATCGCTGGAATTACCCGATGGGCCCGGTGATGCCCAAGTTTCCGGACTGGATCCTGCCGAAGGCGGTGCGCTCTATCCTGCACAAGGCCGCCACCCTGGAGCAGCTGGCGCAGAAGATGGGGGTGCCGGCGGAGACGCTGAAGCGCACCATCGAAACCTTCAACGCCGGCGCGGCGCAGGGCAAGGACCCGCAATTCGGCCGCGGCGACGCCGCCTACGACCGTTACTACGGCGACCCCAAGGTCACCCCCAACCCGAATCTCGCGGTGATCGCCAAGCCGCCGTTCTACGCCTTCCCCATCTACTCCGGCGACATCGGCACCAACGGCGGCCTGGTCATCGACGAGAGCGCCCGCGTGCTCGACGCCGAGGGCAAGCCCATCGCCGGCCTCTATGCCAGCGGCAACTGCACCGCCTCGGTGATGGGTGGTTCCTATCCGGGCGCCGGCTCCACCCTGGGCCCGGCCATGACCTTCGGCTGGGTTGCCGGGCGGCATGTCGCTGCCGGCGGCTGAGCGCGGCGGCGTTCGCATGCCCATCCCGCAGGCCCTGAGAGGCAAGCTGGCGGCGCCGGTGAGCGCCGCGCCGATGCAGGCCGCAGCGGCCGATGACGATACGGTCGACTTCTACTTCGATTTTGCCTCGCCCTATGCCTACTTCGCCCACGGCGCCCTCAGCGCGCTGACGCAGCACCATGGCCTGCGCCTGCGACACCGGCCGATCCTGCTGTGGGCGGTGCTGAAGGAACTGGGCCTGCCGACGCCGATGGAGCAGGCGCCCAAGCGGCGCTACCTGGAGCACGACATGGTGCGCTCGGCGGCCTATCTCGGCCTGCCGTTCCGGCTGCCGCCGGGCTTCCCCGTGTCCGGCCTCGCCGCCGCGCGCGCCTTCCACACGCTGGAAGCGCAGTCACCGCCGCAATGGCCACAGCAGGCTGGCGCTTTCGTCGAAGCAGTGTTCAAGGCCTATTTCGTCGATGGCCGCGATATCGCCGCGGCCACCATCCTCGGCGAAGTCGCCGCATCGGTCGGCCTGGCGCCGCAGCAGGCGCATCAGGCAACCGAGGCGGATGAGGGCAAGACCGGATTGCGCCAGGCCATCGCGGAAGCGGCGCAGCGCGGCGTATGGGGCTCGCCGTTCTGGTTCTGCAACGGGGAAGGCTATTTCGGCGCAGACCGGCTGGGGCAGTTCGAGCGCTGCCTGCAATTGGCGCGGCCTGCCTGAGCCCAGGTCGCGGTCAGTGTGAGGGGATCTGGCGCTGCCGCAGCTCGGCGCTGACGCTATCGTAGTCGCGCAGGTGCTGGCGCAACCAAGCCCGCAACTGCGGTCCGAACATGTCGTCGAATTTGCTGCGCGCCGCGCGCACCGGCGCGTTGACCGAATCCGTTTTCCACGGCTCCGCTCGCAGGTCGGCCACTGCCGGGGTCGCAGCCGTCGGCAGGCTGGCGTCGATGCCGGCGAAGGCGCGCACCCGTTGCAGCGCAGCCTGCGGTGCCGCGACGAAATCCTCGTAGCGCAGCACCAGATGACCGTCGCGGCCGGCGTATTGCAGATGCGTTTCCGCGGCCCGGTTCCAGCGCTCCACCCACTGCGGGATGCCGCCGGAGAAGACGCCGTGGTCGGCATAGCGGATCTGGCCGTCGATGGCCGAGGCCACCACATCCTCGCAATTGCGGATGACGTGGATGAAGCGCGCGTCGGGGATATAGCGGCTGATGATGTCGATGTAGGCGTAGTGCTCCGGCGTTTTCTCCAGCCAGGTGGAGCAGCCCTGCTGCAGCGCGGCGCGGTCCATCAGCCGGACGAAGTCGCCGATGTAGCTGGTGCCGCGCAGGCGCCGCCGCAAGCCCGGCGTTCCGGACGAGCCCTCCATGGCATAGGCCATGGCGCCACGCAGCTCTCGGTGGGTGCGCTGACCCACCACGGCCAGGCGGCGGCGCCATTTGACGCGCACGCGATCGTCCTGGTGGTGGCTCCAGTCGTCGAAGCCGCCGAGCAGCAGCGGGAACCAGCGCGTCTCCGGCAGGGTGAAGATGCCGGGCAGCCGGCCGATGGCGGCCTGCAGCACGGTGGTGCCGGAGCGGGGGCAGCCAACCAGGAACAGCTTGCCCATGGCGGCTGGTGAAATGGCTGGTTCGTTTCCGAACATGTTCAAGGAGTGCCCTGCCTGGCTCCGCCTGCATCGCGCCGCCTGATGGTCAGGCCGGGCCCGGCTGGCGGAGCTTGATCGATACTCTTACGTGGACCTTACTATCGCAGGGGAATTCGTTGGCGGGGATATCTTTACTCTGTCTTAACATTACCTTGCGTCGCTTCAGCGGTTGCGGCCCGGCGTTGCCGTAACAGGCGCCGATGCGTGATGATCGGCGCGCAGACACCGGTCTGCGCGATGTTTGCGGCCTTGCGCCGACCATCGCCCGCTCGTGGCAGTGCCCTGGAGTGAGCTTGATGAAGCGTATCGTGGTGGTGCTGGCGCTCGCGGCGGCTCTGTTCGGTTGTGCCGGCGAGCCCGAAGTGCAGCGCGTCGATGTCGGCGCCACCCCGGAGAAAGCGCTGCTGGCCGCCCTGACCAAGGTCTCCGCCAACGATGCCCAGAGGATCGCCATCCTCAATGCCTACGATGGCCGTAACGGCCAGCTTGTGGCCCTGGACAAAAGTGCGAAACGGCTCATCGCGCAGTGGAACAAGCTCGAGCGCACGGCGCCGGACTACCTGCAGCAGGTCGATGCCCTGGCCGCGCAATGGGCGCAGGTGAACGGCGACGAGATGAAAGCCCGTGCCGCCTACGAGCACGACCTCGCCGCCAATCTGAGTCCCGCGCAATGGCACCAGTGGCAGGATTTCATGCGCAGCATCGGCGAGGCGCGGCGCCGCGCCGAACTGTTGGGCGAGGATGGCATCGGCGGCTCGCGCCAGCGCTATTGAGCCGATCCGCTGTCGCGGCGCATTGCCGCGCGGGCCTCATGTAAAAACCCTGCTGTAAAAAACCCCGATGTAAAAACCTTGTAAATCCGGGCGCCCCTGCGGCGTCACCGGCTTAGGGTGTGCGCGTCCGGCTGCCGCCGGTGGTGGCTTGCGTCCGCGTCGCGGGTCTGCCGCAGGCTGCATCAACCCCCGCCCACCGAAAGGCCGAATGCATGAGTCGCCTGTTTCCCGGATTGCGTTGCGCGCTGCGACGCGCAGCGCCCCTGCTGCTGTCCCTGCTGGCGGCCTGCAGCGGCGCGGTGGGGCAGGGCAATGCGCCCAAGCTGCTGGTGATCTCCAAATCCGGCGTGACGCCCAGCGAAACCTCCGGCCTGGCCAGCACGCGCATGTACCAGTGCATACCCAGCGCGCTGGCGGCCACGCTGTATTTCCAGGACGGCAGCGCCGGCACCTTCACCGCACGGGTCAAATGGAGCAGCTCCGATCCGGGCACCTTGCAGGTCAGCAACGGCGATATCGCGGTGGCCGGGACCAGCTCCTATTACGCCGCCGGGACCCTGGTGCCGGTGACCTCGGGCGATGTCATCGTCACCGCCGATTACGACGGCATCCAGGCGCAGATCGCGATCAGCGTCGGCACGCCGCAGTCGATCACGGTGAAGGTCCTGCAGGACGGCAACGAGGTGGTGCCGGACGGCAATTATTTCAGCCTCGGCGCCGGCACCACCCAGTCCTTGCAGGTCACGGCCTGGCTCGACGAGGTGGAAACCGACGTCAGCAGCAACGCCACCTGGAGTTTCCTCTCCGCCAACGACAGCGAAGCCACCATCGACTCCAGCACCGGCGTGATCAGCGCTGTCGGCTCCGGCAGCCAGCTGCTGACCCCCGTCGCCGGCTTTGCCCCCTGTACGCTGAGCAATATCAGCGACCCGTCCAATGCCCTGGGGTTCACCGTGCAGCACATCCAGGGCATCGCCATCGCGCCGGAGTTCAGCGGCAATCCGCAGATCATAGTCGGCAATACCGAGAAGATGCGGGTCATCGCCACGCTCGACGACGGCTATCTGCAGGACCTCGGCAGCCTGGCCACGCTGAGCTCCTCGAACAGCAGCATCGCCGCCGTCACCAGCGGCAATATCCTCAACGCCGTGGCTGCCGGCGGCCCCGCCATCATCGGCGCGACCTTCACCGGCGCTGGCGCCACCTATACCGCGCCGTCGCTGACCGTCAGCGCCGGCACCGCCACCTTGCAGACCATCAGCATCTGCTGGACCGCGGTGCTGGATGCCTTCAGCGGCTGCCCGGCCAGCCAGGCTGCCGCCACGGTCGCCGCCGGCAGCCTGACGCCGGTGCAGTTCCATGCCATCGGCACCTACGATGCCGGCACCCTGACCCAGGACATCACGCGCCAGGCGGCCTGGGCCTCCAGCGACGCCACCGCAGCCACCATCAGCAGCCTGGGTCAGGCCTTCGGCGTCACCGCGCAGCGCTCGGTCACCATCACCGGCACCGATACCAATGCGCAGAACGTGACTTCGGCGCAGCAGCAGATGCTGGTGCAATAAGAGCCTGTAACGGATTAGCGGCCGCTGCGCGGATTCCGGGGCGGCGGCGACCGCTGATCGGGTGAAGCATGGGCGGTGGTGTTATAACAGTCGCCCGGTCGCCACTCCGCACAGCGGACTGCCGTCCGTTCAAACCGACAATCCCGTCGCACGCGATCGTTCCTAGGTGAAAAAGCTTCTGGGCGTCATCCTCACGCCGTTGTTCCTGCTGGTCTGGGGCCTGCTGCTGAACCTGTTCCACGTGGCCCAGGTCATCGCCTTCAGGGGCTTCGGCGCCAATGCCCACCGGCGCTGCGTCGACCTGCTGAATTTCTCCCTGATCCACGCCCTGTGGCTGCTCGGCACCCGTATCGGCGTGCGCTATACCCAGGCTCTGCCGGCGGATCGCCCCATCATCTTCGTCGCCAACCACCAGAACAAGCTGGATATCCCGGGTATCAGCTGGTACCTGCGCCGCTACGCGCCGAAGTTCGTCTCCAAGATCGAGCTGGGCAAGGGCATACCCAGCATCTCCTACAACCTGCGCCACAGCGGCGCCGCGCTGATCGACCGCAGCGACGCCCGCCAGTCGCTGCGCGAAATCGGCCGTCTCGGCCAGCTGATCGAGCAGACCCGTTCATCGGCCGTAATCTTTCCCGAGGGCACCCGCTCCACCAGCGGCGAGCTGCAGCCCTTCGCCACCGGCGGCATCAAGATCCTGCTCAAGAAAACCCCCAGCGCCCTGGTGGTGCCGGTCTATATCCACGGCACCTGGAAGCTGAACCGCTACGGCCGTTTCCCCATGGCGGTGGGCGAGCGCATCGGCTGGACCGTGCTGCCGGCGATCGAGCCGGGTGGCAGGACGCCGGATGAAGTGGCCGCTCTGGCCGAGCAAAGCATCCGCCAGGAGTTTGCTGCCCAGGTTGGATAAAGGGGGCGGTCGGGGGGCCAGGAGGACCGCGACGCGGCGCGCCGATGTCCCGTGTGTGCGCCGCGTCGCAACCGTATATCCATTGGGTTGTCATGGCCTGTTCACAATTCTGCGCCAGTTCCGTTAGCATACCCATGCCCAATTGGGTCCATTGTCCGAGGGAGACCACACCATGGCGAAAGCCAGCAAGAAGAAGCCGGCGGCAGCCGCAAAGAAGCCCGCTGCGAAGAAGGTAGTTGCAAAGAAGGCGGTGGCCAAAAAAGCCGCGCCGAAGAAAGCCGTTGCTAAGAAGGCCAAGCGCAAGCCCAGCGCCGCCCTGATGAAAGCAGTGACGCCGAGTGCCCTGCTGGCGGAGATCGTGGGTTCCAAGCCCATCCCGCGCGGCCAGATCACCAAGAACCTCTGGACCTACATCAAGAAGTTCGGCCTGCAGGACAAGATCAACAAGCGCATGATCAACGCCGACGAGAAGCTGAAGAAGATCTTCGGCGGCAAGTCGGTGGTCAACATGTTTGAAATGACCAAGCTGGTCAGCAAGCACATCAGCTAAAGCGGCGCACCTGGCGGCCCGGGCGCACAAGGCCCGGGTCGCTGTTCAGCAGGTCAGCCAGCAAGCCCAGATTCCTCCCAGCAGACACCGGCCATGCGCCCCGCTATGCGGCGCCGTGGATGTTTGCCGCGCCCGACGCTCCGGGCATTCCACCAGGAAACAGCCTGAAATGCCCAAGCTACCCTGCGCGAAGGCCCCCCGGCGGAGCCGGCCGTGAACGAGCGCGACTGGGACCGCGTCGCCGGCTCCTGGGACGATCACATCATGAGCTCGCTGCACGAGAACGTGAACGGCAGCATCGCCGCCCTCATCGCCTCCGTCGGCGCCAGCCACCGCAGCATCCTCGACTACGGCTGCGGCGTGGGCGGTTACCTGCCCCTGCTGTCCACCACTTTCGAGCAGGTGACCGCGGTCGATTATTCCCGCCTGTGCGTCGAGCAGGCCCGCGCCGCGCATGGCGCCCTGCCGAACGTCGAGGTGCAGACCACCGGCTGGCTAGCCCGGCGCAGCGCCGGGGAAGTGTTCGACGCGGTGCTGATGGCCAATGTGCTGCTGCATCCGCGGCCGGTGGTGCGCGCCCGCATCCTCGACCTGGCCATGCGCCGGCTGCGTCCGGGCGGCATCCTGCTGCTGGTGCTGCCCGCCGTGGAATCGGTGCACCTGTGCGAGGCGGCCCGCCGCCTCTACACCCGCAAGCGCACTTCCGCCTATTCGCGGCCGGCGCGCGGCACCTTCGACCCCGGCGTGATCGCCATCAACGGCCAGCCCACCAAGCACTACTCGGCGGAAGAGATCCCGCTGTTCCTGCAAGCCAGGCGGCTCAGCGTCAACAGCCTGGCCCGCGCCGAATACTCGTGGAGCTCGGAATCCTTCGAGGCGCTCGACCGGCGCCTGCAGGCGCGCCCCTGGGACTGGCTGGTGAGCGCCACGCGCGGCTAGGGATTAAGCAGAGGCTCCCCAGCGGCCTATTGCGGCGGCGCTGGCGCGGCATCCGGCGCCGCCGCCTGCGGCAGATTGCTGTGTTCCAGGTATTCGTCGTAGTGATACAGCACCGGCGGCCGGCCGCCTACCGTGGGCACCGGGCCGTTGGCGGCGCCGATCTGGGCCTGGCGCGTGTCTTCGTACTTGCGCCGGGTGAAGTAATCGCTTTCGCCGCGTTCGCGCAGAATCACCGGGTGCAGGAAGATCATCAGGTTGCGCTTGGTGCGGCTGACCGAGCGCGACTTGAACAGGCCGCCGATCCAGGGCAGGCTGCTGAGCCCCGGAATGCGCGTCACCGAGTCGTCGAGCTGGTCGTCGATGAGGCCGCCGATGACCAGGATCTGGCCCCCCTCGATGCTCACCGTATTGCTCACCGTGCGCTTGTTGGTGATCAGGCTGGAAGTGCCGGCGGTGCCGCTGGCGATGGTCGAATTCTCGAACTCCAGCTTCATGCGGATGGTATTGCCCTCGCCGATGGTAGGGGTGATGCCGAGCTTGAGGCCGATATCCTGGCGGTCGACGGTCTGGAACGGATTGACCGAGCCGTTGCTGGAGGTGCCGGTATTGGAATACGAGCCGGTCAGCTCCGGCACCGACTGGCCGACTTCGATCTTCGCCTCCTGGTTGTCCAGCGTGACCAGGGAGGGCATCGACAGGATATTGGTGTCGGCATCGCTGACCAGCGCCTTGATCAGCGCCCCGTAGATCGAGCCGTTGGAGGTGCTGATGCCGACCAGCGCGGTGCCGCCGGTGCCGATGGCGCTGGCAGCGGCGCTGTACAGGCTGCTGGTGCTGATGGTGCTGCTCGAAGAGCTGCTCAAGGAGCTGGCGACGCTGGACAGCGCGCTCGAAGTGCTGGAGTTGAGAATGCCTGCGGCGGCAATCGCATTCGGGTTATAGGCCAGCCAGTCGACGCCGAGGTCGCTCGACCTGCTGGCGCTGACTTCGGCGATGACCGCTTCCACCAGCACCTGGGCGCGGCGAATGTCCAGCTGGGCGATGACCTTGCGGATCTGCTGCAGGGTTTTCGGCGGCGCGGTAATGACCAGCGAGTTGGTGTCCTTGTCGGCGATGACGCGCAGGTCGGCATTGCTGCCGCTGCCGTTGTAGACCGTGGCGTTCGAAGCCGATGCGCTGCCGGAGGTGCCGGCACTGCTGCCGCTGCCGGAGGATTTCGAGGAACTGCCGAAGGCGGACGCCGCCGAGGAGGAACCGCTGCTGCTGCCGAACATCGATGAGCTGCCGGACGATGCGCTCTTGGCGGCCGGTTGCGCATTGCCCGTGAGAATCGGCGCCAGGCTCTCGGCGTCGGCGTACTTCAGGTACACCACCTGGGTGTCGCCGCCGTCGCGGCTGGGCTGGTCCAGCCGCCGGATCAGCGCCAGCAGCTTTTCGCGGTCGACGCGGTCGCCGCCGATCAGCACACTGTTGCTGCGGGTGTCGGCGATCACCGTGGGCTGCGTCGCGCCCGGATCGGCCTGCCGCGCCTGCTGCATCAGGGCGGTGAGCACTTTCACCACATCGTCGGCAGCGGCGTTTTCCAGCGGCACCAGCTCGGTATCCCAATCGCCGCTGCGATCCATCTGCTCGATCAGCCGCTGCAAGCGGTCGACGTTGGCGGCGCGGTCGGAGACGATCAGGCTGTTGCTGGAGGTGTAGGCGGCGAGCTGGCCGGATTGCGCCACCAGCGGCCGCAGGATGGCCACCAGCTGCGTCGCCGAGCCGTTGTGGATGTCGAACACGCGCGTTACCACTTCGTCGCCGGCGAGGCTGCCGCTGGTGGAGCCGCCGCCTTCGCTGCGCGCATTGGCGTCCGGCACGATCTTGATGGCCGCCCCGGAAGGGACGGCGGCGTAGCCGTTCACCGCCAGCACCGAAAGGAAGGTGGCATATACCGCATCCGCATTCATCGGGCTGGAGGAGACCACCGTCACCTTGCCCTTGACGTGCGGATCGACCACGAAATTCCTGCCGGTGACCTCGCTGACCGTGGCGATCAGCGTGCCGATGTCCGCTTCCTTCAGATTGAGCGTGACTTCCGCGCCGTTCTTTTCGGCGACTGCCTTGCTTGCGCAAAGGCAGCACAACGCCAGGGCCATGAGGGAGCGCGTGGGCACGGACAGGAAACGCATCGGCGGATGTCGGGAGATTGGTGTCGAGCGGAAGGCGAGCGCCTTCCAGAGGGAGTTGCAGTCAGTCCGCGGGCGGATGCCTGCCAGGTGCCGCCTTCGCCCGGCCCGGTGGCAGGTCGTTGTCACGGAAGGAACAACCCACGTCGGCGGGGCACGGGGCCCGGGCGAGAGCGGCACGACATTGATAGCACCCGCAATGCCGCAGCCCGATCGTTTTAACAAGGCCTTTACGTCAGGCCTTTACATCGCTGCCCTGCGTCGAGCGGTATCCGCCGCCGGCTCTTGTAAACGCTTCGTAAAGAGCGATGGCGCGGCGCCGCTTGTGCGCCAGAGTGGCGGGCGCACCGGGGCCTCGCCGCTGCCGTCGGCCGGCTGCGACCGGTTCCCGCTCTTCCCCCTTCAAGGAAACGAATTGATGAAACACCTCGCCGAGAAGAATCCTTCTCCCGGCCTGTACCGCTGCATCATCCCGCTCTGCGCCGTGCTGCTGATCCTGGCTGCCTGCGGTGGTTCCTCCACCACCTGCTGGAATCTGTCCGTCGCCGACGGCCTCATCGGACAGGCGAGCTACACCACCGCCACC
>FTIF01004873.1_pt2 | contig 32298 bp, 28 predicted proteins | sample 1658001 | NCBI WGS metagenome assembly FTIF01 (sample SAMEA3914789, study PRJEB12502) | metagenome | biome: forest; material: soil | place: Canada | collected 2011-07-03 | depth 0.3 m | reverse complement strand
GCCTTGGCTTCGATCGCGTTGATGCTTCGCCCCGTCAACACCAGGTCCATGGCCAAGGCCTTTCCCACGGACCGCGTCAGGCGTTGCGATCCCCCGATGCCTGGAAGAATGCCGAGCTTGATCTCGGGCTGGCCGAATTGAGCGTCTTCGGAGGCGATGATGAAATCGCACATCATCGCCAGTTCGCAGCCTCCTCCGAGTGCATATCCGCTGACCGCCGCGATGATGGGCTTGCCAATCGATCGCGCGTCATCCCAGGCAGCGAAGAGATCGCGGGACTGCAACTCGACAAACGACTTGTCCGCCATCTCGGAGATGTCCGCACCGGCAGCGAAGGCGCGTGGGCTGCCGGCGATGACGATCGCGCCGACGTTGTCGTCCGCATCAAAGTCCTGCAGCGCACGGATGACTTCTTGCGACAGCCTGACATTGAGGGCGTTCAAGCTCTTCGGTCGACTCAGGGTGATCAGGCCCACGCGCTCGCGCCGCTCGACCAGGATCGTCTCGTAGGCGGGTGAATTCCTCTGTTCCGGCGCAACGGGTTCCGGCGCCGAACTGTCCTGGGTTGTCGTGATCGATGGGTCTTGATCCTGCTTTGCACGTGAGGCCATGATGTCGGTGTCCTGTAGTTTGAGGTGGGACTCAGATGAGCTGTGATTCGGCTCGAGGATCGAGACGTTCGACCGCGGCGCCGTCCTTCGCCTCGCCCGGCGCGTAGTCGCCGGTGGCAGACATCAGCTCCGCGAGGATCCGCTCGCGATGCTCGTCCAGCGCGGGTGCGCGCATGGGCGTGTTCACGTCGATGTCGGCGAATGAGCCGAGCTTGATCGGATTCCCCGCGGTCCGCACGGGCTTGTTCGATGCGGAACACACCTGGACGATCATGTTGCGCGCCAGGAGTTGAGGATGTTCGAAGAGCCGGTCGATGGTGTTGATTGGCGCGCACGGGACGCCCGCCGCATTGAGCAGTTCGAGCCAATGGCCGATCGGCGCCGTTGTCGTGATGGCCTCGATCGCCTTGACCAAGGCGGGACGATTCCGGCATCGGAGATCGTTGCTGATGAATTGCACGTCCAACGCGAGTCGCGGCGAGCCGAGCGCGTCCGCCATCAGCATGAACAGCTGGTCGTTTCCTGCCGCGATGACGAAGCGTCCGTCGGCGGCCGCAAAGCTCTCGAAGGGCGCCAGCGAAGGATGGGAGTCGCCGGTACGGGTCGGCACCTTGCCTTCAACATCGAAGCGGGCCAGCGCGGTCTCCATCAGCGCTGCCTGGCAGTCGAGCATGCCGATGTCCACGCGCGTCCCTTGCGCGTCGAAAGTGCGCTTGTAAAGCGACGACACGATGCCGATCGCCGCAAAGAGCGCGGCGCTGAGATCGCCAAAGCTCGTCCCGACGCGGGCGGGCGGCGAGTCGGGCCAACCGGTGAGGCTCATCACGCCGCCCATCGCTTGCACGACCATGTCATAGCCCGGTAGATCGCTGAACGGGCCCGTATGGCCGAACCCGGAGATCGACGCGTAGACCAGGTGCGGGTGCGTGCGTGCGAGACGATCGGCGCCGTAGCCGAGCCGGTCCATGACGCCAGGTCGGAAGTTTTCGACAACCACGTCGGCTTCTTCGAACAGGCGCTCAAGCAGATCCCGATCGCGCGGGCTCTTGAGGTCCAGCGCGATGCTTTCCTTGCCGCGGTTGAAGCACATGAAGTACGCGGACTCCTGGTCCACGAACGGGCCGAACGCGCGCGTGTCGTCGCCCGTTCCGATCTTCTCGATCTTGATGACGCGTGCGCCCAGGTCGGCCAGCACCATCGTGCAGTAGGGCCCGGCCAGAACGCGCGAGAAGTCCAGCACGGTGACGCCATCGAGAGGCCCTTTCTTGAGCGGCCGGTCAGGCACTGGATCCATGGGTGTCCCCTTGTCTATGAATTGGAGAGAATCCACCGCGCGGCCTTCTCGGCGATCATCAGGGTCGGACTGTTCGTGTTGCCGCTCGTGATGGTCGGCATGACGCTCGCGTCGACCACGCGCAGGCCGCGGACGCCGTGCACGCGAAGGTGGCTGTCCACGACGGCGCCCGGGTCGGAAGCATTGCCCATTCGAGCCGTGCCGACCGGGTGGAAGATCGTCGTCCCGATGTCGCCCGCCAATGCGGTGAGTTGCTCGTCGGATTGGTACTGGACGCCCGGCTTGAACTCCTCGGGCGCGTAGCGGGCCATGGCCGGCTGGGAGGCGATTCGCCGAGTCAACCGAAGCGAGTCTGCGGCGACTCTGCGGTCGTCCTCCGTGCTCAGGTAGTCGGGTGCGATCCGCGGGGCGTCCTCGAAACGGGCATTCGCGATGCGCACCGTTCCCCGGCTGCTGGGATTGAGGTTGCAGACGCTCGCGGTGATGGCCGGAAAGGCGTGCAGAGGCTGCCCGAACGCCTCGAGGCTAAGCGGCTGCACGTGATACTGGAGGTTGGCGTGCTTGCGCTCGGCATCGCTGCTCGTGAAGATCCCGAGTTGCGACGGCGCCATGCTCATGGGCCCGGTGCGCCTGAGCGCATATTCCAGCGCGATCTTCGCCTTGCCCCACAGGCTCGCGACCTGCGTGTTCAGCGTCGTGGCGTTCCCGACCTTGTAGACCGAGCGGATCTGCAGATGATCCTGCAGATTGGCGCCGACTCCTGGCGAGGCGTGGACCACGGGGATCTGATGGCTGCGCAGCAGCTCCGGGTCGCCGATGCCCGACAGCTGCAACAACTGGGGCGTGCCGATCGCGCCGGCGCTGAGCACCACCTCTCGGCTCGCACGAACGATGCGACGTTGGCCCTCGTGAACGATCTCGATGCCACGACACACCGCCTGACCGCCGTCGTCCTTGTCGAAGATCAGGCGGCAGGCATGCGCACCGGTCCAGACGGTGAGGTTGGGCCGGCTCTTGCGGATGGGACGGAGAAAGGCCTTCGAGGCATTCCAGCGCCAGCCGCTGCGCTGGTTCACTTCGAAATAGCTGACGCCGCGGTTGTCGCCGCCGTTGAAGTCATCCGTTGCCGGAATGCCGGCCTGCTGCGCGGCCTGGGCGAACGCATCCAGGACATCCCAGCGAAGTCGCTGCTTTTCGACGCGCCACTCACCGCCGTTCCCATGCAGGTACTGGAACCCGGGCTGACGCTCGTCCAGGCTCGAACGCTCGGGAGGATCCAGGCGATAGTGGTCTTCGTGGGCGCGAAAGTCGACCAGGCAACGCTCCCAGGACCACGCATCGTCACCCGTTGCAGCGGCCCAGTGATCGTAGTCGCGCGCCTGGCCACGCATGTAGATCATGCCGTTGATGCTGGAGCAACCGCCCAGCGTCTTGCCCCGCGGGTACAGCAACGAGCGGCCATTCAGGCCCTTCGAAGCCTCGGTGCGGAAACGCCAGTCCGTGCGCGGGTTGTCGATGCAGTAGAGGTACCCGACGGGAATGTGGATCCACGCGTAGTTGTCCGGGCCGCCCGCCTCCAGCAGCAAGACTCGCCGGTCTGCGACGGCGCTCAGTCGATTGGCCAGCAGACAACCCGCCGTCCCGCCGCCGACCACGACGTAGTCAAAGGAATCGGACTCAGTCATCGCCGCCTTCCAGGATGAGGGGATTTGCGAGAGTCTTCATTAAATAGACCGATCGTCTACAGCAAAGCAAAAAAAGCTAGGCGCGCAGACCAGCACGAAACAATTCCGCGAACACGCGAAGCGGGGCCGCCTTGCGCTCGAGCTTGGCCCGAAGCACCGCGCCCTCCCAACCAATCCAGAAGAACGTGGCCCAGCGTCGGCAGTCCACGTCCGCAGAAATCTCGCCGGCCAGCTTCGCCTCTTCGAGGCATCGGGCCATCCGGTTCTGCCAGTCGACGAGAACGGCCGTCAGCTGGGCTCGATAGGCCTCGGGCAGCGCGCCCATCTCCTGGCCCAGATTGCCCACCAGGCAGCCACGTTCGAAACCGAAGCGCCGCATGCCGCGCTCGGCGTCCGCGCAGAAGGCGTCGATTCGCGCCAGCGGAGACATCTTCTTGTCCAGAAAATGGCGATCCAGCTTGGCTGCGAAGTAGCCCGCGTAGCGTTCGATCAGCTCGGCACCAAAGGCTTCCTTGCTGGCGAAGAAATGATAGAACGACCCCTTGGGCACGCCGACAGACTTGAGGATCTCGTCGATTCCGGTTGCCGAGAACCCCTTCGCGGTCAAGGCAGCAACGCCGGCGCGACACAGTGCCTCGCGGGTCTCCCGGTAGTCGCCATCGCTCTTGGGCGGACGGCCTCGCTTGCGCTGAAGGACAAGTTCATCACTCATGTCTCGATTATTAGACTGATCGTCTCGACAAATCAATACCCTCGGTGGAGAATTCCTCTTCGGAACACAAGGTCGATGGAGCGTTCGCCGGCTCCACGGTCCACCTCCCTCAACCCGTCGAGCACCACCGTGGACACTGAACAACTCAGAACTTTCGTCGAAGTCGTTCGACTCGGCAGCTTCGCGTCCGCCGCCCGGCAACTCGAGACGGATCCGTCCGTCGTCACGCGATCGATTGCGGCGCTCGAGAAGGATCTCGGCATCCGGCTGCTGGAACGGACGACGCGCCGCCTGGCGTTGACGGAGGCCGGCGCTTCGTACCATGACAGCGTGTGCACCTTGTTGAAGGATCTGCAGCGTGCCTGCGACGAGGCCCGGGATCTGGCCGGACAGCCCGAAGGAGTCGTCCGCGTCACCACGTCGACGACCTACGGCAATACCGTGATCGTGCCCATGCTTCCGGCCCTGTGCGAGGCCTACCCCGGCCTCCAGATCGACCTCCTCTTGACGGACGCCGTCGTCGATTTGGTCGCGCAACGGGTCGATGTGGCATTGCGTCTGCGCCAGGTCGTCGACAGCTCCTTGGTGGGCACGCGGCTCGCACGGATTCGCTATCACGTCTGCGCCAGCCCCGCCTATCTCAAAAAGCACGGCGCGCCGCGCACGCCGGCCGACCTCGCGGGACACGATTGCATTCGATGCCCACTGCCTGGGTACCGAACGCAATGGAAGTTTCGTGGCCCAACCGGTGCGGTCGACGTCGTGGATGTCGCAGGACGCTTGATCCTGTCCAACTCGCTCGGCCTGCACCGCGCTTCGCTCGACGGCATGGGGCCGGCGCTGCTGCCCGACTGGCTCGTCGGCCCGGACCTGGCTGCCGGCCGCCTGATCGACCTGTTTCCGGGACGCGAAGCGACGCCGACCGACTTCGACAACTCGATCTGGCTGCTCCACACCTCGCGCTCCTATGTCCCGAACCGCGTGCGGGCGTTCATCGATTTCGTGAAGCGGCGCCACGGCGCCGCGCAGGACATCGGTGTCCGAACGTCGCCTGTCTGACGCTGACGCTGCAACCATTCGTGCGCTGCATGCAATGGTGCTGTGGCAAGCGAAGACTGTTTCCAGGTTGTCCGCATTCCTAAGATGAAGCTTCACGCTTTATAGGAGCACCACGTGAAGATTCAATCGATGCGGTTCAGCAAGAACACCTGCGTTTCAGCCCTGGTGGCAGGACTGCTCACATTGGGCGGATGGCCCGGCCTCGCGCTTGCGGACACGACCAAGTTCACCCTCACCAGCCCCGACCTGGCCAGCGGTACTTTCGATGCGAAGTTCGTCTTGAACGGCTTCGGCTGCACCGGTGGCAACGTGTCGCCGGCGCTGACCTGGACCAACGTCCCCGCGGGAACGAAATCGTTCTCGGTGCAGTTGAACGACCTGGATGCGCCGACCGGCAGCGGCCTGTGGCACTGGGCCGTCTACAACATCCCGGGGACGGCCACCGGCCTCGCACAAGGCGCCGGCAGTTCGGCGACCGCCCCACCCGCTCCGGCGTTCGGCGGCAACAACGACTTCTTCGACACCGGTGCGACCGGCGGCAACGGGAACTACGGCGGCCCGTGCCCTCCCGTCGGCGACAAGCCGCATCGCTACACCTTCACCGTGTATGCGCTGGGGGTCGAGGACGTGCAGGCGGCAGCCGGCATTCCCAAGACCGGCACGGCCGCGCTCTACTCGTTCATCTTCAACAAGGGCATCGGAAAGGGGCTGCTCGGCAAGGCCACCCTCACCGTCAAGTTCGCACGATAGAGATGGACAAGCTGAGAATCCTCTGCCTGCACGGCTATCACGGCAGCGGCGACATCTTGCGTCGGCAGATGTCGTCGCTGATCGAGGGCACGCAAGCGCTCGCCGAATTCGTCTACCTGGACGCGCCGTCGCTCGCTTCGGGCGACTTCGGCTGGTGGCATGCCAGGAGTATCGCGACATCGAGGGACGCAGGCGTGGGTCCAACCCGGAAGCGGTATGAAGGCTGGGAGAGAACTTTCGAGTCCATTGCCGAGACGTTCGCGGCGCATGGACCGTTCGACGGCGTCTTCGGCTTCAGCCAGGGGGCTTCGCTGACCTCGCTCCTGGTGGGATTGCGCTCACCTGACGGCAAACCGACCGAAGCCAAGCCGCTTGCATTCGACTTCGCCGTCATGGTCGGAGGATTTCTCAGCGCCGATCCGGTACTCGCCTTGCAGTACGCCAACCGGCTTTGCTACGACCTGCCCTCGGCGCACATCATTGGACTCGGGGACGGCATCGTCCCAGCCCCACTCTCGCACGCGCTCGCCGCCGTCTTCAAGGAACCGCTCATCCTGCAACATGACGGCGGTCATGTCGTGGCGGCCACACCGGAGACGAGAAGCGGATTCCGGAGTTTTCTGGAGGACATGCTGCGCCGAAAGGCGTCAGGCGACGATTTCCGGTCATCGTCGACCCAGCATTGAGCTGGCCCCTGGCGGCCGTGGCCGCACAGCTGCAACACTCCTCTGCCGTACTATGCGTGACCCTTGCCGTAGGGTTCGTACTGGTCGTTGTTGTGCGTCGGCCGGATCGCCCACAAGAACTTGCTACCGGAGCCGTCGCCGAGGTGCCGTCGCAGCTCCTGCTGGGCCTCCTTCTGGTAGGTGTAGTAGTCCTCCTTGCTGCGCTCGCGCTGGCGGTTGAACCACGGCTCGACGCCGAAGTCCCTGGCGAACCACTTGATCATGTCGGCCTCGATGTAGCCGTACAGCTTCGTATTGTTCTTTCGCGAGACCTGTGCGATGTGGACCTCGATCTCGATGTTCGGAACGCTCACGAGCAGCGAGGAGAGCCAATTGGCATGCGCATACAGCCGGTCGTAGGCGTTTCCCTTGCCGACGTAGATCACCGGAGAGAAGATGTCGCCGTAGGCGACGGCCACCTTGCCACGCAACCGGATGACGTAGACGCACTGGGTCGGCCGTTGGAGCTCCGGCCACTGGTCGTCCAGGATCTGGCGGATGATCGGAACGGCATAGTCAGGAGTCAGCCCGGTGAAGCCGAACTTCACCTTGACAGGGTCACACCAGCGGATCTCGCTGCTCTTTATCGGTGCCGGGGGCATTCGTGGACGGTCCTTTGGTCAGAAGAGGCGTCGGCGACGCCTCGACACGAGGACTGGCATGGTAGCCCGACAGTGCGGCAGTTGGCGCTGGTGCGCACGCAGCGCAAGTCTGAAGGTTGCTGGGTGACCCGCTAGAGAAAGTCGGTGGTGATGCGGGGCGCTCTGTTGCTGAAGCCAGAAGGTTCGAGAAGTGTGCCGGAGAAGACCACGTCCGACCTCGCCGCTACTGTGTCGACTTGAGCGTCTGGCTCCGGATTTCGGCGCTGACGTCTTGGTAGCTGTCGTGCAGTTCGAAGCGCGCGCGGGCCATCAGCATGTCGATGGTCTGGGGATCGTCGGCAGGACCGGCATCCAGCTTGTATACGCGGCCTGACTCTGTGACGACCGTGCAGGAGGCGACGTCAGCGTTCCGCAGTGCGGAAGTCATGCGCAGGCTCCCGCTTTGAACCACAACCGACGCATCCAACCTCCCCGCTACTGGGTTAACCGGAGCATCTGGTTCCAGATTTGAACGCTGACGTCTTCGCAGTCATCATGCAACTCGAGGCGCGCCCGGGCCATCAGCATGACGACGGTCTGGGGATCGTCGGCGGGGCCTGCATCCAGCTCGTACACGCGGCCTGACCCTGTGACGACCGTGCGGGAGGCGACGTCAGCCGTCTGCAGTGCGGAAGTCATGCGCAGGCTCCCGCCTTGAACCACTGCTACGAGATGGGACGACCCTGCGGAGCTCCGGACGATCCGCCATGCGACGGGACGCACCGTCGGCTCGTTCTCGACGACCGGAACGTCGCGCATGTTGTGAAAGATGATCATGTTGGTTGAGTTGCTGCCGTTGCCGTCGTCCCGTCGCGAACGCTCGACCTGGTCAGCCGCCGATGTGCGTTACGAGACGGGGATTCACGACGGAGCTGGCGTCCGCCACGCTCCGGTCAACGCGGAAGGTGCCGCCCGAGGTGCTTCGGAAGACGATCACTTCGCCGCCGCCAGCGCGGGCGTCGGTTCCCCGGTGGATCTCACGGACGTCCTCAGCCACGAAATGCGAGGGCCGGCCGTTGCCGGTCACGCGCAGGAACGTCAAGGACTTCAGTTCGGCCCTCAGCGGCCCGTCGACCAGATGCACGACGTCGACGTCGCGTGAGAGCATCAGCGTCCGCTCGTGGCCCGCGGGATCGTCCCGCAGACGCACCCTGGCAATGAAGCCGCCGACGTCCCAGAAGACTTCGACCCCCCTCCAGACCTGCCCGTCGAAGGTGCGCTTGTCGAACGGGCGCTTGTACTCGAAAGCCGGACTGGTCAGAAACATGCGACCGCACCTCGGTGGGCGGTAGCGCTGAACGGCAACGGCCGTGCAGCAGACCGGCCGCGACGCACGGGGGGGCGACGGACGACGAAGCAATGGAACGCGATGGACATTGAAGACTCAGGCTCTGGAAGGAACGAACCATTGTTCCCTCAAGGCCGAGGCCGCATCAGCCATCAACCGGCCAGCAGGCAAGGGATCGAAGTCGTCTTTCGACTGTCGATGGAGTCGCGCGTGCAACTGCCGGCGAACCCTTGGGCAGGCCCGACGGGCTCAGGCCCGAGACGTCGCAGCAGGCTCTTCCAGCCGCTTCTGAGTGTGGCCAACAAGCGTGCTTGCCTTGAAGCCGAGCGCTTGTGCGATGTTCAGGATCGCAAACAGCGTCGGCTGACTCAGTCCCCGCTCGATCTTGGAGAAGTAGGAGCGGTCGAGACCCGCCGCATGGGCGAGCGCCTCCTGCGAGAGGCCGCAGGCCAGCCGGGCTTCGCGCACGACGGTGCCGAAAGCCTGCGCCGACGGCGCATCGAAAGTGCGGCTGCCCAGTGGACGGCCAGGACGGGGCTTGCGGGGACGCTGAGGCATAGGCCTCGAAGCGTCGTTGCGACGTGGTTTTTAGGCCACAGTTTATAAACTACAGCCGACTTGACCTCCGCGCGCCTGGCTGCACCGCACCCCCCCCCCGCTTCGAGCGCTATGCCGTGGAGTTCGAGCGCGAAATCCGTTGGTCGCCGACGCTTCGCCGGCGTCTGAACCGCGGATCCACGGTGGGCTGGGTCTGCAGACGCCGGTCGAGCTCGCTCATGAAGTCGACGAAGTCCACGCCGAGCGCGGCGAGCCACGCGCGCAGCTCGATGATGTCCAGGCGCCGGACGCCGCGCTCGATCTTGCTGACCATCGACTGTCCACGCCCCAGGCGCTGCGCCACGTCGGCCTGCCGCAGCCGCATGGCCTGGCGCCGGCGACGCAGCATTGCAAGGAAGACTTGGTTGGACTGGGTGTGCAACGATTTGAGCATGGCGGCCTTTGGCGGCCACCGTATCGCATGGCGCCGCGTAGTCAAAAAGGGAATGTCTGTAAGGCCGTTCGCCACGGGCCCCCTTCCAGCGCGCCGACTCCTGTCGCCGGCGTCGCCAGACAGCTCACGAGTCTTCCGTGGCCTCCTGCTGCGGGAGCTCTAGAGCCGTCTGCGATTTGTCGCCAGGGGGGCTTGGCGGAGCAAGCGATTTCCAATACTGGCGAGAAGGATTGAAATAACGCCGCTCTCCGTCTGTGCTCGCCCAGGCCTCCTCGTTCAAGCAGCACGCGGTCGAATAGCGACGCAACAACCGGCGCACCGTTGCATCGGATGCGCGCGCTCTCACACGCACGCAATGCGTGAAGCCATCCTGCCATGCGACCCAAGATGGCAGATAGAGCGTCTTGGGCAACTCACCGAGCCACTCAACATTGCGTAAGAAGGAAAGGGTCACCGAATCGATCACACAAGCCGCGAACCAACCGAGGATTTCGGCCCTGATGAGCTGGGAGTTGCCTTCATCGCTGTTCACTAGCCTGCGTCCCACCTGAAAACCATTCCATTCGACATCGTCATAGACGCTCGATCGGCTTTCGGTTGGCCACGAAGCCTCCCGGTTCTTATTGACGCATCTTCCATATACGGACATCGTCCGATGAAGTGCGACCGAGACGATGCTCGCCCTGTCGTTGAGGCGTAGCCCGCGCGGCTGTAGGCTCAGCCTAGAACGAAGCTTGGTCGAATCGACTGAGTGCCCAGCCAGTGCGACGAGCCGACCTAGCTGGAGGAGGGTGTGGGTAGCCGCGTGGCGAGTTCGCGGCCCGCCCTCGGCCCATCCTTCGGCCGGAAGCTGGGACCAGTCGAGCAGTGTCTGCTCACGCTCTTGAAACACCGGCCAGCGTCGGCTCCGGGCCTGTGGCCAAGCCGAGGCGCGCGCTACGTGCCTCCCGTAGCGAGCGCTGTCCCATTCATTTGCCTGCGTCGACATCGATACCGGGTCGCCCACTTCAACTGACTGCTCATCTGTTAGGCGCCCGTAGATGGGACGAAGATCAAGTCGTCGGTCCGCGAGCATCGCCCCAACGAGAGACAGATCGACGTCCCCATAGGGCGACCGCATGCTACGAAGCCAGAACTCGCCACATCTCGTGCATGCGAATGGCGCCCGAGCAATAGTCATGAAGCTCGGACGCAACTCCGCGGCACACTTCGGGCACTTCGTCGAAAGCTCCACTCCGTGCAATGGACATCGCCGCAGCGCGCAATGCTGAAAAACGACGCTGTGGAAGCCAAGCTTCATACACTGCCAGCATGCTCGCAGACGGCTGCACATCGCGGTGCGTCGCGTAGCGGGTACGGCCAAGTCAATCCCGCACGCTTCGTGTAGACGAGACTGCGTCAAGCCGAGAATCTCTGCCGCTCGCTCCTGCGAGCGAAGTATTTCCGGTTCCTGTGCGCTGGCCTCTGAAGAGGCCACGCCTAAGCGCGCCAATGCTGGAACAAAGAATACGTCACGGGCTGGGGCATGGGGTTCGAACGCCCTACTCACCTCTTCTGGGCTTGGCATGTACCTGAAGCAATACCTGGACCAACGCCCGAACAATGATTCAGTCGGGGCGAGCTCCGGCTCGATAGAGAGCTCTGTGGCGACGAACGCCGGTCGTACTTTGAGAGGAAGCGTCGTCATGCCGGCACCTCCACGCGGGGCTCGGGAACCGGCGCGCTGCGGAGCTCGCTATTCGCAGCTTTGTTCATTCGGACGTAGTACTGAAGCACGCTCGCGAAGTTCGACGCCCTGATGCAGTCGATCGCGTCGGCGAGTTGCAGCGACTCGGGCCTCATGCCTCGCTGGATAGACCGGTACAGCATAGCCAGCAGACACGAACGCAAGTACTGCATCGGCAGCCGCACGTCCTCTGCGACGTTCTGCTGCTTGGCAACCGCGCGGACGGCATCCCGCATCAGCGGCGCCAGCTGCTCCACCCGCCAGCCCTCAGCGTACGCCTGCGGCGCCGCGCGGTAGGCGGCTGTATTCTCTGCCCCCTCGTCGTCCGCGTCGAAGCCCGCCAACACCTTTTCCAGGTCGTCCGGATGGATGCCGTCATAGTCGTGCCTACGCGTGGAGAACCGGCCCACCATCTGCTGCTTGTCCTCGGACAGCCAGTCGTCGGCGACCCGCTTGAGCTCGGGCTGCCCGACGAGGACGAAGAACGGGCGCACCCGGCGCCTCTCGAGCTCGTTGAAGATGAATACCAGTGCACCGTAGTCGCTGCGGCTGAGGAACTGGGCTTCATCCACGAAGATCGCAACCCTCCGGGCGGACTCGGCAGCCGCACGTTCGACCATATGGGTGATCAGGCGGTTCTTCAGGATGGCGACGTCACGGTGCGCCACCGCGCCACAGTTCGACTGGAGCATGCGCTCCTGGATGAACACGCGGTTGGACTTGGCCGGCTCCTCGGGCATCGTCCACGTGAATGTGGTCACCGGGTAGCCGACAACGTCCGAGAGGATCGCCGCGACGTAGCCGCAGGCGCTCGACTTCCCGTTGCGCTGCGGCCCGCTGACGATCATGCCGGGCTGGTCGAGGCGCAGCTGTTCGACGATCGCCTGGACGAGGCGTTCAATCTCGGGCGTCCAGATGGCGGCGTCGTCGAGGATGTCGAGCGTGGGCAGCGCGACGTTGGCGAAAGGCGCGGTATCGGGCTTGGGTTCGGTGTTGGACTTGGCCTTGGCCTCAGTGTTGGTCTTGGGTTCGGTCATGGTTTCACTCCAATGCAGATGATTTGACCCAGGCGCCAGCATGGCGCCCGGGGGTCGATGAACGGCGTCAGCGGCGGATTCGGCGTCTGGCTACCGGCACGTGGGTCAGCACCCGCGGTACGACCTCGGCCTGCGCAGCCGCCTCTTCACGATGGCGGCGCTTGTCGTCCGCGACCTTCTCGGCGATCTCGTCGACGAACACGAGCGTCTGCGCGTCGTTGGCGGCCTCCTGCGCCGCGCGCCAGGCATGGCAGGCTTCCTTCACGGCGGCGTCGGGTGCGTCGGTCCACGCCTCGAGATAGCGCATGAGGTAGGCCAGGCGGGTCGCGTCACGACGGTCGGTCTTGGCCCGGCTCCGCAGGTACTGGTACAGCTGCTCCAACGGAGCGTCGTCGGCACGCTCGCCGAGTTCGGCCTTTCGCTTGAGCAGCAGGAACAGCTTGCGGATGCGCATGTCGTGCGGGAACTTGCCCCAGCGGCCCATTGCGTTGAGAGCGCCCCACTCGTGGCCGGTGTCGCGTTCGTACAGCCAGACCGTGCGCAGGTCTCGCGGGTCGCAGCGCACCGAGAAGACCTTGCCCACGAGCCCGAAGCTGCGTTGCAGCTGCTTGCTCGTGTAGCGCACGCCCATGAAGTTGATGAACGGCCGCCGGCCGCGTTTCAGGTCTGCCCGGACCGTCGACTTGGCGGGGCTGTAGAACAGGTGCGCACGACGCAGAGCGACCGGCAGCGTGTTCACCTTGATCGCGCCCGCATCCCGCTGCCGGCGCAGCCGTTCCAGCGGCGCGATGTATCGGGCCGCGGCGGCCGGCAGGCCGTTCTTGTTGGCCAGGTAGACGTCGATCGTGTGGGCCAGCTCGGAGGCGACCAGGCGGTGCTGGACCGGCCGCTTGGCCCGCTTCCTGACCGCCGCCCGCGGGTGGCTTCCGGTGGTCGCGGGCAGTTGGTGGAGCAACTGGTGCGCCATCAGCTTGATCTGGGACTCCACCTCGGCCCGCTCCTGAGGGACGCCGGGCCGGCCGATCCGGATCGTCGCGCCCCACAGCGTCGTGACCAGACGCTGCAGCGCGTCGGCCAGGTGCGCGAGCGCGTTGTCGACATAGATCACGGACGGCACGGCGTACTGCAGTTGCGGGATGGCCGTGGCCGGGAAGCCGCCGTCAGGGTTGTAGTCGAGACCGGGGACCACCGCCTCGGCCTTCTCGTGGCCGGCGATGGCGTCCCACAGCACCGCGATCAGATCGTGGGCTGCGACTTGACGGGCGAGCACCAGACCCCACGACAGGTTCGCGCTGGAGCCGAGCGCGATGACCCGGATGACCATGAACCGGTCCAGGTCCACGTCGTCGGTGTCGCCTGTCTCGTTGACGATCTGGTAGCGGGCGAGCACATCCGCGGTCATCTCGTCGATCTGCCAAGCGGCATACGGCTCCTCCAGCCGTGTGTCCTGTCCGCTGCCCTGCCCGTAGGCTGCGCTCTGCGCCGCGTCCGGGCTGACCTCGTGGGCGAACCACGACACCGCGTGGACTGCCATGAAGTCCGTCTTCAGCCATTTGCGCAGCGGCACGCGTGCCTGGCTCTCCGTGTTGAACGGATAGTCGTCGTCGGTGAGCTTGGCCTCCTTGCACTCCCGGAGGAAGGTGCGGTGCACGCCTCTGAAGTCCAGCGTGTTGGACATCAGACGGTCTTTGCCCTGACGCTTGAGCGCCGCGACCAGGCCGGACTCGATCTTCGGATACTCGCGCAAAAGCCGGCGGAAGTACCCACCGTAGCCGGCGCTCGCCTTGCTGGTCTGCTTGTCGCGCGGCTTGACCCGCACTGGTGCAGGACCTGCAGTGCGCATCACCAGGCACCGGAAGCCCCAAGGCCGGCCATCGGGCGCAAAGGCCAGGCACCGAGCCAGAAGGCGGTAGAACCGGCGCTTTCCGACGCGGGCGACGAGGACGACGTCGGCCACGAGTGCTCCGCCCGCATACAGCTCGACGGCGTCCTTGAGCTTTTCGTAGCGGTGGCGGTCCTCGCTGTTGGCGATCTGGGACGGGTCGACCGTCGGCCAAGTCTCCAGGGCCGCCAAGTCCAACGCCCGGCCCAGGCGCGTACGCCTATGCGGCGGAGACGGCAGTGCGGTCGTCATAGCGGCCTCCCTTGATGTCGAAGTGCACGGCGCCGGTCTGGCGCAGCCAGAACAGGACGGCGTCGACCGCCTGCTCGTTCAGGTACCTGTCCAAGGCCGCGACCACGTCGGCGCGGGTCGCGCCGGGCCGGCTGGCGGCGGCAAGCACGCTCCGGCGCAGGCCGGTGTCGCGGATCTCGTGCATGTAGTGGACGAGCCTCTGGCGCGTGCGATCCAGGAAGTCGAGCAGCTCCGGGTCGGCGCGGACCTGTGCGGCGACGCGCACCAGCGGCTTCAGCCCATGGGCGTTGGCGATGATCGCGAGCGAGTCGAGGACGGGGTTCGACACCTTCCGCCCGGGCTCCTCGACGATCTCGAGGAACCCCTTGTCCGCCCAGCCGGCCCAGTGCAGGTGCGGCCAGATGGACAGCTGTTCGCCCCAGTGGAGCACCTCCCAGGCGTCGTGGCTCGGGTCGATGTAGATGACGGACGGGTCGAACCGGCGGAGCAGCCAGTTCTCGTACTGCAGCGGCGTGCTGAACTCGACGAGTTCACCCGCAAACGGGTCGACGGCTCGCAGCAGCCGGCCCGGCTTGTCGCGGTAGCGGGCATGGATGCTGCGGAAGCCGAACTTGGCGTCGTCGAAGGACGGTATGGTGTCTTTGAGTGCGCCGGTAAAGCGCGCTTCGCGCGCCGGCTTGGTGGCAGAGTTGGACATGGGTTCCCCTCGAGCAGCGCCCCTGTGGCGCTGCATCGAATCGCTGTGCGTCGTCCCCCGGAACGGGACGCGCGGACAGGGGCGCGCCGGCCTTGACAGGCCAGCGAGGAGCCTCCAAACTCGCTGCATCAGGTCCAAAACTGAGGTTCACGAGAGCGGAAGCCGCCTGCATGTTTGCCCATGCAGGCGTTTTTCTTTCCGGGCCCTGTTGAATTGACTGGTGGCTGCGAGCTCCTTTCTCTGGTCGGTTTGTGTTCGACTACGTGTATGTGAATCCAGTGGTCGGCGGTACCCTCGGTTGGCCGTCGATGGCCAGTTGCAGAGCAATTTGCAGGGCAACGAGCTCATCAGCCTCCCCTCTGCAATCGGCTACTCGAAGTACTCGACGATTTGCAGGGACGAAAATATCCAGCGAAGCGTTGACACTTCCCGGAACGGGGAGTATTCTCGGCTTCGATTGGTCTGGGAAGACGGTCGCAAACGAGGAAATAGAGGAAAGGTTAGCTGCCGCGGGAACGGCACTAGCCTTTCTCTCGCTATTGCTTCAAGTCATTTGAACTCCGAGTATGCAAAGCGCCGAATTTATTGCACACCTGGACTTTTCGCAATTGGCCTCCTAAAGGCCTACTGCCTCATTCCCTGGGGGCCGCCGACTTAATTTTTCGCATACCCTGGAAGATTTTGCATTCACAGGCAGAGCCTGCAGCGTGTCTTATTCAGCGCTGGGGTTTCGAAAACTGCCATCGGAGTTTTAACACAAGTTTGGTGGTTACTATGGAAATACCACCAATCCCGCAACAAGTGCGGCCGTGCCCAGCGCGGGGGAAACGACAGCGTTGCTCTACCCGGACAGCAAGAGATTCAGGCGTTGCGAGTGCTTGGCGGCGCCATCGAACCGGCCTTCGCAGGCCGTGATCGTGAAGACGAAGCACATGCTCAAACGGGCCGCGGCCAACGCTTGTTCGAGCCAGCATCCATGTCGGCAGAGCGTTCGACGGCGGACAACGGCTGGATCAACCCAGCTTCAGCTTGCGCAGAATTCGATCCACGGTAGAGACCTCGAAGTCGTCCGACAGCATCAAGGATGCCGAAGATGGATCGATGTTGACGATCTCGGCGTACTTCTTCTGGAACTCGTAGCCCTCTTCCCTATAGCGGTCCAGCGATTCACGCAGTTCGCCCAGCGCCGAGGTGTCGATGACCATCCGCACCGCGGTGCCGTCCAGACTGCATTTGAAGTAGCGCTTGCCCTGCCCCTTTGTGAGCAGCATCCCGGTGTCACCGCTCGCCACGAAGAAGTTGCCCCCGTTGCGACAGATGCGGTTCGTCATGTACAGACCGAAGCCCGAGTTGCCCCAGTTCCCGCGTCGCTTGGTGCGGGAGCCTTTGAAGGCCTTGCCGGAGACGGCCGGCATGAGGGCGAAGTTGATCGCCTTCTTGTCGTCGGACACATCGATGTGAGGATTGCGCGACAGGCTTTGCCGCAGGCCGATTCCCCGGTCGAGGATCGCAACCTCGACCCGCTCGCGCGACGGCCAGTACTGGGCGCAGATGCCAAACCGCTCGGAGCCGCTGTGCTCCACCACGTTGCGGATGATCTCGCGAATGGAATATGTCAGCGTGTCGAAGAGAACTCCCACATCCTCTCCGGAGAGTACGACTGACATGCGCCGGCTGATCGATTCGACCTGGTCTCCCACTTCGACCCCGTTGGCAAAGGCCTCGCTTTCGACCATCCTGGTTTCGTAGATCGTGATCGGGATGTAGTTGCCGTTGCCCTTCGCCTCGCCGGGTGCGTTGCCGTGCTCGAGGTCGAAAGACTGGAAGAACCCCATGTGCGCTGCGTAGCTCATGTGCTTGAAGTTCGCGCAGTCGATGGCAGGGTTGCACTCCCGCCTGGCAAGCTTGCGCAGCTCGCTCGAAATCAGCAGCATCGGGAACGGCTCTACCAGCCTAACCGCGCCGAAGTCGACAAGGTATTCGTCAGCGTCCGGAGCCCGTTCGATCTCGGAGGCGAACGCGATGGCCGAGGTCATGTTGAACTGGCCCGGGGCTTGAAACTTGATTTGCGTCATACGTTGCGCCGCTCCCTATCGGCGACTTGAAGGTAGTACCGCGTTTTCGAATCTGTCCCGTAACGGTGGGGGCGTGGCAACCCCGTGACGCGCCTTCTCGCAGCAGAAATGATGCTTGGGCATGGGATCTTCGTCGGAACGCGAGGTTGAACCAGCTTACCGCGGCGACGCGTCGGCCGGGGTAGGCGCCGAGCGAAACTCCCTTTGGCGGTTGTCCAGATCTTTCATTGAAAAGCCACGAATGAGGTCGCCCGAAATTGGAAGCAGCCAGGCGATGGATCCAGAGAGTGGTCCGGCTTCGAAGAGTGTGGCTCTCTTGCGATCTGATAGGTGGATTCGTCAACGGTAGGCCGGATCCTTGCAGTTGTTGGACATCGAGAACGACGCTGGTGATCTCTCCTTGCCCCAGATCCAGTCACCGGCCCTCTTGGGACTCTGTCGGAAGTGCTCGTTCCGGGATGCAAAGTACTTGTCTATTGCAGCCTTTGCGTCGTCCAGCGAAGCGTAGTTGCTGTTGTGGATGATCGCTCGCGACATGCCGCTGAAAACAGACTCGATAACGTTCAGAAATTGGGAGCTGGCCGGCAGCGGAACGAGCTCGAGGCGAGGCCCTGTCAAGACTTCGCCATTGTGCTTTTCAACGTACTTTTTCAGTTGCTTGGAGTCATGCCAAGAGGCAGCGTCCCAGGACAAGTACAACGTCTTCTTGGAGGCGTGGTCGACAAGCAGGCGCTCGATGAGCTTGACCATCTCTGCCGTGTTCTTTGCCGTCGAATAGAAGTGGGTGACCTGGTTCTTTGAGAGCTCGAGTGCAGCCGTGACGATGAGCCGGCCTCGGGACTTCTGCCATTGCGGGACGGTCGCATGTTCACCTGGCGCCGTCAGTGCCCGCCCAGGCATCGCCTTGACCGAAAACGGCCCGTACTCGTCGATCGAGAAGAAGCATTCATTTTTCTTCAGCTTGGAGAGCACGTCCTGCACCCTGTCCAGCTTCTCCTGGTAGTGGGGGTCAGAGCTGGTCAGGACGACACGGGCCGCGCGCCAGCGGAAGCCGGACTTTGCAATGGCCTCGCGAAGTACGGCTCTGCAGGCCGGAAAGCCACGCCGGCCCATAACCTCCATCAAGTCGGTGATCCGCCAGCTCGTTCGATTGAAGCCAGACTGGGACGGAGGCTCGTGGAGAAGCTTGAAGAGCGCATCGCGGTACTGGTTGTCGTCGGCTGTGCGCGCCCGGGCCTTCTGGTGGGTCAGCGCTTCGACACCACCCTGTTCGTAGAGTAGGCGGCTGCGACGGACGGTGTTCTGCGCGATGCCAAGATGCTTGGCGATCACCTTGAGCGCGAAGCCCTCTTCCGTCGCAAGGACAGCCAGCAGGCGCTTGCGCGCTGCCGCGCCATGTCGGGAGAGTTCGTTGCCGAACGGAGGAAACGCGAGTTCGTCGCGCTCCACGGCATACAGCCACTGAGACCACAGGAGCACTTGCCGATCGTCTGCAGTGATGCCGGACGACGGAATCATCGAAGAAAACAGCGCCACTCGAGGGTTGTCGCCGGCCTTGGTCTTGGGGCGGTGGGACAGCATCTCTCTGACCGCGTCGACAGTCAGCGACTCCTGGATGGCCACCATCTCGATAGGTTTGCCTTCCATGAGCATCTTGCGTCGAACCCGGCGCCACTGAACGACATCGCAGTTCACCATGTCGCGCCTCCGTGTCGCAACCTATCTCCGATATGGTGCCACTTCGCGGCCCCTGATGCGATGGCAGCCCGTCGGATGCCACGACTTCCTCGATGCAGGGCAAGAGCGGACGCTCAATGCCTGCGCCTGGCCAGTTGCAAAGCGCAAGGCAACTGAGATCAGGCCAGCGTGAGAGCCGGCACGACAGAGCGATCTCACCCGGCAGCGGGCCGCCCTTCTGCCCTTTGAATCGCGAGCAGCGGCGGCGGAGGTCCAGGCGGGCACTCCGGGATCATGTAGGGCTTCGCTCGTCGACGAAACTCGTCTTCGGACTCGTCCACGAGCCATTCCCGCCGTGGCCGCTCGTGTCGCCCGCAATCGGGCGCCGGTTCAATGGGAGAGCGCAGCTCGGCGCCGCGAGCAAGGCGCGAGATCTGACGCCTAGCGGAAGAATTCGCGTGCGCAGGCACGCTCACGCATACCCAAATTCGGGTACGGCGGTGCGCGTTCTGTCCGATTGAGTGTCATGTTCTAGGGGGTGCTGTCGGGTTTGGCTGTCAGGCTGCGTTCTATACACCGTACCGTATCGAAAACCTTCAATAGGGAGAACGACCATGAAACGTGCCATTGCCCACCCCCGCGGTCTTGTTGGGGCGACGCTTGCCTTCGCAGCGATAGCACTCACGCTCTCGGGGTCTTCTCCGAGCATCGCGAAAGACACTGCTCCCGCGAACGTCAAGACTTGCGACCAGCCGACGACCCCGTTTTGCGATGCGCTGATGCCACCGACGCCAGACTGGAAGGGACATGTCTTCAAGCTCGCGCAGAACTACCCGGCCAAGGCTCCCAACGACATCACGCCTTGGACGTCATTCGACCCCTACACCGAGCCGCGGCAGTATCTCCAAGCCGCGCTCGGCTACTTCTACGAGGGCAACATCCGACCGAACGTGGAGGACAGCTTCAGTCCGAAGCTCAATTGGGTGCGCCGCTGGTACAACGCTCCCTGGCAGGACTACGGGACAAACGGGCGAGAGTTCGTGCACGGGCTGACTCGCGAGCGCGTCACGCAGCCGGGTGAACTGGACCCGGCGCAGACCAAGAAGTGGAACAACTACGCCGTTGGCTTCTACAACGCCCCGGGCGGTGAAGCGATCGGAAAGATGTGGGCCAATCACGGGGCTCCCAACGCCGACCTGGCTCAGATGCCGGAAGGCACGGTCGGGGCAAAGTTGCTCTTCACCACGGCACCCGTGAGCGAGGTGCCCTTTCTGGCGGGCGCCCCCGAACGGGACGCGTACGTCTACGCTGACCCCAATGACACGAATCCCAGCCCGACCAGTCCGCGCGCCGTGATGAAAGTACGTTTGCTGCAAATCGACATTGCAGTCAAAGACAGCCGAGCCAAGGAGACGGGCTGGATCTTCGGAACGTTCGTCTATGGTGGTGGCCCCGGTGGTCAACCAGGCAACGGCTGGTTCAATGTGGCACCTGTGGGCGTCATGTGGGGCAACGATCCCGGCTATTCAGGTACTGGCCCGCTGACTCAGACTTGGCTCAACCCGGAAGTGCACATGCCGCACGTGGGCTACCAGGGGCGACTGAATGGCCCGGTCGACAACCCAATCTCCTCGTGCATGTCCTGCCATGCGACAGCCGAACTTCCTCAGGGCACGATGGTGCCGCCCAGAGGTTCTGATCCGGCCCCTTGGTTCCAGAACATCAAGTCCGGTACGCCTTTCGATGCTGGCCGCAAGCCGCTGGACTACTCGTTGCAGATCGAAGTTGGCTTCGTCAACTTCCTGCAGGCCCACCCAGTCGCCAAGCCAAAGAGTCTGACTCTTGAGCAGGTGCAGCAGGTCCACGTCGATCGGGCCAAGCCGTTGTCTCGCGGTGGCGAACACGAGTAATTTGACCGGGAAGCCCAGGCGCATCGCGCCTGGATGATAACCAGAAGCCAGGTCAGAAATAGCGGAGGTGCCTTTGAGACTCGATCTTCGGGGGAACTCGCGCAGAAGCCGGCAGAAGTACACGCCGTAGGCTTGCCTTCCATGAGCATCTTGCGTCGAACCCGGCGCCACTGAACGACATCCCAGTTCACCATGTCGCGCCCCGCTGTCGCAACCTAGTTCCGATATCGTGCCACTTGCACGATCCCAAGGCGATATCGTGCTGCCATGTCGCGTGAATTTTGGCGCGTCTCTAAGCTTGGCTATGCTGTTTGAGATGGTCGATAGCGATTGCGAGCCAGCGAACGCAATGCTTCAGACCAGACACACTGGCAAGCGCGGTTGTGTCCCGTGCAGCCGCGCCTCTTACCTTCGAACGGACTGACTCAACTTTGAAAACTCCGAACATCAACAAGGATCCCGTTGAGAGCGAAGTGGCTTACCTCTTTGCCTTCACGCTCGGTTTCGTCTCAGGTATCAACGCCCTACGACGGTACCAAGCAGGCAACCCACCGCAGTTTGAAGACTTGCACACAGGGTTCTCCATCGCTGGAAGCAAGCTCGACGAACTCGCCGGCGATGCGTTCCTGCGATCAAACGCCCAATGGTTTCTCATCGAGATGAAGCGTGGCTACCCTGAACTCAGCGCTGAGCTCAACAAGAAGAGGGTCCAGGATTTCCGGGAGCGGCTTCGAACCGAAATCACCTCCTCTGTTTGGGAGCCTATCCTGGCCAAAGCCTTCGTTGCACATCAATTCCTGTATTTGCTCAAAGACCGAGCTCTTCCTTCACCCGAAATGGCGACGCTTTGCTATCTCGAATGGCTGTGGCAACAACCGCAAGAGCATAGAACGCCTGACTACTGGAAGAAAAAAAGCCAGCCGTTCATGTCTTTTCTGGCGCGTGCAGGCCGTGCGACGAAAGGCTTCTCAGAGCCCGAACTCGTCAAGTACATCGAACTCCTGAATGCGTCCGAAATCGCAACCGGTGGGTTGACGGCGCTTGAGATCGAGCAACGAGTCGCGATCGCCGTCGATGAGGCAGGCCTGGTCAATGCGGTCACCTATCGCCGTCTATGTCAAGAACTCAACCTTGACTTGGCCGCTGAGCGGCCCGAAGAAGACGAGCCGCCGGAGCCAAAGGATTCGAGCCGTTCCTCTCACCATCTCCAGCGGTGACGCCTTCCGGAGTGACACTACTAGCGCTACTGGATGTGCGGCTTGATCCAGGCCAGGTAGGAGTCAACGCGCGTATCGAAGCCGAAGGTGCACTTGTCATCCCCTCCGGATGTAATCGCGGCCAGCAGGAGTTTGTCGGGCGTCTCGATGAATCCAGGGCCACCAGAGTCGCCCTCGCAGGTGTTCTTGCCAGGCACTGAGAAGGCGATGGCGTAGTCGTCGTAGGAGGAGATACCCCAGGCGGCCTCTCGTTTGATCCCTGCGCCTTCTTTCTCATTGTTGAGGACGTTGAATCCAAAGCCAACGAACGTGAGCGCTGTTGAATTCGCCTTGATCTGCTGCCAGGCAGGTGATCCATCGTGCAGCGGCGCGGGAGAAATTCCCGCCCAGTTGACTTCCGACTTCAGGTACAGAACTGCTATGTCATGGCGCAATGTTTTGCGGTCGAAAACCATCTCGCCTGAGTCCGGGTACGCCGCACCAGTCACTGCGATTGGTGGAAAAAGCGGCTGGCTGTATACGGATCCAAATGCCGCTGTCACATGTCCGCCGGCCATCGACTCCTTGGTCATGTACCCGTCGACGCAGTGGGCCGCTGTCAGCAAGGTGCGTGTCGAAATCAAGGTCGCGGTGCAGTGCGTTAGGCCATCGATCATCACTACGGCGACGTTCTTGTAGCCCGGCGTTTGTACGCCGCCGCGGATGTAGCCCACTTGGTGTCCGCCGAAGAGTAGTGGCGCGGGAGTCACGGACACGGTGACCAACGCAGACGAGTCCGCCGCCGCGCTGCAACAGCCGCCCTTGTTCTCCGCCGACGCGGAGATGGCCGAGCGCAGGAAGAAGTCCTGTCCGGGCCTGCTCATCACGATTGGGTATGGGCTGTCTTTCGGAGCGAGATCAACAGGCTTCCCGTCAGGGTCGGTCAGCTGGTCAACCTGTGCGGTACCCGTCTGCGTTCTTGATATCTTCACGAAGTACGGTACGTTGGGGCGACCGCCATCGAAGTGGATCCGCACGGTGGCGGTGGCGTTTGCGTCCGCACGAGCTTGCGTGTCATGCCCAGTGAAGCCGATGCGACGGTTCGCCAGGCAGGTGCCGGTGCGATAGTGGCCGCCGTTCGCACGCGCCACAGCGTCCATCCGATAGCTCAGAGTATTTGCATTCGAGGTCAATTGACTGACCGAGGCATTGCCTGCGGCATTGCTTTGGGTGCCATATGGCTCGCAGCTCGTGATGTCTTCGGCGCCAGCGGCATGGGCGCTTGCGGCCTGTCTGCCGCTGTCTAGTACAGACTGGCCCACGCCTGGCTGTGCCGCAACGGAACTGTCTCCCACCAAGGAAAGGCTGACGGACTGCGCGTGTCCCGCCGTCGCCAACCCTGCACTGGCGGCCGCCGCCGCGAGCAGCATCATGAAGCGATGCAGTGGCAAGGTCGTAGTCACTTGCAGTTCTTCGGGTCAGACAAGCACGCGGTCAGCCGCTGCTGCTGCGCAATGAGATCCGCCTGGGCCTTGAGTTCCGCAGCCTTCGCAGCCACAGATTCGCCTTGGGCACTTGTGATCAACGTGTTTAGGCTGCCCAGAGCCTGTGCCGATCCGTTTGTGCTGGTGAATTGGACGCTCGTCAGCGCGCCAGAGTCGGAAAACGCAACGGAGAACGACTCCTTGCCGAAGAGCTTCGGGGAAGGCATCGGAATGGGATAGACCGTGCCGAGCTGGGCAACGGCGACCTGCCCGTGCCAGAACGGGCCGGTGGGCGCACACAGACCGCCGGTGACCGGTCTCGACACCAGAATCGTTACTTGGCCCGGCTGCTGGGCCCAAAGCAGGATGTCATTCCCGTTGGGTTCGTACTGGAGCGGGATCACCGGCTTGGTGACGCCCTCGACCACGGCGCAGATGTCGCCGATTGCGGCGGCCAACTTGTTTGCGTACACCTGACTTCCCAAATCGGGCGGGATAGGTTGGTTGTCCGTCACGGAGGTCTTGACCGGCCCCTCGTACGTCAAGGCGAGCGGCTTTCCACCACCTTCAGCACGGATGAATTTGCATTCTTCGGGGAACGTTGGTGGTGTGCCGCCGTCCAACGCGAAGGATGCGATCGTTCCAGCTAGCGTCGTGACAGTCTTGAGGATGGTGTCGCCCTGGCCGGTCGACGACGCATTCACTCCCTTGAGGCGGCCGTCGTCGTAGAGCTCGAACTTGACGTCTGAGTCGGAGAACGTGCCTTTCAGCTGCTTGAGTTGAACTGCAGACGCTGCGATGCCCGCGGAGTGCACCACGGACGGCACCACGGCGGTCGAGACGATTGTGTGGTTATTGGCGTCGCAGGCGACCGTCCTCGTGATCTTGAAGGACACCGCAGACTTCGTGAGGTTGTAGGGAACCGTTGCGTCCGGAATGGTGCCGCAGCCTGTGAACGCCGCGAGGGACACTAAGGCAACTACTGTGGCTGCGAATAGACGCATGCGTCCATTCGAGCGCGTATCTGTCAATCCGATTTGGCGCATGCCGCGTTCCTCCGAACGCGATCATCTAACTGGCGGTTCGGATGTTGACATCCCTAGGACAGGACGCTCGCAGCAACGGCTTGCGTGTCGGGTTTCGTGGCTGAAATTCGTTATTGGACGCTTCTGTTGCCTGCCGCCAGAAGCCTCATGCGCTGAACAATGGCAATCGAAGCCAGTGCCGAGGCTGCCACGCTGCGGTATGTACTGGAACAGTCAAGGGCTTCGGCGCCGGTGGCAAAACGAGCTTCCAAGGCGCCGAAGAGCGGTTGAGCCTGCGAGCCCACCCGCTTCGACGCGCCGCGCCCTCGATGGCTACGCTCTGGCCGCCGTCGCATCCACTGGCCGCGCGTTGGCTGTTCAGCCTTCATGGCGTCGGCGAATGGTCATTGCGCCTTCCGTCAGCCCGATAGCGCTTGTGGCCACCATTGCTGGCAAATCTTCGCCAAATCAATAACTTAGTTCGAACGGGCTCTGGTCATGCACGCATGCGGCACCCAGCTGACTGTTCGCGCACAGGAATCCCGGCCAACGCACTCGCGATCAAGGGTACGGACGTCAGCGACACCGTGCCGGACCACCCTGTCCTGCTGGCGAAAGCGAATGCCTGAACCAGCCAGGAACGCCCGTTGCTCAACAAAAGTCGTCGCGAAGCCGCGTGGGCGAAAGCGGACTCGATTCGAGGACATTCGCGCGGTCCGGTTGCCATCATCGCATCCCGAATCTCGAAATGCGGCCATTTGTCAGAACACTGCCGACTGGCAACCTGGGGCGGTTACGCTGTCCTGTCCACACAACTCCAATCCCTGACATCGTGTCTTGAGCCACCGCCCCCACATCGCCATCCTCGACGACGAGGCCGACATCACCCAGTTGCTCGCCGCCTACATGGAAAGCCGCGGGTTTCGAGCGTCGCAAGTTCATTCGGGTCGTGCGCTATTGGCTCTGATGCCCGTCGATCCGCCGGCCATCGTCCTGCTCGACCTGGGTCTGCCCGGCGAAGATGGACTGGCCATCGCTCGGCAGATACGCGCAGGCTGGCAGTGCGGGCTGGTGATCGTGACGGGCCGCGCCGACTCCGTGGACAAGGTGGTCGGTCTGGAACTCGGCGCGGACGACTATGTCACCAAGCCATTCGATCTTCGCGAATTGCTGGCGCGGGTGACCGCGGTGCTGCGGCGGACCGCCCTCTCTCCTGCAACTGTCGATTTGCCTGCGACGGCGACCAAAGGCAGCAGCGCGCCACCTGCGCGTCTCGTCTTCGAAGGCTGGCTGCTCGATGCCGGTGCCCGCCGCCTCGTGGATGCGGCCGGGGCGGAAGTGCAGTTGACGACGGGTGAGTTCGATCTCCTGACAATTTTCGCGCGCCATGCCGGTCGAGTCCTGTCGCGCGATTTCCTGCTCGAGCACACGCGGGGCCGGGAAGCCGGCCCGTACGATCGAACGATCGACGTCCAGGTGGGTCGCCTGCGCAAGAAACTGGAAATCGACCCCGAGAATCCGCAGCTCATCAAATCGGTACGCGGCGCCGGCTACATCCTGGTTTCGGTGGTCACGCCGTCATGACCCTCAACAGCGCGCCGCCCGATTTCGACCGGTACGTCCTGCCCTCCGGAACAGACGAGCAAAGCGTCTTCAAGTCGCTGTTCGCGGCCTATCCCGACGCATTGTTGCTGGTCGACCAGGCCGGCAAGATCGTTCTCGCGAACCCTGTCGCCGCGCTGCTTCTCGGATTCGACAGGCACGAATTCGTCGGCATGAACGTCGATGAGCTCGTGCCCGATACCATCCGGCCTCGCCACGCGGCGTACCGCGAGGCGTATGCCCGCGCTCCGCGCGCGCGCCCGATGGGCACGCAAATGGAACTGGTCGCCAAGCGAAAGGACGGCAGCGAAGTCATGGTCGAGATCGCCTTGAGCCCGTTGCAGGATCACGGGTTGCCGTTCGTCGTGGTCGCGATCCGGGACATCGGCGCCTACCCGCGCGTGAAGCAGGCCCTCCTGCGCGCTCGATATGGCGAGTCCCTCGCGCAACTGGGCCGCCTCGCCGTCGACACGCGCAACCCTCAGGATCTGCTCAAGCAGGTTCCGGAAATTGCCACGCAGGCCTTGGAGGTCGAGTCGGGCATGGTGCTGCTTCTCGAGCGCGACGAACTGACCTTCAGGGTCGCGACGGCAGCCGGTGAAATCGGCCTCGCCCAGGTCGGGACATGCATGTCGGGTGGGCACGACACGCTCGCGGGTGCCGTGCTCACCTCCGGCGAGCCGATGCAGGTGGCCGACCTGGCGACGCAGCGCAGGTTCAGCATCCCGCACGAATATACGGAAGCGGGACTCCAAAGCGCGCTGGCTGTTCCCCTGTCGGATCGCGGCAGGACGATCGGCGCGTTGATCGTCCTTTCCCGGGAGCCAGGGAGATTCGGCAAGGACGAGATCGCCTTCATGGAATCGCTTGCCAACCTGCTGGCGACCAGCCTCCAGCGTGCCCAGACCGAGGACGCGCTCAATCACGCGCAACGGCTCGAGAGCGTCGGACAGTTGACGGGGGGGATCGCGCACGACTTCAACAACCTGCTCACCGTCATCCAGGGCAACCTTCAGGTGCTCGAGGAACTGGCCGAGCTCGAAGGCTCGGCGTATGGGCAGAAGCTGGTCGAGACCGCCACGCGGGCAACGCGCCGAGCGGCCGAACTCACCAACAAGCTGCTCGCCTTTTCCCGCCGCCAGGTTCTGCAGCCGACTCGAGTCGACGCGAACATCCTGCTTCGCTCGCTGGGCGACATGCTGCGACGGACCCTCGACCAGCGCATCTCCATCGAACACGAAGACCACCTGGCCAGCGCCGACGACCCGCAGTGCGCTGTCGTGGCCGACCCGGGCCAACTCGAGTCCGCGATGCTCAATATCGCGATCAACGCGCGTGACTCCATGCCGTCGGGAGGCACGCTGCGCTTCGGATGCAGGATCTGCGAGGACTTGCCTGACGAGGTTCGCTGGGAACTGCTGAATTCCGGGCGCGAGGCGAGCCACTTCGTCGCGCTCTCGATCAGCGATACCGGTTGCGGCATGAGCGCCGCCGTGCGCGCACGCGCATTCGAGCCCTTCTTCACGACGAAGGAAATGGGGCGAGGTACCGGCTTGGGCCTGAGTACCGTCCACGGCTTCGTCAAGCAGTCGAGGGGCGCGATCACGATCGACAGCATCGTCGACTCCGGCACCGTCGTGACGCTCTACCTCCCGCGCCCGACAGGAAACGAGCGGCCGGGCGTGCCCGAAGATCGCGGCGGCCCGACCGGCGGCGTTCCGGTCGGGCTTCACGTGCTTCTCGTGGAGGACGATGCCGAAGTCCGCACCGTCATCCGGACTTTCCTGGTCGCGCTCGGGTGCGACGTGTCGGCGGCAGTCAATGGCGAAGAGGCGCTTCAACTGTTGGCGCCGGACGCAAGGTTCGACCTTCTCGTCACCGACATCGCACTGGGTGCAGGCATTCGAGGAACACAACTGGCCTCGGAAGCACAGCGCCGATTCCCGCCATTGGCCGTCCTGCTGATGTCCGGCTTCTCGTCGGAACTGCTCGATGCCGATCGCGACTCTCCGAGCGATTGGGAACTGCTGCGAAAGCCCTGCAGCAGATCCGAACTCACCAACGGCGTCGCCAAGGCGATCGGAGACCGTCCGCGCCAGTGAGGGATGGCCGGGCTCAGGCGGCGCAGGCCGTCTGGGGCGAGAGCGCGCGCTGGACGAAGTTCGCGAGTGCCTGGAGGTCGGGAATGCGCACGTCGCGCCGACCCGCCCCGGTAAAGCCGATCACTTCGGTCTTGACGAGCTTCGAGAACGCCCGGCTCACCGATTCGAGCGTGAGGCCGAGGTAGTTGCCGATTTCCGCGCGTGACAGCCGGATCGTGATCTCGTCGGTGCGCAGGCCGCGTTGGCCGGCAGACTCCGCCCAGCCGCGCAGAAAGTCCGCCACCCGCGCATCCGCCGGCAATGTGCAGATGGACATCAACGATTCGCGCTCGCGGCTGATTTCGCGACTCATGGCTTCGTGCAGGCCCGTCATCAGCGCGGGATTGATCACACACGCAGCCATCAGCGCGTCATAGCGAACGCCCCACACCTCTCCGGTGTCCATGGCCACGCCATCGCAGTCGTAGGCACCACGCGCGATCCCGTCGAAGCCCATCCAGTCGCCGCGGAAATTCAGCGAGACCAATTGCTCGCGTCCATCGGCTGCCGCCTTGACGACCTTCATGAACCCGGAATTCAGGATGTACAAGCTGGAAAACCGCTCTCCCGCCCGGTAGACCAGATCGCCGCAATGCACGACGCGGCGCTGCGGTTCGAGCGCTTGTGCAAGCGCCCGCAGCATCTGCGACACACCCGCGGCATGGTCGAACGGCAGCGCGCCGACTGCGGGCTTCGAAACAGGGGCTGACAGGATCGTTGAAGCGCTCGTCATCGGGAAACTCCGGTTGGCCTGATGGCCGATTGATCGATGACTCGATCCTAGACAGCGCCCTTCAACGGCGTGGGAACGCAGCATGGCGTTCGGTAACACTGCGTGAATGCCGGGTGACAGCGCTTTGCAGATCTTCGTATCGACCGACAAATTGCGCAGGGTCAAAGCACGTGTTTCCCGAAAGGATAGGCTGAGCACCATGACGTCGGCTCGTCGCCACGCCTGCCCCATGAATCCTGAACCCACCGCGGCAACGCGTGAACTCGACGTCGAACTCCAGCGCCACACGGCGTTGCTGGGCAAGGCGCGCGCGTTGCTGCACGCGTCGCACATCGTGCCGCTGCAGCAGATTCTTCGGGGGAAGAAGCTCGCGCTGCTGTGCATCGACAGTCAATCGGAAGAGGCGCGCCTCTTCGAGAAGGCCGCAACCCAGCTCGGAGCCCACGTCGCTTGCGTTCGAGTCAACCTGAGCGACGCCAGTTCCGATGCGATCGTGGGCGAGACGGCCAGCCTCCTGAGTCGACTGTACGACGCCGTCGAGTGCCTGGACATGACACCGGCACTCACCGACCGGCTGCGTCGCGCGGCGAGCATCCCCGTGCTTGTCGGTGCGACTGCCAGCCCGCAAGATGCGCCGCTGCTCACGTCGATGCTGATGGCCGAAGGCTGCACAGCCAGCGACGCCCAGCGCCTTGGCCTGCAGGCGCGGCTGGCAATCGACCTGGCCTGAAGGCAGAGCGCAGCGTCAGAGCGCCTCGCCGCTTCCCAACGACTTGTAGATCGCGACGAGCGCCGTCTGCGCGCGTGCTCGGCTATCGGAGAGGTCACGCTGCGCATCCAGCAACAGGGTGCTGGTGCTCAGCACCGGCAAGAACGTCGTCAGCCCATTGGCGTAACGCGCCTGCGCCAGATCCGCATCGCTCTGCGACAGGCGCACCCGCTCGGCGATCCGGCTCGCGTTCTGCGTCTCCGCCACATAGGAGGAAATCGAATCGTCGACCTCGTGCCAGGCCTTCAGGACGACTTGCTGGTAGGCCACCGCGGCCTCCTGCTGTTGCAGTTCCCGCACGACGATCGTCGACCGCCGTCGGCCCTGGTCGAAGACCGGGATGCTCAGGCTGGGGCCGGCGCTCCATTGCCGGCTGCCCCAGTCCCCGAACTTCGAGCTGGCGACCGATTCGAGGCCGAAGCTGGCGCCCAGGGTGATCCGCGGGTACAGCTCGGCCACCGCGACGCCGATGTTGGCCGTGGCGGCGTGCAGTCGTGTTTCGGCGGCCGCAATGTCGGGACGACGGCGCGCCAGGTCGGACGGCAATCCGAGCCTCAGATCGGGCAGAGGACGACTGTCCAGTGGCGCGCCGTCGGGGGCCAGTTCTGCGTTCAGCGTCCCCGGCGTCATGCCGCAAAGCAGCGTGATCTGGTTCATTGCCAGCGCCTCCTGCGACAGCACGACAGGCAGCGTCGACTCCAGGCCGGCCACCTGGGCGCGCTGCCGGCTCACAGCGGACTCATCGGACAGTCCGCCGCGAAACTGCGCGGCCAGCAACTGCGCCGTCTCCCTTGCCGCCGCAAGTTCCGAACGCAGGAATTGCTGCTGTCTCTGCGCGGCGCGCATCGAGAAATAGGATCGGGCGAGTTCGGCCTCGACGCTCAATTGCGCCTGCCGCAACGCCGCTCGCTGCCCCTCGGTATTGGCCTTTGCGGCCTCCTCCGAGCGCAGCACGCGACCCCACAGGTCGGGTTCCCAGGACGCGTCGAAGCCCGCCTGGTAGAGCGTGAAAGGCGCGCTGAGGGCGTCCAGCAGGGTCTGCTTGTCGGCGCCACCGATCACGTTGAGGAGTCGCGCCGAGGCGCCCGATTCGCTCTGACGTTGGCGCGTGACGTCGCCGTTGCCCTGCACCTGCAGTCCGCGCTGGGCGCTGACCGTGGCCTCATCGACACGCGACTGGCGTACCCGCAAGAGCGCCGTCCTGATGTCCTGGTTGGCCGCCGATGCGATGGCCTGCAGATGCGTCAACTCCGGATCACCGAAGACGGCCCAGCGATCCGCCGGCAACGTCGCGGTCGACGCGGGGGACGCGGCAAGCTCGGGCGAGCCGCCGTGGCGTTGCGACCAGTCCGCGGCGGCATCGACGTCGGGACGGACGAAGTCCGGGCCGACGGCGCTGCAGCCCGCGAGCGTCGCCACGCAGGCGACGACCGCGGACACGGCCAGCGCGCTCGGGCAACGTACGCGCGTACGTGAGCGGGAATGCGGAAGCGATGACATGGACAGTCCTTTTCAGACCAGGCGATTGCGGAACAGCCAGGCCGCCGTGGGGAGGGTCACCGCGGCGATCAGCAACAAGGGAACGAGGTCGGGGATCACCGCCGACAGCCCGACGCCCTCCAGGTAGACCCGCCGCACGAGGTCGATGCCGTAGCGCAGCGGGTTGGCCATCGTCGCGATCTGCAGGACGCGCGGCATCGCGGCCACCGGCGTCGTCAGGCCGGACAGCAGCATCATGGGCATCAGCAGCACGAAGGTGTAGAGCATGGCCTGCTGCATGTTGGCCGAGAGTGCGCTGATCGACAGCCCGATGCCTACGCCCGCGAGCATGAAGGCCGCGAGGCCGGCATACAGCGACCAGGCAGAGCCGGCCATCGGAATGTGGAACCAGAAACGCGTGATCAACAGCACGAGCGTCGACTGGACCAGGCCGATCATCATGGGCGGGATCGCCTTGCCGATCATGATCTCGCCGGGCGACAGCGGCGTCACCAGCAACTGGTCGAAGGTGCCCTGCTCGCGTTCGCGTGCCACCGACAGGGCCGTCAGCATCAGCGTCTGCAGCATGCTCAGCGACGCGATCAGCGCCGGCATGAAGTTCCAGCGCGTCTCCAGGTTCGGGTTGAACCAGGCACGCGTCTCGAGGGTGAGCGCCGGCGCGCCGCCGCCGCGCCGTTGCGCCTGTTCCAGGTTGAACGCGTCGACGACCGCGGCGACCGCCGCGGCCGCCGAATTCGCGGTGGTCGAATTGCGGGCGTCGAGGATCAGCTGGAGGGTCTCGGACTGCCCTTCCAGCAGTTGCTGCTCGAATCGCGGCCCGATCCGCAGGACCATCA
>FTIF01004103.1_pt2 | contig 32506 bp, 32 predicted proteins | sample 1658001 | NCBI WGS metagenome assembly FTIF01 (sample SAMEA3914789, study PRJEB12502) | metagenome | biome: forest; material: soil | place: Canada | collected 2011-07-03 | depth 0.3 m | reverse complement strand
CGCTGCGCATTGCCCCAGCCGATCTCCTGCACCAGGCGGATGGTGGCACCGCCGCAGGCATAGAAGCCGCGCTTCACTTCGAGCTGGGCAAAGCGCGCGCTGGTGGAGGCGACGCGGATGTCCGCCGCCAGCATCAGCTCCACCGCCACGGTGAAGGAGATGCCCTCGGCCGCAACCACCAGCGGCTTGCGCAGGCGCCGCGACTCGTCCAGGCCGAACGGCTCGATGGCGCTGTCCGGCAGGTCGGCCAGCTTGCCCTGGGCCAGCTGCGGCGCCCACTGGGTGAGATCGAGGCCGGCGGTGAAGTGCTCGCCGTGGCCGAACACCACGCCGCAGCGCAGCTCGGGGTCGCGGTCCAGCTCGCCGTAGGCCTGCGCCAGCTGGTGGTAGGTGTCGAGGCCGAAGGCATTGCGCTTGGCCGGGCGGTTGAATCCCATCAGCAGCAGATGGCCGCGCCGCTCGATGGTCAGGGGAGAGTCGCTCATGTGGAAATCCTGTGGTGCAAGTCTTGGGCGGAGCGCAACCGGCTCACAGTCTGTATCAGCCGCCGGCGCCGCGCCAGATTGCGGTGGGCGGCCGGGCGCCCATTCAGGCGCCATTCAGACGCGGCGCCATAGTCTCTACCGCAGATTCGGCGTTGCAGCCGCGTTCGACACGCTCAGCAGCGGTATTGCGGTGACCTGGTCATGGTGATGGCCTGCAGTAGCCCAGTCGCCGCGGCGCATGTCGTGTTGCGTCACCATAGGGGCAAGCTTGCCCGTTCCTACTCAAGGAGCATCAGTTCATGAAGAAAATCCTGCTCGCCGCGGCACTCGCCGCCTGCGCCGCCCCGGCATTCGCCCAGGTGGGTGTTTCCGTCAACATCGGCCAGCCCGGCTTCTACGGCCAGATCAACATCGGCGACTTCCCGCAGCCGCAGCTGGTGTATGCGCAGCCGGTGGTGGTGCAGCGGGGGCCGGATTACGACGCCGGCCCGGTCTACCTGCACGTTCCGCCCGGCCATGAGAAGCACTGGGACAAGCATTGCGCCCAGTACAACGCTTGCGGCCGCCCGGTCTACTTCGTGCGCGACGACTGGTACAACCGTGAATACGTGCCTCATTACCAGCACGGCCACGGCGATCATGACGACCACGGCGATCACGATGACCGTGGCGGCGACCACGATCATGGGCATGGCAATGGACATGGGCACGACGACGATCATGACCATGGTCACGGGCACGACTGAAGCGAACTGCAGTGCCTGATGCCGGCGCGGCCGGGCGGCCGTACCGGCGTCACCTTCCAAGCAGGGATTGAGTGGCGGGATTGAGTGGATGCGGCGGACTCTGAAGCAGTCCGCCGATTTGCTATTCTGGCCGAAACTACTCACCCCCTCTCCAATGCCCACTTTTTTTCAAGCTGCGCTCCGCGCTGTGCTTCGGCCTGTGCCTGCTGGCCCTGGTCCAAACCTCCACGGCGGCGGCGCAGGACAGCCCGGCGCCGGCTGCCGACAGCGCCGCCACCACGGCCAGCGCCCCTGCCGCCGCAGCCGATGCGGTACCGGCCGGAGTGGAACGCTCGGTGGTGAAGGTCTTCACCACGGTGCGCTACCCCGACCCGTTCCGGCCCTGGACCAAGCAGTCGCCCAACGAGATCAGCGGCTCCGGCGTGGTCATCGACGGCAGGCGCATCCTGACCAATGCGCATGTGGTGCTATACGCCAGCCAGGTGCAGATCCAGGCCAACCAGGGCGGCGACCGCATCCCGGCCACGGTGGAGGCGATCGCGCCGGGCATCGACCTGGCGGTGCTGAAGCTGGACGACCCTTCCTTCTTCGACAAGCACCCGCCGCTGGCGCGGGCCAGCGCCCTGCCCTCGATCAAGGACGCGGTGCTGGCCTACGGCTTCCCCACCGGCGGCAGCTCGCTGTCGATCACCAAGGGCATCGTCTCGCGCATCGAGTTCGTGCCTTACAGCGCGCCGGTCAGCGGCCTGCGCATCCAGATCGACGCGGCCATCAACCCCGGCAACAGCGGCGGCCCGGCGGTGGCCGGCGACAAGATGATCGGCCTGGCCTTCAGCAAGCTCGGCGACGCGCAGAACATCGGCTACATCATTCCCAACGAGGAGATCGAGCTGTTCCTGCGCGACATCGCCGATGGCCATTACGACGGCAAGCCGGCGCTGTACGACTACCTGCAGACGCTGGAGAACCCGGCGCTGCGCGCCTCGCTGAAGATCGACAAGTCGGTGACCGGCATCGTGGTGCACCAGCCCTTCCGCAGCGACGCCGACTACCCGCTGAAGGAGTGGGACGTGATCACGCAGATCGCCGACAGCAGCGTCGATGACCAGGGCAAGGTGGCGCTCGGCCCGGAGCTGCGGGTCGGCTTCCAGTATCTGGTGCAGAAGGTGGCCAAGAACGGCAAGGTGCCGCTGACCATTTTCCGCGCCGGCAAGACCCTGCAGGCGCAGGTGCCGGTGTCGGCCGACAAGCCGATGCTGATCTCGGACCTGCGCGGCAGCTACCCGCCCTACTTCATCTACGGGCCGCTGGTGTTCTCCAAGGCCAGCTATCAGTTCCTCGGCTTCCTCAACAGCAAGGAAATGCTCACCGGCTTCAGCTTCATCCGCAGCCCGCTGATCACCCAGATCGGCGACGCGCCGGACGAGAGCCGCGACGAGCTGGTGGTGATCTCCTCGCCGTTCTTCCCGCACAAGCTGACGCGCGGCTACGACAACCCGTCCGGCACGGTGATCCGCGCCGTCAACGGCGTGCCGGTGCGCAACCTGCGCCACCTGGTCACGCTGCTGCGCGACCTCAAGGACGAGTTCGTCACCTTCGAGCTCGACAACCGCAGCGGCGAAGCGCTGGTCTTCCCGCGCGCCGAGATGGTCGCCGCCACCGACGATATCCTCACCGACAACAGCGTGCGCGCCCAGGGCTCGCCCGAGCTGATGGAAATCTGGCAGGCCAAGGCCGCGAAATAGCGCCGGCCCGTCCCGACCGCATGGCGGCGGGACGGCGCGGTAGCGGAGTGCGCCGTTCGTCGCATCAGACGCACCGCCATTCCGGGTGCACGGTACCGGGCGGTCCTTTCGGTGAAAGCTGGGTCGGGCGCCGGGGGAGCGATCGGCGCGCGTACGCCCGACGACCCTGACCGAGCCATTCCATGCCCAGTGCCAAGCCTTACCTGTTGTGCATCCGCGCCCTGCTGGTGCTGGCGGCTGCGCTGTGCGGCCTGTCGGCGCGGGCGGACCCGGCGCAAGCCGATGCGCAGGCGCTGCGCTGGCTCAAGTCGGCGCAGTATGCGGCGCTCGACGCGCACTACGGCGAGCTGCAGCGCGGTTATGAAGCAGGCCGCGTGCCGGAGCTGGGGCTGTATCAGGGCTATGTCGATCTGTATCAGGACCAGCAAAGCAACGCGCAGTATTTCGACGGCTGGGTGGCAGCCTTCCCCAAGTCCTACTCGGCCCGGGCGGCGCGCGGCGCCTACTACTACCGCATGGCCTGGTCCAGCCGCGGCCACGACTATGCCCAGAACACGCCGCAGCAGCGGATCGAGGCGATGCAGGGCTATGTCGCCCTGGCGCAGACCGATCTGAAGGCCTCGCTGCCGATGACCGGCAAGCCTTACATGAGCGCGCTGTACCTGCTCAATGCCGCCATGCTGAACAACCAGCAGGACGAGCTGCAGCAGTGGCTGGACCTGGGCAACGGCATCGACCCCGGCAACACCCTGCTGCGAGCGCGCTACATGACCAGCTTGATGCCGAAGTGGTACGGCAACTATGCGCGCATGCGCGGCTTCCTGGAACAGTGCCGGCGGCAGCATCTGCCCGAGGCGCAGCTGGCGAAACTGGATCAGATGATCCAGACCGCGATGGCGAGCGATTACGCGGATAGCGGCAATGTGGCCGCGGCCTACGATCACTGGAGCGCGGCGCTGGAACTGTCCAAGGTCAGCGGCGAGCCGCTGTCGGCCCCGGATCTGTACTCCTACACCTACGCCGCCTGGTCGGTGGGGCGCGGCCAGGATGTGGATCGCGGGCTGGCGCAGCTGGAGGCGATGCAGCTGGACAATGCCTGGATCCTGACCCAGATGGGCAGCATCTACGTCAAGGAAAAGCGCATGCGGGAAGCCTGGGCGGTGTTGCTGAAGGCGGCCAAGCTGAACAATGCCTCGGCGCAGCTGGCCATCGGCAAGACGCTTTACCTGGGCTGCGCCGACATCGACCAGCCGGCCGATCCGGAGGCGGGGCTGGTGTGGATCAGGCGCGCCGCCGACCAGGGCTACGACGAGGCCAGGAAGGTGTTGCGGTTCGCCGACCTGGGACATCCGGTCGGCTGGTTTTACCTGAGGATGACCGAGTAGAAGCGGCGGCGCTGGCGCGCGTGAGGCCTAACGTTGTCATTACCTTGTCTGAAGACACTGTGGCCCTGCGGGGAGCTGCCGCCCACTGATTCGTGCCCCGGCCCGGTGCAGGCTGCTTCGTTCGACGGCCTTTAATCTGAAGCATCATTTGAAGAGTATCGCGCAGTACTTTGATTCCACATGGAAGCTTTATGGGCGCCTGACGCTGCGCGCCCACGGCGGCCGAAATCGTCCCCAGTCGTCCATTTTGTAAAGTTTCGCCGACTGTTTGACAACGTTGTCATCGACTCCGATACTCGGCCGCATAACTACAGTGGCATCCTGCAAGGAAGTGGGAGTTGGTAGCGGCGCCTGTTGCGGTGTCCGCCCCGATCGCGTCGCGGCCGGGGTTGTGTCGCCTCAATCTGCGCCGCGCGACGACAAACCTCGGAGGGATCCAATGTCTGCGAAAAAACACCCGGCCTACTGGCCAACACTTGCCCCAACATTTACCTTGATGCGCCTCGCCGGCGCCGTGCTGTGCGCCTGCCTGCTTGCTGCCGTACCGTTCGGAACGGCGCATGCCGCGCCGGCCTGCGCGGCGGCCTGGAGTGCCACGGCGGTCTACGTCGGCGGCAACACCGCCAGTGTCGGCAGCACCAACTACCTCGCCAACTGGTGGACCCAGGGGCAGAACCCCACTACCAACAACGGCGGCGCCGGCAGCGGCCAGCCCTGGACTTCGCAAGGGGTCTGCAGCGGCGGCAGTAGTTCCAGCAGTAGCAGTAGTGGCGGCAGTTCCAGCTCCAGTTCCAGTTCCAGCAGCAGCGGCAGCTCCAGCAGCAGTTCGAGCAGCAGTGGTGGCGGCGGCGTAAGCGGGCTGGTGTTCAGCCCGTACAAGGACGTCACCATCAATCTGAACTGGAACACCAATGTGATGCACACCGCCATCACCGGCACGGCGATCCCGATCGTCGGCAGCGGCAGCCTGGTGTCGACGCAGGAGCCGCATCTCGGCGCCATCACCCTGGCCTTCGCCACCGGCGAATGCGGCAGCGAGAACTGGGGCGGACTGGCCCGCGCCAGCTTCGCCAGCGCCAATATCCAGGCCCTGTCCAGCGCCGGGCTGAACTATGTGGTCTCCACCGGCGGCCAGGCCGGCGTCTTCACCTGCTCGACGCAGGCCGGCATGGTCACTTTCATCAACACCTACCTGACGCCGCAAATGGTGGGAGTGGACTTCGACATCGAGGGCGGCCAGTCGGCGGCCGACATCACCAATCTAGTGGCCCAGGCGGCCTACGCCGAAACACAGTATCCGAACCTGCGCTTCTCCTTCACCCTGGCCACGCTGGCCGCGTCCGACGGCAGCTTCGGCGGCCTCAACACCCTGGGCGACTCGGTGGTGAAAGCCATTCAGGCTGCGCACCTGGCGCGCTACACCATCAACCTGATGGTAATGGACTACGGCAACACCTCGGCGGCGAACTGCGTGGTCGCCAACGGCGCGTGCAATATGGGCCAGTCCGCGATCCAGGCGGCGCTGAACCTGGAGCACACCTACGGCATCCCGGCCAGCAAGATCGAGCTGACGCCGATGATCGGGGTCAACGACACCTCCAGCGAGATCGTCTCGCTGAGCGATGTCGACACCATGACCAACTATGCCGTGGCCCAGGGCATGGCCGGTCTGCACTACTGGTCGCTGGACCGCGACACGCCCTGCCCCGGCGCCAGCAGCACGGCCTCCTCCACCTGCAACTCGGTGTCCGGCAGCGCGGCGCTGCAATACACCAACCGCTTCCTGGGGGATCTGGGCAGATGAAGCGCTGCCAGGCGGAATGAGCGCTAGCCATTCCGCCCGGTACCTGACACGCAATAGTGGCAGTAGTGGTAACCGGCCCGGCGGACGCAAGTCCGCCGGGCTTTTTGCTTACATAAGGACGTGGCGACAGGCCGCCGCGGCTGGTCTTTTCGGACGAGGCGGCTGCCTGCGGGGGCGCCGAACATCAAAGCGCCATCAGCACCCCTCGCAGCCAGCCTGCGATCATCCAGGGAACGCCCCATGTCCGCCGTCGAAAACCCCAGCGCCGCCAGCGGCCAGCCGCCCAGCCATTCACCCATCCCGCGCGTGCCCGGCCTGCCGTTGATCGGCAACGTGCTGGCGATGAGCAAGGACCCGGCGCAGTTCTTCGTCGACTGCTACCGCAAGCACGGGCCGGTATTCGACATCCAGATCTTCGCCAACCGCTACACCGTCATCGCCGGCGCCGAGGCGGCCAGCTTCATGGGCACGCGCGAGGGCAAGGACAATCTGCGCTCGAAGGAATTCTGGCAGGGCCTGATCGACGAGTACGGCGCCACCCGCACGCTCAGCGGCGAGGACGGCGAATCGCACAAGCGCCTGCGCGAGGTGATGAAGCGCGGCTTCTCGCGCGATGCGATCAAGGGCCGCTACAACGAGCTGGTGGAGATCACCGACCGCAGCCTCAAGCGCGACTGGCAGCCCGGAACCAAAGTGCCGGTGGTGGAGGCGATGCAGTACATGGTGGTGGACCAGCTCGGCACCATGATCACCGGCGACGCGCCGCTGGAGTATGTCAGCGATATCCGCACCACCATCCTCTACATCCTCAACGTGCTGGTGACGCGGCAGCGGCCGAAGATCCTGCTGAAGAATCCCAAATACAAGCGTGCCAAGGCGCGGGTGGTGGAGTTGGGCGAGAAGATGATCGCGCGCTACCACGCCAACAAGCGGGTGAAGACCGAGGAAGAGAAGAACCTGATCGACGACATCATGGAGGCGCACGAGCGCGATCCCGCGCTGCTGCCGGCCAGCGACCTGATTCTCAACCTCACCGGCCCTTATGTCGCCGGGCTGGACACGGTGGCCAACACCACCGCCGCCATCGTCTACACCGTGCTCAAGCATCCCGAGGCGCACGCGCGCATCCTGGCGGAAGTGGATGCGTTCTTCGCCAAGGGGCCGGTGCAGGAAGACGAGATGAAAAACCTGCCGGCGCTGAACGGCGCCATCATGGAAACCATGCGCCTCTACCCCATCGCCGTGGCGCAGATGCGCACCGCCACCCGCGATTTCGAGTTCGCCGGGCACCTGATCCGCGAGGGGCAGCTGCTCTATGTCGGCACCAGCGTGCCGCACTTCATGGAAGAGTTTTATCCGCGGCCGATGACGTTCGACATCGACCGCTACCAGAAGCCGCGCGCCGAGCACATGCAGTCCGGCGCCTACTCGCCCTACGGCCGCGGCCCGCATACCTGCCTGGGCAAGAGCCTGGCGGAAGTGCAGATCGCGCTGTCGATGGCGCGCCTGTTCCACCAGCTTGATCTGTCGCTCGATCCACCCGGCTACGTGCTCAAGACCAAGACCGCGCCGACGCCGGGGCCGGCGATGGATTTCAGGGTGAAGGTGGTGGGGTGGCGGCATTAGGATTCGGGCAAGCCAGGGTTCGAGCATCAACCCTGTACCATCGCGGGAAGTCCGCCACCGGAGAAACCCGCCATGCCAGTCACCGGAGACCCGCGCACCTATCTCGCCGCCGAGCGCACCCTGCTGGCCTGGAATCGCACCTGCCTGGCGATGATGGGTTTTGGTTTCGTGATCGAACGCTTCGGCCTGTTCCTGCGCCTGATGGATCCGGCGCATGCACAACCGGAACACCAGGGCGGCTCGTTCTGGATCGGCCTGGCGCTGATGCTGTTGTCGGCGCTGCTTGCCGTGCTGTCGACGTTCTCATTCCGTGCGGTGGTCTCCAGCCTGGAGCCGCAGGATCGCCCCAAGGGGCATCTGACCAATCTGGCGCTGCTCGCCAATCTCGGTGTGGCTGCGGCGGGGATTGTGCTCACCGCGTATCTGGCGGTGGCGGCACGCTGAGAAACTCCGGGGCTTTTGCTCGGGCGATGGCGCATCCCGGGTAGCGCTTCGCGCTTCCCGGGCTACCGGCTGGCCCCCTTTTCGGCTTGGCGCTCACCGCCATCCCTGGCGAGACATTATCTCTATTGGAGAGCCCGGCCCGGCCATCCATGGCCGGGCGTTCACCACTCCAGCGAGCTTCGCTCGCTAAGCGGAGTGGTTCACCCTTCGCTGCGCTCAGGATGACAAAGGGTAAGGGGAAAGCGCTACGCTGCCCTCGACGCTCCACGTACCTTCTTCGGCGCAGCCCCGCCCAGCTCCAGCACCTTGTCGCCGACGGTGCGCAGCACTTCCTGCGACAGCCGCGAATCGCCGGACGAGCGCGCCAGCATCAGGGCGCCGTAGAGGGCGCTGAGCAGCAGCAGCGCCCGGTCGCGACGCTGGCCGGCAGGCACGCCTTCCAGCGCCTCGCTGAGCGTGCCGATGTTGCGCTCGATCTGGTCGCGGAACAGCGCCTGCAGATCGCCGCCCTTGCGCGCCACGTCGGCGGAGAGGGCGGAGATGCTGCAGCCGCTGGAGCGGCTGTCGCGGTGCGTCTCGCTCAGGTAGGTGCGCACGAAGCGGGCAAGATCGGGCTTGCCGTCCTTGAACAGCAGGTCGCGCATGTTCTGGTCGCTCTCGGCCAGGGCGTATTCCACCGCTTCGCCGACCAGCTCGTCGCGCGAGCCGAAATGCTTGTAGAAGCCGCCGTGGGTCAGCCCCAGCTGCTTCATCAGATCGGACAGGCTGATGCCCTCGATGCCGTGGGCGCGGAACTGGCCGGCGGCGGCCTGCACCAGGCGCTGGTGTGTCTGTGCCTTGTCGGCCTGGGAATGGCCCATGGCGTATTCCTCCGAATCAGGATTACATTCATCATACAGATTCTCTATCGTTTCGTCCCATTTTGCCTATGGATCTGAATTTTGGATGTTATTTGACATCCTGATTTCCAGAGGAGTAGGCTGCGCTCAGGATTTCACACAACATCCAGATCAATCCTGCTGGTTCCATTGCGGAGTCACTGACATGAGCAAGACAAACAAGAAAGGCACGGCGCTGGTCACCGGCGCTTCCAGCGGCATCGGCGCGGTTTACGCGGACCGCCTGGCGCGGCGCGGCTACGACCTGATCCTGGTGGCGCGCAACCAGGCCAAGCTGGAACAACTGGCCACCAAACTCAGCGCGGAAACCGGCGCACAGGTGCGCACGCTGGCGGCCGACCTGACCGTGGACAGCGACGTGGCCAAGGTGGAGAAGGTGCTGCGCGAGGACCACAGCATCAACGTGCTGGTCAACAATGCCGGCACCGCCACGCTCGGCCCGCTGGTCGGCGCCGACATCGCCCGCCTCGGCGGCGAGATCCAGCTCAACATCGTCGCCCCGACACGCCTGGCGCACGCGGTAGCCCCCGGCCTCGCCTCGCGCGGCCATGGCGCCATCATCAACATCGCCTCGGTGATGTCGCAGATGGTGCAGCCGGGCAACTCGGTCTACGGCGGCACCAAGGCTTACCTGCTGCATTTCAGCCAGGTGCTGGAGCAGGAGCTGGCCGCTTCCGGCGTGCGCGTGCAGGCGGTGCTGCCGGGCGCGACGCGTACCGATATCTGGAACGGCTCCGGCGTGGAGCTGCACCAGCTGCCGGAAGAGATCGTGATGGAAGCGGACGAGATGGTGGACGCGGCGCTGGCCGGCTTCGACCAGGGCGAGAGCGTGACCATACCGGCGCTGCCGCAGGCCGCCGACTGGCAACGCCTGCTGGAAGCGCGCGAGGCGTTGAAGCCCAATCTGTCACGCAAGCATGCGGCAGCGCGTTACAAGAGCGATGAGGCTGTGGCGGCCTGAAGCAAAGTTCCGGCTCGGGGCGCTGGTCTTGCCTTTGAGCGGAACGGAAGTTGAGAAAGGCGCTGCCGTTCAACTGTAGAAGGTCGGGCGGCGGTGTCCGTTCAAAACGGCAGCGAGTAGCCCGGGAAGCGCGAAGCGCTACCCGGGTTGCGGCATAGTCTGGGCAAAAAGCCCCGGGTAGCACTCCGTGCTTCCCGGGCTACGGTTGCTGTAAAAGGTCGGGCGGCGGCGCCCGGTCGAACCAGCTAAAGTCGACGCCCACCAAGCGGCCCCCGCCGTGGCAGCGATAGCTGCCTCAAACGCAGCGCCAGGTGCAGGCGCGGCAACTGGCGCAGATCATCGAGGCGTTGTTCGAGGATGGCCTCGATGCACTCGATGCGGTAGGCCAGGGAATTGGGATGGATCTTCAGCGCGGCGGCCACCGCCTTGCGGTGCGGGCCGTGCTCGAACCAGGCGCGCAGGGTTTCCAGCAGCATCGGCTTGGCGTCGATCTGCTCCAGCTGGCTTTGCAGCAGGCGGGTCAGCACCGGCGATTCCATCACGGTGTGCTCCAGCGCGACGTCGGAGTAGCGGAACACCGCCCCGCCCTCCCGGAAATGGCTGCCGATCTCGATGGCCGCCAGGGCTTGGTCGGCGCTGCGGCGCCAGCCGGCCGCGCCGGCTTCGGGCAGGCCTATGCCGACGGCGTCGACGCCGTGGTCCGCATCGATCATCGCCGCCGCCTGCGTGGCGATGCTGCGCTCCACCGGCACGCCGGCCGCGCCCATCGGCACCGGCATCCACAGCAGCAGGTAACCGGGGCGCAGGGTGCGCAGCAGGCTCTCCGCGCCGGCGCCGAGGATGCGCGCGGCCCGCGCCAGGGTGCGGTCCAGCTCGATCTGCTGCTCGTCGGCCGCGGCCTTCAGCTCGGGCATGCTCAGCGCCAGGGCGATGTGCGGCGCGGAGGGGTCGAGGCCCAGGCTGAGGGCGCGCTCGCGGAAGCCTTCGAGATTATCGGGATCGGTATAGAGAATGCCGCACAGCTCGTGGCGCACGCGGTCGCGCCAGCGGCCGCGCTGCTGCATTTCCTCGGCGTAGGTGACGGTCAGCGTCTGCGCCAACAGGTCGCTCAGGTCCATGAACACCGGCGAGACCTTGAACAGCAGCTCCTCGCGCAGCTGCGGATCGAGCTGGACGCGCGCCAGCATCAGATCCCACACCACGCGGAAGCCGACGCGGAAGGCCTGCAGCACCGAGGGCAGCGGCACGCCCTGGTGGACGCGGCGGCGCACCAGGGCGGTGGTGGGGGTGAGCGCGCCGGGCGTGGGCAGCTTCAACTCCAGCAATTCGAGCAGGCATACCTGGTGGGTGAAAACGATCATATCCAGCACTTCGCGCTGCAGCGCCGGATCGCGCATGCGGGCGTAGTCCGGCACCTGCGACTGGATCAGCTGCAGGGTCTGCCTGGCGGTGTCCTCGCTCTCCGCGCGGATCTGCATCAGCAGGGCGCGCAGGCGCGCGCTGAGCGGCGGTGCGGGATCGGCGCCGGGGATCGCACGCTTGGTGCGAAGGCTTGTGGCCATGACGGGCTTTCCCATGACGGATCTTCCGATGTTAGCCCAAGCCTGCCGCGGGCGCCCGGCCTTTATACGGCGCGGCACGATGCGGTTCCGCACGGTACGCGGACAGCCCTGGGGAAACTCTGATTAATTCGTCATACCGGCGAAAGCCGGTATCCAGGGGTCAGAGCGCGCACTTGCCGCTCTGGATACCGGCTTTCGCCGGTATGACGATCCTGAATTGTTCAGAGTTTCCCTGGGGAACCGTCCGCGTTGTCTCCGCTCAGTTGCCCGGCGGCACGATCACCGGGCTGATGGTGGCGAGATCGGTCTTGGACACGCGCGACAGGTCGAGCTGCATCTGGGTGAAGGCGACCATCTCGTTGCGCATGCGCGTGAAGTCGATCTTGTCGGCGGTGCTCACGCCCCAGTTGAGCAGGTAGTAGGGGCCGGTGATGTAGTTGGCGGTGGGCAGGCCGCCGATGCCGTAGAAGTACTGGCCCTCGCCCGGCCACACCGGGTTGTCGGCGCTGCCGTCGCCGCCGGGATTGGTCGGCTGCACCACCAGGCCGGGCTTGGCGTCGGCGTTCTTCAGGGCGTTGTAGGAGGCATCGACCAGGGGCTGGATCTTCGGCGTGAAGAAGGCGCCCAGCTCGGGATTGCCGGTGGCCACCAGCAGGCCGTTGCTGTCCGGCGCGTATTCCTGCGCGCCCATGTGTTCCACCGTCACCACCGAGGCGATGCGGCCGAGCAGGCCGTCGCTCTGGTGCGTGCTGAGGAAGCTCTCGACGCCGACGCCGCCGGCAAAGTGGCCGCTGCTGAGCAGGACCATGATGGTGCGCGGCAGCGCCGCCTTGGGCAGGCGCGTCAGGTACTCGGCCATGCCGATGATGGCGTTGGGGCCGTTGTCCTCCAGGCCGTTGGTGCCGTCGGTGTGGCTGTTGATCACGGTCAGCTCGTCGCTGCTGCCGGGGATGATGCCGATCAGGTTGCGCGTCATCACCTGGCTGACCGTGGCCGGCAGGGTCAGCGTCATCGGCGTGGCGCCGGCGGCGGCGAGCTGCTTGAGCGTGGCGCCGACGTCCTGGTCGACGAACATCGACGGCGCTTTGCGCAGGATGCGGTCGTAGGGATAGTAGGCGCCGTGGGCGGTGGCGTACGGCACCGGCAGGATGCCGATGGCGCCGGCCACGCCGGCAGCGCTCAACTGGTCGAGCAGCGTGGTGGGCATGGCCAGGTAAGGCCGGTTGTAGACCTGGGTCGGCGACAGGCTATGGTCCGGGTCGTAGCTGGCCAGGGACAGGAACTGGAACACGCCGACGGTGGTGGGCGCTTGCGGCACGTCGAACAGCACGATCTTGCCGCCGGCATTGGCGGCGGTGGGCGCGGTCTTGGAGTCGAGGTAGACCAGCGGCGCGGTGACGCCCGCGGCCGGGGTGCTGCCCGAGTAGGGCACGTAGGCGGCGGTCTGCACCGGGCCGGCGGAAGCGCCGCCGGCAATGGCCAGCGACCAGCTGTCGACCGACCAGCGCGTCAGCGGCACCTGCTCGTAGCTGAGCTGGGTCACGCCGGCGCAGGCCAGGCGCGTATGCAGCTCGTCGATGTAGTCCTCGTGCGTCTGCGTGCCGGTGGCGCGCAGGCCGCGGCTGTCCAGGTCGACGCCCCAGCTGTTGAGCTGCGCCGCGGTGATGAACTGCGCCGGGTCCACCGTGGTCGCATCGGCCGTGCTCAGCGTGCCGGTGGGCCAACCGGACAGCGACTCGCAGGCGGTGGCGCCGGAGGCGCTGGTGGAAGAATTGCTGCAGCCATCCAGCGCGGCCACGCCGGCCAGGGCCGTACTGCAAAGCACCAGCAGGCGCGCACTGCCGCAGGCGCCCGCCAACCAGCCGCTGATCTTTCTCGACACAGGATTCTCCTCTTGCACGGCGGGTTGATCGGTGCATCCCCGCTTCGGTCCTGCATCTTAGAGGGGCATGGCCCCACTGCTCCATCGTTGAATTGCCGACGGCCTTGGTGAAAACGCCGAGTGCCGCCGGGTTCGGGACAGATGGCGACGAGGCGGTCCGTACCGGGATGTACCCCGGCTCAGCGCCGCCGGGGCGTCAGAGGCAGCCGATCAGATCGCCCTGACGTTGACCCGCTTGCTCAGGGACTCCGCGCTTTCCTTGCGCTCGCTGTAACGGTCCACCAGGTACGGTGCCACGTCGCGCGTCAGCAGGGTGAACTTCATCAGCTCCTCCATGACGTCGACCACACGGTCGTAGTAGGCCGACGGCTTCATCCGCCCGGCTTCGTCGAACTCCAGGAAGGCCTTCGCCACCGAGGATTGGTTCGGGATGGTCAGCATGCGCATCCAGCGACCGAGGATGCGGAGCTGGTTCACGGCGTTGAAGGACTGCGAGCCGCCGGAGACTTCCATCACGGCCAGGGTCTTGCCCTGGGTCGGCCGCACTGCGCCGATCGACAAGGGAATCCAGTCGATCTGGGTCTTCATGATGCCGGTCATGGCGCCGTGCCGCTCCGGCGAGCACCACACCATGCCCTCGGACCACTGCGCCAGGGCGCGCAACTCCACCACCTTGGGATGGGTCTCCGGGGCGCTGTCGGCCAGCGGCAGGCCGGTCGGGTCGAAAAACCGCACTTCAGCGCCCATGGCCTGCAGCAGGTGGCCGGCTTCCTCGGCCAGCAGACGGCTGTAGGAACGCTCGCGCAGAGAGCCATACAGCAGCAGAAAGCGCGGCGGGTGCGTCGATGGCGCCGCTGGCATCAGCCGGGCAAGATCCGGAACGGCAAAAAGCGCCGGATCGAGGTTCGGCAGCCTATTCGGGGCCTCAGACACGCTTGCCGTCCGCGTTCACCACGGCTTCGCCGTCCTCCTTGGAAAAGGCGCCCCGCTGCGCTTGCGGCAGGATCTCCAACACCGCTTCCGAAGGACGGCACAGGCGGGTGCCCAGCGGCGTCACCACGATGGGCCGGTTGATCAGGATCGGATGCGCCGTCATGAAATCCAGCAACTCGTCATCGCTCCACTTCGGATCGTCCAGGCCCAGGTCCTCGTAGGGCGTGCCTTTCTTGCGCAGCACCGCCCGCACCGGCACGGCCATGGCCGCGATCAGGCCGCGCAAGGTCTCGCGGCTGGGCGGTGCGACCAGGTATTCGACGATTTCCGGCTCCACGCCGGAGTTGCGGATCAGGCCCAGCACGTTGCGGGACGTGCCGCATTTGGGGTTGTGATAGATGGTGATCGAACTCATGCGGGTGCCTTGGATAACGAGGGAAGCAGTTGACATCATCCCATGTTTCGATAAATATGGAAATATGAAAACACCATCCGCACTGGCTGCCTTGTCCGCGCTGGCCCAGGAAACCCGGCTCGCCGTATTCCGCTACCTGGTCGAAGCCGGCCCGGCAGGGATGACCGTCGGCCGTATCGGCGAGGCGCTGGAGGTGCCGGCGGCGACTCTGTCGTTTCACCTCAAGGAGTTGAGCCACGCCGGCCTGGTCGGCAGCCGCCAGGAAAGCCGCTTCATCTGGTACTCGGCCAACTACGAGGCGATGAACGGCCTGATTGCCTACCTGACCGAGAACTGCTGTCGCGGCCAGCCGGAAGCCTGCGGGGTGGCTTGTGCGCCGAAGACCAAATCCGTTGCTGCCAGCCGCAAAAAGGTGCCCGCATGAAACGCTTCCATGTGCGCGTCTCCGTGGACGATCTCTCCCAAAATATCCGCTTCTACTCGGCCATGTTCGGCGTGGCGCCGACAGTGGAGAAGTCCGACTACGCCAAGTGGATGCTCGATGATCCCCGTATCAACTTCGCCATCTCGCAGCGTGGTAGTAGAGCCGGCGTCAATCACCTCGGATTCCAGGTGGATTCCGAGGAGGATCTGAAGGCGCTACGAGCGCAGGTCGGCTCCGCCGATATCGAGGCACGCGACGAAATGGGCGCCAACTGTTGCTACGCCAAGTCCGATAAATACTGGGTACAAGACCCACAGGGCGTTGCCTGGGAGACCTTTCATACCCTCGGCAACATCCCGGTGTTCGGCGAACATGCGGCGTCGGCGACACCGACAGCGGCGGCCTGCTGCGTGCCCGAAGCTCCGGTGAGCCTCGCGCCGCGGCCCAAGGCGACGGGTTGCTGCAGCTGATTCGCCGTGCCAATCGCCCTCGCCAGTGCCGCCGATGAGGTGGACATCAAGCGTCTGCTCGAAGCATCGGGTCTGCCGACTGCCGATGTTACGCCAAGACTGCTGGAGCACTTCCTGGTGCTCCGCGAAGGCACGTCGCTGGTTGCAGTGGCCGGCCTCGAGCCGGCCGGAGATAACGCCCTGCTGCGCTCGCTGGCGGTAGCGGACTCGCTGCGGGGCGGCGGCATCGGACGGCAGATGGTGTCGGCCGCCGAAGCCCTGGCCCGGGAGCATGGCATCCAGAAGCTGTATCTGCTGACCACGACCGCCTATCACTACTTCACTGCCTTGGGCTACCAGCACACGCCGCGTATAGGCGCTCCTGCGGAGATTCGCGCGACACCGCAGTTCGCCAGCCTCTGCCCCTCCTCATCTTCCTTCATGGTGAAAACCTTGGAACCCAGACCGTTCAACGTGCTGTTCCTCTGCACCGGCAATTCCGCTCGTTCGATCCTGGCCGAGGCGATCCTCAATCATCTGTCCGGCCGCGGTCGTTTCCGTGCGTACTCGGCCGGCAGCCATCCCAAGAGCGAACCGAATCCCTACGCGATCCAGCTTCTGCAAGAGTCGGGCATTCCGGTCGATGAGCTGCGCAGCAAAAGCTGGGATGAGTTCGCCCAGCCGGATTCGCCGCCGTTGGATTTCGTGTTCACGGTTTGCGACAAGGCCGCCGGCGAGCAGTGCCCGTTCTGGCCGGGGCAGCCGATGACCGCCCATTGGGGCGTGCCGGATCCCGTCGAGGTAGAGGGTGACAACGCGGTCAAGCTCCGCGCCTTTTCGGATGCCTTCATGGTTTTGAAACGCCGTATCGATCTATTTACCAGCCTGCCGATCCGCTCGCTCGACGACATGGCTCTGGAGAAGCGCATCCGGGAAATCGGCAAGGAATGAACTACATCGAATTTAGGGACTGAAATAAAGCCTATGTCGTCTCAAATTGAAGTTTCCGCACCGCCTGCGGCGAAAATATCGATGAGCGTGTTCGAACGCTATCTCACCGTCTGGGTATTCCTGTGCATTGTCGTGGGCATCACGCTCGGACAGATTCTGCCCGGCGCTTTCCAAGCCATCGGCCGCATCGAGATCGCCCAGGTCAATCTGCCGGTCGGGCTGCTGATCTGGGTGATGATCATCCCGATGCTGCTGAAGGTGGATTTCGCCGCGCTGCACCAGGTGCGCCAGCACATCCGCGGCATCGGCGTGACGCTGTTCGTGAACTGGCTGGTCAAGCCGTTTTCGATGGCCTTCCTCGGCTGGCTGTTCCTGCGCCATCTGTTCGCGGCTTATCTGCCCGCAAACCAGATCGACAGCTATGTCGCCGGCCTGATCCTGCTCGCCGCGGCGCCCTGCACGGCGATGGTATTCGTATGGAGCCGTCTCACCAACGGCGACCCGCTGTTCACGCTGTCCCAGGTAGCTCTGAACGACTCCATCATGGTCTTCGCCTTCGCCCCCATCGTCGGCCTGTTGCTGGGCATTTCCAGCATCACGGTGCCCTGGGCGACCCTGCTGACCTCGGTCATCCTGTACATCGTCATCCCGGTGATCATTGCGCAGCTCATCCGCCGCACCCTGCTGCGCCGGGGCCAGGCGAGATTCGACGCCGCGCTGGCGCAGATCGGGCCCTGGTCGATCGGCGCGCTGCTGACCACTCTGGTGCTGCTGTTCGCTTTCCAGGGGCAGGCGATCCTGCAGCAGCCGCTGGTGATCGCCCTGCTCGCCGTGCCGATCCTGATCCAGGTGTTGTTCAATTCGGCGCTGGCCTATGGCCTCAACCGCATGGCCGGCGAGAAGCATTCGGTGGCCTGCCCATCGGCGCTGATCGGCGCCAGCAACTTCTTCGAGCTGGCGGTCGCCGCGGCCATCAGCCTGTTCGGATTCAACTCCGGCGCCGCGTTGGCCACCGTGGTGGGCGTGCTGATCGAGGTGCCGGTGATGCTGCTGGTGGTGCGGGTGGTCAACGCCTCCAAGCCTTGGTACGAAGCTGGTAGCGCACACCGTTCCTGATCGCCCCCTTCACTGCATTTCGAGCAGGATCATGACTACTTCACCCTTCAACGTACTTTTCCTTTGCACGGGCAATTCGGCCCGGTCGATCCTGGCGGAGGCCACGCTGAATCACCTGGCCCGTTCCGATGGCCGCTTCCATGCCTATTCCGCCGGCAGTTTCCCCAAGGGAACGCCGAACCCCCTGGCGCTGGCCCTTCTCGGTGCCGAAGGCATTTCCGCCGAGGGTGCGCGCAGCAAGAGCTGGGACGAATTTTCGGCGCCGGGCGCGCCGCCCATCCATCTGGTGGTCACGGTCTGTGACCAGGCCGCCGGCGAACAGTGTCCGTACTATCCCGGCAAACCGCTCAAAGCGCACTGGGGCGTTCCCGACCCGCATACAGCGGAAGATTTCCAGACGGCCTATAAGGTGCTCCGGCGCCGCGTGGAGTTGCTGCGTAGCCTGCCTGTCGAGTCATTGGACCGCACCGAGTTACAGACACGCCTGACCGATATTGGTCGCCAGTAGGTCAACTCTTCAGCACCGCGGATCGAGGCAAGTCCCTATCGGAAGCAAGCCGCCGTTGCGGCATGCCATGTGCGCAATCACAGCGCCGGCCTTGGACCAGGCGCCCGCCCGTCCCAGACCAATCGCCTTATGGCCGCATCTGGGCGAGACTAGGGCCTGACCAATGCCAGCCAGGGAAGCCGCACGATGACCCCAGCCCGCCACCGCAGCCAGTTGCTGATGATGCTCAGCGAAGCCGCCGAGATCGAGCACTGCCTGATGTGCTGCTATCTGTATGCCGCATTTTCATTGAAGCAATCCGAAAACGAGGGCCTGACGGCCGAGGAAGTCGCGGCGGTGCGGCGCTGGCGCCAGGAGACGGTGCGCATCGCCACCGACGAGATGCTGCACCTGGCGCTGGCCAATAATCTGTCCATCGCCTTGGGCGGCCGGCCGCATCTGCGCCGCTTCAACTTCCCCATCTCGCCCGGCCTGTTTCCGGCCGATGTGGTGGTGGAGCTGTCGCCGTTCGACGAGGGCACGCTCGACCACTTCATCTACCTGGAGCGCCCGCGCGACGCAGCGGAGCACGACGCCACTCATTTCGAGAAGCTGAGCTATCGCCGCCAGGGCGCGGACGGGCGGCTGATGCCGTTCGCCGACGACTACGCCACGGTGGGCGAGCTGTATGTCTCCATCGCCGCCAGCGTGCGCGTGCTGGTGGAGACCCTGGGCGAGAAAGCGGTGTTCATCGGCTGCCGCGACTCGCAGCTGGCGCCGCAGGATTTCAGCCTGCCCGGCCTGCACACCATCCGCACGCTCGATGAGGCGCTGCAGGCGGTGGACTTCATCGTGCAGCAGGGCGAGGGCTCGCCGGAGAACAAGGCCGGCTCGCACTTCTCGCGCTTCTGCCAGATCCGCCAGGAGTGGCAGGCGCTGAAGGCGGCGCGGCCGGCGTTCGTGCCGAACCGCGCGGTGGCGCGCAACCCGGTGATGCGCTCGCCGATCCTGGCCGGGCGCGTGCAGATCGTGGCGGAGCCGGCCATCTCCCTGCTCGATGCCGGCAATGTCTGCTACGAGCTGATGCTGCACGTGCTGGCGGCGCTGGCCGAGGTCGGCTCTTCGGCGGAGCAGGCGCAGCTGCGCCGCGGCATCGGCGAGCAGACGCTGTGCCTGATGCACGCAGTCAGCGACATCGGCGGCCTGCTGACGCGCCTGCCGGCCAATCCGAAGCATCCGGGTGTGCACGCCGGCCTGACCTTCACCGTGTCGCGCACCGAGCTGACCTTCCTCACGCCCGCCACCGACAGCTATGCCCTGGGCGAACGCTACCAGGCCCTGGCCGGGCGGCTGGAGCAACTCGCTGCGGCGAATCCGGAGCTGGCACGGCATGCCGCGCAGATGCAGCGCTATGCCGGCTTCTGGACGCAGCGGCATGAGTTGCTGCGCGGCGGCAAGACAGACAGCGCAGCAGCGGCTGTGCCCGCGTCAGCGCCTGCCCTGCCGCTCGCGACATTGAGCGCCACGCGCGGCCCGGCAACGCCGGCCGCGGCGGCGGGATTCAAGGCGGCAGAAATCATCGAAGGCCGCGCGGCGGTGCTGGTGTTCGACTCCAAGCGCTGCATCCACTCGCGTCACTGCGTGCTGGACGAGCCGGAAGTGTTCATCGCCAACAAGCCCGGCGACTGGCTCTATCCCGACGCCGCCACGCCGGAGCGTCTGACGCGGGTGGCGATCAGCTGCCCCTCCGGCGCCGTCTCGGTGCGGGACCGCCAGGACGGCGTCAGCGAAGCCGCGCCGGCAGTCAACGTGGTGCGCGTGCGCGAGAACGGCCCGCTGGCCTTCCACGCCGAGATCGACATGCCGGCCTATCCGCCGGGCGATGCCTCGCCGTTCCGCGCCACGCTGTGCCGCTGCGGCCAGTCGCGCAACAAGCCGTTCTGCGACGGCTCGCATGGCCCGGCGAAATTCACTGCCACCGGAGAACCGGTCACGCGCGACTCGGCGGCGCTATCGGTGCGCAACGGCGCGCTGCGGGTGGAGCCGCTGCACAACGGCCCGCTGGAAGTGAGCGGCAACCTGGAGCTGTGCGCCGGCACCGGCCGCACCGTGGACCGGCTCAGCACTGTGCGCTTCTGCCGCTGCGGGCAATCCTCGAACAAGCCGTTCTGCGACAACACGCATGCGGTGGTGGGGTTTGAGGCGGATGGGGCCTGAGAGCCGAGAAGCTCGAATCGAGACACGACCTCCCCCTCCTGTCATCCTGAGCGCAGCAAGCGAAGCGGCGCTCAAACGGATTCGCTGCTCCTCACTCCGCTGTTGTGCGACAGCAACTGGTTCGGGCCGAACACCAGGAAGCTGAGCGCGGCCAGCACCCATACGCCGATGCCGCCGTAGAGCATGACCAGGCCGAAGCCGTGCACCAGGGCCGCGTGGACGACGGCACCGGAGGAATCCAGCACGGACAGGTCCGGCAAAACCTGCCGCGCCGCGGCGAAGTTTCCGGCGGCGATCTTTTCCGCCAGCAGGCGCAGCTGCGGCGCGGCGACGGAAGCCGGCAGCGCGCTCTTCAGATAGGACAGGATGCCGGCCAGCAGGATGAATCCCATCAGGGCGATGTTGATAGCGAGGCTGATCAGCCGGGCGCTCATGTCGATGCCGGAGGCCATGCCGGCACGGCTGCTCGGCACCGCGCCGGTGGTGGTGTTGGTCACCGGCGTATTGGTCAGGCCCAGCCCGATGCCGGCGAGGAGAGAGCCGGGCAGCAGGCTCAGCCAGCTCGCCTCTTCGACACTGCTGCCGTAGCGCATGGTGAGGAAGCCCAGGCCGATGGTGAACAGGCCGCAAGGAATGACGATGCCCGGCCGGTAGCGCAGGGAAAGGCGCTCGGCCAGCGGCGGGATCACCAGCGGCGGCAGCGTATAGGCCAGCAGCGACAAGCCGGCGGCGACGACGTCGTAACCCAGCCCGCTCTGGAAATAGATCGGCAGGTAGATCATGAACGGCCAGAAGCTGAAGTTCATGCCGATGGAGCCGATGATGGCGCCGGAGAAATTGCGGATCCTGAACACGGAGAAGTCGAACATCGGATGCGCGTTGCGCTTTTCCACGAACAGGAAAACGATGAAGCTCAGCGCCGCCGCGAGGATGATGCCGATGGCGGCGGCGCTGCCGAAGCCGAGATCCGGTCCCTGCGTGATGAAGTAAGTCAGGCCGAACACCGCCAGCGACAGCGTGACGATGCCCCACAGGTCCAGTTGCTTTGCCTGCGGATCGCTGGACTCTTCCACGCTGCTGCCGGCGAGGATCAAGGTCAGCAGGCTCAGCGGCACGTGCGCGAGGAACACCCACTGCCAGCTCGACCAGGCCACGATCATGCCGCCGATGATCGGGCCGAAACCCAGGCCGACGCCGGAGACGATGCCCCAGGCGGCGAAGGCCTTGCTACGCTCCTGCCCTTCCTGGAATTGGTGCGAGAGGATGGCAATGAGGCAGATCAGCATCGAGCCGCCACTCATGCCTTGCAGGAAGCGGCTGACGATCAGCACGGACGCACCCTGCGCCAGCCCGCAGATCAGCGAGGTGAGGCCGAACGAGACCAGGCTGATAAGGAACAGGCGCTTGCGGCCATAGCGGTCGGCCAGGGTGCCGGCGGCCATCAGCACCGTGGTACAGGCGATGGTGTAGGCGTTCATGATCCATTGCGCGTCGCGGAAATCGGCGTGCAATACATTCTCCAGCGTGGGCAGGATCACCGGCACGCTGGAAATCTCCAGCCCGAACATCAGCGCAGCCAGGCAGACGGCGGCCAGGGTGATGCTGTTTTTGGCGGTGCCGGAGCGGCTGATCGGAAGCGAGGGCGTGCGGGTATTCATGGCGTCCGTCGGGCTAGGGAGTGGGCACCATTCTGGACAAGCCGCTTTCATGATAGAAATGAATTAATTTTGTAGAACTCAGTAACTTTCATCATCTATACTGCCGCCATGGACTTCGATCCGACCCTGTTGCGCGCCTTCGTCGCCGTGAAGGAGACCGGGGGCTTCACCCGCGCGGCGCAGCGGCTGCACCTGACCCAGTCCGCCATCAGCCACCAGATCCGGCGGCTCGAAGAGCAGGTCGGGCGACCCCTGCTCTACCGCACCACGCGCCGGCTGACGCTGACCGAGGACGGCGAGGATTTCCTGCGCTACGCCGAGCAGATCCTGCATACACTCGATGCCCTGACCCGGCGCTTTCAGCCCTCGCCGATCTCGGGCGTGGTGCGCTTCGGCGTGCCGGAGAATTTCATGGGCGAGCGCCTGCCCACCTTGCTGTGTCAGTTCGCACGCGCCTTTCCCGCGGTGCGGCTCGATGTGAGCGTCAACATCGGCCTCGACCTGCGCGCCATGATCGATGCCGGCGAGCTGGACCTGGCGGTGGTGATGGCGGTGCCGGACAGCATGGACGGCGCGGTGTTGCGGCAGACGCAGATGGTGTGGGCGGCGGCCGACACCTTCGAGATGCCGCAGGGCGCATCGCTGCCGCTCGCCTTCATTCCGGCGCCCTGCATCAGCCGCCAGCTCGGCGTCGAAGCCCTAGAACACAGCGCCATCGACTGGCACGTGGTCTTCACCTCGCCGAGCCAGCAGGGCATCCGCGCCGCCGTGCTGGCGGGGCTCGCCGTCACGGTGCTGTCGCGTGCCGATGTGGAACCGGGCATGAAGATCGTCGACGGCCAGTGCGGCCTGCCGCCGCTGCCGGATGTGGACTTCATGCTGATCTGGAGCGCAGGCGGCAAGACGCCGGCCGCGCAAGCCTTCGGACAACTGATCCTGGACATGCCACAGCCGCTGCCCATGCCGCAACTGCCGAAGCCCAGGCGGCGAACGGCCAAGCTGTGAAATCGTGACGAAGAAAACCGCGCGGCCGTTCTGCTCGCGGCCGCGCGGCTGACCCGGCTTTAACGACGCTTCGCGGCGCGGGCTTCCAGCGCCTTGCCGATGCGGCCCAGCTCGCTCTCCCAGCCCATGGCCATGTTGCGGGTCCATTCCTCGTTGTGCATCGCATCGAGCGTCAGCACCATGCGCACGCTGCCGCCGCTGGCATGGAGCTCCATCAGCATCGCCACGTCATAAGGCGCCACGCCCGGAATGAAATCCGCTAGCTGGGTGAAGGCGAGGCGCCGCGGCGCGCTCACCTCGGTATAGGTGATCTTCGTCTCGGTGGTCAGCGGCATGCCGGCGCTCTTCATGAAGGCGATCTGCTCCGGCGCCACCGCGCTCATGGCGTAGCGCATCTCGCCGCCGGGCCGCAGGTCGAGCTTGTGCACCTTCACCGCGAATCCTTCCGGGCCCCACCAGGACTCCACCCCTTCCGCCGTGGTCCACAGCTCCCACACGTCCTCGATGGTGGCCTGGTAGCTGCGCTCCATGGTGATCTTGCCTTTCTGCTGGGTCATTTCTGTTTCTCCTCAACGTTTGATGGTGCGCGCCTTCTGCTTGCGCTCCAGGGCGGCGGCGAAGCGGTCGAGCCGCGGTTCCCACACGGCGCGACAGCTGGCAACCCAGTCGTCAAGCTCGCGGAACGGCTCCGGGCGCAGCGAGTAAAGCCGCTTCTGTCCCTCCGGACGCACCTGCACCATGCCCGCCTCCAGCAGGATGCGCAGATGCCGCGACACCCCCGACTGCTGGATCTCCACCGCCTCGACGATGTCGTTGACCGCCTGCTCGCCACCCCACAGCGCCTCCACGATGCGGCGGCGCGATGGGTCCGACAGGGTTTGGAATACATCTATATACATGATGACATATATATACATCTGTATATATATTGTCAAACCAGGCAGCACCCGTAGCCCGGGAAGCGCGAAGCGCTACCCGGGGCTTTTGCTCCGGCGATGGCGCAACCCGGGTGGCGCTTCGCGCTTCCCGGGCTACGGGCTACTGTCATCCCGAGGGGTGACATTACTCAGGCTTCCGTTACCAGCCGCTTGCGCCGAAACTACAGGCCTGACGGAGTGAGAGAAAAGCCATGCATCCCGGAATCGCCATCTTCAGCTTGTGGGTCCTGTGGGCGTTGTCGTGGGCAGCCGCTGCCTGGTGGAGCAACAGCACCGAGAAGCGCCCCGGCCTCGGCGCCGAGATCGGCTACCGCATCGTGCAACTCGCCGGCGTCGTGCTGTTCTTCATTCCCGCGCACGGCTATGAAGGCGTGCTGCGGCTGTGGCATATCGGCTGGACCGGCGCCTGGATCTGCGTTGCCCTGGTCGCAGTCGGCTTCGCTTTCTGCTGGTGGGCGCGCATCCACCTGGGACGGCTGTGGTCCGGCGCGGTGACGCGCAAGGCCGACCACAAGGTGATCGACAGCGGCCCCTACGCCCTGGTGCGTCATCCCATCTACACCGGCATCCTGCTCGCCGTGTTCGCCACCATGGCGGCGAAGGGCACCGTGCTCGGCATCGGCGGCGCCGCACTCATCAGCATCGGCATCTGGATGAAGGCGCGGCTGGAGGAACGCTGGCTCAGCCAGGAACTCGGCGCCGGCGCTTACGAAGAGTACCGGCGCCGGGTGCCGATGCTGCTGCCGTTCGGGCCGAAGGGGAACTGACGCAAGGCGGATACGTTACGCCTTGCCCGCCTCACTCAAGCCTGCGCCAGTCCGCCATTCACAAACAGTGCTTGGGGCGCAATAAGCGAAGCGCACTGCGCCGCATGAAGGCTCGACTCGATCGCGCGCAGCCCCGATCAAGCCGCCATTGATGCGACTGGCAAACCGCCTTGCGGCGGCTCCAGGCAGACCAAAGGTTGCGCTTGGTTAAGACGCCGCACGATCGTCCGCCGCCCACAACCTTTCAGTCCCCTGCCCGCACTCAAGGGCAGCAGCAAGGTATTTACTGCGCTGACCAGACCTGAAAGTGGATTCATGAAACATCTGTGTTGGCTAGGGCTGTCGCTGCTGGCGCTGAACGCGCAGGCGGCCGATGCCTATCGCCTCGATACCGACCACACCCGGGTCTCCTTCGATGTGCGGCGCTTCGGCATCCCCTGGATCGCCGCGCACTTCCGCCAATTTGCCGGCGACTTCGTCATCGACCGCAACGGCGCCGACAGCCGCGTCGACGTCACTGTGCGCACCGACTCGCTCGACGGCCTGGACTTCGGCTGGAACGCGCGCCTGCGCTCGCGCGACTGGCTCGACACGCAGCGCTTCCCGGAAATGCGCTACCGCTCCACCCATGTCGAATTCAACGGCAGCGGCGGCGCCATCGCCAGCGGCCAGCTCACCCTGCACGGCATCACCCGGCCAGTGGTCCTCACCGTCGCCCGGCTCGACTGCTCCGGCGCGCGCATGGATGCGAACGAGGCCTGCGGCTTCGCCGCCTACGCCTGCATCAGGCGCTCCGACTTCGGCCTGCCCCACGGCTTCTGGCTGGCCGGCGACCAGGTGGAAATCTCCGTCAACGGCGCCGCCCTGCGCAGCGCCGGCCGCCTGGCATCCGCGGATGGCGGAATACCGCAGGGGCATTGAGGCCCCTTCCGAAACCGCAATAAACAAGTAGGGCGCAATAAGCGAAGCGCATTGCGCCGGATTGGGCGGAACCTTCATTCGGCGCAATGCGCTTCGCTTATTGCGCCCTACCACCCCGCGCCGACGCCGCCGACACCTGACACCCACGGCAGCCGCCCCGCGACTGCGCCATACTGGCAAGCGCTGGCACCCTTCCACGAACACGGACCAGCCCGCCCGGCACCCCCGCTGCACGCCCGGCGCCCAATAAAAACTTAGAGGACCGCCGCGCCCATGAATTACGACGTGATCGACGCCAGCATCTCGCCGACCGGCCGCCTGGACATCCTGTCAAAATCCGAAGTCGGCCAATTGCTCGACACCAGCCACGGCGGCCTCTACCAGATCTTCCGCCGCTGCTCGCTGGCCGTGCTCAACAGCGGCGGCTTCCTCGACGACGGCCAGGAGCTGATGGACCGTTACAAGACCTTCGAGATCAGCCTGGAGCAGAACGAGCGCGGCATCCGCGTGGCGCTGAAGGGCGCGCCCGCCGTGGCCTTCGTCGACGGCACCATCATCAAGGGCATCAACGAGCACCTGTTCGCCGTGCTGCGCGACATTATCTACGTCAGCAACGAAATCGGCGCCAACCCGCGCTTCAACCTGCAATCACCCGAAGGCGTCACCGACGCCGTGTTCCACATCCTGCGCAACGCCAACGTGCTGCGCCCGGTGACCCGGCCCAACCTCGTCGTCTGCTGGGGCGGCCACTCCATCTCGCGCCACGAGTACGACTACACCAAGGTGGTCGGCTACGAAATGGGCCTGCGCGGCCTGGACATCTGCACCGGCTGCGGCCCCGGCGCCATGAAAGGCCCGATGAAAGGCGCCGCCATCGGCCACGCCAAGCAGCGCATCAGCGGCGGCCGCTACCTCGGCATCACCGAGCCCGGCATCATCGCCGCCGAATCGCCCAACCCCATCGTCAACGACCTCGTCATCATGCCGGACATCGAGAAGCGCCTCGAAGCCTTCGTCCGCACCGGCCACGCCATCGTCGTCTTTCCCGGCGGCGCCGGCACCGCCGAGGAAATCCTCTACCTGCTCGGCATCCTGCTGCACCCGGACAACGCCAGCATCCCCTTCCCGCTGATCTTCACCGGCCCCAGCAGCGCCGCCGACTACTTCCAGCAGATCCACCAGTTCATCGGCCAGACCCTCGGCCCCACCGCCCAGGCCCTCTACAAAATCATCGTCGACGACCCCGAACAGGTCGCCCGCGAAGCCGTGCAAGGCATCCAGCAGGTGCGCGAATTCCGCCGCAACCGCGAAGACGCCTACTACTTCAACTGGCTCCTCAAGATCGCCCCCGAATTCCAGCAACCCTTCGCGCCGACGCACGAAAACATGCGCAGCCTGGAACTGCACCGCGACCAGCCGCCGCACCGCCTCGCCGCCAACCTGCGCCGCGCCTTCTCCGGCATCGTCGCCGGCAACGTCAAGGAAGCCGGCATCCGCGCCGTGGAGCAACACGGCCACTTCGAAATCCACGGCGAAGCCGCCATCATGGAGCCGATGGACGAGTTGCTGAAATCGTTTGTGGCGCAGCACCGCATGAAGCTGGCGGGGAAGGACTATGTGCCGTGTTATCGGGTAGTGCGGTAGGCGACGTCCTCAAGGCTGCGCGTTGCCGTCCCGGCAGTCCGGTAGGGCGGATTAGCTCCGAAGGAGCGTAATCCGCCTTCCGCGAATCTCATCACAGCCCCGTCGTTAGGTAATCGCGCTCAACACGCTACCTGTCATCCTGAGCGAAGCGAAGGATCTGGCCCGGTTCGGAGAATGCACGGAGCGCGTCACTCGCGGCTTCGGCTTCCGGCCGCTTAAATCGAATCACCCCCAATCTGCTCGAACACCCGCCTCCATACAATCGGCTCGTGCGGATGCGTCACATGCAAGTACCGCAATAAGCAGAACTCAAGCCGCAAGGTGTGGGAAGGCACCAGGGAATACCCCTTCATCCATTCCGGCACTTCGCGCGGCCGGAATTGCTGGAACAATTCCTCGAAATGCGGCACATCCGAAACCCTCACCTGTTTGCCGCTGCCCAGGGCGACAGCCAGTTCCATCAAACCCTGCTGCCACGGCTTGAATTGCTTGAATCGTTTCATCGAAAGCAAAGCCTTTGCGCGCTCGATCTCGCCCGCAAGCAGAAACAGCGTAGCCGCCTCCAGGCATTCCGACTGGACACCGGAATGCCACCCGCCTTCCGACGGCCCACTCTCGATATACAGCAGGAGATCTTCCGCAGCCCCGCGCAGCAATTGGCGGTCCAGACCCGTCAGGCCGAGCATCGAGCCGGCGTAACTTTTGCAGCGGCGAGCCTCATACCGATCGTCTTCCAGGCTGTCGTAATGCGCCACCTTTGTGACTTGCACTCCCCAGCTGGCTAGTTCGTATGATCTTTTTGCAAATGCCAGGATCAAAGGATGATCGGGATAGGCAAAGGCAATTTCAATGGCGTAGCGCAGTGCGCCGTTTGCGCGCAGACCAGGTTGCCTGGCTTCCAGCTCTAGAGGATGATGCTCGATGATATACGCAAAGCCTTTGGGGCCCTTCAGCCCGCTTTCGACCCATGAGCGCCACTGTTCAACAATCGGGGAGGACATCAATGCTTCTCCGAAGCCGGATCGGACGAATATACAGAAAGTAGGCCATAGCTGGCCCCTTGCAGCAGCGGCGCCTTCGACGGCGTAAATGGATCGAGTGTATGGATAGTCCCGAGCCTGTACGGAATTTTGTTATTGATAAAATCAATGTGGCCCTGATGGAAGACCGTTTCGGGCTGCCCGACAAGGTTCAGGACCACATCGCCTTTCTCCAGTTGATCCAGCACGGCCGTCTTGTCGTCGGGCGTAAAGTTATCGTTGGTCGGAGTGCTTTCGATATTTTCCCTCAGCGCCTTCTCTGCCTCCTTTCGAGTCTTCAGTTTATTGGTACCGAGCTCCGTCATGCTGCCGCGACCACTAACGGGAACACGCCCCTTGTATGCTTTCACACTGTCGATGTGAAGCTGGGGATATCCGCCCTTGTCACGCAACACATAAGCGCCATCGAAACCACGGTCGCCCGCAAACTTTCCATTGAATGTCACAACGGCGCCGCGCTGATGGGCCGCCAGCGTCGCAGCACCTTCCAGTGTTGCTCCCTTGGCACCTATGTCCACCGGAACCCCTACCGGCCTCAGCGACTCCGTTGCCGCAGGATTGCCAAGCAGCCCCGTCGCTTCCGCAACGAAGGGGCTCAACTCGGACCCGATTTCCGCCCCTCCCTCCATCCACCTGCTCCGCGTCGCATCATCCTCGCCGAGCATTGTTGCAAGACCACCTGACCACGCCGCCGGCAACGAAACGGCACCCAACATACCATCCCGCAAGCTCCGTGCTCTCTGTTCCGCAGCCTCCGGATCGTACGCTCCCATCTGTGGCCCGGTATCGGGCTTGATGAAATTCGGCGGATTTGCTTCCAGCCCACGCTGGGCCTGAGCTGCGGCTTTTGAGTCACCGCGGCCTAAAGCGTCCATGTAATCATTGAAAGCTTTCCGCGCCGCGATCTGGTAATCACTGCTGCCCACGTTGTAACTCATCGGATAGTCCGTCGCCGATGGCGCGGAAGCTAGGTCCGTGGATCTGGATACTGCAAAACCATTTCGGCTCAGACCCGAAGCGGCCGACTCCGGGGTTGGTCCCAGCAATCCCGTTGCCATGGGCGCCTTGATTTCCGACGCCGGCTTCGGCGGAGTGCCGTTGATGGACAAGCCGACATATTTCGGAATGCCGTTGCCATCGTAATAGAAGGTATCTCCCTTTGAATCAGTGAACGAGGTTCCAGCCCGACCAGACAAAGATCCATTGCTTCCCTGGCCGCTGCTATCTGATTCCTTTGGCTCACTCAGTCCACCCGGCATAAACAACTCCGATTCAACCATTCAATAGGACGGATTGCTCCGCAGGAACGCAATTCGCGAATGTCCCCGCCGCCGCCCGCTTACGGCGCCCGCTTCGCCAACGCCTCCAGCACCGACACCAACATCCGCTCCAGCACCGTAATGATGCTGCTCCCCGCATGCCCGGCAATGCCGGCTCCGGCGCTGGCCAGCTCCGGGCTCAGCCCGCACTCACGCAGCAGGGTGAACACCACCACGCCGGCAAAGGCCGAGATGGTGAGCTTGGCGCAGAGCCGCCACCAGGCGAATTGCTCGCCGGCCAGCAGGTCGCGCATGTACGCCCGCGAGCGATCCAGCTGAATGATCTGCAGCGGCCGCATCATCTTCGGGTCCTGCCCCGCCGCGAGCTGCGACATGTCGATCCCCATGATCGGCCCCGAAGCCAAGCCCAGGTTCGCATTCAGCGCCCGCGCGCAGGCATTCACCATCGCCTGGCAATCGCGCATCAGGTCATAAATCGAATTCCCCCAGAACGCCCCCGGCACCGGGTCATAACTCGCGTTGTGATACGGCCGGCGCCCCAGCGGATCGTCATTGATCTCGCAGCGGACCACCTCGGAGCCGATCAGCACCGCGTCCACCTCGTAATAAGCCAGCGGATCGCCCACCCCATCCGTCAGCCCATACTCCAGCAACACCCGCCCCTCCACGCTGCCCCAGAAATGCAGCGCATCCACCAGGTAATCGGGAATCCACGTATCGTGCGTCTCCCCCTCCAGCATCCGCCGCTCCGCATCGCTCCACAGCCAGGCGCGCAGCCCCCCGCTCTGATGCTGCTCCAGCACCGAGCGGATCGCCTTCTCCGAGTACCCCGGCGTACCGATACACTCGTACAGGTCCGCCCGCGTCATCCGGATGCGCTCGATGAAATCCCCGTCCTGGCACGACTCAGCCTCCGGCGCCGGATAACAGTCGAACGGGCTCACCGCCGCCCACGTCAGCTCCGGCTGCGAAATCACATCCGGCTCCCCCGGCCGCAGCCAAGCCAGCCGCTTGCTCCGCCGCAGGAAAGGCCCCTTCAGCACCGCCGCCGGATACGTGCAGAAATGCTGCACATACTCCGCAATCGCCTTGTAATACGAGCCGCGCTCCATCCGCTCCTCGATCACATCCTCCATCCGCGCCGCGCGCTCCTTCGCCTCCTTCCGCTTCGCCTCCAGCATCCGGTCCCGCAACTGCGCCCCCAGCCGCGCCGCCATCGCCGCAAACTGATCCAGGTGCACCACCTTCCCCGTCTGCGCCGCAATCTGCTGCATCTGCTGCCGCGCCATCAGCGCCGCCTGCTCCTCGATCGGCTCGGAGACTTCCGGCGGCAACTGCGGAATCGGCGAAGCATCCAGCCCCCAAGGCCGCTCCCCATCCGGCAACAGCAGCTCGCGCAAAGCCGCCTCCGCCGCCCGCATCTTCGCCGCCGCCAGCGGCAGATAAATCGGCTCCCCCGCATCCGCCGTCCACATCTCCTGCATCTCCGCCTGCGCATAAACCCCGCGCCGCGCCCGCAGGCAAGCCAGCAAACGCTGCTCCACCACATCACGCGCCCGCTTATTGCGCGCCCACGAAGAGCGGATATAGCCGGCCAGCGCATTCATGTTTTCTGGAGAAGCCTGCTCCCGCGCACCCTCCGCGCCGGGACCGCGAGTACCGTCTCCTGAGCCATCTCCTGGGCCGTCTCCTGCGCCATCGCCCTCGCCATCCCCGCCGAAGCCCCCACCCACGCCGCGCCCATCGCCCCCACCGCCCGAAGCCGATGCACCGCTCCACCCTCCACCGTACCCATCGGTACCATCACCCATCATCACCGCCGCCCGATCCGCAGCGCGCCCCGCCCATCCCGCCTGTGCACCACGCGCATCCGCCGCATCAGCCAACCCATCCCCCTCACCCGACTCGCGCTCCCCGCGCGCCGCAGCACGCGCCGCCTTGCGCCGCCCACGCGCAGCCTGGCGATAAGGCCATCCCGAAGGATTCCGTGCCGGCGCATTGTCCTGCGGCGGCGCCAACCCCGCGATCACATCACCCGGCCCGCTCAATGCAGCACCCGGAACTTCTCATAAGCGATATGCAGCACCTCGCCCTCCTCCTCCAAGCTGAAAGCCCCGCCCACCGGCGTCCCGTAACTTTCCGTGACTACATAAGCCTCCCGCACCTGCTCGTAATAATCCGCACAAGCATCGATGCGAAACGACAGCAGCCCGCCAAACCCCGCCAACTCATGCGCACAAGGCTCGATCATCATTCCATCCCCTCCCCGAACGGCAGCAGCAACGGCGAAGCCTTCTTCGTCGAAAACGCCACCGCCGGATCAGCCGGCTTCCGCACAATGTCCCAGGAGTCCATCAACAACCGCTGCAACTCCCGCCCCACCGGCACCCGCCCCCGCTGCAAAGCCACCATCACCGCCGCATAAGTCGTCCGCAGCGTCGCCAACTCCTGCTCACTCACTTTCTTCATCTCGACCCCCACGCGCTACCCGGCTGCATCGCCAGGCGCTCGAAAAAATTTCAGGAAACCCCCACCCACTCCCCACCACCACAACGTCATTCCCGCGAAAGCGGGAATCCAGGCTTAGGCGAACCCCCACACCGGATAAGCCCACCTTGGACGCAGGCCACGCCCCAGCCCGCAACCCGAAACAAACGAAGACCCACCGCAACACCCGCCCTTCCCCCTCTCCCCACCTGTGGGGAGAGGGCCGGGGTGAGGG
>FTIF01007104.1_pt1 | contig 32647 bp, 19 predicted proteins | sample 1658001 | NCBI WGS metagenome assembly FTIF01 (sample SAMEA3914789, study PRJEB12502) | metagenome | biome: forest; material: soil | place: Canada | collected 2011-07-03 | depth 0.3 m | reverse complement strand
CTCGGCAAGGTTCTGTATGAATCCGGGGACACCCTGCGCCACGTCTATTTTCCAACCGACTCCATCGTGTCGCTGCTGTTCGTGATGGAAAGCGGCGCGTCGGCGGAAATCTCGGTGGTGGGCAACGAGGGGCTGGTTGGCATTTCTTTGTTCATGGGCGGCGAGAGCACCCCGAGCCGGGCAATCGTGCAGAGCGGCGGCTCTGCCTACCAGCTACCCGGACAACGACTCAAGGACGAGTTCTATCGTCACGGCGAGCTACAGCTTCTGTTGCTGCGCTATACGCAAGCGCTCATCACGCAGATGTCCCAGACTGCGGTCTGCAACCGGCATCACACAGTCGACCAGCAACTGTGCCGCTGGCTGCTGCTTTCGCTGGATCGACTGCCGAGCAACCGCTTGACCATGACCCAGGAACTGATCGCCAACATGCTGGGGGTGCGCCGCGAAGGTGTTACCGAGGCCGCCGGCAAGTTGCAGAAGCAGGGTGTGATCGAATACAGACGCGGGCACATCACGGTGCTGGACCGGCCCAAACTTGAGCGGCTGAGTTGCGAGTGTTACGCCGTGGTCAAGAAGGAAACCGATCGTCTGCTGCCCTACCTGCCGCCGCGCAAGATCCATTGAAAGAGCGAGCCGGGACTAAAGCTGACTTGCCTCAGGCCCGAGCCGGAGTTTTGGCGCGCCCTCAGCTCTTCAACGAAGCGACAATCGCGCGCGCAACGACGCTGATGCTTTATAGGGCAATACATTCCAATTCTTCGTCGGACGCCAGCACCGGCGTCTTGCTTTTTTGACGACGTGGCGTTGCCCGCGCACCGAGCTGGCCGGGTTGATGGGGATCACGCCCGATTGCAATAGAGCTGTTGGCGGCTCTCAACCGATCGCCAGCGCCGCCGCTCCTGCCTTGTCGAACAGATGCCCCTGGAAGTAGTGGATGCCCATGCCGGCAAGCGCGCGGTACGCCTCCTCGTCCTCGACACCCTCCGCCAGCAGTTCCAAATTCATGGCGTTGCCAATGGACACGATGGCTTCGACCAAGGCGCGGTCGACCGGATCGCGCAACAGATCACCGGTGAAGGAGCGGTCGATCTTGAGCCCATCCACGGCCATACGCTTGAGCAGGTCGAAGGAGTTGTAGCCCATCCCGAAGTCGTCCAGCCAGACCTTGAATCCGCGCTGCCGCAGTTCAGTGACCAGCCGGGATTCCGTCTCTGTCGCCTGCAGCTGCTCGGTTTCCGTGATCTCGAAACGCAGTAGTTCCTTGCCGATGCTGTATTGGTCAATAAGGGCGAGCATCCAGTCCACGAACGCAGGTTCGCCCGCGCTCTTGGCGCTGAGATTGATGGAAATATAGAACTTGTCGTCCGGATTCGGCCCGATTTTCCGGTGGTGGACCAATTCCAACACTTCGCGCGCCATCCATTGGTCGATGCGCACCATCAAGCCCATGCGCTTGGCGGCCGGCAGGAAGGCATCTGGCCCAATGACCCGTCCCTCATCGCCCTGCATCCTGATCAAGGCCTCGAAACCGACCATTGCGCGCTCGCGGTCGACGATCTTCTGCAGGTAGACCTCGAAGCGATTGGCGTCCAGCGCGTGCTCAATGCGCTGCGACCAGTCCATGTTGCGCCGGGCGTGCATGATTTGAGCGTCATCGGTTCTATAGACCTGGCAGCGGCCGCGGCCGAGGTCCTTGGCGGTGTAGCAGGCGGTATCTGCCTGTGCCATCACCGCGGAGCCGTCGCAGTTGCCGGCGTTGATCTCGCTGATGCCCACGCTCAGTCCCGCCTTGAAGGTGCGCCCGTCATAGAATAAGTGGTAGTCCTTCACCGCCTGGATCAGGTTCTCCGCCACCCGGTTGGCGGCGGCAGTCGAGGAGCCGTACAGCAGCACCGCGAATTCATCGCCGCCGAGCCGGGCCAGATAGTCCGAAGGCCGCAGTCGCGAGCGCAGCAGCGCCGAGACTTCGCGCAGCAGCTTATCGCCCGCGGCGTGACCGCAGGTGTCGTTGACGATCTTGAAATGGTCTAGGTCGATGTAGAGCAATAAATGGATTTCCCCCTTGCTGGCGGCGCTGGCAAGGCACGCCTGCAGGGCTTCCTCGAAAGCGAAGCGGTTCGGCAGGCCGGTGAGCTGGTCGTGCCGCGCCTGAAAAGCGAGCTTTTCCGTCATCTGGCGGGTGTCGCTGACGTCCTGAAACACGAACACGGTGCCGATCACCGCGCCATTCTGGTCGCGCACCGGCGCCACCGAATCGGCAACCGGCAGGTGCTTGCCTTGCACGGTCCTAATGGTGCTGAACAGGCTCAGGCGCAGCGCAGCGCCGCTTTGCAGCACCCGGGCAACCGGGTCCGCGATCGGCCGGCCGCCGTCATCGGACAAATGGATCAGCTCGCCGAAGGCTTTTTGCAGCGGATATTCCGGGTCGGTTTCCAGCAGCTTGGCCGCGGCCTGGTTGCAGAAGGTGATAACGCCGCGGTTATCAGTGCGGATGACGCCGTCGCCGATGGATGAGAGGGTCAGCTGTGCGAGTTCCCTGGCCTCGTGCAGCGAGGCTTCGTAGTGCCTGCGCTGCGCGATCATGTCGTTGAGTACGCTGGTGAGCGCTCCAAGCTCGTCGCTCGAGCGCACCTCGATCGGATGGCTCAGGTCTCCTGCTGCCACCCGCATCGCCCCTGCCCGTAGATCCAGGATCGAGGCGCGGAGCTGGCGCGAAATCCGCCAGGCGATCCAAAGACCGGTGGTCAACAGCGTCGCAAAGAGCAACAACAGGGCCCCCAGCAAAGCACTCCAGATCAGGCGCGCGGATTCCCCAAGAACTTGCGAGAACTCATGCTCCAAAGGGGTTACGGTGGCGTTGATCCGCTCGATGCGATTCAGCAGTTCGGCCTCTCGCGCCTGGTCGAGAGTACCGGCGATGATTGCGTCATGCAGTTCGGATCCGCACCGGGCCAGTTCGGCGATGAGAGCGTCCCCTTCGGCCCAGAGCCGGATCGCGTGCGCAAGATAGCTGACACTCTGAAACCGCCGGAATACCGAGATCAGGTTGGGAACGTCCTCCACCGCATTGCCGCCCCCGACGAACCCCTGCGCGGCAACGCTGTAATCAAAAGAAGGCTTTTGCAGTTCGAGCCGCGCCTGTCGATCCCCGAGCGGCATCGCAATCGCCTGCTGATACTTCTGGTAGTCCTTCTCGTCATGGTAGCGGGCGTATCGCGTCAGGAAGAAAACGGCGTCCCTCTGCCCGTTTGAATAGCGGCCCTCGCCGCCGACATAGGCGCGCACGCCGGTATTGATGTAGGAGGAGAACACTGCGAACGCCAGCACCGCCACGATCGCCGCGGTCAGGGTACCCACGATGACGGCGAGCTTGGCGGTGATCGAAAGATTGCGCAGCCACCACCACGGCATCGCCGCGCCGCCCGGCACCGGGCCGGTGTCGATAGCAGCCGCGGCGTTACAGTCTGGCACTGGTGCCTTCTGGCAGGGGATTCAGATTGTCGCCCTCGTCCTGGTCATGCGGGTAGATGCAGACAAAAGCCCCTATCGCTCCGGGAACCGGGCAATCGATTCCTTCAAGTATGCGCTTTCTGGGCGAGTTCCCCGCTGACGCCACGGCTTTGCAGCGGACACCGCACCCACCTGGTCACCGAATTCCGGCTTCGCCCATAGATGACCATGGAGGCGGTGGTGAAGGGGGAGGACCGGGATCAAAGGGCAAACGGGCGTCCGGCTGAACTCAATTGCCCCTGGTTGCCGAAATTAGAGCTGAGAATAAGAAGGCACTGACTTATTCGATTTCAGCTTACGTATCATTTTTAACTGTATCCCGGCACGCCCCTGAAGATGGGCGGCAATTCTTATAGTGTTCGCCTATCGATGGAACACTAACGATTGCTATAGCCCCATATTTTCGATGTATGGGTACAGACGCTCGGCAGCGGCTGGATTGGGCGCCGGGAGCTGCCGGGCGAATGACCGAGCCCGCCAGGAGCAATGGTCATTCATTTTGCACGAGGTCTGATCATCTCGTTTTGGCACTTACCGGTCGGTAGGGCATTTTGCCTCGGCAACGCTTGGAGCACTTTGGGTGGCCGCCGAGGACATACGCGCTTTCGTCAAAGCGGCGGCGAGCGATTCCTTTTGTTGTCCGCGGCCTGCTCCAAATGTACAGTACCAAGGGCATCGTCGCCGGGCTCGATGACCACCCGGTGCTTCTTATGAATTGCCTCAAGATTCAGAGTCTCGTTGTGCTCGACTACATCCCGCGTTCTGCCGCGGCCGATTCGGAGCAACCCGATGATCAAACTCGTCTATTGCATACGCAAGCGCGCAGACCTGTCGGCGCAGGACTTCCGCGGCTACTGGCTGGAAGAGCACGGGCCGCTGGTGCGTAAGCTCGCCAAGGCAATCGGTGCGCGCAAATACATCCAGAGCCATACCATAGCGCCGGAACTGAACGAGCTGTTCCGGCAATCGCGCGATCTGGCCCCTGCCTATGACGGCGTCACCGAAATCTGGTGGGACGGCATCGACAGCCTAACAGCCGGTATGGCCACCCCCGAAGGCCAGGCCGCGCACACGGCCCTGCTGGAGGACGAGCGCAAATTCATCGACCACAAGCAGTCGCGCGTGTTTATGACGCAAGAGCATCTGATCTTCGATTTTTGAAACGGCGTTAGTCAAAAAGCGGCGATACGCCCGGATCGCTCCGGGCGCATGCACCGCCTTCCATCACCCTCCCTACTCGCTGTCCAAGAAGGGCTGCACGAACGGCCAGGCCCAGTGCTCGTCGGCGCGGTCCTGCTCGCGCATTTCGACGATTTCCTCGTAGACGCCGGCCTTGACGTCGTCGGGCAGCGCCCGCCACTCGACAAAGGTCTTGACGCGGGGGGTGGCGTAGAAGTCATCCATGGGAAATACCTCCGGGTTTCGCCAGCACTCGGAGCGAGCGCTGTTTGCCGAATCTTCGCGGCACCGAGTCGCAGGACGGTCCAGGGCGGCGGGCACCGGCTCGTCGGCTGTGGCTTCATCGCAGGCGACGAACGGAGCGCAAGCCGGCGCAGCGCACCCTTGACCGGCAGAGCACGGTGCTACCCTCTGAAGGCATACAGCGGGAGTCCCACTCTCTCCGGCATCGCAGCAGGCGCGGCGAAGACCGCCTGCGACCCCATTGGCCCCAGCCGAAGCGAGCCGACACCGGACTGGGCCGATGCCGGCTCGCTCGTGACCGTCACTCCGCCGGCAGCGCGTCCAGCACGCACTGCGCGGCATAGCGCGCGGCGTTGTTGAGCTTGCGCACCCACGCCACGCGCGACGGCGACCAGACGAAGCCATGCGCGCGCAGATTCTTGCACACGTCGAGAGCGGGTTTGCCGGGAAACACCAGGCACATCCGGTTCTCGCCAGCATCCTCGATCACCTGCACACCCTTGACCTGCCGTTCGGTGTCTTCGGTCGGCCGTTTCGACAACGCCTCGATGCGCTGCTTGATGCGTCGGATGTTGGCGTTGTTGTTCTGCAGCGCATAGTCGGGAAAGCCCGTGCGGCCGCAAGAGTCCGGCTGCTTCAGCTTGGCAATCTGCGCATCGCTGAAGCCCTGCGCCCGCAACGCTTCATCATCCCCACGCCGCAGCGCCCGGTTGGCCGCCTTCATCCGCTCCTGCAACTGCTCCAGCTTGCCCACCTGCTCTTGCAGCTTGCTGACGGCATCCGGGTCATCCGAGGAAACTCCACCGCACCCGACACCATCGGCACGCGCTGCCGCCGCCTGCGCCTGGTTGTCCAGCTCATGCGCCTTCTCGAACGCCCGGCTGATCCGGTTGCGGAAATTGCGGTCCCGCTTTTCACTGTGATGCCCGATCAGGATTGGTTGCCCAAACGGGATCATTGCCGCCTGCTGGCTGGCGTGCTGCGTCAACCGCTGCGCCGCGGCCCGCAGCTTCACCGCACGGGCCAGCAACCGCTCGCGCCGCGCTTCCTGCTTCTGTTCATAGCTATTCATAAGAATCTCCTGCGTGGTGCCAGCACTCGGAGCGAGCGCTGATTGCCGCCCCTCACCGGCACCGGGTCGCAGGACGGTCCAGGGCGGTGGGCACCGGCTCGTCGGCTGTGGCTTCATGCAGGCGACGAACGGAGCGCAAGCCGGCGCAGTGCACCCTTGACCGGCCGAGCACGGTGCTACCTTCTGAAGGCAATCTGCGGAAGTCCCCTCTTCGGGTTCGGCACGAACCCGGTCTGCGCGCGCCACCCAAAAGCAGCGCGCGGGTGGCGCGACCTGCCGCGCCACAACCAAATCAAGAACGGCGGCTGATCCGCCACAAAAAAAACGGCCTTGTACCGCGGGACCGCGGCTACATCTGTATCAGGCAGCTTTTCTCAGCACCAGCCGCTGCGATAGTGGCGGCGAAGAAAATGACCGTTTAGGAAACTGACCATCAGTTTCAGATCGACCAGAACCTGCGACTCAAAGTCCGATATTCGTCTCTGAATAGCGGCCGCTCATTCCAACACCGCTTCACCGGCATCGTAAGATGCATAGCGACGAAAGCGTGCTGTGGAACCACGGGTTCTGCTTAGGACGTTGGCAAGCTAGTTCTGCACGCCTACGTCTTCAGGCACGCGGAGAACAGACATCCTCTCCTGCTCGACGCAATCGAAGAGTGACATGCGCTGACGTCTCCGTAGATCAATTTCTTAAGAACCTGAGCGCGCCGGTAGTTGGATTCCAGCATTCGCGAAGGGAAGCATTTCCCCTTATGGTGGCAACCTCGCAAACTCTACAAAAAAGTCGAGCGCATCGGGATTCTTCATCGCTTCCCTGCTCGCCGATTTTTCCACCGACCACCCCAGAAGAATTCTGCGCACCGGTATTTCCATCTTCTTGCCACTCAGCGTATAAGGAATCTCCGGAGCTGCGACGATTTGGTCGGGTACATGCCGTGGGCTACACTCCTCGCGCAGATGGCGGTTGATCTTCGCACGCAAAGCATTGTCCACAGCGACACCCGCCGAGGGCTGCACGAATAGCGGCATGAAGAAGCCCCCACCCGGCAATTCGCAACATACGATCAGGCAGTCGGAGATTTCCTCGACCTGCTCAACGGCGCGATAGATTTCCGCGGTTCCGATGCGCACGCCGAAACGGTTGAGCGTGGAATCCGAACGGCCGTAAATGTAACAACCACCGCGCTCGTTGAATTTAATGAAATCGCCATGGCGCCAGATTCCCGGAAACGTGTCGAAATAGGTTTCGAGGTAGCGCCTGTCGCCGTCATCGTTCCAGAATCTAAGCGGCATCGAGGGACAAGGCTTGGTCAGCACGAGTTCGCCGACTTCGCCCTTCAGCTCCTGGCCATCCGCGCTCCATGCGTGCACATCCATGCCCAGGGCGCGCCCTTGTATCTCACCCGCATGCACCGGCAGGATCGGCGCGCCGCCCACGAGCGCGCTGCACAACTCGGTTCCACCGGAGATCGAGTTGATCCAGAGGTCGCTCTTGACATTGCGGTACAGCCAGTCGAAGGTTTCGGGAGTCGACGGCGATCCGCTAAGAATCACCGATTCCAGGCGCGACAGCGCGTACTTCGCCTTGGGCATCGCCCCACTTTTCTCGAGGAGCTTCACATATGTGGGGCTTGCGCCGAACAAGGTCGTGCCCGTGCGCTCGGTAAGTTGCCACAGCACGTCCGCACTCGGATAGACGGGACTGCCATCGTAGAGGACCACGGAGGCGCCCGCCAACAGCGCCGATAGGAGGATGTTCCACATCACCCAACCAGTGGTGCTGTAAAAGAACATCACTGATTGCGGCCCCAGGTCTAGCTGCAAGTGAGTAAGCTTGAGAAGCTCCAGCAACGCGCCGACGTGGCTATGCACGATCGCCTTCGGTAGCCCGGTGGTGCCGGAGGAAAACAGTATCCATATTGGATGATCGTGCGCAACGCGCTCATAGAGAAAGTCCTCGATCAGCACTTCTTTCCGCGCAATGAGATCGTGCCAACCTATGGCGTTGTCGATGGGCATGGCTCCCGCGGTCTGCACGAGGGGAAGCCATACAACATGCTTGACTGATGGGAGCTCGCGGACGATCTGGCACGCTTCTTCGATGCGCGGGAACGTCTTTCCCCCGTACGCATAACCATCGGCGACGAAGATCACTTTCGGTTCAATCTGGCGGAAGCGTTCAAGCACCGTCTTCACGCCGAATTCCGGCGCGGCGGACGACCACACCGCGCCGACCGCAATGGCGGCGAGCATGGCGACTGCCGTTTCGGGCACGTTCGGCATGTATGAGACGATGCGATCGCCCGGGGTGACGCCCATCGCGCGCAGCTGTGTCGCCACGATCCTGACCTGCTGGCCCAACTCGCGCCAAGTAACGGTATCGAACGGACGCGCCTCCGACGCGTGATACAGCGCCACCTTATCGGGCTGCAGCGGCTCGTGCCGCAGAATGTGTTCTGCATAGTTGACCCGCGCGCCCTCGAACCAGCGCGCTCCCGGCATGGCGCGGCGATCAAGCACAGTGTGGTAGGGCGAATCGGAGAGCACGTCAAAGTAATCCCAAATCGACCCCCAGAACTCCTCAATGCAATTCACCGACCACCGCCACAGTTCGTCATAGGCGGAAAAGGACAATTGACGCTCCCGCTTCAACCAGTCCAGGTAGGCGACGATCGCAGAGGATGCTACGCGCTCCGGACCCGGCATCCATAGCAGTTCGCCTTCGGCGATCGTCTGCGCGCCGGACGCGATGTCCGCGCTTGCCTGGTCATTCGCCGTCTCAGCGGGACCTCGCTGCATTTTTATTCTCCCGTTCGATTGCGGTGATGCGAGTGGCTTTTGCCGGTGGCGCGCCCGAGACGCTACGCTGGACAGCGACACACGGGCTTCCCTGCGTGGCTCTCGAGATTTGTCCCGTGCCGGTCGCAGGACATCTTGCCATCGCGGAATAGCGTGTATGCCGTTCACGACGTGCCCGCAGGAACCGCGCAAACTTACCGATTCGAGTATTGCGACCCGATACAGGAGGCACAATCCGGAACGTGCCCAGTTCGCAGAGGGATTTCCCTAACTCGCCTGAGACGCACCGCCGCGTCCATGCGCATCGTAACGATAGCTGACTGGTAGCGGCTGGCCCGCTCAAGGACCGCGACAACGAACGCGTGGGTCTCGTCCGGAACATGGCCAGCAATCCACAGTGCCGCTTCTTCCGCCTTCCAGCGGCCCGATTCCGCCGGCAGCCGGCGGTCAAAAAATCCCGGCCCGCAGTTGTAGGAGGCGACGGTGAGCAGCAAACGTGAGCGCGGCGAATCGACATACGCGTAGTGATCGCGAAGGATGCCGAGATAAGCTACGCCGAGCCGGATATTGACAGCAGGGTCGCCCAATTCGATTGCGCTGGGTTGGTGATCCACCCCGTAGACGAAGCGGTAGCCGGCGCGCGCGCCGAACGTCGGCATTAACTGCATGAGCCCTCTTGCGCCGGCAGTTGAGACCGCATCGATGCGGCATCCCGATTCGATTTCGATGAGCGCTGCTACCACGACCGGCTCGATGTCGAACAGCTTGGCCGTGGACCAGGCCATGCGGTAGATCGTGACCGGGCATGGCCCCCCGGCGTAGCGGACTGCCGCGGCTTCCGTGTCGCCGGACGCGCGCAACGCGCGCAGATTGTCGAATTCCGGACCCTGGCGATTTTCCTTCATGGAAATCGTCTGCAACGCCCATGCGCGCGGAAAGAGCGGCCTGCCGCGGTCATCGACGAGCACTGCAGGCGCCGGTGCACGCTGCGGCAGAATAGCCGGCGCCGGCGTATACATGCGGCTTGCGGCGACAGGGCGCAGCGGAGCGATGGCAGGTGCGGCACGCCGCAGACGCGCTTTTGCGGCCGGCTGTGCCTGGGATCGCATCGCAACAGCATGCGGAACGAAGGCCGGCCCCGACCGCGTTGCGGAAACCTTGCTATTCGGCACGGAATCCGGCACTAGCCGCTGCTGTTCCGAGGCGCAGCCGGCAAGATACAGCAGCATGCAAGTGAATGCGGAAAGCGCGAACACACGCGCCAGGCGATCGTGGCACATCATCCTGAGCTCCCGCCATCCACTTCTCGTCGAGAAGTTTTCCGCATACCGTCCTGCGTTTGCCCATCCTCCTGTACAGAGCGATGCGCCGCACTCAATGCCTGGTGGAAAAAAAAGCCGGCCGCCGGAGCGGCCGACTATCAACCACGTGCCCCTTGCGGAGGGGAAGAAATGGCACGCGGGTCTCAGGGACGTATCAAAGCCGGCATCCAACTCGGAAACCGATCTTGTTGGCGCAATCGATTGAATCGAGAAGCCGTCGATTCAAATAGCCGTAAGGCGCCTGCACAGCAACACAACGCTCCGCCATCCAGAGATCTCCAAAGGCATGTTGCATCGCTCTCCTCTTTCTTTGTCATTTGTCCGCCATCGGCAGTCGTTGCGCTACATCGACTGAACCGCCGGAAGGTTTCTTGTATACGCTATGACGCGCCTTGATCCAGTAGCAGGAGTATTGAGTCAAGAGATCTCTGTTGCAATCCGGACTTTTCCTTTTCGACCGGGTGATTTCCCTATTGCGCTATAGAGCAATGTGACCGCGCGGCGGTGATCTCCCTAAGCCCGCTGACGCGTTGCCAACGCCACCGCACTACTTTGTCTCCGCGATCCCGCTGGACGCGACCGGCAGGAACGACCACGTCAGCGTGACCTTGGCTGGGCCTTCGAAGCGTCCCCCTACGGTAGAATTGCCGTCGAGCGGCTGTCCCATGTTCAAGGTCTCGCTCGCGGCACCCGATTCACCTGCCTGCCGCAGCGTCTGTGAGGTCCAGACCAGCGCTTCGGCCAGCGGCGGCAGATCTTCCTCGCTCCGCTGCGGCGAGTTGTGCACGGTACGCAGGCTGGTGCCGTGGGGTGACGGCAGGTAGACGTTGTCGAGGAACAGTTGCTGATCCCGCGTATCGACGACCGCGGTGTAGCGCCAGCACAGCGACTTGCGGTCAGCGGCGTCTCCTGCGGAATCAGCGTCGCGTTGCAGTGTGAACGGTACCAGGCTCTTCCTGGCTCGGTCGAACGCCTCCTCGCCTTCGATGTGGGTGCTCTGCGTCGCATCGATATGGTTCGGGCAGCCTTCGTAACCGAAGAAGAAGAGATAGCGCCCGGGTTGGTCCAGCAGCGCGGCCCCGGCCCCAGCCGCCGTGCCATCCGGCGCCGCAGCGCTGGCGAAGATTGCGGAATAGCGGCGTACCACCGAGGACATGCAGTCCGGATCGCCCTTGCAATTGAACATCTCCTGCTGCACCTGCGCCGATGCCTGTTTCTTCTCTTCGTCGGTCTTCGGTATCGGCAGCGTTCCGCCGTTCGCACGCTTGGCCTCCTCCAGCCCCTTGCGCCTGAGGTATTCCTGCTTGATCGCAATGCGGCGGTTCATATCGGGGTCAAGCAGGTTGGCACCCTGCAGCTTGCCGTCCGAGCGCAGGCGCGTGACCAATTCGTAGCGCTGCGTGGTGGTCGCCTTAGACCACTGCAGGCCGTTGCGCCAAATCTGCTGGCCGTCAACCGCAATGCGGATTTCAAGCTGGCGTTCAACACTGGCCGCATGCACGCCGGTGGTGGCGCCGACGCCGAGAAGCGCGCCTACTGCCAGGCGTACGCAGGCCGCCATATCAGCCGCCGCCGCGAAGCGCTGCGAGACGCTCAAGAACCTGCTCCGGCACGCCATCGACGGGAATCTCCGCGAAACGGAAACTGCCGGCTGGTATTTTTGGTGCGGCCACGCCCCCCCAGAAATCCGCGGCGACGGCTACGCCCGCGACACAACCCGATAGCGGGCGCGGAGCAATGGCGAACGAAACCATGTCCAGCCCACCGCTAAACGAGGTGGCGGCCGGCAGGCGCAGGCCTAAATCCCAGCGATAGTGGCCGGCGACATTGATCACTGGGCGATACCAGCCGACTTCGGCAGCTGATGTCGGCTCCGTGCCTTCCGCTTCCTGTAGCAGAAGGCCGTCGACTCCGGTCTCGCCGAAGTTGCGCAGGAACTCGGCGACATAGACCGAAGCGCTATCCGCCTCTTCGGCGCCGACCTCGACCGAGGCGTCGACGCCGAACGCGTGCCGCCAGGCGTCGCCGATCCACTTTCGCGGCGACGGCAGGCTCAGCGCCAGCGCCTCGCCGGGAAAACTGGCGCGCAGGGCGCGGACCAGCTCGACCAGCTTCGCGCGCAGCGCTTCGTCAGCGAGCAGCGTGCGCAGCGGGACGACCGTGCGCCTTTTTGCAGCCATCGCCTCACGCAGTTCCGGCCTGCGCTTCAGCCACGCACCGACGACGACATCGACCGGCAGCACCGCGACGTCCGGGCGCAACAGGCCGGCCGCCTTGCGCCGGAACGCGACCAAAGCCGTCGCATCGAGCCAATTGGCGCGGCCGCCGGCAAGCAGAGGCTCCGAATAGGCCACATCGTCGAGCCACACGAGGGGCCGGGTGGCAACTGCAATTTTTTTCAGCAGGGCGGCCACGCGATCACCTCGTCTGGTTATGCAAGTCCCATCGCGCAGTCGAGCGCATGACCTCAGGCGCTACCCAGCCGCATCAGCGCTGCGTTGGTCAGGTAGCGCTCGTAGGTACCGGCGTCGTTGACGCTGGTGGAATGTCCGCCGGAAATCGCACGCACCTGCTGTAGGCGTGTCATCCTGCCGGTCTGGCTGTCGAAGCAGTGGACATGCGCCCAGGACCAATACGGATGCGCCCCATCCTTGAAGGATTTGCCGCCGGCTTCGTAGAGTGCGTAAGCCCCGTCAAAAGACCGATACGGCTCGCCGCGCCGGTCATAGGACACCATTGCGATCGGCAGGCCAGTGCGCGCATCGAACCAGACGCGCTTTTTGCTCACTGGGGCGCGCGGAAACTTGACCGGCTCGGCGTCGACAATAATGGCTTCGGGCACCAGTTCAACCTCAGTATCCCAGAACGTATTGCCCTTGGGACCGCCGTGGGTCTTATGCTCCCAGTTCGGGTGATCCGGATTCCAGCCGCCGGAAACGCCGGCAAGCAGCGGACCACGGCCGACGATCCGGTAGTTACCCCAGGTGTAGAGCGGATCGCCCGCCGCCCAAGCATCGGAAAGGTACAGCGTTGATCCGGGAATCAGCGGCTCGAAGCGCTGATCGGTGGGAAACTGGCGGATGCGCTTGAACGCGGGCACGTAGCCGTAGAGCTCGGGGAAAGTGCTCTGGTCGTAGGCCCAGATATTGAGAAACGAGGTGCCTTTGACGTTCTCCGGAGTCTGGAAAAAAATCGACTGGAAACGCAGCTTGTCTTCCTTGCCCGGCCAGTAGGGTTTTGGTTCCATGCGTACGCGCGCGATCGGCGACATTTCGGCCCAACCCGCCTCGTATTGAAACAGGACTTCGCCTTCCGGCGAAACGTCCTCTTCCTTGATCGCGTAGAACGAGGCATCGTGCCGCCCCCAACTCAGCGTCAGCCCCGCGAACAGCTCTACGGCGGTCTTGGCGTCGGGAAACGGGTTGCCGCCGATCCACGGCCTGCCATCCCCGGCGACGACGTTGCCGCGCGCATCGAAACGTGCCTGGCCGCGGTTGCGGACGGTGGCTTCCATGTATTCCCAGGGACTGAGCCGCATGACCTCGGTAGTCGTCTTGACCACTTTCAAGCGCCGACCGAGGTTCGCTACCTGTGCGTACTTGATCGGCTCCAGCAAGTCCTTGACTAGTTCGACGTTGGCGGCACTGATCTCGTCGCCGTTCTTGATCTTGCCCCTGGTGTAGTTCTCGATTGACAGCAATTCCTCTGGATAGGCCTTGGCGATGTCACCCGTATCCGCGATCACATCCCACAGCGGCGCGAGCACCCCCGCAGCGGCGACGCCGCGTCCCAGGCTGCCGAGGAAATGCCGGCGGCTATAGCCTCGGTCATAGCGGATGATATGCATCGCTCAGCTTGGCAGGACGAACGCGTTGCCGCCGGCCTCCAAGGGCCGGCGGCACGAATGACCGTTGGGTCGGGTGGACTGCATGTCGATCAGAACTGGTAGGTCAGGCGCACGCTGAATTCATCGGCGAAGTCCAGCGTCGAAAGAGCGTTCCGGTTGGGATTACCCAGATGCCCGTTGATGTAAGTGTAGAACCCTTCCACCGTCATCGAACCACGCGGCTTCCAGCGCAAGCCGGGCTGGGCCAGCACGCCGCCGCGCGGATCCACCAAGACCGCGCCGTAGGCTTCGTAGATTGACGCCGGAAACGGCTGGATCGCGGCGAGCACGAAGTACGTCGAACCGCCGCCTACGCCGGTGGCGGCGCGGGTGTCGGTGCCGCCATAGCCGCGCAGGGAACGGCCGAACAGGTCACTCTTGGTCTTGTGCATGGCCTGGAACACCATGTAAGTAGCGGGAAATTCCTGCGAGAAACGCTGGTATTTTTCCGCTACCATTCCCAGGGTCATTTCATGCTGGCGCAGCGGGTTGACGCCGAGATCGATCGGCGTGAAGGTCCGGTTGGGAACATAGGTTCCTTCCAGGTTGATGATGATCTGGTCGAAGATCGAGCCGGGCTCGGCCTCTGTGACGTAGCTGACACCGCCGCCAAATATGTCTTCGTGGAAGTAGTCGCGCTTGATATGGCCGCGCAGACTGTCGCCGGCGGCAGTGAAGAAGGTATCCAGTTCGTTGTGCGCCTCCGCGAAGGTAGTGACCGGATCCGCCAGCAGGTTTCCGGTCGCCGGCTGGAAGTCGGTGATCAGCGAGTTCAGCGCAGAGATGCCGTTGAGCCGAACCGCCGCCGCGTAGTGGAACCACTCGTCCGCCGAATACACGCCGCCGGGAGCGATCTCCACCGGCGTATTCGCGATATCCGCCCCAGAGTGAGTACCACGGGCAGTCGCCAAAGTATTTTCGACGACACCGAGGGCGTTGAGGCCGCCGGTGGAGTTGACTGTCGCGAAATCCTTGCTCACATTCGACTTGGTCCAACGGAAGATTCCATCCGGGTTGTAGCGGCGCACCGCGATTGCCTGCGCGCCCCACTGCCCGAAGTTGCCCTTGAAGCGGATACCGTAGTTGACCTTGTTCTCGTAGTTGCCCTCGGAGTAACGGTCATGCACGGTGAACTGTGCCGGTATCACGTTGTACGGTGTGTTCGCGTTTGGATAGATCGTCGGCTGGAATTTCTGTGCGAATCCGTCTGCCAGAATATCGTCCGTGATCTGGTAGCCGACGCGCAAGCCAAGCGAGGCGACGCGCGAATCAGCGTATTCCTCGGTAGCCTTGCCCAGAATCAGGTGCCGACGCAGGTCGAGGCCGTTGGGAACATCGAGCACGCGGAAGAAGAGCTCCTGGCCCCAGGCGATCTGCTGGTTGCCGAGCCGAACGTTCAGCGGGCCGTGGGTATAGTTGAGGATCGCCACCGGAAAGTAGGCAAGGTAGTTCGCCCCTGCCCACTCCAGGGGATTGGGATGCTTGTCCCCATCGACGCGGTACTGGAACAAGTTCGGCCCGCCGCCGTACAGGGCCGGATCGCCGCCGGTGATTCCGCCCTCGTTGGTGTTGCCGAGTGAACCGGCCTGGAACGAGCTGTAGTGACCGGGGTCCGCCAGCATGCGCAGGCGGAAGATCATGCTCAGATCCGATGTGAATTTGATCCCCGCTTCCAGCTCGCCGCGGACGGTATGGTAGTTGAACAGGTTGTTCGATGGCGGAACCGGCCTTACTACGGTGCTCGCCAGCAGCGGATTCTGGATGGCGAAGCCGTGCCCAGGATTGAGGCCCAGCGTGGGAACGCCGGGCACACGATGGACCGGCACGCCGTTGAACGGATTGCCGCGCTCGTTGTTCGGATTCTCGAAGCCAGTCGAGAACGCCGTTTCCAGACGCACGAAACCGCCCATGCTGAAATCGAAGTCCCTAAAGAGTCCGCTGCCGGTTTCGTTGGGGTCGGCAGTGCTACCGCCGCTGCTGCTGGTGTCCGCGTCTTGTGCATGCGCCACAGCAGGCAAGCCCCCCATCAGGCCCGCAGCCGCTAGGCATGCGAACGACCTCATCAATTTCGCCACGCTCTGAAACTTGTTCATTGATACCCCCTCTGATGCTGCATTTTTTAACCGCCGGCAGGCCGAATACTTCAGCTCCCGACGCGCACAATCTGACCGGAGTGTCCAACTGCAAAAATCGAAGTCGATCCGACCGCGTTGCCCACGCCCTGGTACCAGGATGTCGTCGCTTCTCCGCTGGCGATGTGGCTCCAGCTTTCCCCGTCATCCTTGCTCTCGAGCATGTCGCGCATGCCGGTGATCACCACGCGCCCGTCGCCCGTGACCCGCACACCGAGCAGGATCGCTTTGCTGCCGCTGGCCATTGCTGTCCACGTCGCGCCGCGATCGACGGTACGCAGAACGGTGCCGCTTTGGCCGACGGCGAAGCCGACTTTCGGATCGTGTAGATCGAGGGCAAACAGCGAGGCGTCACCCTTGTGCAGCTGTCGCCAGCGGACGCCGCCGTCGTTGCTGCGCAGGATCAGGCCGAATTCGCCGGCTACGGTAATCGCACCGGTCTCGTCAAGCGACACGCCGTATAGATGCGGCTGCAGGCCGACCTCGGTAAAGGCGGTCCAGTCTGGCGCAATCGAGGCCCAGGTCGTACCGCCATCGACGGACTTGATCACGGTGCCAAAGCCGCCGACGGCAACCGCCAGGCCCGAGGCGTTGACGGCGATACCGAGCAGCCGGGCATCGGTGCCGCTGACGGCTTTCACCCAGTGCCCCGCATCATCCATGACCAGCACCGTGCCCTGCTGCCCGACCGCGATTGCATGACCGTGTGCGACCGCCACGCCGAGCAACGCCAACGAGGTCTGCGTCTGGATGACCTTGTTCCAGCTCTGGCCCGCGTCGCCACTCTCGACGATGGTGCCACCGGCACCGACCGCGATGGCGACGCTGCCTTGGGTCGCGACCGCGAACAAGGCGTCATGTGCGGTTCCTGCGACCAGTGGCTGAGGCATCACGCCGGACTCAGCACTTGCAGCGAACCCGGCAGCAAGCAGCCCCGTCGCCAAAGCAATCGCCACCAGCTTCGCGGCACCTGCTGCAGAGTTAGCTATACGCTTGATGCACATTCTTTTTCCCCCCGATTGAGCGCTGCACACGTCCGAGCCAGCCGCGGCGGCGTGCTAAGCCGCATCCAACCCGCCCTCCACGCCAAGCTCCGCCTCCGATGCGGTGAAAGCGGAGAGATCAACGCCCTCGCCCACCAACAGGTCCTTGCGCCCGACAAAGGACGGCTTCACCAGCCAGACCAGCAGCGGCAGAACCACCAGCGCGAGAACCATGTTGATCAGCATGGTCAGCACCAGCAGCAAGCCCATGTCCGCCATGAACTTCAGCGCGGACAGGAAATACCAAGGCAGGATGCCGATGAACATGATCGTTGCGGTGAACAGGATCGCCTTGCCGGTCGTAGTCAGCGAAGCGGTCAGCGTCTTACCCCAATCGTGGTCGTGGCTGTGGTATTCCTCGCAGATGCGCGACAGCAGGTAGATGCCGTAGTCGATGCCCACGCCCACGCCGATCGCCGCCACCATGAGGGAATTGATGTCCAGGCCGATGCCGAGCAGGTGCATCGAGGCCTGGATGATGAAGTTGGCGAGGTTCACCGGGATCAGCAGGATCAGGCCTGCAACGATCGAGCGGTAGGCGACACTGCAACCGCACAGGATGACCAGGTTGAGCAGACCGATGATGACCCAGTGGTAGCGTTCGACGACGTTGTTCATCGCCTGCTGTAAGGCGATGGTCCCCGTGCCCAGGCGGATACGGAAATTGTCGTGGTCGAGGCCGACCTGCTGCAGCGCATTGCGCGCCTGCTCCAGCGCCACATCGACAGTGCCCTGCTTGTTGTCCTTGAACCAGAATGAAACCGTGCCGTTGGCCTGCTCGAAGTCCACTACGTTGGAGAACGCCTTGGCGCTGCTGCCGAGCATGATGGCCTGCGCCGCCGCATTGACTCCGCGGTTGGTCGGGTCCAGCGGCGTCCATCGCGGGTCGCCGCCCGAGAACAGGCGGTTACCCTCCATCAGGTAGTCGGCGAAGGACAGAGTGGCGCGCGGCGGGTTGGGCGCATGCTCAACCAGGTTCTGCACCTTCAGCATCGTCAGCACCGTGTCGGCCTCGTGCATGACCCGGTCCGGGTTCAGCGGGTCCTTACCTTCAAAAATGATCTCGAGGGTGTTGACACCGGGAAAGTGGCGGTTGATCTGCCGCACGGAGGTGTTGAATTCAGAGTCGTCCCATAGCAGGTTGCTGCCTTCGGTCGGGTTGCCGATCTTGATGTGGAGTGCGGTGTAAACGGCGAATACGCCGATCAGCGCGACGATCGCTGCGGTCACGCGCGCCGGCTTGCCGTGAGTGACGCCGGCGGTCGTCCGCAGCACGGCCTTGATCACGCGGTGCACGCCGGTATCGCCTCCGCGGCCGATCAGGCGGTCGACGTTCTTTGGTGCCGGCAGCGAGGCGAGCAGCAGCGAAATCAGCACCACGCCTGTTGGGATCAGCCAGATCGCCCAGAAGCCGCAGAACAGGGCGAAGCGCTCCATCGCCGGGATCGGCGCAACGGCAATGAGGAAGATACCGACGATGTCGGTGAAGATGCCCAGCACCGAGGGCGCCATCATCACGCCCATGGTGATCTCCGCTGCCTTGACCCGGTCCTTCACGTGGGCGTAGATCTCGTAGAAACGCTCGGTGAACTGCACACAGTGCGAGAACGAACGCGCCACCAGCAGCAGCGGCACAATCATCAGCAGCGGCTCGATCGGCGATTTGAGCCAGCCGACGAAGCCAAAGCCCCACACGGCCGCCACCAGGCTGGTGACGATCGGCGTGACTACGCCGACGATATTGCGCATGTACAGCACCAGCGCCAGCACCAGCGCCCCGAGTGTGATCGCGAAGATACGAAACATCTGCGATTCGTACTCGTAGACCCAGCCGGTCAGCGCTGGCTGGCCAGCCATGTAAACGTCATGGTGCGCGTCGCTGTATTTCTCGACCAGGCCGTGCACATACTTGAAGGCCGTGCCGTAATCCAGGCGCTGCTCGATGAAGGTGGCGTTGATCAACGTGGCGGTGCCATCGTTGGAAATAAGAAACGTGCGCGCATTCGGGGATTTCTCGACGCGGCCGCGGAAGTCGGCTATTTCCTCTGGCGTATTCGGTGCGTGGTCCGCCATAAGCGGCTTTACGTCAATACCAAACGGCGTGGCTTCGGCGTAGCGCGCTTTCTCGGTGGCGATGGACAGAATCTGATCGTGATCCACGCCCGGCGCGAGATCGATATCGCGTGTCATCTGCCAGACCTTGGACAATGTGTCCGCGTTGTAGATGTCGCCGTCCTTGCGCTTGACCATCAGGGTGACGGTCAGCGGGTTGCCGAAGTTGGGATGATCCTTGAACACCTGCACGAAGGGATCGTCTTTCGGCAGCAGGTCTGAGAAGATCGTCTGCAAGTGGACGTCACGCAGGCCAGCGGCGAAGCCGAGCGTGATCAGGACGAACACGATGGCTACCGTCCGACGATGCCCCATTGTCCACTTGGCAATGCGATAGCGGAGTGAATACATGGTTCCCTCTATACCCGAGCAACAAGTCTCTAGCCGTCGACGGGCCGGCGCCCTGACCAAATGTGGCGCCACCCTCCCTGCATCACGCCGACAGTCGTAAGGTTCACGGTGCCGCGGCCCACCGCTGTCGCCATGGGCAATCTTTTGTGCCGCCTCGCGGGGAGAGAAGCGCAGCCGGCGCCGGATCGCGGATGCGCGGCGGTGCTATGCCGCGCATCCCATTTCCGTGGTGCTTTCCGATGCCCCCCGCTCTGTGCAATCGCGGCGCCCGCCGGGTCCTACGCCGCACCGAGGCGCTGCATCGCCTGTACGGTCAGGAACCTGTTGACCACATCACCATCCATGTTGAAGGTGGTCGTGTAGCCGCCGGTCACTTGATGCACGTGGCTGAGGATGCTCATGCGGTTGGACTGAATGTCATGGACCATCACGTAGGTCCACGACCAGGCCGGATGGCCGGAGCTGTCCTTGAATACCGCGTTACCGTCGACGAACTGCCCGGAGCCGGTCTCGAACGACTTCCACACTTCGCCGCGACGGTCGTAGGTGACGCTCGCCACGTACATGTTGTTGCGCACGTCGATCCATACCCGCTTCTTGCTCACCGGCGCGCGCGGATACCCGGTGGGCTCCGCCTCGAGTACGATCACCTCCGGAATCAACTCCATATAGGTGTCGATGAAGGTTTTGCCCTTGCCGCCACCGTGGCGGTTTTTTTCCCAGTTGGGCCGGCTGCCCTGCCAGTTGCCGCTGATGGCACCGAGCATCGGCTGACGCCCGATGGTCTTGAAATTGCCCCAGGTCAGCATCGGGTCGCCCGAGGACCACGCGTCGGACAGGAAGAAGGTGATGCCGGGAACCAGGGGCTCGAAGCGCTGGTTGGTCGGGAACTGGCGCACGCGCTTGAACGCCGGCAGATAACCATACAGCTCCGGGAATTTGCGCTGGTCGTAGTACCACTGCGACAGGAACGCCGTTCCGGCGGTGTCCTGCGGCTTGGTGAACCACACCGACTGCAGACGCAGAAGGTCCTTCATCCCCTGGAAGACCTTGCCGTCGGTACGTGCCGTTGTGTTCAGCTCGCACCACACGAAGTCATACTGATAGGCCTCATCGCCCGACGGCTGGATGTCCCAATCGCGGATCGCGTATAGCGAATAGTCGTGACGGCCCCAGCTCAGGGTGATGTTACACAGGGCTTCCTTGCCGTCCTTGGGTTCCGGAAACGGCGTGCCGCCGCGCCAAGGTCCACCATCCTCGTAGACGACGTTGCCGTCGGCGTCGAACTTTGCCTTGCCCTTGTTACGCAGTGTTGCCTCGAGGAAATCGTGATTGAACATCTTGGTGATGTCGGTGGTCGGCGCCACGATGTTGATGCGCCGCCCCATCGTCTTGCACTGCTGGTAGGCGATGGGGTCGAGCAAGTCCTTCACCACGTCGACGTTGTCTGCGGTGATCACGTCCCCGGGCTTGATCTTTCCCTTGGTATAGGCCTCGATCGAAACCAATTCATCGGGATAGGCCTTTGCCAGGTTGTCGCCCTTTGCAATCAGGGGCCACAGCGGCGCCAGCACGCCGGCGGAAAAGACTCCTTTAGCCGCTTTTTCCATGAGCGTGCGGCGACCATAGTCGAAATCGTATTTTTTGATGCGCATGCTTCCTCCAGATACCGGCACCTGACGAGAAATATTTATCCCCCTGGCTATCGAACACGGCATGAAGGTCCATTCGTGCCGTGTGCTTCGATTCGGGGTTGTTGATTCGTCTTCACTGACCGTTTGACGAGTATCGGCTGATCCAGAAGCTGGTCAATTAGGAAGATGCCGCCGGAAAAGGCTCGGCTTTGCCATGCGCTATACGGACTTTGGCGATGGTCGGTAGTGATATATCGCAGGCATCTTGGTAGTTTCCCCACATCCCGGACCGGCGTATCAGGCGGCCTAACCGGACCGGCCGAGGCTCGGCCGGGGTCTGCGCGGATGCGCGAACGGGCAGTATTCAAACATCACGTAGGTTTGCAAGCCACGTGCACATCTGTGGGGGTGCGACGCCGTCGGCAGCAAGAATGGGGGCCCTTGCCACTGCGATTGCGATGAACACGCCGCGGTGCCCGCCAGCCGGTGGGGGCCCTATCCGCCTTGAAGCACGGCGCTCAGGCGGGTCTTGGCGTAGTACTTCTGCGCACGACGAGCATCAGGTGCACCAGTTCGGGATAATTGGATACGCGCATCTTGCGCATCACCCGCGCGCGATGGGCTTCTACGGTTTTGTAGCTGACATCCATGTCTCTTGCGATCGCCTTGTTGCTGCGTCCGACGACCAGCTTTTCCAAGACCTGGCGTTCTCTGTCGGTTAGCGTCGCAAGGCGTTCGTTGACCACCGCGGCTTCGGCGCGCTCATGGCGCGCTTGCCGGTCAGACGCCAGAGCCCGGCGCACGCACTCGAGGAATACCTGGCTGTTGGGCGGCTTCTGCAGGAAATCGATCGCTCCGCCTCTCATGGCCCGCACGGCCAGCGGCACATCGCCGTGAGCGGACAGGAAAATGATCGGGATGGTGAGCCCTGACTGATTCAGGTGATCCATCAATTCCGGGCCGCCGATACCCGGCATCCTGACATCGAGGACGATGCACCCGCGAGCGGCAGGCGTCAGATTTTTCAGCAACGCCTCCGCTGAGTCGAACGCCTCGACGCGAAGCTTGATCGATTCCAGCAGGTATTTCAGCGAGCGACGAACCGGCTCCTCGTCGTCAACGACAAAAACCGTCTCTTCGTCGTTCGACATGGCCTGTCAGGACGCCGTCAACGGCAGTGAGAACGTGAACGTGGCGCCGCGGTGTGCGTTGGCGCTGGCCGCGATCTTGCCGCCGTGTGATTCGACGATCGATCGGCAGATCATCAGGCCGAGACCGAGACCGTTGCTCTTTGTCGAGAAGAACGGGGTGAAGATATTGCTCACGTCCTTCACCGACACGCCATGCCCACGGTCATACACGATGACTTCCACCCATTTGCGTCCTTTTAGTTTGGCCGAGATCGTGAGAATGCGGCGGCTTTCGGTGACGTCGGCCATTGCCTCAAGCCCGTTCTTCACCAGGTTGACCATCAGCTGTTTCATTTCCAGCGGATCGAGCATCAGCGGGGGGAGACCCGTCGACAATTGCAGATCGATGACGGCACCTACCTGGCGGCGTTCCACGTCCATGAACCTGACCATCTCCCGAATAATTGCGCTCAGGTCGCATAGCACCTTGTTGGGCTCATGGCGTCGGACAAACTGCCGGATGTGCTTGATGATGTCGCCCGCCTGCTCGGTGTAGTACAGCGCCTGAGAAATGGTTTCATGGACGGCGTCCCGGTCATACTCGCCTGCCGCCAATCTGAGCTGGCAGCCGGAAAGGAAATTGACCGCGGTGCTCAGCGGCTGTCCCAGCTCATGCGCCATTGCCGCCGCCATTTCGCCCATCGTGTTGACGCGGGAGACCCGGGACAGCTCGATTCGCTTCAGCCGCTCCTGCTCTTCCAGTCGCTTGGTCTCGGTGATTTCCCGATGGGCGACGACGGCCCCGAACGAGTTGACTGGAATCGGAGCGCTGGTCACGTTGAACCACCGCACGCCCCCTTCGCGGCTGCGGACGCCGAGTTCGAACTCCGGGATGGTCCGACCTTCGCGCATGGCGCGCGCATCGGCCAGGTCATTGCGCCGCATAGGCGTGCCATCGGGATGGATCATCGTAATGCGCGAGGACTTGGAGCCCTTGATGCAGGAGATTAATTCGGACTTTGGGATCATGCGGGCCATCGCCTTGTTGACCTCTACGACTTCGCCCTTGATGTCCGTTACCAGCATGCCGACCGGCGAAGTTTCGAACAGCACGCGATATTTCTTCTGGCTCTCGCGCAACTTCTCTTCGGTGCGCCTGCGGCGGGCGATTTCGAGCTTCAGTGCCTCGTTCTTCTCTCGCGCTTCCGAGGTGCGTTCCTGGACCAGCGCTTCAAGACGATGGTGGGTCCGCTGCAGCGCCTCCTCGGCATTCTTGCGTCGCGATATATCGCGCAAGATCCAGATGGCCTTGCGTGGGTGAGGCCCCGGGTCGAGCCGCTTGCCCGAGACGGCGCACCAGAACAATTCGCCGTCCTTGCGCTTCATCAAGCGCTCGTCAGAATAGACCCGGTGCGTGCGGAAATGGCGGTACGCCGATCTGCCGATGCGCTGGTATTCCTGCTCGGACGGATAAATCTGCAGAAACTCGCGGTTGTCCAACTCGCCCGGCTCGTAGCCGAACATCATCTCGAAGCGACGGTTACAGCGCACGATCACGCGGTCGATGCTGTAGCAGATGCCGATGATCGCGTTGTTGAAAATGATCTGGTAGTCGGCCGCATCCTGCAGTAGCTTCGCGGGATCGCTTCGATAGCCAACCATGTCCGAAGGTGGTGCTGCAATGGCGCCAGGCTGCTCCTGTCCCCGTAACGGCGGGTCGCTAGGGGCCGGCGTCGCCGGAGGCTGAAGTTTTACCCCAGTTAGAGAGGCCCTGGCGCTGCGCGCCCGCGATCTGCCTTGGTCGCCCTCCGGTTCAGAACCGATGCTATTGCCCAGAACATAGGCGGTGCCCAATTGCCGCCCGCTGCCGCCGAGACGGATCGGAATCGCATCCGCATAGAGACTAAGCGACTCGGGCGTCAGCGCGAGCTCCCGGTCGCCGTGCCGTCCTGCACGGATCAGCCGTCCCCGGTCGTCCAGGAGGATCAGGCGTTCCGCCTGATAGCGGGAGCTAAGATCCTCGTATCTCTGAATGAGATAACCCCTGCTGGCGTTGAAGGCGTCCCGGAGCCCGGATGAAATGGCCTGCGCCAATGAGGAGGTCAATGCGAGCGCCTGCTCCCGATGGTCCTTTTCGAAGGTGGTGAAGTCGATCACGCCGATCGCCTCGCCGCTCTCTGGATCCAACAACGGGGTCGCAGCGCAAGTCCAGCCATGCCAGCCTTCGCAGAAGTGCTCGGTTGAAAAGACGTGAACCGACTCACGCTTGCCCAGCGCCGAACCCATGCCATTGGTCCCGGCAACCGACTCCAGCCAGCACGATCCCTCGACCACACCCGAGCGGTCTTCGGCCATCTTCCGGACTGCATGGTCGCCTTCGACGTAGAGGATGACGCCTTCGCTGTCAGCCAGAAGAAAGACCCCTGGAACCTCGGCATTCTGGCCGATCACCTTGCTGATGTGGGGCTGGGCGATCGTCATCAGGTTACTGTTGTCGTCGAGGTGCTTCTGGAACACTTCCGCCGTGTACTTGACACCAACTTTGCGCGTGGGGTCGACGCCGCCCTTGGCGCAGCGCCTCCATTCGTTGACCAGAAGACGGGAATACGGATCTGGCAACTGCGCCGGATCAAAGATCAGCCCGGAGTTGAACCGCTCCCATAGCGAATAAATCCGGCGGCGGTCCTTCTGGAAGCCAATATATGGGTTCCTGTTGGGCATCGCATTTCCTCCGCGGCTTAGCCCTAGTAATAATAATTAGTCGAAAAGATCGTAACCGCCCGGCTTCGGATTAGCCAGCGCCGCCTTGCCGCCGCCTCCGTACATCTTTTGTCCCGTGTGCCCGATGTCGGGAGACGGGGCGGGCCGTACGGCACGGCCCGCCCGTCTCCCGGCTCGTCGCATCCCGCTTCTATCCGCGCTGCGTCGCCTCCAGTTCTATGATGCGCGCCTCCAGCTCGGCGATTCTTACGTCTCTTGGATTGGGCATGAACACCGCTTCGATCGCATCGGCTCTCATCGCCTTGCGTGGTACGCCGGCGAACGGTCCGGCATAAATCGTCGAGGGATCGTCGCCCCAGCTGCCGTAGAATGGCAGGTCCGCCGGCGGCTCCGGTTTGACCCACTGCTTGAGGAACTCCTTGTACGGCACGCCGCGCTTCTTGCGTGCTGTACGCTCGGCGTCACGCGCCGTCTGGGTGGCCTCGCGGTTGAGCGCCAGGGTATCCTGGTTGTACACGACTTTGTACATGCGGCGCGCCGATTCGTGGGAGATCAGGTTCTCCTCGATGTCGCGGATCACGAGATTGGGATCGCGCTCCAGCACGTCGCCGTAGCCGCCGCCGCTGCCTTGCATGATCATGTACAGCTCACCGCGGTTACACAGTTCGAACTGCAAGCCCATGTGGTGAGTGCTGTATTTCGCGCCCTCGAACGGCTGCTTGTTCATGATGTCGACAATGGAGAACTCCCACTTCGCCGGATCCGACTTCATGATCTCGAAAGTGTCGACGCCCTTGACCTTGCACAGCGGATAGGTCGGCGAGGAATAGCCGCCAAACAGTCCAGGGGTGCACGAGACTTTGGAGCCGATGCAACACACCATGAAACCCCACATGTTGCTCTTCAGATTCGAGGCGATCATCTCGTAGCCCTGGCCGCCGCGGTATTTGCCGAAGGCGTGGTTGTCGCACATGATCTTCTTGGAGACAATCTGTATGAACGGGACTTCCTCCTCGTTCAGCTCCTGCTCGCCGGTGTCGGCCATCGACGCGAAGATCGGCGCGACGCCGTGCTCGCCGTCGCGGTCGGCGCGGGCGCCGCCGCCCATGCCGTTCAGATCCGCGCACAGGTTGCCGACCATCTCGTCGTGCTGGGTCAGGCCACCCCAGATGAAGGTACGGATCATGTTGTGCCAGGGCGCGACGATCTTGGTGTACTTGGACGGGCTGCCGTAGAGGAACTTGGCGACGCACAGCTGCGCGGCGGTGAACGCCGGGAAAAACGTCATCATGCTCTCGGCGTTTGGCGTCGTATACGACGAGCGCAGCGCCGACTTTGGATCGCAAATAACACGGATCGGCGCGAACACTGCCTGGTTGCGCGGCAGGTCGGGCCAGACGAACATCAGGAACAGCTGGCACAGCATGCCCTTGAGCGAGGCAAGCACGGTGTTGTTGCAGCGGTTCGCGAACTCCGGACTCGAGCCGCGGAAATCGAGCACCAGTTCGTCGCCCTTCTTCTCCATCGCCAGCTGGACCTTGATCAGGCAGTTTTCGCGCAACGTGCCGTCGGCCATGACCACCGTGCGCACCGTGCCTTCCGGCCACTCGCGCAGACGACACTGCACTTCCGTCTTCGAGTCCTCGAGCCCGCGGCGCAGCGCCGAGACCACGGCGTCGACGCCGAACTCGGCGATCGCCGCCTTGACCCGCTGCTCCAGCCGGCGGCAGACGAACAGCTTGACCTTCATATCCTCGTATTGGAGCTTCGGCTCGCGCACCGAGTTCTGCAGGTAGGTGACGAGATCCTTCTTCAACTCGTAGTTCTCGACCACCTTGAACGGCGACATCTTCAGGCCTTCGTCGTAGACCTGCTCCGCCGCCGACGGCATGCCGCCGGGCTCGATCGCGCCGTTCTCGCCCTCATGCACGGTCGCGCCGGCCCAGGCGACCAGCTTGCCCTCGTGGAAGATCGGCACGATCAGGCTCTGGTCGGTATTGTGGATGTTGCCGTAGCGTGCATCGTTGTGGATAAAGCCATCGCCCTCGCGGATGCCGACGGTGGGATCGTTTTCCCAGTATTTCTTGATGAACTTGATCGGGTGATGGACCAGGCAGGCGAACAGCAGGACACCGCCGGTACTGCCGATGGCGAGGTCGCCGCTCGGCGTGAACACCCCGGTGATGAGGTCGCCCCACTTGGCGCCTGGCGCGGCCCCCATCTGCTCGAGCATCTCGAAGGTTTCGTTGCAGCCCGCCTGGAGACGATCGCGCACCAATGCCAGCACGGTTGGATCACTCTCCTTCTCCATCGCCGCGTGTTCCGTCTCCGTGCGCGGAGCGATGTCGTGGTTCTCCATGATCTCAGGATCAGGCCCCAGGAACAGGACGTTGTCCGCCAGGAACTGGCCAATGAGTTCCTGCTCGCGGCTCTGCTCACCGACGTTTTCAAGCTTTCCCATTTTCGACTCCAAAATAATCCATGAATGACTGTTGGGCCCGGCTTCAGGCAACGACTGCTTCGTGTTTGCGCGTGGCGCGGGCGTGGACGTTGGCCACGCCGATGCGGGTAAACCACGCCGCGCCGTGCTCGCCGATTTCCAGTCGCCAGCCCGGCTCGACCAGGTAGGTGGTCACGGGAGAGATGACAACTGCGGGCGCCTGTATCACGTGCCCTGCTTCGAGTTGCCCAATCTCGTAAACGTCGGTGTCCAGCGGCTCCTTCGCTTCGACAAAATGGCATTTGCGCCGCTCGATCGGTGGCGGCAGCTTCTGGGTCTGGCCACGCGGGGCAATGTCGTTGAACTGTACGGTCTCCAACTCGACATAGCTCAACACACGGACGGTATTGATGCGAATCCCCGCTTCCGGCGCTTCGCTGCCCTTGCCGAAGCGGTTGCCGTAGTCCGTAGAGAACTGCTTGATCAACGCCATCACGTCGTCCATGCTGCGGATACGCGAACTCGGCGAGATCACGGTGGTCTGCACCAGCTGGTTGCCGAAACGCATGTCCAGTTCGAGCCGGTGCTTCACGTCCTCGCGCCGCATGCCCTGGCGCAGCAGATCCTGCAGGCCCGCGATCTCCAGCTCCTCGACGATGGCGTTGAACCGCTGGTAGTCCGACAGCAGCCGGCGCGCGGTGCTGTCGTAGATGTACATGAACAGCGAGCGCTCGTGGATGTGCAGCTGGTGCATGTTGCCGGCACCCACCGCAGAGAACACCGAGCAGAACGGCGGCACCAGGATCTTGTTGATGCCGAGGATGTTGGCGATGCCGCAGCTGTGCAGCGGACCGTTGCCGCCGTAGGCGAGCATCGTGAAGGTGCGCGGGTCGTAGCCGCGCGCGCGCAGCTCCTGGAAGATGCCGTTGGCCATATTGGCGTCGACGCGACGCTTGACCATCATCGCCGCCTCGATCGCGGAGCAGTCGAGTTCTTCGCAGATGTTTTCCTCGAGCGCCATCCTGGCGCGCGCCGCGTTGAGCGTGATATTGCCGCCGGCGTAGCGATCGGCGGACAAATAGCCCAGCACCAGGTCCGCGTCCGTCACCGTCGGGTTCAGGCCCCCGCGGTCGTAGCACGCCGGCCCGGGATCCGATCCGGCGCTGGTCGGCCCGACCTGCACCGTGTGGTGCATGCGGTCGTAGCGGCAAATCGACCCGCCGCCGGCGCCGAGCGTCACCAGATGGATCATCGGCACGGTCACCAGCCAGCGCTCGATCACGGGGTTGAAGTCGTAGTGCTTGACGCCCCCTTCCACGACCAGGCCGATGTCGAAGCTGGTGCCGCCCATGTCGGTGCAGATGACATTACCCAGATTCGCCTGCATCGCCAGATGTTCGGACGCGCTGACGCCGGCGACCGGTCCGGAGTGAATGGTTTGCAGCGAATCGGTGGAATTGAGCTGCGCCATGCCGCCGGAATTGTGGATGACCAGCATCGGCCGCTGATAGCTGGACTCGCGCAGGTTGAGTTCCAGCGCGCTGAGGCCGTGGTACATGACATCGTGCAAAAAGGCGTCGATGATCGAAGACGACCAGCGCACGTATTCGCCCTTGCGACCCGCCACCTTGTGCGATAGCACCACCGGCATCGCGCCCAGCATGTGCTCCGGATATTCTTCGAGCAGGATTTCCTCCACGCGCCGCTCGTGCACGGGGTTGGTCACCGAATTGACCAGTCCAACGACGAAGGCCTGTGCGCCGCGGTCAACCAGCCGGCGGATCTGCTCGCGCAGATGCTCCTCGTCGAGTGCCATCACGATCCCGCCAACGGCATCGATACGCTCGCGCACCGGTGCGATCATGGGAATGGGAATGAGCGCATCGGGGCGATCGGCCGCCGGCAGGTTCGACTGATCCATGCCGTCCAGCCCCTCGCCGTAACCGCGGCCGCGCGACAGCGGCACCGAGCTTTCGAAACCCGCCGAAACCAGCAGGGCCACGTTCGGTCCCTTGCGTTCGATCAGAGCATTGGTGCCCAGCGTGGTGGCGTAGCGCACCGAGTCGATCTGCGACAGCACCTCCTGGACGTCGAGCTTGATGGTGTCGCAGGCGCTCTTCAGGGCTTCACGAAAGCCGACGGAGAGGTTGTGATGCGTGGTCAGCGCCTTGGACTGGATGTAGCGGTTGTCCCAGACGAAGAAGCAGTCCGTGAAAGTGCCGCCGATGTCGACCGCAATGCGCTTCATGATCTACCGTCCTCCGTGGTTGTGCGCTTTCTGCTTGCGCGACGAGTGCGAATGCTGCGCAAAGACCGCCAGATCGGGGCCTGCCAGCTCCGCGGCAACCAGGGGCTTGCGGTCGCGCCATTGCAGCTTGAGCGCGTCGATGTCGAACTCCATGTCGTGCACCGGCGGGTGCCCGGGCGGCAGGTATTCCGCCTCCATCAGGGTGGCGCAGCTGGGGCAGTAGTACTCGAGAATCTGCACCCATGCCGGATCGGGCGAGAAGGTGAACTCGTAGAGCTCCGGGTCCAGGATCGGCTTGTGGATTTCACGCGGGTCGCGCACGTAGACCAGCAAGCCTTCCTTGTAGAGCTTGCGCGCGGGGCCGACTTCGTGGCCGCAGACGCGGCATAGCCACAGCTCGCGGTCGAGATCGATCTCGAGATATTCGGTCATCTGTACTTTCATTGGATCAGGCCTTCTTGGTTTGCTTGTTCAGGACGAGGTCGTGGTTGTCGTTGACGAGAAAGCGCCAGCCTTCGGGTACGCAGCAGGTGAAGTATTCCTCCTCGATGATGGCCGGCCCGGTCCCCCATTGCCCCGCCTCCAGTTCCTCGTGGCGGAACAGGGGCAACTCCATCGCCGTCAGGCTAGATGGCTTGGCGGGTTTGACCGGCAAGCGCAGCGTACGCGTGCGGGTGGCCCGCGCCTGGGCCCCGGCGGGCGTCGCCGCCGAGCTCAAGGTGAAGTGCGGGATCTCCTTGGTCGCGCGCAACTGCACGCGCAGGTCTTTCGCCTGGCGCAGGCCGTCCGGCAGCTTCAGCTGGCCGTTGAGCTTCTGCGTCCCGTTTTCTCCTTGGCTGGTGAAACTGATCGACTTCTCAAGCGCGCAGTCCGCCAGGTCGAAGCCTTCGGCGTACATATCGCGCCGCGCACGCTGCATCAACTGCGCGACCAGCTTCGCCACTGCATCGTCAGCGTCGTCGTGCAGCGCGGAGTCGTAGCTGTGGGCGATGTCGCTGAAGCCGATGCCGAAGGCGCTGAACACCGCCGCCATGCGCGGCACGATGATCTCCGTAACGCCGAGCCGGTCGGCGACCTTGCAGGCCGACATCGGTCCGGCGCCGCCAAACGCCAGCAGCGTGGTCTGGTCGGGCCGGCTCGCCAGATGCGACATCGCCGCACCGATCTTGTCGACGTAGGCCTGCTCCATCTTCAGCAGCGCCTCGTCCAGCGAAACGCCGAGCGGCTTGGCAATATTTTCGGTTACTGCCGCCCGGGCGCGCTCCACATCCAGCTTGAGTGCACCGCCGAAATAGGAGTCGCCGTCGAGGATGCCGAGCAGCAGGTAGGCATCGGTGATCGTCGCTTCCTTGCCGCCGTAGCCGAAGCACGCCGGGCCCGGCGCGCCGCCAACGCTCTCCGGTCCGACGCGGATAGCGCCGTCGACCACGCGGAATATCGAGCTGCCGCCGGCGCCGAGGCTCTCGACCTCACATAGCGGGAACGAAATCTGCACGTCTTCCAGCTTGCCGCGGCTTTGCTCGCGCACGACGCCGCCCTCGACCACACCGACGTCGGTGGTGGTGCCGCCGATGTCCATCGTCACCACAGTCTTGCGCCCATAGTGCCGGGCGAGCGCCTTGGCACCTTCCATGCCGCCGCGCGGACCGGAGCCCCAGGTCTTGAGCGCGACGGTCTTGGCCACCCGCGACGAGGTGCCGTCGTTGCAGAAGATCAGCAGCGGGTTGCGCGCACGATGCTCGCGCAACACGCCCTCGGCGTTGTACAGGAAGCGCTCCATCGCCTGATGCAGGAAGGCGTTGAGCAAGCTGCTCCAGGTGCGGCGCGCGTCGTCGCGGTCGTCCGAGAGCTGGTGCGAATACAGGATCGGCACGGCGCCGAGCAGATGCCGCGGATAGCGCAGCAGCGCCAGGCGCTTGATCCGGCTCTCGTCCTCATCGAGCTGGTCGCCGCCGAGGCTAACCACCAGGCGGTTAGCGCCGCGCGACATCAGCTCGTTGACGATGCCGATCACCGAGCTTTCGAGCGTCTCGTCGTCCTGCGCCAGGTCGAGCTGCGCGACGCGGTCTCCAACCAGCGCCTGCAGCAGTTCGCGTTCATCGCCATTGCGTACCAGCCCGTCGCGATCCTGGCCTTTGCGCACGATTAGGCCCAGCCGCGGCCCCTTGCGCTGCACCACCGCGTTGGTGCCCTGCGTCGTCGAGTAGCGGATGTAGTCGACGTCCTCCAGCAGTGCAGCGAGCCTCGGCTCGCCGTAGATACGCGTGGAGACCTGGCGCAGCACTTCGACGAAGCATTGCGTCAGATCGTGCGGCGTGGTCAGGGTCTTGGCGTGGAAGACTTTGGCGCCGGAGATTACGCAGGCGTCGGTGAGGGTGCCACCGTTGTCGATGCTGATCAGCAGTCCCATGTACGCTCCTCTCGAGCAGTTGTTTGAATACTTGTTGTAGTCGATCCGCGACCGACCCGTAGACGGTAGACGGAGCAGGCGGACCGCTCAATTAGTAGGCTGCCTTCCTCGTTGTAGGGATTTCCCTAACTGCGCCACGCCAACTGCGCCGGCGCCGGGGGGAATGATCGGAGGGCGGGCGCGCTTTCCCTGAAGCAGCCCGCCACGCCGGTTCAAGCGCGGCTGTCGACCGGCGCCGGGGTCGAGGCTTCTGTGAAGAGGGCAAGATCGACGCCGACGCCCAGCAGCTTGTCCCGGCGCCATGCAAAGCTGGGTTTGACCAGCCACACCAGCAGCGGCAGGACGACAAGGGCCAAAATCATGTTGATCAGCATGATCACGATCAGTAACAAGCCCATGTCGGCGACGAA
>FTIF01346903.1_pt1 | contig 32948 bp, 28 predicted proteins | sample 1658001 | NCBI WGS metagenome assembly FTIF01 (sample SAMEA3914789, study PRJEB12502) | metagenome | biome: forest; material: soil | place: Canada | collected 2011-07-03 | depth 0.3 m | reverse complement strand
GCAGCGCCGCGATCGCGGCGCCTGCCGCCGAAGCGCCCGCGCCACCCGCAGCCGCAGCCGATCCGGTCTTCGCCCATCCCGCCGCGACGAAAGAACTGGACGCCCTGCTCGGACCGGCCGCGCGCGCACTCGGCGGAGCCGCTGCCGTGCGCGGCGCCTTCAGCCAGCGCAAGTTCCTGCGCGAGTTGCCGCAGCCGCTCACTTCGTCCGGCGAGTTCCTGGTGGCGCGCGGCACCGGCATCGACTGGCATACGCAGCAGCCGTTCGACTCCGACCTGGTGCTGACGCCGCAGGCGATGGTGCAGCGTGAGGGCAGCGCCGAAGCGATGCGCGTCGACGCCTCGACCCAGCCCGGCCTGGGCGCGGTGGAGCAGGTGTTCGATGCGCTGTTCGCGCTCGACATGCCGAAGCTGGCGGAGCGCTTCACCCTCTACGGCCTGCGCGGCAAGGACGGCTGGACGCTCGGCCTCAAGCCGCGCGACGCGGCGCTGGCCAAGACGATCGACACGGTGGTCATCAACGGCAGCGAGCAACCGCAGCGCATCGTGCTGCACGAAACCAACGGCGACCGCACCGAGATCAGCTTCTCTCACCAGAGTGCCCTGAGCAGCCTGTCCGAGGCTGATCGCCAGCGTTTCAAGTGAAGCCAATCGGAGCTGTCGCGGCCCGCTTCTGGATCTGGACCGCGGCGGTCGCGCTGCTGCTGGCCCTGTTCGCGATCCAGGTGGTGCCGCGGCTGCAGTTCGAGACCGACATCCTGGCGCTGCTGCCGCGCGATACCGTCGATCCCGACGCAGCGCAAGCGCTCGATCGCTTCGCCGACCAGCTCGGCCGCAACGCGGTGTTCCTGGTCGGGGCCAAGGATTTCGACACGGCGCATCAGGCGGCGCAGCGCTTCAGCGAGACCCTGCGCACCTCACCAGCGTTCTCGCAGGTAACGCTGGACGCCGATGCCGATTGGCCGCAGAAAGTCGCCGACACCTATCTGCCTTACCGCGACGGCCTGCTCTCGGCGCGCATGCGCGGCTGGCTGCTCGACGGCAACGATGCTGCGATCCTGGCGCAGGCGCGCCAGGCTTTGTACACCCCGGCAGCCTTCATGCGGCGCAGCGGTGCCGGCGCCGATCCGCTCAACCTGTTCGGCGGCTTCCTCGCCGACACATCGCCGGCGGGCGGCAATCTGACGCTGCGCGACGGCGTACTCACCGTGCCGCCCATTGCGCCGTCGACCACGCAGTACGTGCTGGTCCGCGCCGTGCTGTCCGCCAATGCCTTCTCCACCGCCGAGGAAGATGCGGCCGCGCCGGCGCTGGATGCCGCTTTCGCCGCGGCCCGGGCCGCGGGCGCCAGCGTCAGCGGCTCCGGCCTGATCCAGCATGCCGTCGCTGCTTCGCGCCTGGGCCAGCAGGAGGTGAAGCTGTTCGGCAGCGTGCAGCTGCTCGGCCTGATCGGCATCCTGTTGTGGGTGTTCCGCTCCGGGCGCGTGCTGCTGCTGTCCGCCGCCGCTCTCGGCATCGGCGTGGTCGCGGCGCTCACCATCTGCCACTACCTGTTCGGCCGCGTGCATGTGCTGACCCTGGTGTTCTGCAGCAACCTCGCCGGCATCGCCATCGACTACTCGATCTACTACTGCGCCGACCAGTTCCGCACGCCCGGCCGCTGGCGTGCGGCCGATGCGCTGCCCTTCATCGGACCGGCCATCGGCATGAGCTGCCTGGTGTCGCTGATGAGCTATGCGCTCCTTGCGGTGGCGCCGTTCCCGGGGCTGCGCCAGATCGCCCTGTTCTGCTGCATCGGCCTGGTCGCGGCCTATGCCTGCGTCATCGCCTGGTTTCCGCGCTGGGTGCGTCCGGCGCCTCCGGCCGCGGCCGAGCGCCTGAGCCTGTTGTTCGGCCGCGCCCAGGCGCTGCGCGAACGCCTGGCCGGGATGCGCACCCGCTGGTTCTGGCTGGCGCTGTTGCTGCTGACCGTGGCTGGCCTGTGGCGCCTGCAGGTGGAGGACGATGTGCGCGTGTTGCAGCCGCAGACGCCGCAGCTGACGCAGCAGGAACAGGAAGTGCGCGACCATCTCGGCGACATCGTCGATAGCCGTTTCTTCCTGGTGCGTGCCGCCAGCGAGGAAGCGCTGCTGCAAGCCGAAGAGCAGCTGTGCCAGCGCCTCGATCCGCTGCAGGCGCAGGGCCAGCTCAAGTCCTACAGCGCGGTGTCGCGGGTGCTGCCTTCGGCACAGCGGCAGGGGCAGAACCACCAGTTGCTGGCGAGCCGGGTGTTCAACGACAGCGGCATGCTGCCGCGCTTCATGCACGAGCTGGGTTTTCCGCAGGCGGCTATTACCCAACGCATCGCTGCCTTCGGCCAGGACACCGCGACATTGACTGCCGATGCGTGGCTCGGCACGCCGGCCGCCGAGCCTTACCGCCATTTGTGGCTGGGTGACATCGGCGGCGGCACCTATGCCAGTGTGGTGACGCTGGCCGGCGCGGGCGACACCGCGGTGCTGCGCGCCGCGGCCGAAGGCATGCCGCAGGTGCGCTTCATCGACCGCGTCGCCAACGTCACCGAGGTGCTGCGGCGTTATCGCAGCATCGCCCTGTGGATCGTCGCCGCCTCGGTATTCGCCTCGGCCCTGCTGCTGGCGCTCCCCTATGGCTTCCGCCGCGGCGTGCGCCTGATGCTGGCGCCGGTGGCGGCGGTGCTGGCGACGTTCGCGCTACTCGGCCTGTGCGGCGTGCCGGTGACCTTCTTCCATGTGGTGGCCCTGCACCTGGTGCTGGGCCTGTCGATGGAATATGCGATCCTGTTGCAACTGCCGGAACTGCGCGGCCCTTCGACCCTGCTGTCGGTGACCCTGGCGGCGCTGCTGGCGCTGATCGCCTTCGGCCTGCTGGCCTTCAGCACCACGCCATTCATCCACAGCATCGGCCTCACCGTGTCGATCGGCGTGCTGCTCGGCTTTGCCTGCTCCACCGTATTGGGCACAATTCCGGCACGGCCCGGCCCATCGAAAGCCAGCCCATCAAGGGATTGATCAGGAGACTCTAAGTGAACACGGAAGCCCCGGTTGATGTTCTGGTCATCGGCGCCGGCCCTGCCGGCGCTATGGCGGCGGCGCTGGCGCGGCGCGGCGGCCTGTCGGTGCGGGTGCTGGAGAAGACCCGCTTCCCGCGCTTCTCCATCGGCGAGAGCATGCTGCCGCAGAGCCTAACCCTGCTGGAAGAAGCCGGCATGCTGGAGGCGGTGGAGAAAGCGGGCTTCCAGTACAAGGACGGCGCGCAGATCGTGCGCGAAGACCGCAAGGTCGATTTCGTCTTCTCGATGAAGACCTGCGCCGGCCATCCCTATGCCTACCAGGTGACGCGCGCCGACTTCGACCACATCCTGGCCAAGGAAGCGGAACGCCAGGGCGCCGAAGTGCGCTACGAGCAGGACATCACTGCCGTCGATTTCTCCGGCGACACCGCGCTGCTCACTGCGCGCGATGCGGCGGGGCAGGAGAGCCGCCACAGCGCGCGCTTCGTTTTCGACGCCAGCGGCTTCGGCCGCATCCTGCCACGGCTGCTCCAGCTGGACCGCCCGGCCGATTTCCCGGTGCGCGCCTCGCTGTTCATCCACGTCGAGGATCACATCGAGGATGCACTGTTCGATCGCAACAAGATCCGCGTCGCGGTGCATCCGGTGCACGGCGACGTCTGGTACTGGCTGATCCCGTTCTCCGAAGGGCGCGCCTCGATCGGCGTGGTGGCGGAAGATGCCTTTCTGCAGAAGTATCCAGGCGACGTCACCGAGCGCCTGATGGCGCTGGTGGCAGAAGAGCCGGGCATGAAGCGCATGCTGCGCAACGCCAAGCCGATCTGGCCGGCAGCGCGCGAGATTCGCGGCTACGCCACCGCCGTATCCTCGCTGCACGGCAAGAACTTCGCCCTGCTTGGCAATGCCGGCAAATTCCTCGATCCGGTGTTCTCCTCCGGCGTCACCATCGCTCTGAAATCCGCCTCGCTGGCAGTGCCGCTGGCACTGCGGCAGCTGCAGGGCGGAGTGGTGGACTGGGAGAAGGAGTTCACCGCACCGCTGATGCTCGGCGTGGACACTTTCAAGGGCTACGTCGAAACCTGGTACGAGGGCGCCCTGCAGACGGTCATGTTCAGCGACGACCGTCCGCCGCGCGTCTACGAGTTGCTGTGCAGCGTGCTGGCCGGCTATGCCTGGGATACCGAAAACCCCTATGTCGGCAAATCCGGCCGGCGCCTGCGTGCGCTGGCGCAAACCCTGCGCAACCGCGAAGCCAGTGATCACCCGACGCCTGCTCACTAGCGCGGCGGCGTTGCTGCTGGGCGGTTGCGCCCTGCTGCCGTTCGGGCGCGGATTGCCCCCGCCAGTGCCGCCGCTGCTGACGCCGGCCTCGCTCGGCGGCGCGCATGCCGCGAGTCAGGTGCTGCGTGTAATGAATGGCGATCACGCCTTTACCCTGCAATGCGCCTTGCAAGCGGATGCCGGCGCGGTGACCCTGATCGCCATCGGCGCGCTGGGCCAGCGCGCCTTCAGCCTGCACTACGACGGCAGCAAGCTCGACGCGCAGGCCAGCCCCTATGCGCCGCAGGGCCTGCCGCCGGAGCGTGTGCTGTCCGATGTGCAGCTGGCGATGTGGCCGCTACAGGCGTGGCAGGACAAGCTGCAGGGCAGCGACTGGAACATCGCCGAGCCGTCTTCCGGCGTGCGCGAGCTGTATTTTCACGGCGACCTGGTGAGCAGGGTCAGCTACAGTGCGGCGGACCCCTGGCAGGCGCACATCAGCCTGCACAATCTGGCCCTGAACTATTCGATCGACATCGAGCCGCAGAATCCATGAACGCTACCAGCCCGCAACGCCGCTGGATCTTGGTCACCGGCGCCAGCCGCGGCATCGGCCGTGCGGCCGCGCTGGCCTTGGCACAGGTGGGCTTCAACATCGTCACCCATTGCCGCTCACAGCCGCAGCGCCTGGCGCCGCTCTGCGCGGAGATCGAAGCCGCCGGCGGTAGCGCACGCGCTCTGGCGTTCGACATTGCCGACCGCGCGGCCTGCGCTGCCGCCATCGAGGCCGACATCGCCGCCCATGGCGCCTACTACGGCGCGGTGTGCAATGCCGGCCTGAGCCAGGACGGCGTCTTCGCCGGCATGTCCGGCGAGCACTGGGACCAGGTGCTGCGCAGCAACCTGGATGGCTTCTACAACGTGCTGCATCCGCTGCTGATGCCGATGGTGCGCCTGCGCAAAGGCGGCCGCATCGTGGTGCTGTCTTCGGTGGCGGGTCTCATCGGCAATCGCGGCCAGGTCAATTACAGCGCCGCCAAGGCCGGCCTGATCGGCGCGACCAAGGCGCTGGCGCTGGAGATGGCCAGCCGCAACATCACGGTGAATTGCGTCACGCCGGGCCTGATCGAGACCGACATGATCGAGCAGGCGCCGCGCGAGGAACTGCTCAAGCTGATCCCGGCCGGCCGCGTCGGCCAGCCGCAGGAAGTGGCGGCGCTGATCACCTTTCTCTGTTCCGATGCCGCCGCCTACATCACGCGCCAGGTGATCAGCGTCAACGGCGGCCTGGCCTAGTCATGCCTGAAGCAGCGTCCCCGATCGCTTCCCTGTTTCCGGCGGGAGTGGCTGTGGCGTTCCGGCTGCAACCGGGTGATGCGGCGCTGCTCTATCCGGAGGAAGCGCAGCACCTGGGCAAGGCCATCGCCAAGCGGGTCGGCGAGTTCGCCGCTGGCCGTATCTGCGCGCGGCAGGTGCTGGAGCAACTCGGCGTCAGCGGCTTCCCCTTGCTGGTGCGCGAAGACCGGCGGCCGCAGTGGCCGGACGGAATCGTCGGCAGCATCACCCATACCCATGGCTTCTATGCCGCAGTGGCAGCGCGAAGCGGTGAGTATCGCGCCATCGGTGTGGACGCCGAACTGGTCGGGCGGGTCGGGCGGCACCTGTGGCCGAAGATCTGCACCATTGAGGAAACGGCCTGGCTGGAAGGCCTGTCCGAACCGGAGCAGGCCCGCACCGGCGCGCTGATCTTCAGCGCCAAGGAAGCCTTCTACAAATGCCAGTACGGCCTCACCGAGTCCTGGGTCGGATTCCAGGACGTGACGCTGGACCCGCAGGCTTCCGATCCGGAGTTCGGCCGTTTCGAGCTGCGCCCGTTGGTGCCCCTGAAGCTGGAGCAACTGCTGTCGCCGCCCTGGTCCGGCTTCTGCCGCTTCGGCGAAAACCTGGTGGTCAGCGGCATGGCCTTCAGCGCCTAAGGCCGCCGCCGCTTCGGCCGGCAAACAGTCCCCTGACTACTTCAGCGCCTTGGCAATCTCCGGCGCATTGAGCAGCTGTTCGATTTTCACGCGGAACGCCTCGGGCACGGTCTTCTGCGCCTTGCCGGAGGGATTGAAGATCCTGCCTTCCAGATCCTCGTCGCCCTTGAGGGTCTTGCTGCCGAGCTTGCGTCCGGCGCCGTCGTAGACGTACATGGTCAGATCGTAATAGACGGTCGGCTTCATCAAGGTGTCGCTTTTCCACTCGTCCATGCGCAGCAGCAGCGCCCGTCCCGGCTTGTTCTGCAGCAGGGTGTACACCGCGCTGCCCTCGGTGTCCTCCGGCTTCAGCGTCACCGGCGAGGCGGCGAAGCCAGCACCGGCCAGCGACAGGATCAGCGAGCTGGTCATCTCCGTCGCCAGCGGCTGCTTCGAGCTGGTTTTGACCTTGAAAGGGATGCCCATATTGGTGCGCTGCCAGCCGACAAAATCGGGATCCTGGTCGCCGGACACGATGTATTCGCGCTGATCCCAGGTGCCCACCGCAACGCGGCGCTGGCCGCTATAGCCGAGCTTGGCCCGGGAAGCGTCGTAGTCGTAAGAGGCGCAGCCGCCAAGCAGCATCACGCCGGCCAGCAGCAGGCCCATTTGCAGGCCCGTTCCCTGAAATTTCATGTCCGCTCCGAATCGCAGCCATAGGTGCTGCGTCCGCCCATCCTACCCGGCATGGCCTATCCGTGCCGGCTGCGGGGATACGGCGATCCCCCTCAGAAGCTAGGAAGTGCCGTTGCTTGCGGCCTGTTGCGCTGCGGGTTGCTGCTGCGCTTGCGCCGGCAGATCCACCGGAACCCGCAGCCCCGGCTTGTTCGGGTTGATGCGGTGGCCGTTGACGATCACCTCGTAATACAGGTGTGGCCCGGTGGCCCAGCCGGTGCGGCCGACTTCGGCGATGACCTGCCCGCGGCTCACCGTCGAGCCCACTTCCAGCCCCGGGGTGAAGGACGCCAGATGCGCATAAGCGGTCTCCACCGTGGAGCAATGGCGGATGCGCACATACAGGCCATAGTGCCCGCGGCGGCCAATCGCCTCGATCACCCCGTCCTCGGCGGCGTGCACCGGCGTGCCTTCCGGCGCGCCGAAGTCCACACCCTTGTGGAAGCGGCGTTTTTTCAGGATCGGATGCACGCGCCAGCCGTAAGGCGAGGTGATGCGCTCATCCTCCACCGGCGTCTCGAGCGTCACCAGGTGGGTGCCGGACAGTGCCTGTCCGGCGGAGTCCTTGGCCGATGGCAGCGACGCCGCCGGAGCATTCGCTCCGGCGGTCGCCGTGATCATCAGCAAGGCCAGGGCCGACAGCCCCCGGCGTTGTTGCGCCTTGACGGCGCCTGCGGATGGAACCACGTTCTGCATATCCTCGCTCCCTGAGGGTTCAGATGTTGAACGGCTTGGCGATGCCGAAGTAGAGCGCCGCGCGCGGGCCCCAGGCCGGTGCGCCGACGCCGATGCCGGAGCCGTCGCGGATCTCGTTCTTGCGGTCCAGCACATTGATCACCGCCATGCGCAGATCGACCGAGCCCAGCGCATCGCTGAGCCGCACCGAGCGGCTTGCCGACAGGTCGAACTGCACGTTCGGCTTGAGCTTGCCGGTGTTGACGAAGCCTTCGCGCAGGCCGTCCTCGTAAGTGCCTTCGATGCCGAAGGTGGTGCGCCACAGCACGTAGGAAGCGCCGCCGGAAATGGTCAGGGCCTGGTTATGGTCGAGGTAGATGTAGTGCTGGCTGACGTACGCGGACTCCACCGGATCGGGGAAGGCGATGACCTGCGCCGACACGTTGTTGGTCGCCTGCGCCACCGACTTGGCGAAGTTGAGGTAGGCCGACAGATTGCCCTGGTGATAGGCATTGGTGAACTCCAGGCCGTAGACATGGCCCTGCTCGTAATTGAACGGGGTGAAGATCAGCGCCGTGCCGAACTGGCCCTCGTCGATCAGGTTGCGCGCATAGCGGTAATAGGCATCCAGGCCCACCGTGTAGGACGAGGTGAGCTGATGCAGCACGCCCACGTCGAAGTAGTGCGAGCGCTCCGGCTGCACCGGGCTGTTCAGCACGCAGTTGTTGCCTGCGCTCGGCGTGCAGTTCGGAATGTTCGCCGGCGCGGCCAGGGTGGTATTGGCAAACTTGTCCAGGGTCGAGTTGGCCACCAGTTCGCTCGGCGGCGGCGTGAAGTAACGCGAGTAGCCGGCGTGGATGGTGGTGCGCGGGGTCAGGTAATCGATCATGCCGATGCGCGGGCTGAGCTGCTGCCCGGTGACGAAGGCGCTGACGTGGTCGTAGCGCAGGCCGTAGTTGACGATCAGGTTCTTGGTGACCTCCCACTTGTCCTGGATGTAGATGCTCGCCAGAGTGTTGCCGTTCTTCGGATTGTTGTCGACGATGCTGGTCGGGCCGCCGAAGCAGGTCTGATTGCCGGAGTTCGGGTCGGTACCGAGCGTGGTGCCGGGGGCGCAGGAAGGACCGGCCGACGGCGTGGCCAAAGTGAACACCGTGGAACGATTGTCGGCGCGGTCGTCCTCGGTGCTGGCCGAGAAGCCGGTGGTGAGGGTGTGCGAATCGGTCAGCGGAAGGCTCAGGTCACCCTGCAGGCCCAGCACCGAAGCCTTGCGCTTGATGTCCGAGGCGGCGCCGTTGAACACCAGGTCGCCCACCGGATCGGCCGAGAAGGACACCGTGCTGACACGCTGGAACGCCGCCACCTGGTAGGTCATGTCGTCGGCGCCGACGCCCTGCAGCGCCAGGATGCCGAACTGGTTGCGCTCGAACTGCCGCTCGTTCAGGCCCCTGGAGTCGATGTTCGACGCGCCGACCGGCGCCGACGTCGGGTTGCTGCTGCCGTCGCAGGCAGCGTTGCCGTTGAGCTGGTTGACGAAATCGCAGTTCACCCCCTGATCCGGATTGTTCGGAATCTCGAAGCGCGTGGCGCTGGCGGCGTAGAGCGCGCTGATCTTGGTGTTGCTGTCGAGCAGGTAGGACAGGTAGGCGAAGCCCTTGCCCTGGCGGGTGCGGTCGTGGATGGCGTTGCTGGAATCGGTGGTGTTCTCGATGCCCAGGTTGTTGGTCAGGTACTGGCCGGTGACGTAGCCGGTAAAGTTACCGACGGTTTTTCCCAGCTCGAAGCTGGGGTTGGCCGTGTCGTGGCTGCCGCCGTACAGACTGACTTCGCCGCCGTCATAGCGGTCCTTGGTGACGACGTCGATGACGCCGGCGGTGCGCAGGCCATATTGTGCCGGCAGGGCGCCGGTATTCAGCGTGATGCTCTTGGCGAAACGCGTGTCCAGCACCTGGCCGAAGCCGCTGATGCCGTCGGGCAGGATGATGCCGTTGAGGCGGTACTGGATATCGTTATGGTCGCCGCGGATATGCAGCTGCCCCTGATTGTCGTTGGCCACGCCGGGCGCCTGCAGCAGCACATGGTTGAACTGGGTGTTGTCCCCTTCGGGAAGCTGCGCGATGGCCTTCTCGTCGAAGGTGTACTGGCTGCTGCCGGTGGAGGGCGACAGGCTGTTGCGCGCCCGCTCGAAGCGCTTGGCGGTGACGGTGACGGCGTTCAGCTGCTTGCTGCCCAGCGCCAGCTCGGCCTTGCTGGTGGCGCCGGAGCTGACTTGCACCTCGACGCTGCTGAAGTCGCTGCCCTTGGCCGCGTCGACGGAATAAGTGCCCGCGGCGATGCCGGTAATGGTGAAGATGCCGTGCGCATCGCTTTGCGCCTGCGCCACGATCTTGCCCGATGCGTTGAGCAGCTGGATCTTGGCGGCGCCCAGCGGCTTGCCGTCGCCACCGACGACGATGCCCTGGATGGTGCCTTCGCTATTGGATGCCGCCAGCAACTGCGGTTCGTCGGCGAGAGCGTGGTTGGAAAGGGTGCTGCTGGCAAACCCCAGAAATACGGCAAGCAGAGAGCGGCGCGTGCAAAGACGCGCAGCCGGCGCGAAAGAAAGCATGAATGGGTAATCCTCGTAGAATAAAAAAACCGGCGCGACCGCTGGCGGTTGCGCTATACAGCTGCAGCTCGGGTCAAACGAGGATTACAGGAGGTCCGCGGCTGTTGGGGCGCGCGACGGCACGCAGCGGCACGGCCCTGACCACGGGTTGCACCGGTTCTATGCCGCGGGGAACGACGATGCTCGATGCGTCCACCACCAGCGGCGTGCCACCGGCGGCGTGGGCCAGGGCGCAGACTTCGCAACTGGCGTTGGCTTCCGGCTTCAGCTCATGGCCGGTGGCATGCACCACCGCGGCCGTCTGGACTACCAGAAAGCCGAGCGCAATGAGAAAACGGGAGAGAACCGGAAAACGCATGGGTGCTTAAATAACACGAACCGCCTACTTCTGGAAAGTCGGGCACTTTTGAAGGCATGCTTTCAAAAGGCTTGAAAAGCACTGTTCATTTACCTTTCCGTAACCCTCGAATCCTGCTTCGTGCCTCGCTTTCAGCGCCGCGGCCGAACCATCCGGATGCAGCGGATAAATGTGGAAATTACCCGTCCTGCCGCTGCAACTGCGCCATCATTTCATGCAGATTGCCGCCCCCGATCCCGCTCTCGATGCGGCTGCGGAAATCCAGCAGCAACGGCACATGATCGATGAGCAGGTCGTATGCCTTCCACACGCCGTCAATCGGTTTCATGCGAAATTCGAGCGCGCAGGCGGGCTCGTTTTCGCGCGCCAGCACTGCACCTACCGTGGCCTCGTCGCCGCTGGCTGCCAGCTGCGACGGCATCCACTGCATCGAGGCCGAGTCGGGCAGGTCCAGCACGATGCCGGCATAGCAGCGGAACAGCGCATCCATCAGCGCTGCGGCAAAGCGCTCGCGCTGCTCCGCCGGGGCGCTGGCGTAGCCGGCTCCCAGCAACTGCCGGCCCATGTCGTGCAGATCGAACTGCGGCGCCAGCACCTGCTCGACCAACCGATAAAACAGGCCGGGCTCGGATTGGTACTCCAGGCGGTGGTGCTGAATCATCTCGCGCAGCTGCTCGACCGCGCTCTTCAGCGCCTGCTCGGGAATCAGGATCGGGCCGGTCTGCGCCGGATCGCTCAAAGCCGCAATCAGGGTATAGCTCAGCATGAAACGGCTGATATGACGCGTCATGGGCAAGTCTCCCTGGGATTCATCAAAGGCTCCCTAGGCCGGGCGCTGCCGCGGGCGGCTCCTTCAGAATCGATAGGCAAGACCCAGGCCGACCGTGCCCTGGGTCTTGTTCTGCACGATCGGGCTGGCGCCGTCGTCGCCGAGCAACTGCTTGACGCCGCCAAAGCCGCGCAACATGAAATGCCGGGACAGGCGGTAATCCAGGGACACGTTGAAGCCGATGTCCTTGATGCCGCCGCCGGGCGTATAAACCGGCAGTCCGGATTGCAGGGACTGCTCCGCGGACACACCGAAGAAGGTCCGGTCGTAGGAGCCGTTGGCAAATGCCGTCTGCACGCTGGCGGTGAGCAGCAGCCGGTTCGCAATCAGCGGATGCATCCAGTTCAGGGAAATATCGCCAGACAGGCCGTTGGCCTGATGCGTCAGCGCCTGCCGCACCGTCGCGCGCAGGCTCACTGGACCCAGGCTGTAGCTGGCGAACACCCCGGCGGCGAGGCTGGGTTGGATATCGCCCAGGCCGCTCAGATGCGAATCGTCATCCTCCTTGCGGCCGTTCAGGAAACCCAGCACCGGGCCGGCCCTGAAGCCCTGCCAATTGATCGCCGTCACCCCGATCCCGGCGGGACTGGCGAAGAACAAGCCCTTGTCGTAGGAAATCGAGATGGCGGGGAAGGCGCGCAGAGCATAAGAGTCCGCGCCGTCGTACTTGGGCCTCAGCGCGGCGCCGCCGCCGACGACGAAGTTCCACCCTCCGCCTGCAGCATGTCCGTTGCCGATCTGCTCGAGCTGCACCTCGCTCTGCTCCTGCGCGGCAGCGGCGCCGGGCCACCATGCGAGGGGCACGGCACAGGCCAGCAGGGCTGCGGCTGCAGCTCCACGTGCAGATCGCGTCTGCCGGCCGGGGATTGATGAATTCACGTGCCACCCTGAAGATAGAAAGTCCGGAAACCAGTATCTGCAGCCCGTGTAACCTGAACGTGTCCCGATTGGGGCGTTTTGTTGCCAATTGTTTCCACACGGCAATTCGCAACACTTGGTTACACAGCGCCGTTTCCCGATTCCGTGTTTCAGAACGATACTGGAGGCCCATGGACCAGACTTCGCACCTGCTGATCGTCGACGACGATACGGAAATCTGTGGCCTGCTGTCCGAGTTCCTGGTCCGGCAAGGCTTCCGCGTATCCATCGCGCACAACGGCAGAGGCATGATGCAGGCGCTCGCCGAGTCGCGCATCAACCTGATCATTCTCGACCTGATGCTGCCCGGCGAAGACGGCCTGAGCCTGTGCCGGCGCCTGCGGCTGCGCAGCTCCCTGCCGATCATCATGCTCACCGCCCTGGCCGAGCCGACCGAGCGCATCGTCGGCCTGGAGCTCGGCGCCGACGACTACCTGCCCAAGCCCTTCGTCCCGCATGAGCTGCTGGCGCGCGTGCGCGCGGTGCTGCGCCGGGCCAGCGAGTTCGAAGGCAAGACCATGGAAGACCGCCAGCGCAGCCTCGAATTCGCCGGCTGGCGCCTGGACGTGGCCCGGCGCGAGCTGTACTCGCCGCGCAATGCCCTGGTCACGCTGCCCGCCGGCGAGTTCGACCTGCTGCTGATCCTGCTCGAACGGCCGCACCGCGTGCTCAGCCGCGACACCCTGCTGGACCTCGCGCGCGGCCGCGCCGCCGCCGCCTTCGACCGCAGCATCGACGTGCAGGTCAGCCGCCTGCGGCGCAAGATCGAAGCCGACCCGAAGGAGCCGGTCTTCATCAAGACCGTGCGCGGCGGCGGGTATGTTTTTGCCGCCCCGGTCACGGTGCAGGCGAGTGAGGCATGATCCATCCGGGCAGCATCGCCTTCCGCATCGCCCTGGCCATGCTCGGTCTGATCGTGCTGATGACGGTCAGCTTCGGCGTTCTGCGCTTCTATGACGATCACGATAACGATGGCCCCACCGCCTACGTCGCCCATCGCATCGCCACCATCGCCGACATCGTCGATGCCGTGCCGCGCCGGGACCGCCCGGCATTCGTTGCGGCCCTGCACAACGCCGTGTTTACCGTCGACGTCGGCGATGCGCCGGCGCCGGGCCTGACGCCCTTGTCCGGCCTCTCCATCTGGGTGTTGCGCCAACAGATCGAAGCCGGCTTGAAGCAGCCGCTGCGCAGGACCGCGGTGGGTTCGGTGCCGGCTCCAGGCAGTTCCGCAGGCAGCGCGGAAGACCCTGGCGTCCAGGCAACGCAGTCCGGCACGTCGCCGAAGCCGATCGTGATCCAGGTGCCGCTGTCCGATGGACAATGGCTGCGCTTCGATATCGCCAAGCCCGAGGGCGTCGGCGGTTTCCCCTATGGACGCTTTGCGGAGCGTATCTGCCTGACCGCACTGCTGGTGTGGCTGTTCTCCATCTGGACCGCCCGGCGCCTCGCGGCGCCGATCGCTGCATTCGCCGAGGCTGCCGAGCGCTTCGGCAAGGACACCGACGCCACGCCGCTGGTCGAGAGCGGCCCGCGGGAGCTGCGCATCGCCATGCGGGCCTTCAACCAGATGCAGGAGCGGCTGCAACGCTTCGTCCGCGATCGCACGCAGATGCTGGCGGCCATGTCGCACGACCTGCGCACACCGTTGACGCGCCTGACCCTGCGTTCGGAATCCATCGAGGACCCGAAAGAAAAGCGCAAGATGCTCGCCGACCTGGAAGAGATGATCGCTATGATCGAATCCTCCCTGACCTTCGCCCGCGAGGACTTCAACCGCGAAGCGCGGACCCTGGTCGACCTGCGCGCCCTGGTCGAAAACATCTGCGAGGACGCCGCCGACACCAAGGCCGTCGTCAGCTGCAACGTTGCCGAGCGCATCGATCTGGAATGCCGCCCCCAGGCATTGCGGCGGGCCATCACCAACCTGGTCGACAACGCGCTCAAGTACGGCGGCGCGGCCTACGTCACCGTCCTGCGCGAAACCGGCCGGGTGCTCATCCTGGTGGACGACGATGGTCCCGGCATCCCGACGGAGCAGCAGGAAAAAGTATTCGCTCCGTTCTACCGGCTCGAATCCTCCCGCAACCGCGAAACCGGCGGCGCCGGCCTCGGCCTGGCCCTGGTCCGCACCATCGCGCACGGTCATGGCGGCAAGGTCAGCCTCGCCAACCGGATCGAGAAGGGCCTGCGGGTGCGCCTGGAGCTGCCGGCCTGAAAGACCGGCAATGCTGGTCGGGTAGTCGCGGCATCGATCTGGCGGCAGTTTCCGGCATGCTGTACAAACAGCCGGACAGTCGATAGTCGACGCCCACCACACCGGAAATCGAAGCACCGTGAGCGAGAATAAGGGTCCGCTGCTGACTTCGCAGGTACACCAGGCCTTGCTCGCGGCGCGGGCCGCCGGTGTTGCAACAATCGAGTGTTCGCTGGATCTGAAGCGCTCCGTCGCCACGGTCGAAGTGGGCGCGTCGGAGTGGCGCTGGAACGGCCTTCAATTTCCATTTCCGGACGTGTGCAAGGACAGAACCATCTATTACTGGGATGGCGCGAGCTTCCAGCCGGTGGCGCGATTCACCCACTCCCTGATCAAGTTGGTGCCGACGGAGTGGGGACCGCCCACCTTCGAGATCGACGGCATCAAGATGTTGCCCACGGCGCACGTCTCACCCTATGCCGACGCCGAGCGCAAGGTCGGCCTGATCCAGCCGCAGGGCAAGGTAGTGCTGGATACCTGCGGCGGCCTTGGTTACTTCGCCGCCTGGTGTCTGCAGGGCAAGGCTATGCAGGTGCAGTCCCTTGAGAAGAATCCCGACGTGATCTGGCTGCGCAGCCTCAATCCCTGGTCGCCGGATACCGGGAGTGCCTTGAGCCTGACCAATGGCGATATCGTCGAACACATCGCGACATTGCCGGATGCGTCGGTGGACGCCATCCTGCACGACCCGCCGCGCTTCGGCATCGCCGGAGAACTCTACTCACAGGCCTTCTACGGCCAGCTGGCCCGGGTGCTCAGGCCGCGGGGTCGCCTGTTCCACTACACCGGCACCCCCAACAAACTCACCAGCCGCCGCGATGTGCCCAACGAAGTGGCGACCCGCCTGCAACGCGCCGGCTTTGCCACCGAGCTGAACGGCGACGGAGTCGTGGCGGTCAAGACGGGCAAATCGCCACAACGCTAGCATAGTGAGTTAGAAGCTCATCGAATAACTTTTGGGTCATTCCCGCGAAGGCGGGAATCCAGTTTTGGATTTTGCGCAAGGCAGAACCAAATTGGATCCCCTCTCCCGCCTGCGGGAGAGGGTGGCCCGAAGGGCCGGGAGAGGGCCTGCGCCGCTGGAACCCATCCCATGAATCCCCTCTCCCCCACGAATGGGGGGGAGAGGGTTAGGGAGGGGAATTATCACCTTGACGTAGCATGCGAAGGAGAGGAATATGAGTGATGACAGGCCGGAGATTGCAAAGGAATTAGTCGGCTATCTAGCCAGCGAGCTAGAGGCCGCTAACTCTTGGACAGACGAAAATTTTGAACCTTCTTGCGAAGCTGCTCATAGGATTCTTCAGGCATTGTCAGAGGATTTCGGCGTGTCTTTGCCACGAAGCATTCCGCGTAAAATGCTGCGAGTAATCCGCGCGAAGCACTCAGACGCTGGGCTATTACAGCTATGTCCTGCGCGCTCATCACGCGAGTAGTCTTTGCCCTTGGCGGTCGGTGCCTAGATACAACCTTTCCGAATTGGCCCGCTTCCATCGCCCTTAACGTCACTGGATTTTCATATCCCCACAATCCATGGATTATGGTGTTTCTATCCGTAATTGCATTGGACAGAGTGCTGTTAATAAATTCCAGTCTTTCACGATTTTCTGCACTCAGCCTTTTGGTCTTAATCAAGTTCACAAATAAGTTGAGCTTGGCTGAAATCTGGATATTTCCAGTGAATTCTTCTCCGGTAGTTGGCTTGAACCTGCAAATCCGCCAGATTAACCATTTCAAGTGCATGTCCAAGATTGCCGATTCTATGGCGACCTCCCCAATAGCCTGCTTCTGAGCGTCTGTAAGGATCGCAGAGAACACGGTAATATCCCCCTATGCCTGTTTCAAAAAAACAAGCCGAGCCGCAAGTAGAACTCCGCCCCGATGGCTGGGATCGCTTCTCACGGGCGATTGACGCGGCCGCGAAGTCCGGACCGCAGCATAGGCCGGCAAAGCCGAAAAAGGCTATCAAGCCTACCAAGTAGCGAGCTTTTCCTTGTCTGGTGGTATGATTCGTGCGGGCTGGTGCAACTGCCAGCTCGGGGCTTAGAAACCCCTCACACGGCGGCTTGTGTCCGTAAAAGCACTCCCTGACCACGCACGGTCGGGGAGGCATAGGGGTATGTCCAAGGCTTCGGCCTAAAGCCCTGTGCGGCTCTCCATGTGAGGCTTTCTAACTCCCCGGCCACCAGGGGGATTGGATATGCGTTCGTTATTGATCTTTATCGCGTCAATGGCTTGCGCGGCCTGCGCATCCGATCCCGGCGTAGCTCCTATCGGTCCAAATACCTATGTCGTTTCCCGTCAAGCTGCTACGGGATTCCCGGGTATGGATGATCTGAAAGTAAAGGCTCTAAGAGAGGCTAATCAGTTCTGCATAGACCGCGATAAAACCAGTATCGAAATAATCGACGTTTCAGAGACAAAACCGCCATACATATTTGGGAATTATCCCCGTACTGAAGTGCAATTTCATTGTGTGGCGGTAGCGCCATGAAAAGAACTTTTGCAGTAACTTTTTTTATCGTAGGGATATTCATGCAATTTCCCGCGAGTGCCACAATGACAGGTCTTGATTTGAGGGATTATTGTAATGCCGAAAAGGGAACGCAAAAATTTCAAGTCTGTTTAGCCTACATCGTTGGCGTGATGGATTCCTACGCCAATAAGGCGCTCGTAAAAGCAGACTTTTTCTGTGTGCCAGAAGTCATTAAAGGCGAACAAATTCAATTGATCGCCCAGAAATATTTAGATTCCCATCCTGAACAATTGCATTATGTAGCTTCTTCCCTATTGGTCGAAGCCCTAGGAGAAACATTCCCATGTAAATAGTTGCTTCTAAAATAGAAGCGCGTATATTGGTAACATGGTAAAAATATACCGATCTACTGAGGCGCCGTCGTTATCCACTTCGGGGCTTCATCAAAAAACAGCGTATGAACTCGCATGCGCCGACTTAAAGCTTCTTCGGTCAAGTTCATTACAGACCGCATTCCATGCTCTAAGGGAATTAGGTAAGCGCCTGTGTTCAGACGCACGGCTGTTCGGTTTTGTCCTTCTTTGCCTTCAAAGCTATTTGCGCAATTCCGCAGCGCTTGCCCTTGTTCATCTGAAGGCACAAGCGGCTCTAAAATCACCAAGGCATATTTCATAGTTGCTCTCCCCTTTGAGCCATTAAGCCCCGAGCCACAACTCTAACTCAAGCTGCACCGTCAACGGCTCAACCTGTTTGACAGGTCTAGCCGTCAAGCCGCCGATAAGTCAGACGTTTGCCAACAATGCCGGGGATCGCGCGGTTGAAGCGCTCAGCATCGTTCACCCCAAGGGCTTCGCGCTCGTTGTAGCGGAAGTCGAATTCAGCGAGATAGCGCTTTAGATGCTGCTGGCTGACGTGGTGGAATGTGCCAGTGATACCGCGCTTCAGGATGGAGAAATACCCTTCAATGGTGTTCGTATAGGCAGTGCCGCGCACGTATTCACCAGCGCCATGCCTGACGGTGCTATGAGCCGCAAAGGACAGACTCAGGTCTTTGTACTGCCCGCCCTCGTCCGTCATCAGGTGCGTTTCCGGGTGAAGCTGGGCGCGGATGATCGGCTTGAGGTTCGCGCCGGTCACTTTCTCGACGTGCTGCGAGCGGACACGGCCCTGACGCTCTACCAGCGCGAACACAGGCTCTTTGCCGATGGTGCCCGTACCAAGGCGCTTCTTCTTGTTTGCGTGCCTGTTGGACTCTTTACCGCCAATGTAGGTCTCGTCGGCTTCGACTACCTTGCCAGCGCCACCCATCTGCGGCGGATTGGTCTCGCGCAGGGATTCACGGATGCGGTGGCAGACGAACCAGGCAGTCTTCTTGCTGAAACCGAGCAGACGGCCGATTTCCAAGGCGCTCATGCCTTTCTTGCTCGCCATCATCAGGTGAGTTGCGGCCAGCCATTTGTGAAGCGGGATCTTGGAACGCTCGTATAGGGTGCCGACCGTCACAGTAAACGGCTCGCGGCAAGCATTGCACTGATACAGGCCCGGACGGTGGCTGGTGCCCTGCATTAGAGTCGCTTCGCCGATCACGGCACAGTGAGGGCAGACCGGACCGGTGGGCCACAGCCGAGTTTCGAGCCATTCGCGGGCTTTGGTCTCATCGTGGAAAATCGGGTTTGAAAAGTCGCTCATGGCGCCGCTCCGGTATCTGAAACGAATTGTGCGCCTAATGAGCTACTATGTCAAGGTGATAATTCCCTTAGGGAGAGGGGGCCGTCTCCGGTTGCGCTGAAACCTGTTCTTCGCGACATTCCTTGGTTGTGCTGGGTTGTGCTGGCGCACCGTGAGTTGATAGAAGCGGGATTCCCTACTCTCCGCACTACACCCGCGGCGCCTTCCCCTCACCACGAATAACCCGCAACAACCCTCGATGCACCGCCGGCGCCAGATCCACCATCACCGCCCCAGCCAGGATCAGCAGGCACCCCACCGTCGCAAGCACAGTCAGGCGTTCGTGCAGAACTAGCGCCCCGGCAATCGCCGCGAACACGCTCTCCAGCGACAGGATCAGCGCCGCCTCCGCCGCGGGCGCATGCCGCTGCGCCACGATCTGCAGCGTGTAGGCAATGCCGCCCGAGGCGATCCCCGCATAAGCGATTGACACCAATCCCGCCTGGAATTCCGGCCACACCGTGCTTTCCGTGCAGACGCTGAAAATTCCCGCGCCGAGGGCGGTGACGCCGTACTGGACGAAGCACAGCAGGAACGGCCGGTTGAGCTGCCCGAGGAATTTCGCGATCAGCGTGATATGCAGCGCCCAGAACAGATCCGCGGCCAGCAACACCAGGTCGCCGCCGGACCAGCCCTTGCCCTGCCCATGATCCGCCAGCAGCCAGGCCCCGAGCACCGCGATGGCGCAGGCCAGCAGCACCATCGGCCGCGGCCGGTCTCCGGCCACAGCCCACACCACGAAGGGAACGACGGCCACATAAGCCGCGGTCAGAAAGCCGCCATTGGTCGCCGTGGTGCCGGTCAGCGCCACCTGCTGCATCGTCGCCGCCACGCACAGGCAGGCGCCGATCAGCACGGCGAGTCCCAGGTCGCGGCGCCTGACCGGCGGGGCAGCGGGCTTGCGGCCTTCGAACCAAGCCAGTGGCGTCAGCAGCAGCGCCGACAGCAAAAAGCGCGCAGCGACGAACAGCACCGGCCATGCGGCGGCGTGCAGGTCCTTTTGCGCAACGAAGGCCGTGCCCCAGATGAAGGCGCACAGCAGTAGCAGCAGGTCGGCTTTGAAGCGGCTCATGTGTGTTGAAATCGATGCTGCATTGGCCTGGTCGTGCGCGCTTTCGTGAAACGGACGCGACGTCTCATCCACCGGCTTCTCGCCCGGACCCTTCGCGCAGCAGCGTCGTGCCGATATCTCGCCGGGCCTGGAATCGCGGCGCAATATCTCAAAGCGCGGAAGCAGGCACAAGAGTAATGGGCCGGGCAGGTGCGGAATCGAGCTGACATCGAACGGCTGCTGACGGAGCAGGCCACCTGCGCAGCCTGCCTGGACCTGCCCGGCCGCAGCTGATTTCATTTGACATTTATCCAACTGGATAGAATTCCTTGACAGAAGTTATCCGAGTGGATAATTTATGCCTCCATCGGCGCCGCCCTTGACCGGCCCGCTACAGGCACAGGAGATCCCCATGCAGAATGCTTCCGAGCTTGCCGGCCACTCCAGGCGCGGGCAGTTGATGGACGCAGCCGAGCGCCTGGCGCCGCGGCTGCAGCAGGCGAATGCGGCGATCGAAAGCCAGCGTTTCCTGCCGCAGGACATCGCGGCCGAACTGGCCGCCGCAGGCCTCTACCGCATGCTCACTCCAGAGGCGCTCGGCGGCTACGAGGTCGACGTGCATACCTTTGTCGTCGTCATCGAGCGGCTGGCCCGCGCCGACGCCTCGGCCGCCTGGTGCACCTTCATCTCCTGCACCTCGGCGGTCATCGGCGCCTACCTGCCGCAGGCCGAAGCGCAAGTGATCTTTGCCAGTCCGGAGGTCAAGTGCGCCGGCGTGTTTGCGCCGCGAGGCCAGGCCAGCCGCACCACGCGCAACGGTGTCGAAGGCTTCATCGTCAGCGGGCGCTGGCCATGGGGCTCCGGTTGCCGCAATGCCGACTACCTCACCGGCGGCTGCCTGGTGCTGGATGCGGACGGCAAGCCCGAAACGCTGGCCGGCGGCACGCCCAATGTGCGCTCCATGGTGTTCGGCGCCGGGCAGGTGGAGATTCACGACACCTGGCATACCCTCGGGCTGAGAGGCACCGGCAGCAATGAATTCGCCGTGCACGAGCTGTTTGTGCCGGCAACGCGCTCGGCGGCGCTGATGACAGACACACCGCTGCCCGGCCCGCTGTACCGCTTCCCCGTATTCGGCCTGCTCGGCCTGGGCATTGCGGCAGTCGCGCTCGGTGTGGCGCGGCTGGCGATCGACAGCCTGGTCGAGCTGGCGACACAGAAGACGCCGCAGGGCAGCGCGCGGGTGCTGGCCGAGCGCCCCTCGACGCAGGAGCACGTGGCGCGCTCGGAGGCGCGCTGGCAGGCAGCGCGTGCCTTCCTGCTGCAGGCGGTGGATGCGGCGTGGGCCGCGGCGGTCGAAACCGGGCAGATCTCCACCCAGCACAAGCGGGACATCCGTCTGGCCACCACCTTTGCCACCGAGGAAGCAGCGGCAGTGGTGAACCGCATGCACACCACCGCGGGCGGCAGCGCCGTGTTCGATGCCTCGCCGATCCAGCGCTGCCTGCGCGATGTGCATGTGGCAACCCAGCACATGATGGTGAGCGAATCCACTTATGAGCTCACCGGGCGCCTGCTGCTGGGCCTGCCCACCAATGTTGCGATGCTCTAGCGGAACACTGCCATGCCACTTCCCCTGGATTGGTCGACCCGGCTCAGACTGCCGCTGCTGATTGCACCGATGTTCCTGGTCTCCAGCGTCGATCTGGTGATCGCGGCCTGTCGTCACGGCGCCATCGGCAGCCTGCCCACGCCCAATGCGCGCACGGTGGAGGACCTGGAAGCCTGGCTGCAACGCATCGCCGGTGCCCTCACCGCCGAAGACGCCCCCTGGGCCATCAACCTCGTGGTCCACCGCAGCAATGATCGCCTGGCCCAGGATCTGGCGCTGGTCGAGAAATACCGGCCGCCGCTGGTGATCACCGCGCTGGGCAGTCCCCGGGCGGTGATCGACCGGGTGCACGCCTATGGCGGCCTGGTCTTCGCGGACGTCAACTCCCTGCGCTATGCGCAGCAGGCGGCGCAACTGGGTGTGGATGGCCTGGTGCTGGTTGCCGCCGGCGCCGGCGGGCATACCGGGCAGATGGCCGCCTTTGCCATGGTGCCGGCGATCCGCGAGTTCTTCGGCGGCACCCTGGTCCTGGGCGGAGGCCTCGGCGACGGCGCCGCCATCCGTGCCGCCGAAGTGCTGGGCGCCGACCTGGCCTCCATGGGCACGCGCTTCATCGCCTGCCCCGAGACCCTGGCCAGCGATGCCTACCGCCAGATGCTGGTGGAGTCCTCCATCGAGGATCTGATCCTGAGCAAGGCCATCACCGGCGTCTCGGCCTACTGGCTCAGGAACAGCCTGGCCGCCGCCGGCCTGGACCTTGCCTCGCTGGAGCGGGAAGTCCCGATCGACTTCACCGACCCCAAAAGCGCGGCGCGCCGCTGGACCAAGGTGTGGTCGGCCGGACACGGCGTCGGCGCCATCAAAAGCATCCAGCCGGCGCGCGCCGTGCTGGACGTCCTGCATCAGGAATACTGGGCTGCAGCAGACCGCGCGCCGGCAGTCCTCCGTCGTGCCGCGGCAGGGCAGGGCGCATGAGCGCACAGCGCCCCTACATCGTCGGCCTGGGCGGCACCACTAACGCGCATTCCAGTACCGAGCAGTATTTACAGATCGCGCTGCGAGCCGCCGCGGCCGCCGGCGCCTCCACCAGGCTGCTGGGCGCGGAAGCCCTGCAAGTGCCCATGTATCAATACGGCGCCGTCTGCAATGGCGCAGCCCAGCTGCTGCTGCGGGAGCTGCGCCGGGCCGACGGCATCATCCTCGCTTCGCCCGGCTATCACGGCAGCGTCTCCGGCCTGATCAAGAATGCCCTCGACTACGCCGAGGAAACCAGCCGCGACGAGCGCCCTTACCTGAGCGGCCGCGCCGTCGGCTGCATGGCCGTCGCCGCCGGCTGGCAGGCCGCGGTCGGCACCCTGGCCGCCCTGCGCGGCATCGTCCACGCCCTGCGCGGCTGGCCCACACCGCTGGGCATCGCCATCAATTCCAGCGAATCCCCCATCGACAGCACGGGCCAGTGCGACGCCGGCAGGGTATCGGCGCAGATCGATCTCATGGCCCGGCAGGTCGTCGATTTCGCCCGGCTCAATCAACTGCAGACACTCAAGCAAATGGAGCCCTCATGTTCGACCTCGACAAGCTAGTCAACCACCAGTTCCGCCTCGCCGCGCGCCCCGTCGGCGTGCCCGACGATACGGCCTGGCACAGCACCACGGCGCCGCTCACCGCGCCCGCACCGGGCCAGGTGCTGGTGCGCATCGCCTACATCTCCGTCGATCCGGCCATGCGCGCCTGGATGAACGAAGGCAAGTCCTACATCGAGCCGGTCAAGATCGGCGACGTGATGCGCGCTGCCGGCGCCGGCTACGTCGTGCAATCGGCGGATGAGCGCTTCAAGGCCGGCGACGCTGTCACCGGCGCCCTGGGCGTGCAGGAGTTTGCCCTGCTCGATGCCCGCGAGCTGGTCAAGGTCGACGCCGCCGCCGCGCCGCTGGCGTCCTACCTCAACCTGCTGGGCCTGCCCGGGCTCACCGCCTATTTCGGGCTGCTCGATATCGGCCAGCTCAAGCCGGGTGAAACCGTGCTGGTATCCGGTGCCGCCGGCGCGGTGGGGTCGGCCGTGGGCCAGATCGCCAGGATCAAGGGCTGCAAGGTCATCGGCATCGCCGGCGGCGCGGAGAAGTGCCGTCACCTGATCGAGCGGCTGGGCTTCGATGCCGCCGTCGACTACAAGGCGGCCGATGCGCGCAAGTCCCTGGCCTCGGCCTGCCCGGATGGCGTCGATATCTATTTCGACAATGTCGGCGGCGAGATCCTCGATCTGGCGCTGGGTCGCCTGCGAAGGCATGCGCGCGTGGTGATCTGTGGCGCCATTTCCCAGTACAACAACACGGCCCCCGGCGCCGGCCCCCGTAACTACATGTCGCTGCTGATGAACCGCGCCCGCATGGAAGGCTTCGTCGTGTTCGACTTCGCCCCGCGCTACGGCGAGGCCCTGAAGGAGCTGAGCGCGTGGCTGTTCGCGGGGCGCCTCAGCGAGCATGCCGACGTGCTTGATGGCATCGCGCAGTTTCCGCAGGCCTTGCGCCGCCTGTTCGAGGGCGGCAATACCGGAAAGATGCTGCTGCGCCTGCAAGCCGATGCGCCGGTGCCAGCCGCGGCACAAGCCGCATGACGATGACGCGGCTGCTCTACTTCGGCTGTTTCACGAGCAAGATGCTGTAGACCAGCCGCTCCACCGCAGGTGCGAAGATCGCCGCCTCGAACTTTCTGCGCGGTAGGGCGGACTGTCCCAGGATCAGGCCGCCGATCGAGTGCAGCACGAAGGCGTAATCCTTCTCCGGCTCCTTCGAGCCCAGGGCAATGAAGGCCTTGCGGCACAGCGCGGCGTGGACCTTGCCCCATTTCAGCAGCACCGGCCGCAGGTCCGGCTCGCGGATGCCGGCAAGGTTCACCTCGTACAGCGCCAGGCCGATGTCCGGATGATTGATCACGTGGTCGATGTTGTAGCGGGCCAGCACCGCGGCGAACCGGGATGGATCGGATGCGGCCGCCTCCAGGTCGGGAATGATCGCGCCAAAGGTGGTGGCGATATAGCCGCACACCGTTTCGACCGCTGCCACCATCAGCGCGCTGCGCGTGCCGAAGTAGTAGGCCACCAGGCCGTGGCTCGCCCCCGCTTCCTTCGCAACCGTGCGCAGGCTCACCGCGCCGGGGCCCTCGCGCACAATGATGCGCAGCGCCGCCTTGACCAGCTCATCGCGCCGCTGCGCCCCGCGGTTGGTCAGTTCGGCCTGTGCCGCGCCTTTTGGCTTCTTGTCCATAGCTCCAAGCCATCGGGCCTGATGTCGTTCGCTCAATGCCGATACGCGCCTTGAGCGCGCGGCCGGACCACAGCACAGCGCCGCCAGTTTATGCCAAAAAACAAAAACGTGACGAAATCCTGCATCAATTTACAGACGCACTGACGACGGCGTCAGCAGCTCTTGCTTCACTTGGCCAGACCCTGCCAGCCTTTGTACCTGCTGATACGCGAGACAAGACCGGTCCTATGGCAGTATTGGGGAAAAAACTTACTGACGATGCTGCGTCTGCAGTTGGCGTCATCAGTGCAGATCTTGCTTCCTCGCTGGATCTCAAACTGACATCAACGCAACAGCAGGTGGCATCTGCAGTCGAGGCTGCCAAGTTGGAGATGGAGCAGGGATTAACCGAACTGACTCCTTGGACCACAGCCTCGTCAATCGCTGATGTATTAACCCCTGAAGTTGTCAAAGCCATGCAGATGGCCATTGATGCGGCAAAGGAACAGGTGGTCGAAGCCAAGGATTTGCAGGAAAGGTCTGAAAAGGACAACAAATTCCGTTTGAAGGCAATCGCCGCTGCATGGCACCAAAATCATGCAGCAGGCCCTATAGAAACGTGTCCTATTTGCGAGGAATCCCTAAAAGATAAGACGAAGTTGGCCGAAGACCTTGAAGCACTTAGGTCAGCTGGTGTTTCCGTCATAGCGGAACAAGAACGTGCGGCGCGTCTAAATTTGGAGCGACAAACCGCCCCTCGTCGCCTCTCTCCGCAACAAGCGGCAATAATCGTCGGAGAGCTTCGTAGCCATCCGTGCAAAATTAATATCGGATGGGAGACGGATGCCGACGCAATGGCATTTGGACAACAACTTGTTGCGGTATTCCACCAAGCGGGATGCTCTTTAAGCCGAGCATCGCTGGTGACGGTCATGATTCCGACCCCCGTAGGGGTGCACGTAAATCCGCCAAACTCAATCGTTGCTGAGGCCTTACGAAAAGCATCTGTCGTTATCGCAGATATGCGAGGTGCTCCGAAGTTCGAGGGTGGCATTAAATTGGTTCCAGACGATGTGGTTTCGGTCCATGTTGGCCTGAGGCCTCCAAGCGATTGAGCGAACGCTAGCGCGGACACAAGTGGCATGATGATCGTAAGCAACCCAATCGAAGCAATATCGGCTTGTCGCTTTGAGAGGTGTAATTGAGGGTGCTCCCTAATAAATTCTTTGTCCCGGAACCCATACCCGGACAGCACCGATTCACCTAAGCTGATCATCCCCGCGCGCCGAACGGAGTTGTCGAATGGCTGCAAAGCCCAGTGCCCAGTTTCCGAACCCTGGCCAGGCGCAAACCCAGTCGGTACAGAACCGGGTGATCGGCATCCTCGGCACCGGCGCGCTGCTGGCGCTGCTGTACTTCGGGCGCGAGGTGCTGATTCCGATCACCCTGGCGGTGATGCTGAGCCTGCTGGTCGCGCCCATGATCCACGGGCTGCGGCGGATCGGCCTGGGCCAGACCGCGTCCGTTTGGGCCGTCGTGCTGGTTCTGGTTCTGGTGCTGTCGGCGATCGCCACGGTCATCGGCTCGCAGGTGATCCGGATGGGCGCCAGCCTGCCGCAGTATGAGGAAACGATGCGCGGCAAGCTGGAGACCCTGGACCGGGTGACGCTGGGCAAGCTCGGCGTCGTCACCGGGCCGGTACGGCGCGTGATCGACCGCGCGTCGGAGCAGAGCGAGAATCCTGCGGACGCCCAATCCGGTGACTTGTCCGGGTCCGCACCGGCGGCGCGGCCGCTCCAGGTGGAGTTGCATGAGCCGCCGCTGGGGCCGCTGAAGATACTGAGCCGGATTGTCGGCTCGGTCTGGGGACCGCTCTCGTCCGCGGGCATCGTCATCGTCGTGCTGATCTTCGTCCTGCTCGAGCAGGAGGCGCTGCGCGATCGCTTCATCCGCCTTGCGGGCGGCGGCGATCTGCGCGCCACCACCATCGCCGTCAATGATGCCGGCGAGCGCCTGGCGCACTTCTTCGCCAACCAGTTCGCGGTGAATTTCTCGGTCGGCGCGGTGATCTGGGCTGGCCTGGCGCTGCTGGGTCATTCCCAGGCCCTGTTGTGGGCGACGGTGGCGGCGCTGCTCCGCTTCGTGCCGTATGTCGGGGTGTGGATCGCCGCCGGCTGCGCCACGCTGTTCGCCGCCGCGGTCGAGCCCGGCTGGTCCCTGGCCCTCATGACGCTGGGCCTGTTCGTGGTGGTGGAGATGGTGGTCTCGCAGCTGGTCGAGCCTTTCCTCTACGGCCACACCACCGGCCTGTCGCCCCTGTCCGTGGTGATCGCGGCGATCTTCTGGGGCTGGATCTGGGGGCCGGTGGGCCTGGTTGTGTCGACGCCCCTGACCCTGTGCCTGGTGGTGGCCGGGCGCTACGTCAAGGCGCTCAACGCGCTGGAGATCCTCTTCGGCGAGGTGCCGGCGCTGACTCTGCCGCAGAATTTCTACCAGCGCGCGCTCTCCGGCGACGCCGGCTCTGTCATCCAGCGCGCCCGCACCATACTGAAAAGCAAGCCGTTCGCCGCGTACTGCGATTCGGTCCTGATGCCGGCCATGCACCTGGCGCGCCTGGACTTCACGGCGGGCTCGATCACCCAGGCGGAGCAGGCCCGCTTCCGCAGCGCGGTGGCCGAAGTCATCGAAGCGCTCAGCGGCCCGCGCAAGTGGTGGACCAAGCGACAACCCATTTCCCTGCTCGCCGACGTCAATCTCGGCCGGCAGCTGCGTGACCGGCGCGAGCTGCTGAGCGGGCAACGCGGCGCTCTGGACGTCCCCTCCGGCTCGGTGGTGCTTTGCGTGGGCGTGGACTCCACTTTCAACGAGCTTGCCGCGGAAATCCTGGTGCGGGTACTGGGCGATGGCTTCATCGGCCGTCACCTGCTGGTGGAAGACCTGGGCAATCCGGCGCTGCATGGCGCCAACCCGGAGAGAGTGTCGGCGGTCTGCCTGGTCAGCCTGCAGCCGTGCAAAGAATGGGAGCGCATCGAATCCCTGGCCGGCGATATCCGTCTCCACATGCCCGGCGCAAAAATCGTGGCGCTCATCCTGCAGGGCCCGTATGAAGACTGCGGAGTGCTCGACCGGACTCTGACGGGCATCGACCTGACCGTGCACTCCTACGAGGAAACCATGAAGAGCTGCCTCGGCGTGCTGGAGCCTGCTTCAAGGTGATTTCAAACGCTGGGTAAGGCTCAAGAAGAAAGCCCGTCAGACCCGCCGGCTTGAGCAAAAGGGCAAAAAGGTACAGAATGGACACTCTGAAGTCACGCGCTGGAGTGCCTGATGAGCACGACCTTGAGAATGCTGGGTCCGAGCGGCCAGATCGAAGACGTAGAGGCGGTCCCGACCACCGAGGCCAAAAACGGCCTGGCCGGGGTCCTCGATCGGCTGGATAGTGCTGGCGTCATGGCGTTGACCCGTCACGAGAAGCGCTGTGCGGTTCTGCTCACCGTCGACCAATACGAGGAGCTAGTGCGCCGCGCCGGCGACCCCCTGGCCAAGCTGGCGGATCAATTCGATGAGATGGTGGCCAAGATGCAGGGTCCCGGCACCGACGCCGCCGTGGCGGAACTGTTCGGCGTGATGCCCCGCTCGGACAGCCCGGCCGCGCGTCGCTCGCGGCATGGCTGACCATCCTGGGATCTTCGTCCTCGCGGGTCCTAACGGCGCTGGAAAAAGCAGCGTCGGCGGCCAGGCTTTCACCAGGAACGATGGCTCGTATTTCAATCCCGATACGGTGACACGCGACATTCTCCGGGCCAACCCGGGGATGACACTGGACGTGGCCAATGCCGCCGCCTGGAAGAAAGGATTCGACCTGCTCGACGCATCCATCCGCAGTGGCACGCGCTATGCCTTCGAGACGACACTCGGCGGCCAATCGATCACGAAAAAGCTTCTGGAAACGTGTGCCAACGGAATCCCGGTCTACATCTGGTACTGTGCCCTGGCGACGCCGGAGCTTCACATCAAGCGCGTTGCGCAGCGCGTACAAAAGGGCGGCCACGATATCCCCGAGAAGAAAATCCGGGAGCGCTACCAATCCAGCCGCGAGAACTTGATTGCCCTGCTGCCATACCTCGCCGGCGTCCGGGTTTTCGACAACAGCCGCGAGTACACCGAGGCGCCGGCACCGCTGCTGCTGCTGTCGATGAACCGTGAAAAGGTCATCGAAACGGCCGAGTTGGCAATGGTCCCGGAATGGGCGAAATCAATCGTCGCGGCGGCGGCCGAAATCGATCCCGGCTACTTCGGGTCTCCGGTTGCCCCCAGGCCGAGGCCGAAGCAGCGCATCGTTCGGTAGGGATGCCTCTGGCGCTCCTGAGTACATCGACATCCCTGAATCAATAGAGTCACACGATTGAATTCAACCTCGTATTCAATCGCACCCAATCCCATCGGTACTGCGCATCGATTTCCACAAAAAAGCCCGCGTCGCCGCGGGCTTTGACTTGCAACAACACATCTCTACAGGCGGCGCGCTAGAACGGGATATCGTCGTCCTCAAACCCGCCATCGCCGCCCTGCGGCGTAGCCGGTGCCGCACGAGCCGGAGCGCGCTCACGCGGCGGCGCGCTGCTGCGTGAGCTGCCGGCGCTGGAACCACCGCCGTAGCTGCTGGAGCCGCCGCCGTACTCGTCACCGCCACCACCGCCGCCGCCCTTGCCGTCGAGCATCTGCATATCGTTGACGTTGACTTCAGTGGTGTAGCGGTCGTGGCCTTCCTTGTCCTGCCACTTGCGCGTGCGCAGGGAGCCTTCGACGTAGATCTTCGAGCCCTTCTTCAGATACTGGCCGACGATCTCCGCCAGCTTGCGGGTGAAGACCAGGTTGTGCCACTCGGTGCGCTCTTTCTTCTCGCCGGATGTTTTGTCGGTCCAGGACTCGGACGTCGCCAGCGTGAGGTTGCAGTATGCGTCGCCGTTGGGGAAGGATTTCATCTCCGGATCCTTGCCCAGGTTGCCGATCAAAATGACTTTATTGACTCCACGAGCCATGTGCGCCTCCTCTATCTAAATGGAATGAATAGCCCGGCCCACGCGCGCGCCCGCGCTGCTGCCAAGGGCAGGCGCGGAGCATTGCAGGGTCGGGTTTTGCAGCGGAGGGCGGACACACGCCACAGGGGCGAAAAAATCATCGATGGATGGTTTCATCTGGTGTCCTCGTTCATGCGCCGGGAATAGTCGTAAGGTCCGGCACACCCTCACGGTCACAGATTACACCACGCTTGTGGTCACTTGTTCGCCATCATGCCCCTCTCTCGAAGAGTGAGTTGCAACGTCTTGTTGCGGCGATATTTCTTTCAGTGCGCAGGTAGCGGGACGATGCCCCGGCTACGCGCCCGGCCGTGCCGGCTCCGGTGACGCATGAACCGCATCCGGCGGCGGCGTCTGCCCCGCGGCGAAGCTCAGCCACAGCGCCGTCAGCAGCGCCGGCCCGGCGAAGGCCAGGGCCAGGCCGCCATGCTCGTACAGGTATCCGCCCAGCGGCGCGCCGATGGCGCCGCCCAGCACCTGCGCGGTGGAGAACACGCCCAGCGCTGCGCCTTTCTGCGAGGCCGGCGCCCGGCGCGAGATCATCGAGGGCAGGGAGCCTTCGAGGTAGTTGAAGGCAACGAAGAACACCAGCATCGCCGCCCACAGCCCGATGGCGATGGTGTATCCCGCGGCGGCCAGCAGCAGCGCTACGCCCAGCGTCGCCACCGCGCCCATGAACACCGGCTTGGTCTTGCCGCGCTTTTCCGCCCAGCGGATCAGCGGGAACACCGGAATGATCGAGAAGATCAGCACCGGCAGATACACCTGCCAATGCTTCGCCACCGGCAGGCCCAGCGTCTGCAGGATGGCGTAAGGCGCCGCCTGGAACAGGCCGGCCATCAGCAGGTGCAGCAGGAACACGCCGCCATCGAGGCGCAGCAGCTGCGTGTCGGCGATGGCCGCTTCCATGTTGGCGACGCGCTTTTCGGCCGGCGGCGCGTTCGGCACCACGAACAGCACCAGCGGGATCGACAGCAGCGCCAGCACGCCGGTCATGTGGAAAATGCCGTTGACGCCGATCCAGCCCTCGAACACCGGCCCCAGCACCATCGCCAGGATGAAGGACACGCCCATGCCGGCACCGAGGATCGCCATGGCGGTGGTGCGCACTTCGGCGCGGGTGGTATCCGCCACCAAGGCCGATACCGCGGCCGAGACCGCGCCGGCGCCCTGCACCGCGCGGCCGAGCATGATCCAGCCGATTTCATGGGTGCTGCCCGCGATGAAGCTGCCCAGGGCGAACAGCAGCATGCCGATGATGATCACCGGTTTGCGCCCCCAACGGTCGGAAGCGATGCCGAAGGGGATTTGCAGGAAGGCCTGCACCAGGCCGTACAGGCCCAGGGTGAAGCCTTCCTCCAGCGGCGTCACGCCGCCGGGCAGGCTGCTCGCGTAGAGCGCGAACACCGGCAGGATCATGAACATGCCGACCATGCGCAGCGCATAGACCGAGCCGAGGGCGATGGTGGCCCGCCATTCCAGGGCATTCATCAGGCGCAGCCCCCCGGGATGGAATCGGCCTGGAACCGCGCCACGAAGACGCCGGGCGCGCGCAGGGCGGGGCCAGTGCCCGGTCCGAATATGGTTTTGACTAGATTGGGCTTCATCGGTCAGCGGAAGCGAAAAGGTTTGAGCCGTTACGGCCGGGAACCCTGTGCAGATTCCGGGCCGGGTGGCGCAGACGCCGTTGTCGCGCATTGTTGCAGGTATTGAAAACAGGGTGCACTGCAGCAATTAAGGGAAGTATAGTAGCCGATTGCCCCATCCCCCGCCGCGCCTCGCGTGGCCAAAAATTCTACTGCCCCATGGATACGATCCATATACGCGGTGCGCGCACGCATAACCTGAAGAATGTCTCGCTCGACCTGCCGCGCGACAAACTGATCGTCATCACCGGCCTGTCCGGGTCCGGCAAGTCCAGCCTGGCCTTCGACACGCTGTATGCCGAGGGCCAGCGGCGCTATGTCGAGTCGCTGTCGGCCTACGCGCGGCAGTTCTTGTCGATGATGCAGAAGCCGGACGTTGACTCCATCGAGGGCCTGTCGCCCGCCATCTCGATCGAGCAGAAGTCCACTTCGCACAACCCGCGCTCCACCGTCGGCACCGTCACCGAAATCTACGACTACCTGCGCCTGCTTTACGCCCGCGTCGGCACCGCCCGCTGCCCGGACCACGGCGTCACCTTGGAAGCGCAGAGCGTCAGCCAGATGGTCGACCACGTCCTGGCCTTGCCGGAGAACTCGGCCTGGATGCTGCTGGCCCCGGTAGTGCGCGAGCGCAAGGGTGAGCACGCCGAATGGTTCGACCAGATGCGCCAGCAGGGCTTCGTCCGCGCCCGCGTCGACGGCAAGGTCTACGAGCTGGACGAGGTGCCCACCCTCAACCGCAAGCTTAAGCACGACATCGATATCGTGGTCGACCGCTTCAAGGTCAAGCCGGACGCCAAGCAGCGCCTGGCCGAATCCTTCGAGACCGCCCTGCGCCTGTCCGACGGCCTGGCCATGGTGACCCCGCACGGCGAGGCCAAGGCCGGGACGGTCTCGAAGGACATCCCCTTCTCGGCCCGCATGGCCTGCCCGCACTGCGGCTACTCGCTGGAGGAGCTGGAGCCGCGCCTGTTCTCCTTCAACAGCCCCACCGGCGCCTGCTCCAGCTGCGACGGCCTCGGCAGCCTGCAGGTGTTCGACGCCGAGCGCGTCGTGACCCATCCGGAGAACTCCCTGGCCGAGGGCGCCATCCGCGGCTGGGACAAGCGCAACCCCTACTACTGGGCGCTGATGTCCTCGCTGTCCAAGCACTTCAAGTTCGCCACCGACAAGCCGTTCCAGGCGCTGCCGGAGAAGGCGCGCAAGGTCGTGCTCTACGGCAGCGGCGAGGAAAAGGTCAGCTTCGAGTATCCGGACGAGAACGGCCGCAAGGTCACGCGCCAGCACCGTTTCGAGGGCGTGCTGCCGAATCTGGAGCGCCGCTACAAGGAAACCGAGTCGGTGGCGGTGCGCGAGGAGCTGTCCAAATACCTGTCGGACAAGGCCTGCCCGGACTGCGGCGGCGAGCGCCTCAACCGCGCCGCGCGCCACGTCTTCGTCGCCGAGCGCAGCCTGCCGCAGATCAGCGCCCTGTCGGTGCGCGAGGC
>FTIF01000455.1_pt2 | contig 33248 bp, 28 predicted proteins | sample 1658001 | NCBI WGS metagenome assembly FTIF01 (sample SAMEA3914789, study PRJEB12502) | metagenome | biome: forest; material: soil | place: Canada | collected 2011-07-03 | depth 0.3 m | reverse complement strand
CCCCCCCCCCCCCCCCCCTCACCCACCCCGCCGCACATGCTGCCTCAAAAACCCACTAACCGCCCCATTAAACGCATCATTCCGATCCCCCGCCACCATATGCCCGGCACCTGCCACATCCACCACCTCGCACCCCGGAATCATCCGCCGCAACTCCGCCGCCGCCTCCTCCGTCACGATATCGCTCATCGCCCCGCGCACCAGCAGCGTCGGCACCCGCACCCGCCGCGTCGCCGCATCCATCCGCGCCTGGTAATCCTCCGGATTCAGCCGATGCGCCGGCGCCAGAAATTTCGGATCCCAATGCCAGTAAAGCCGCCCATCCGCGCGTAAGCGCAGATTCTTCATCAGCCCGGATTGATCCTTCGTGCGCGGGCGATGCGGGTTATAAGCCGTCACCGCCTCCGCCGCTTCCTCCAGGTTCGCAAACCCCTGCGGATTCGCCCCCATGAAGCGCACGATATTCCCCACCCCCACCGGGTCCGGCCGCGGCACCATATCCACCAGCACCAGCGCACTAGCAATCGGCGCCTCGCTCTCCCCAATCGTCAACAACGCCGTCCCCCCACCCAGCGAAGCCCCAATCAAAGCCGGCGGCCGCGCCAGCGTGGCAATGATCGCCCGCAAGTCCGAAGCAAAAGCATCCAGCCGGTAATCCCCACCCTCTGCCCACCCGCTATCCCCATGCCCGCGCGCATCCGGGCAGATCACGAAATACCCCTCCGCAATCAACTCCCGCGCCGCCCGCGACCAGGCATGCCGCGTCTGCCCGCCCCCATGCATCAAAATCACCGGCGGCGCCGCAGCCTCCCCACCCACCGCCGCCGCCAGAGTGATCCCGCCATGTCCCACATAGTGGCGCAACTGCATGAGCAAACCTCAAGAAAAAAGCGCCTCAAAACAAAGAGCGCACCACTCGCAAATTCGTTTTCGTCATTCCGGCGAAAGCCGGAATCCAGAGTTTCGATACGCCTCGTTCTCGTTCGGGACCGAGGCCAACACGGAGCCGCCACCCCACCGTAGGGCGGGCTGTGCCCGCCACCGCCGTAAAACTAGAAGCAACAAAACCCCCCGTTCGCCCCGAGTGTCCGCGCAGCGGATGTATCGAGGGGCCAGCCCTCACTCAAAGATGGATCCCCTCTCCCGCTTGCGGGAGAGGGGCAGGGGAGAGGGCCCGCGCACTTTCAACGCGCGCCAAACCAAAACCCTTAAACGGAACCCTCCCGCTTCTCCTTCGCCGCCGCATGCTTCTTCTTCCCCGGCAAAATCCCCATCAACTTGCAAATGATGCCAAGCATGATCTCGTCCGCCCCACCCCCAATCGAAATCAAGCGAGTATCGCGGAAAGCCCGCGCCACATTGCTCTCCCACATATACCCCTGCCCACCCCAGAACTGCAGGCAGCCATCCGTCACCTCGCGCGAAACACGCCCCACCTTCAGCTTCGCCATCGAAGCCAGCATCGTCGCATCCCGCCCTCCCACATAGTCCTCCGTCGCCTGATACACCAGCGCCTTGAGCGACTCCACCTCCGTCTTCAGCTCCGCCAGACGGAAATGCACATACTGGTTATCCACGATCGACTGCCCAAACGCCTGCCGCTGCCGCGTGTACTCGATCGTCTCGTTGATGATGTTCGTCAGCCCGTCGATCCCGCTCGCCGCGCCAAACAGCCGCTCCTCCTGGAACTGCAGCATCTGGTACATGAAGCCCATGCCCTCCTTGCCCACCAGATTCCGCTGCGGCACCCGCACATTGTCGAAGAAGATCATCGCCGTGTCGGAAGCGCGCATCCCCAGCTTGTCCAGCTTCGTCTTCCGGTCGATCCCCTTCGCATCCATCGGCACGATGATCAGCGACTTGTTCTCGTGCACCTTGCCTTCGCCCGTATTCACCAGCGTGCACGCCCAGTCCGACTGCGTCCCGTTGGTGATCCACATCTTCGAGCCGTTGATCACATAGTCGCCGCCTTCCTTGCGCGCGCTCGTCTTGATGCTCGCCACATCCGAGCCGGCTCCGGCTTCGGACACCGCGATTGAAACCACCATGTCCCCGGCCAACGCCGGCGCCAGGTATTCCTTCTTCAATTCCTCCGAGCCGAAGCGCGCCAGCGCCGGCGTCGCCATATCCGTCTGCACGCCGATCCCCATCGAGATCGAGCCCGAGAGGCAGTTCCCCAGCGCCTGCGCAAACATGATCTCGTACGAGTAATCCAGCCCCATCCCGCCATAAGCCTCCGGCTTCGAGATGCCGAGCAGCCCCAGGCCGCCCATCTTCTTCAGCACCTCATGCGCCGGCCAGATCCCCGCCTTCTCCCACTCCGCCACATGCGGATTCAGCTCCTTCTCGACGAAGGTTTTGACCTGGCGGTAGATTTCTTTGTGTTCGTGGGTAATCAGCATTACTGTGTTCCGGTGGAGGGAAGGGCTACGGAATATATACGGGAAGCGAGCGGGATGGTCAAACACACACAAATTTGGCTATGTGCAATGCGATAGTAAGGTAACAATACTTACCGCCTAGCTTGGTTCAGAAGATTGGGAAGAGTGGTGCCGTCAGCGTCACCGAACAGATGGCTTCAAATGCGCGTTCCTCTTGCGCCTGGCCGCTTTCGGAGCGTGCTGCCCAGTCGTAGAAGCCACTGGCCGAAACGCTCAGCGCCTGGCTCATCCATCGTACTGGCCAGACGCTGCGGTGCTTCTCCATAAAGGCGTACTTCACGATGCATCCTTGGCAAAGTAGCCCAACGCCTTTTTTATGATGTCGCGCTCTGCTGTCACTCGCTTCAGCTCGCGCCGCAGTCGCGCATTCTCGGCATCTACTGGCTTCATCTGCCCATGCCCCAGAAATGCATCGCCAGAGTCCGCCTCGTGCTTTCCAAGCCAAATCCGCAACAGGTTAGGACCGATCTCCAGGTCGCGGGCGATCTGCGCCTTGGGCACCCCGCTCTTCGCTAAACGAACTGCCTCAAGCTTGAACTCGGGGCTGTGTACTCTTCTTGCCATGGACCACCTCAGAACACATCATCACACACTCATGGGATGTGTCCGGAAAAACGGGGGAAGGCCAAACCCTATTAATATCCTCTGATGCTCTATCCTCGTCTAGTCGATAAGTACCCAGGAGTTCTAGCCACCAACTCCCTCGTAGAAATATTCGAGAATATAAACGTCAAAATCTCCGAGCGTCCCCACTTTTGCCCGTAAGCCCTCAAGTCCTATATTTCGAAGCCGAGCAATTACCTCATGGATTTCTTCATTCGCATTTTCAATGTCAATAACACCTGCGGTGTGAATCTTTCGAGAAATCATGCGCGGAATTCCGTATTCCTCTAGGAGAAAGACGTTGCGCGGGAGTTTATCGGGGTCTATTGATTAGTTGGGTTCAGGGCTAGTAGACAGGGCGTATGAGTGGATAATTCGTGCAATCCATAAATCTAACAGCGGCATTTGCAGTCACCCAACTCTTCCTACTCATCATCATGTTTGGTGGATTGCTGATTTTCGGTAGGGGAAATAGAGGCTTTTCCGATAGTCATGTTCTATCGTTATTTACAGCTTTTGCGCTATTAACATTGGGCACACTAATTTTCTCTGTGGACCTCCTCGGCGCCTCGCAACCACTGTTTGGCGATATCTTTCTGCCGACAATTTCGCGTGAGCTTGCGTTTTTAATTGTTTTCTCAGCTGACTTGATCTGGTTTGGGCTTGTTATCGGCGTAACCGGCGGATCCAGTGACAGCCCGTTCTCCTCATTACTGGTCACGCTTCCGGCACTTGCCATCTTCCTTCATGAAACACCGACTCGATTCTTGAGCTATTCCGTTGCGGCAGGGATCGTCTATATGGCTTTTCAATCGACGCCGAGGATTGATGGAGAGAGCAGGAGTTCAAACGAAAGAAGAGCATCGCGATTTGTTGCTTTATGCTGCTTGGCTTTGTCGACCATGCTCGGATATGCCACAAGGCCACATTGACAGAGTGGCAGGGAGCGTAAGGTGCAGGAATGACCTCCATTGATGCTGCGGAGTACCTTTCCCAAGGCGGATTAGTCCTTGCCGTGGTGACAATTATCTACTCCTATGTAGGAAATGACGCTGGCACGTTGCGGCTAAAAGGAAAAGATGAAGAGGAGGAGAAAAAGCTACAAATCGAGGACCGAAGGCGCGCAAAGAAGAGGAAATCCGATCGTGACAGAATCGCGCTTGGAATGATGGTGTTCTGTTCAGCGCTCGTACTTCCGAGCGCCCTCTACGTCCTCGTCTTTGGAACAGACCCATCTGCGGAAAAATGGGCATCCGCGGCGGCGGCGGGGAATCGTCGGATATTGGTCGCGGAACACCAAGTAGGGGCCGTGCCGGGATACGGGTCAAATGATGATTATGCCGAAAGGAAAATAAAGGGAATTTATCGGGGTCAGACCCTTATTAATTTCTGGTGAGCGTCCGTTTCGAGGAAGTCAGAAACTACGGAGTACCGATGTAGAAGGAAGGTTTCCGGATGAGGTGCGTCGATTTTAGGGCGCTCCTACCCTGAGCAGTTCAATTTCATATACGACTACTTGATTGGGACCGACCTTCCCGGCGCCCCGGCTGCCAAAGGCAAGTCCCGGGGGAATGTAGAACCTGAATCGGGACCCGGACGGCATCAGTTGAAATGCCTCGGAGAGTCCAGGAAAGACGTGGTCTACAGGGAAATCGATAGGCGCGCCGCGGCTGTACGAACTGGAAACCTCGGCTCCATCGGTAAGTGTGCCGCGATAGTTGATGACCGCTCGGTCATGCGGGCCGGGCTTGGGTCCGCTTCCAAGAGAAAGGACTTCGTATTGAAGGCCACTGGCAGTGACAGTGACTCCGGGTCTTTTTGCGTTTTCGGTCAGAAATCGATCTGCTTCGCTTTGCCCGGATACCTGATCTGACGCGTCTTCATTTGTGGGCGTCAGCTGCAGCGTCAGTAGCGTGTATTCGCCAGGATTAGCGATGTGATTGCGATTCATGTCCGTGAAAACGATCAAGTAGACCGTATTCCCGGCGTAATGCACGATCTCTCGTTTGTCGATGCACCGCCCATTGGATAGGCAGGTGTGGCCGACGACCTTGAAGTCAGCGATCCGGCGCACGTTCACCGTGTTGTAGCCCGACCCGAAAACGCTGTGCAGGTCGTCGATGTTGTTGTGGCCATTGCCGGTAGACAGCATCAGATCGATCCCCCGCGCCGTTTCGTCGAGCGGACGTGCCATGGCCGTCGCGCCGTTCAGACACGGCATCTGCCCGATGCTCATGCCGGTCCCGATGCCCTGAAAGATTGCCGGGTCGGCCGAGGCGCAGATCAACACCGGCACATGTCCGGCATCCTGCGCCTCGCCCTGCGCGTTGACGTTCGAGACCAGAATGGAAAATGCTGCATTCTTCAGGGCGTACTGGTATGTCCAGTTGCCGGCACTTACTGGTGTCAGCTTCTGACCATCCTGCGTGATTGAGACGTGCGGATGCTCCGGCTGCGTCGGTTTGGATGCGCATCCACCAAGCAGGCCGATCAGCGACAAGGTCCACAAACAGAGTCGAAGGTGGTTCATCATCACATCTCCCCTAAAAGATGTTGTCGATTGACGTGTCTGCCCAGGTCTTCCATCCCCTCGACCAGCTGCTAGGCAGTCGTGGCGCCCTGCGAGAGCAGGAGCGTGGTCGATGCAGTCGCAGCCCAAGCTGAGTATCCGGCCAAGCCCAGATGCCGAGAACGCAGCATAATCGACAAGCCGAAAAGCAAGGGATCGGAGTAAATGATTTCACGCGGCCCACCTCCCCCCCTTGCCATCCGGTAAAACCAGGAATATAAAGAGTAAGCGGTGGTTTTAGGGCACCGCCACCAAAGCCCGCCTCGCGCGGGCTTCGTCGTTTCCGGACCCTGAAAAGCCCCGAAAAGCCCAAAAAAAACCGCAGTCCACCCAAACCGCCGCAAGGCGGTTTTTTATTGCCCGCGGCCTTTGCGGCCGCCCTCGTCACCAGGAGTCCCCATGCAATCCCAAACCCCCGCCGCCCAGCGGATCGTCCGCCTGCGCGCCACCGGCTGATGTGCGGCGAGTTGCCATAGTCCCATTTTGGGACTACCATTGCGGCATGCGAGTCATTGCCCTTTCGACGCTGAAAGCATTTTGGGCAAATGCCCCTGCTTATAGTGATGCGGAACAGCCGGTTCTTTCCTGGTATCGCGAGGTGTTGAAGGCCAGTTGGGCCACACCCAACCAGGTTAAAAACCAGTTCAGCAGCGCCAGCGTTCTGCGCGACGGGCGCGTGGTGTTCAATATCGCCGGCAATAAGTATCGCGTCGTGGTGTGGATCAACTACCCCTACCGTGTCGTCTATATCCGGTTTATCGGCACCCACAAGCAGTACGACAGCATCGATGCACAGACGATTTGAGGAATAACGCAATGGAAATCAAGCCCATCAAGACCGCAAAGGACTATCGAGCCATGCTGCGCGAGATCGAGGGATTGATGCTGGCCAAGGCCAACACCCCCGAAGGCGATCGGCTGGACGTGCTGGTGACGCTGGTGGAAGCCTATGAGCGCGTGCACTTCCCGATGGATCTGCCGGACGCCGTAGAGGCGATCAAGTTTCGCATGGAGCAACAAGGTCTTACCGTTGACGATCTCGCGCCGCTGATCGGGCGCAAGAATCGGGTATACGAAATATTGAACCGGACCAGGCCGCTGACGATTCGCATGATCGAAGGACTCCATGCCACGCTTGGAATCCCGGCCGAAAGCCTGCTGAAGCAAAGTAGCAAAACACACGCGCGGGCTGCATAGCGGCTGAAGTTCGTCAGCTTGGAATGGCATATCGGCCGGAATACACAGTTAAATAAAGCTCGACGTATTCCGGCGGATTGGCTCATTGCTCCCACAAGAGCGGCAACTCTGAATCGCACCGGACACTGACGAATGAACACAGCCGGAATCTCCCAGTCCTCCTAACCCCTTGCCATTCGGTAAAACCAGGAATATAAAGAGTAAGCGGTGGTTTTAGCGCACCGCCCCAAAAGCCCGCCTCGCGCGGGCTTCGTCGTTTCCGGGCTCTGAAAAGCCCCAAAAAATCGTAGTGAACCCCAAACCGCCGCAAGGCGGTTTTTTATTGCCCGCGGCCTTCGTCGCCGCCCTCGTCACCAGGAGTCCCCATGCAATCCCAAACCCCCACCGCCCAGCGCAACGACCTCGGCAGCATCTTCGCCCACAAGATGGGCGCCGGCTGGCTGCCCGCGGGCGTGCACACCTGGCGCGCCGCCGATGGCGCGGCCCTGTTCCACCGCCTGCGCTTCGTCCGCCCCCTCGGCCGCACGCCCGCCGGCGAGCTCAACCACAGCACCGTCACCCTCCATTTCGACGGCCAATCCTGGTGCCGCGGCGAGCCGTCGCTCCCGCCCCAGGGCCGCCCCCTCTTCATGCTGCCGGAGCTGCTGGCCCTGCCGCTCACCCAGCCGGTTTACTGGGTGGCGGATGAAACCGCCGCCGCCGCCCTCTCCAGCCTCGGCCTGCCGGCCATCACCGCCAGCGCGGATCTTGCGGTCACCGACTGGTCCCCTCTGCGCGGCCGCCGCCTGCGCCTCTGGCCCGTCTCCGGCATCACCGCCCTGCGCCAGCGCCGCGAGCTCGCCGCCCACCTGCGCCAGCTCGGCTGCACCGTCGAAGAGATGAATGCCGAGGATGTGGCTGCAGGGCAGGGTGCCGCGCCGGACGGGTCCGCGCCGCCCGCCGGCAGCGTCGCCGCCGCCATCGGCTCCCTGGCCTGGCAGTCGCAGCAGCAGCGCCGCGCCGCCGCGCCCAGCTTCCTCACCGTGCGCGCCGCCGAGGTGCCGGCCGAGTCCGTGCGCTGGCTCTGGCCCGGCCGCATCGCCCTGGGCAAGCTCACCCTCATCGTCGGCGATCCGGACCAGGGCAAGAGCGTCCTCACGGTGGATCTCGCCGCCCGCGTCACCCGCGGCGCGCCCTGGCCGGTGGATGGCAGCGCCTGCCCGCGCGGCGAGGTCCTGCTGGTGTCGGATGAAGACAACACTGCCGATACCATCCGCCCCCGTCTCGATGCCGCCGGGGCAGACGGAGACGCCGTCCACCTCCTCCGCACCGTCACCCCGCAAGGCGAGGCCGCCCGCCGCCTCAATCTCCAGCGCGATCTCGAAGGCCTCTCCAACTTCCTCGCCGCCCACCCCAAGGTGCGCCTCGTCTGCCTCGATCCGCTCACCGCCTATCTGGGCGACTCGGACAGCCACCGCAACGCCGACATGCGCGCCCTGCTCCAGCCCCTGGGCGAGCTGGCCGCCCGCGCCGGCGTCGCCATCGTCGCCGTCCTCCACCTCAACAAGTCCGGCCACCGCGCCTCCTCCCTCTACCGCGTCAGCGGCAGCCTCGCCTTCGTCGCCATCGCCCGCGCCAGCTTCCTGGTGACCAAAGACCCCGCCGATCCGGACCGCCGCCTGCTCCTCCCCAGCAAAAACAACCTCGGCCAAGACACCCGCGGCCTCGCCTACCGCCTCACCTCCACCCCCAACGGCCGCCCCCGCATCACCTGGGAGCAGGAGCTGGTCAGCATCACCGCAGACCAGGCTTTAGCAGGCATTCCCCCCGAAGCAGACCCCCATCCCGAGCTGACCGAAGCCGCCACCTGGCTGCAGGAGCTATTGGCCGAAGCCAGCCTCCCCGCAACCGAAGTCAAAAAAGCCGCCCTCAACGCCGGCCTCCCCTGGCGCACCGTCCAGCGCGCAAAAAAGCCCGCCGGAATCACCTCCCAAAGAGAAGGCTTCGGCCGCGAAGCCACCTACATCTGGCGCCTCCAATCCACTTCACTCACCGCATGCGTGCCAACAAAAACACATGGCACACATGGCACGCATGGTGAAAATGAGGGTAAAACCCCATGTGTGCCAGCTCACTCAAAAGCCTCTGACTAACGCCTTTGTAGGGCGGCCTGTGGCCGCCGCTGCGCTGCGCCCCGGTGATTGCCGGACCAGGTAGGCAGCCCGTGGCCGCCGGCTTTATCGCCGCCGCACCCCGGCGGGAGGGGCAATGACGGCCCCCAAAAGCTTTCCCCCCTCCCGCGTGCGGGAGAGGGGAGAGGGCCCGCGCCATCCACCCACCCCGCCAATCACAGGGCTAAGATAAAGCCCCGCAAAAATATTTCGCCTCCCGCGCCAAACGCCTGTCGATCTTTCGCCACCCCGTTCGACTGTAAGTCGGCAAATCACGCCGATCACGCATCAGGAGCAGCACATGCAATACCTATTGCTCATCTACAGCAGCGAATCCGAGTCCGCCAAGATGGACGAGGCGGCCATGAACACCTTGCTGGGTGAGTACCACGAGTTCACCCAGTCCATCATCCAGGCCGGCCATTACAAGGGCGGGGAGCGGCTGCGGCCGGTGTCCACCGCCAGCACCGTGCGGGTGCGCGGCGGCAAGACAGTGGTGTCGGACGGCCCCTTCGCCGAAACCCGCGAGCAGCTCGGCGGTTTCTACCTGGTCGAGGCGAAGAACCTGGACGAGGCCAATGCCATCGCCGCCCGCATCCCCAGCTCCAAGTACGGCAGCATCGAGGTGCGGCCGATCTGGCCGACGGCGACGTACTAGGAAAACGCCGATCAAATCGTCACTCTGGCGAATGCGGCAGTCCAGAGCCTTGACGGCTCTGGATTCCGGCTTTCGCCGGAATGACGATTCCTGCATTGTTCAAATCGCGGACCGGGTAATGTCGGTCCGCTTTTGCAGTACAGCGTTCGCCCGATGACGCAGCCCGCTGAAGACACGCAGCCAGCCAGGCCGGAGATTCCGGCAGCATCCACCGTGGAAGCAGTATTCCGCCAGGAGGCGGGTCGCGTCCTCGCCACGTTGATCCGCCTCCTCGGCGATTTCGAACTTGCCGAGGAGGGGCGTCAGGAAGCCTTCACCGCCGCCCTTGAGCAATGGCCCGCCAAAGGCATCCCCGAGAACCCCCGCGCTTGGCTGGTCGACGTCGGTCGCAACAAGGCCATCGACTTCATCCGCCGCCAAGCCCTGTTCCGCAGCAAGTATCCAGACCTGGAAATGAGCGCGGTCGAACAGGCCGCCACTGCCTCATCGGAAGAACAGGAAGACGATGCCGCCTTCGGCGATGATCGCCTGCGCCTCATCTTCACCTGCTGCCATCCCGCCCTGAACATCGAAGCCCAAGTCGCGCTCACCCTGCGCGCCATCTGCGGCCTCAGCACCGAAGCCGTGGCCCGCGCCTTCCTAGTCGGTGAGGAGACCATGGCGCAGCGCCTGGTCCGCGCCAAGAAGAAAATCCGCGACGCAGGCATCCCTTACGAAACCCCGCCGCCCCATCTGCTCGATGAGCGCATCGCCGGCGCGCTCGCCGCCGTCTACCTCGTCTTCACCGAAGGCTACGCCGTCACCTCCGGCGAATCCCTGATCCGCGAAGACCTGTGCAGCGAAGCCATCCGCCTCGGCCGCCTGCTCGATGCCCTGCTGCCGGAGCGTCCCGCCATCCAGGGCCTGCTCGCCCTGATGCTGCTGCACGATGCCCGACGCAAATCCCGCGTCACCCCCACCGGCGATATCGTCCTGCTCGAAGACCAGGACCACGCCCTATGGAACTGGCCCCAGATCGATGAAGGCCTCGCCCTGGTCGAGCGCGCCCTGCGCGCAAAGGGGAAGGTCAGTCCTTACGCCGTGCAAGCCGCCATCGCCGCGCTTCACGCCCGCGCTCCGCGTGAACGTGCCACCGACTGGCCGCAGATCGTCGGTCTCTACGAAGTGCTCATTCGTCTGCAGCCCTCGCCGGTGGTCGAGCTCAACCACGCCGTCGCCCTCTCCATGGTCGACGGCCCCGCCCGCGCCCTCAACCTCCTCGACTCCCTCGCCGCAAGAGGTGGCATCGACGACTACCACCTCCTCTTCGCCGCCCGCGCCAAACTATTGCAAGCCCTCGGCCGCCATGAAGAAGCCCTTGCCGCCTACCGCGCCGCCCTCCAAGCCGCCAAACTCGAACCCGAACGCCGCCTGCTCACCCAACGCATCGCCGAATTCGATTGATGAATTCCCGTAAAGCGCAATAAGCCTGTCCCGAGTAGCCCACCATGTGGGCGTATAGAGGGGCGCAGCGCATTGCGCCGCATGCTCGAAATTTCGTAGTCGTCGGCGAAATTTCATCATCGTCATTCCCGCGTAGGCGGGAATCCAGTTTTGCTTTGAACTCAACTTACGGATGAAGCAACAGTAGGGCGGGCTGTGCCCGCCGTCCCCTCTCCCACTTGTGGGAAAACCGTAGGGCGCAATAAGCGAAGCGCATTGCGCCGAATGCCCTAGGGACCAAATAATCCCGGCAACGCCACCCCCGCCGTCTCCCGCACACACTCCGCAAACATCCCCGACAACTCCGTCCCCTCCGGATTGACCTCGATCATCCGCGCCCCGCTGCGCGCCGCCAGCGGCACCATCCCCGCCGCCGGATAAACAATCCCCGAAGTCCCCACCGCAACAAACAGCTCCGCCTCGGCAATCAGCTGCTGTCCCTGCGCAAACACCGCCGCATTCACCGAATCCGCAAACCAGGTAATGTCCGGCCGCAACATCGCGCCGCAAAGCCCGCATTCGCGATTCTCATACACAGCCGCCGCCAGATCCTCAACCGCCCCATGCCGCGCACAACGCATGCGCCACAAACTCCCATGCAGCTCGATCACGCGCTTCGCCCCCGCGCGCTGGTGCATGCCATCAGTGTTCTGCGTCACGATGCTCAAGCCCGGATGCGCCGCCTGCAAAGCCGCCAGATGCCTATGCCCCGCATGCGGCTCGCAACCCAGCACGCGCCCCCGCCTCTGCTCATGAAAATCCAGCACCTTCACCGGATCGGCGTCAAAAGCATCCTGACAGGCGTATTCTTCCCAGCGGTACTCCGCCCAGATACCGCCGCGCCCGCGATAAGTCGGCACGCCGCTCTCCGCGGACATGCCGGCGCCAGTGAAGAACACCACATGCGAATACGCACCCAACGAGATCGGCTTCATCATGAACCTCTACGACCGTTACCTGTTGCCCACCCTGATCGATCTGCTCTGCGGCATCAAGCCGGTGCAGCGCCAGCGCGCCAAGCTCGTGCCGCGCGCGCAAGGCCGCGTGCTGGAGATCGGCATCGGCACCGGCCGCAACCTGCCGTTCTACGACAAGACCAAACTGGCCCAACTCTACGGCCTCGACCCCGCCCTGCAAATGCACCGCAAGGCGCGTGAACGCATGCGCGAAGCCGGCATCGAAGTGGAACTGCTGGACCTGCCCGCCGAAAAAATCCCGATGCCGGACGCCAGCTTCGACACCGTCATCACCACCTTCACCCTCTGCACCATCCCCGACGCCGTCGCCGCCCTGCGCGAGATGCGTCGCGTCCTCAAACCCGGCGGCCGTCTCCTCTTCTGCGAACACGGCACCGCCCCCGACGCCTCGGTGCGCCGCTGGCAGGATCGCCTCACGCCCTTATGGAAACCCATCGCCGGAGGCTGCCACCTCAACCGCGACATCCCCGCGCTGCTGCGCGAAGGCGGCTTCCACATCGAAGACATGGAACAACTCTACCTCCCCGGCCCGCGCCCCCTGACCTATAACTACTGGGGCAGCGCCACCGCCGCGGAGTCCTAGTGGCGTAGCGACAAAGCGGCAAACCAAGCCCCTGTCATCCTGAGCGCAGCGAAGGATCTGGCCTCGCACGTCAACTGGAATTGCGTTACTTGCATCCTGTGATTTCCCCTCTCCCACGCGTGGGAGAGGGGCAGGGGAGAGGGCGCTCCCTCACATGTCCAAATACAGTTTCACCTCTGCCCTTTCGCATAAAGAGAAAGAGTCAGGGCTTCTTCGCCCCCACCGGCGCATCCAGCACAATCTCAAACAGCTTCGGCCATCGCTTCCCCGTCACATAGAAGTGCCCGCTGCGCCCATCGTAGGCAATGCCGTTCAGCACGTTGTCCACCGGGTCCCAGCCGGCCGGCTTGGGAAACCGCCCCTTCAGCGGCGTCAGGTCGATCCAGCGCTCCACCATCCCCGTTTCCGGCACGATCACCGCGATGCGGTCGCTATGCCAGACATTGGCGTAGATGCGCCCGCGCGCATACTCCAGCTCGTTCAGGTTGTAGACGTCGCTATCGCCGTCACGCACCCCAATATGCCCGTTGGTGGTAAAAGTCTGCGGATCGACGAAATACAGCACCGCCGTGCCGTCGCTCTGAATCAGCCGCTGCCCGTCGTAAGTCAGGCCCCAGCCTTCGCCGTTGAAACTGAACTGCCGGACCAGCTTCAGGTCCAGGTCATAGACGAAGCCCGTGCCCTCGCGCCAGGTCAGCTGCACGATGCGGTCGCCGACGATGGCGGCACCCTCGCCGAAGTCGCGCCCCGGCAGCGGCACCGATTTCAGCTTCCTGCCGCTGGCCAGGTCGCGGAGCGCCAGTTCCGACTCGCCATAGCTGCCGCTGCTCTCCAGGAGGCGCCCCTTGCCATCCAGCGCCAGCCCCTCGGTGAAGGCCTTGGGATCGTGCGGATACTCCTTCAACAGGTGCCAGGGCTGCAGCGGCGCAGCGCTTTCCGGATCGGCGGCGGCGCCCGCGCTGACGAGCGCGGCGACGAGAAGGGCCAGGGCCGGTACAATTCGCATGCCGTCTATCTCAATATAAAGAAGTGGTACATATGATTCGCAGCATGACGGGCTACGCCCGCGCCGAACAGCAGGGCCCCTGGGGACGACTGAGCTGGGAACTGCGCTCCGTCAATCATCGCTATCTGGACCTGCAAATCAAGGTGCCGGACGAATTCCGTGTGCTGGAAGCGGAGCTGCGCGCCCTGGCCGGCGGCAAGATCGGCCGCGGCAAGGTCGAAGCCGGCCTGCGTTTCAACCGCGAATCCGCCGTCACCACCACCCCGCAGCCGGACCGCGCCCGCCTCGGCGAGCTGCGCGACGCCCTTGCAGTGCTGACCGAAGAGCTGGGCCCGATGGGCCAGCCCGAGCCGATGCGCGTGCTGGCCTGGCCCGGCGTCATCCGTCAGGACAGCGGCGAAGTGGCGCCGCCCCTGGCCGAAGCCACCGCCCTGTTCCTGCGCGCCCTCACCGACTTCACCGACACCCGCGGCCGCGAAGGCGAGCGCACCGCCGAGTTCCTGCGCGAGCGCATCGAAGCGCTCGCCGCCCTGGTCGAGCGCGTGCGCGTCCGCGCGCCGCAGGTGCGCGATGCCTGGCTGGAACGCCTGCGCGCCCGCGTCGCCGACCTCGGCGTGGAAGTCGATCCCGCCCGCCTCGCCCAGGAAGTGGCCCTGGCCGCCCAGCGCGCCGACGTCGACGAGGAAATGGCCCGCCTCGGCAGCCACCTCACCGAAGTCCGCGACACTCTGGTCCGCGACGAAGCCATCGGCCGCCGCCTCGACTTCCTGATGCAGGAGCTCAACCGCGAAGCCAACACCCTCTCCTCCAAATCGCAGGACGCAGAAACGACCCGCTGCGCCGTGGAGATGAAAGTCATCATCGAGCAGATGCGCGAGCAGGTGCAAAACATAGAATAGCGTCCGCGGCCTTCCACGAACGTCCGCGGAGCGCTTTGAAAACAACAAGATAGCCAGGTAAAATAGGCAATTGGAAGTCCACGGACTTCCAGCGGTTTCCGGGCACTTCCGGCCTCCGCGCTGTATCCAACGCTGTATCCAGACCGACCCGGAACAGCCGCGCACTTAAACCGTTGGATACAGGAGCCGAGGCCGTCGCCGCGATGTGGCGAGGAGCGGACGATGGACCAGGCAACGGATCGCCGGACGGCAGGCGCGGGCGGCAAGCTGCGGATCAGCGGCGACAAGCAACTGCAAAACTGGCTCAAGCGGGCGGAGGGTCTGTCGCAGAGCCGGCGCACGCAGTCGATCGCGGACACGAAAGGGCTGTACATCCGGTTGCATACCAGCGGCTCGCAGGACTGGCTGTTTAGATACACGTTCGGCAAGTCACGGGTCATCCTCTTCGGTCACTACCCTGAACTGAGTTTGGCCGGCGCCCGCATCGAGGCGACGAAGGCCCGGGTGCTGCTCGATCAGGGCAAGGACCCTGCGGAGGTGCGTCGCGCACAGGTCGCCGAGCAGGTGGCCGCTGTCCAGTCCCGCGCCAACACGGTGGCCTATCTCGCCAACGAGTGGCTGGACACCGATATTCGGGGACAGATTGCTTCCGATGCGCGGGTCGAGGCCACGGTCCAGAGCTACATCATCGATCGGGTCGGCTCGCGGCCCGCGGTGGAGTTTAACGGCGGCGAGGTCAAGAAGCTGCTGCGTTGGGTGCGCGACAATGCGGGGCCCAGCGTGTCGAACAACGTGTTGCGCTACGTTCGCCGCATCTACAACCAGGCGGCGCGCGACCAGATGCCCAGCATCAACTTCAACCCGACCGCGGGTCTGCGCCTTAAGGACGCTGGCGGCACCGAGCAGACGCGCGAGCGGGTCCTGTCCGACAAGGAACTGGTGTCGCTGTTCAAGCGCATGCACGGCTCGGAGAGTTTCGGCCGCCAGAACGAGATCTCGGTACATCTGATCCTGCGCATCGGCAATCGCAAGATGGAGCTGCTGGGCTCGCGCTGGGCGGAGTTCGATCTGGATGCCGGCGAGTGGCTACCGCAGTACCAGGACCCGTCGGTCGGGAAGCGCAAAACCAGCCGCAAGAAAAACCGTCCCGCGGTACCGCTGCCGCCGACTGCGCTGCGGCTACTCAAAGAGCAAAGGATTCTTTCCGGCGGCAGGGACTACGTGTTTCCGACTCGGCGCGTCTCGAAGCGCCGTCGCTTCCCCCACATCTCGCCGGATACCCTGAACTCGGCGCTGAACGACCTGAACGGCGAGACGGTGCACTTCACGGTGCACGATCTGCGACGCACCGCGCGCACCCTGATGGCGAAATTTGGAGTCATCGATGAGGTGGCAGAGCTGTGCATCGGCCACGGCATTAAGGGTGTCAAAGGCGTCTACAACCGCTACAAGTATTTCGAGGAGCGACGCGCGGCGTTGATGTTGCTGGAGAGCCACTACAACAAGCTGCTGGAGACCGCTAAGGTGGAGTCGTGGCTATAAAAATTGGCCGTTGAAGAGTGACGCGGTGGATGCATTGCCGGTGATACTACCACCGCACGTGTTGGGTTCAACTCGAAGCTCGATACGGCGGAAAGCCAGAAATCAAGGGAAACGAGGCGGTTTACGATCCTGCCGTCTTCTTGTTCTTCTTTGGCCTGGTGCGTGGCCCATTGACAACTATTGGTGTCCAATTCAAATTGGCGCGGACTAGAGCGAATTCGTCTTCGACCTCTTGCCGCGTATAGAAAGGTCCCGTCATGTAGATCACAGCAAAAAAAGATCGCCACTGATCGTGATTGCTGTATGCCTTCATATCCGAATAAATGCCGTCTAAGGCAGCCTCTTCGGCGGCCAGATAGTTTCATCAATTCGATAACGGTCGCCCTGCACCAGAGTCAGAAAGCATGCGCTAAAGCGATTCCCGCCAACACCCCGCCTGCAAACGCCCAGCAAGCCCAGATGACGCGTCGTTTCAAGCGCTGGCGCCCAGTTCGGGCATCGTAGTAGAAGATCATTTCGAGAGGTCTTGCAATTCGAGCAATCCTTTGCTCGCACTCATGGTATGGCATGCACAAGGAAGTGGGGAATCGTTCACTCGGGCCAAATCGCCGGCTAAGCCGACGGCGGCGACGTCTCATCTTTTCGTAGTGATTGGCGGCACGATGGCGCCAATTGAACAAGTCTATCCAGATCTGATTGGGCTAACCAGTCCTGGGCTTGCCGGCGAAGATCTATCTTGCGGATCTTTCCAGTGACCGTCATCGGGAAACTATCCATTACCCGGACGTAACGTGGAATTTTGTATCGAGCCAAGCGGCCGTCGCAGAAGACCTGCAGGGATTCCGCCGTCATGGGCGTCGCGCCTTCCCGCAAGCGAATACAGGCCATGACCTCTTCGCCATACCTCTCATCGGGAACGCCGACCACTTGCACGTCGGCAATGTCCGGGTGAGTGAACAAGAATTCCTCTATTTCGCGCGGGTAGATATTCTCGCCGCCGCGAATCACCATATCTTTGATCCGGCCAACTATTGAAATGTACCCGCTCTCGTCCATCACTGCGAGATCCCCCGTGTGCATCCATCCTGCTTCGTCAAGCGCTTGCCTCGTCTGTTCTGAGTCTCGCCAGTAGCCGCGCATGACGGAATAGCCGCGGGTGCACATCTCGCCAACCACGCCACGCGGTACCAGCCGGCCGGTCGCCGGATCCACTACTTTGACTTGTACGTGCGGCATGGCACGTCCGACCGTTTCCGTGCGCCGTCGGATGTCATCATCGCTGCACGTCATCGTCGAGACGGGAGAGGTTTCGGTCATGCCATAACAAATGCCGACCTCCTGCATATGAAGGCGTTCAATCACCTCGCGCATCACCGCGATTGGACAGGGAGCACCCGCCATGATCCCCGTGCGCAAGGATGTCAGATCGAAAGTGCTGCATTCCGGTAGCGCGAGAGCCGCAATAAACATGGTCGGCACGCCATACAAGGAGGTACAGCGCTCCTGTTGCACTGCCCTCAACGTGGCGGCAGGATCGAAGGCCGCACTTGGAATAATGATGGCGGCGCCATGTGAAATCGCGGCCAGGTTGCCCATGACCATGCCGAAACAATGGTAAAACGGCACCGGGATACAGATGCGGTCGTGTTCAGAGTAGTGGAGCAATTCGCCGACGAAGTAGCCATTGTTAAGGATATTGTGGTGGGTCAGCGTCGCGCCCTTGGGCCGTCCCGTCGTGCCGGAGGTGAACTGAATATTGATCGGGTCGTCGAATGACAGCTCCGCGGTTCGACCTTGCAATGCTTCCGCAGATGTCTTGTCGGCCCCTGCGATCAGCTCGCTCCAGCTTGCATCGTTAAAGTAAACGACGCGTCGAAGGTCCGGTGTTTCGTGCCGCGCAGCGACGACCATTGACCTATAGTCGGCGCCCCGGTTCGATGTGATTGTTAGGAGAACTGAAACGCCCGACTGACGAAGCACATAGCTCAACTCGTGTTCGCTATATGCAGGGTTTATGCACACCAGAACGGCGCCGATCTTAGCGGTCGCGTACTGTGTCAGAACCCACTCAGGGCAGTTGGGCGCCCAGATTCCGATCCGGTCCCCTGGCTCGACGCCTTCGGCAAGCAGAGCGCGCGCAAGGACGTCAATGTCGGCATTCAGTTCGGCATAGGTCCAACGTCGGCACTGATCTACGGCGACCAGTGCGTCGCGACCGGGAAAGGACCTCGCGATTCGATCCAGATTTTGCCCGATGGTTTCACCGAGCAAGGGCATCTCGCCGCAGCCACTTGCATACGATAGGGACATCAAAGTCTCCCAGCCATCCTAGATCTGCGGATAGGAAGTAGCGCCGCCACGGTGATCGCGGCGTCCACTCAAGGAACGGCGAATCGCGCCATCGCCGCAGCGGTAAGGATTTCGATCCAATAACCGTCCGGATCCTTGATAAAAGCGATCCCGCCCATCTTGCCTTCGTCGGGCCTCTTGACGAACGGCACGCCCAGGCGCTCGAATCGCTCGCATGCAGCGTACACGTCCGGCACTGTAATGCCGATGTGACCGAAGCCGCGCGGCTCGCTGTTGCCGTGGTGATATCCGGCAAAAGCCGCATCCGTCTCCGTACCCCAGTTGTGTGTCAGCTCAATGGTGGCTTTTTGCCGCGTAAGAAACCGCGCGCGTTCCGCTGCGTCGTACGGCAGTGGGCCGTCTTCCGACCGCAGATAGGCCATGAAATACAGCGAGAACTTGAGTTCCGCGAAATCGAAGCGCTGCAGCAGCGTCATGCCCAGCACATCGCGGTAAAAGGCTACCGAGGCGGAGGGGTTTCTGACCCGCAGCATTGTCTGGTTCATCACGAATCCGAGGGTTTCTTCTGCGGTACTTTCTGTTGCAGTCATGGTCGGCTCCAAGTGGCGGTGGATGTGGAGATTGACGCGGCCAGCGATGGCGGAATCGGGCCGCCGCTGGCCCAGTCGAGCAACTCCGCGGTATGCACGACGGGAATGTCGGAGTCTTGTCCGATATGGCTGATGCAGCCGATGTTGCCGCTGGCGACGACATCAGGTCTGCATGCCGCGATGTTGGCGAGCTTGCGCGCACGAAGTTGATTCGCCAGTTCGGGTTGCAGAATGCTGTAGGTTCCGGCGGAGCCGCAGCATAGGTGGTCTTCGGCTAAGTCGATTACGCTGAAGCCCGCGCTCGCAAGCAGCGTGCGCGGCTGCCGGTGAATCCGCTGTCCATGCTGCAGCGAGCAGGCGGCCTGATAGGCGACGCGCAGTGGTGGAACCGCAGGTGTCCGCGGGGCAAAACCGACGGTTGCCAGGTACTCACAGACGTCTCGGGCAAGCGCCGAGATGCGGCGCGCTCGCTCGGCATACACCGGGTCCAGACGCAACATGAAACCATAGTCCTTGATCATCGTGCCGCAGCCTGAGGCGTTGACGATCACGGCGTCCAGCGATTCGCGCTCCAGCTCGCGCGTCCAGGCGTCGACGTTGCGCCTTGCGCTGTCGAGGGCGTCGTCCTCGTCTCCTAAGTGATGAACCAGCGCGCCGCAACAGCTCGTGCCGGGTGCGATGACGACGTCGCAGCCGCTGCGCGTCAGCAACCGCAGCGTTGCTTCGTTGATGGACGGCGCAAGCACCTGTTGAGCGCACCCGGTGAGCAGGGCAACGCGCGCACGGCGCGCGCCCACCGCCCTCCGCACGCCCGGCTGATCCTCGACCGAGGCGCGCGGAATACGCGCGGGTGCCAGCTGTGCCAGTGAGCGCAGGCGGCCGGGCAACAGGCGGTGCAGCGGTTTGGTCCAGCGGGCGATGTGCAAGGCCCAGCGAAACAACGGCGGCCGCGGCACCACCAGCGCCAACACGTACCTGAGCAACCTGTCCGACAATGGGCGGCGAAAGGTTTGGCGGATATGCGCCCGGGCGTGGTCCACCAGATGCATGTAGTCGACGCCCGACGGGCATGTGCTGACGCAGGACAAGCACGACAAGCAGCGGTCGATATGTTTGACCACGATGGGGGTGGCCGGGCGACCGCTCTCAAGCATGTCCTTGATCAAGCTAATGCGGCCGCGCGGGCTGTCGAGCTCGTCGCCCAGCAGCACATAGGTCGGGCAGGTCGCGGTGCACATGCCGCAGTGCACGCAGCTGCGGACGATTTTTGCCGATTCGGCGACGGCCGGATCCTGCAACTGTTCTAGGCGGAAATGCGTTTGCATCGCAGAGTTACATCCATTTGTACATGCGCGCCGGATTGAGCACGCGGTGTGGATCGAAGGCGCGTTTGATACGTGCGGTCAGAGCGGTAAGGCCTGGGCAAGGCGACTGAAACGGGTCGATGCGCGCGCGTACCGATTCCGGGGCCCGTACCAGAGTGGCGTGAGCGCCCTGATGACGCCCAACTATCGCGCGGACTGCCTGTGCCCAGCCTTCGTGGTCGGGATCAAGCACGCGGATCCAAATCTGGCCGCCCGCCCAATCGAAGAACCATTCCATGGCGATGTCCCGCGCCAGAGCGGTGACGATGTCGGCGGCTACGCTCGGCGCCGCGCAGATGCGCCAGACGATGTCGGTGTCCGACAAGTGCTCGCCGAAGCAGACCCCGGCGATCTGCTGCCACAGTTTCATGGACGTTTGCACGTCGAGCTCATCGCAGCCTCCGTCGGAGGCCAGCACTCCGCGCAGCAAGGTGCAGCGATGCTTCATAGAGGCTTGCAAGCCTTCGAGCCGCACCACCGTGACGGCTTTGCTCGACCCCAGCAGCCTCCGCGCCAGCGGGGGCGGAAGGTGAGCGGCTCCGGAAACTGCGGCCGGAGAGCGCATTGCCTTGGACAAGGCGGCGATCGCGCCGGCATCGCTCAGCCCGCCGACCATCACCGAGCACTCGACTTCCGGGCGCGGCAGGACCTTGACGGTGATCTCGGTGAGGGCCGCCAGGGTGCCGCAGGCGCCGGTGATCAGTTTGGACAGATCGTAGCCGGTGACGTTTTTCACCACTGCGCCGCCCGCTTTGAAGGCGATACCCCGACCGTTGACGGCCCTGAAACCGAGTACATGGTCGCGCGCGGAGCCGGAGTGGACACGCCGCGGACCGGACAGATTGCAGGACACGATGCCTCCTAGCGTCGGCTGGCGGCCGGGGCTGCCCAGCAGCGATCCCCAATCGGGAGGCTCGAACGCCAGCATCTGCCCGTACGACGCCAGCGCCGCTTCGATGTCGCTTAGCGGCGTTGCCGCGGCCGCCGTCAGCACCAACTCTGCGGGGTCGTAGCTGCGGATGCTGTTCAGGCGCGAGAGGTCGAGAACGTGACTGGTCACGAGCGGCCGCCCATAGGCCAATTTGCTGCCACCGCCGTGCAGCGCGAGCGACTGGTGCGACAAATGGGCGGAGGCGACGATGTCGCTCACTTCGGCGGCGTCACCCGGACGATGCAGAGCCATGATTAGAACCGCGGGAGATGTGCGTGTCGCACCTGGCCGCCGCGCACATGTACGCGCCCCTGCTCGGCGCAGCGGTGCAGCAGTGGAAACATCTTGCCTGGGTTGAGCAGCGCCTGCGGATCGAAAGCGAGCTTCAGCAGCCATTGCTGCGCGATGTCCTGTTCGTCGAACATGATGGGCATCAATTCGCGCTTTTCGACGCCAACGCCGTGCTCCCCGGTGAGCGCGCCACCTACTTCCACGCACAGCTTGAGGATGTCCGCGCCGAGCGCTTCAGCATGTTCGAAGTCGCCGGACCGGGCGGCATCGTAGCAAATGATCGGGTGCAAGTTGCCGTCGCCGGCGTGAAAAACGTTGGCGACACGCAACTGGTACTGCCGTGCCAGCGCCTCGATGCGGGTGAGGACTTCCGGCAGGCGCCGGCGCGGGATGGTACCGTCCATGCAATAGTAGTCAGGCGTAAGACGACCGATGGCGGCAAACGCCGCTTTGCGCCCGGCCCAGATGGTCATCCGCTCGGCTTCGTCATGACTAAATCGGCGGTATACGGCGCCGGTGCGCGCCGCGATCCGCGACACCTGGTCCAACCCGGCCGCGATTTCCGGCTCGCAGCCGTCCAGCTCCACAATCAACAGCGCCTCCACATCCAGCGGATAACCCGCTTGGACGAACTCCTCCGCGGCGCGAACGGCGAATCGATCCATCATCTCCATGCCGCTTGGGATGATGCCGGCCCCGATGATCTCGGCTACGCAGTCGCCGGCTGCTGCACAACTGGCAAAGCCGAACAGGGCAGCGCGCGCGGCGCTCGGCGCCGCCAGCAGGCGAACGGTGGCTTCGGCGACGATCCCCAGCAAGCCTTCGGATCCGACGACCACGCCGAGCAGGTCCAGACCGGCGCTGTCTGCCTGTTTGCCGCCCAGCCTGACCATCTCGCCGTCCGGCAACACCAGCAAGGCGCCGAGTACGTTGTTGGTGGTCAGGCCGTATTTCAGACAGTGAACGCCGCCGGAGTTCTCCGCAATGTTGCCGCCGACGGTGCAGGCAATCTGGCTGGACGGGTCGGGTGCGTAGTACAGGCCTAGGTGCTGCACCGCCCGTGTCACCGCGACGTTGGTAACTCCGGCCTGGACAACGGCGCAGCGGTTGTCGACGTCGATTTCGAGGATGCGGTTGAGCTTGCCCAATCCGAGCACGATACCGTCCTCCGCCGGCAGCGCACCACCGGACAAGGAAGTGCCGGCACCCCGCGGAACCACCGGGATGCTCTGTGCGGAACAATAGCGGAGCACGCGCGACACCTGCCCGGCATCGGCAGGCAGTACGACGAGCAGCGGCGATTGTGCATAAGCGGTGAGGCCATCGCTTTCGTAGGCTTTGCGCGCCTCCGCATCGACAATCACCTGGTCGTGCGACAGCAAGCGCCGCAGGTCCTTCGCGATCGCTTCGCGCCTCGATAGCAGGTCCGCGTTGGCTGTTGGCATCAACATGTCAGGAGTGGCCGGCCGGCGCCTCAGGCTTCGCGCCACAACGGCGCCACGCGCGGCCATGGCGCAATAGTCTCCAGCTGAGCCGCCAACTTCAGCAGCGTATGCTCCTCGCCGTAGCGCGCCGCGAACTGTACGCCGACCGGAAGCAGCTCCGGGGTCCGGTGCAGCGGCAGCGATATCGCCGGCTGGCCGGTCATGTTGAATTGCGGCGTAAAGGGGGCGAAGGCAAATATCTGCTCGGTCCAGCCGCGCGCGTCCAGCTTGCTGTTGTTGGCGTTGAGGGTGCCGAGCGGCAGCGCCGGCGTGGCCAGCGTCGGCGTCAGCAGCACGTCGTAGTCCGCGAAGAAGCGCGCGAACGAACGGGTGATTTGGTTGACCGCCTCGAATGCGCTCTGCAACTGGTAGGCGTTGACCTTCGCCCCTTCCAGGAAGCAGGCCAGCGTCGTCGCCTCAAGCGTGTCCGCGCTGGGCTTGCGCCCTGTGGATGCGGCCACCGACTTGACCAGATGATGGACGCAGCTGATCCAGATGGTGTGCGTCGCGGTCATGAACAGTTCTTGGTCCAGCGGCGGCGCGGCTTCGGTGACCTTGTGGCCGAGGCCTTCGCACAGACGCGCAGCCTTGTTGGTGCTCTCCGTCATCACGGGATCGACGGGTACGCCGGACCAGGCTTTGGTCATGACCGCGACGCGCAGCGGCCGGGGTGGCGTCGCGATCAGATCAGCATAGCGGCCCGGCGGCGGGGCGATGGTGTAGGGATCACCCTGCGCCGCACCGTGCACCGCATCCAGTAGTGCCGCGCAGTCGCGTACCGTCCTGGTAATCCCGAACTCGACGGCCAGGCCGTTCACGGCATCGCCGATGTCGGGCCCCAACGGCACGCGTCCGCGCGAAGTCTTGAGACCGACCAGTCCATTGCAGGCCGCGGGTATGCGGATCGAGCCACCGCCGTCGTTGCCATGCGCCAGCGGCACGATGCCCGCCGCCACTGCCGAACCGGAACCGCCGCTGGAACCGCCGGGCATGCGCGACAGGTCCCAGGGGTTGCGCGTCGGCCCCGAGAACACGGACTCGGTCGAGGCACAGTAGCCGAACTCCGGCGTGGCGGTACGGCCGATGGTCATGCAGCCGGCGAGACGGAAGCGACGCATCAGATCGGTGTCGTGGCTGCAGCGTGTCCCGGCGGACAGGCGCGAACCGTTTTCGTTCAGCCGGCCCTCGGCATGGCAGATCAGATCCTTGATGGCGAAGGGAACGCCACCGAACGGGCCGGCATGATTGTAGGGGAGCGGCTGGTCGAAGAGTTCGATGAAAGCATTGAGCTTCGGGTTGAGCACCGTCGCCAGCTCGACGGCGCAAGCATAGACCTCATCCGCGGTCACTTCGCGCCGACGGATCAGGTCGGCCAGGCCGAGGCCGTCCAGTGCCACGTATTCTGCGCGGGATAGCGTCATTGTCTTCAGTCCTCCAAGTGCGTTTGAGCAACACAGTGGCGGGCTTTGCGCGCCGCCTGCCTTGACCACTTAAACATAATACATTATTTTTATAACACGTACTGTGTATAACAGGATATGCTGTACCAATTGGAGGAACGGCAATGAGCTCGACGATGCGAGATACCAAGCGTGACAAGCGGCACGGCACCACAGGGGCGACGGATCCCGCGGCAATGCCGACCGTCGCCTCCTATCTGGAGACTGACCGCGGAGCGGTTCCACCGAATCTGCTCGAGCACGAGGTTCGCGACTACGGCACCGGCATCGTCGATAAGGAGTGCTTCATTTCGCCGGAGTACCACAAGCGCGAAGTGCAAATGTTGTGGAGCCGGGTATGGCAGCTGGCCTGCCTGGAGCAGGACATTCCGCAAGTCGGCGACCACCTGGAATACATCATCGCGGACCAGTCGATCCTGCTTGTGCGTGAGACGCCGACCCAGGTGCGCGCCTTCTTCAACGCCTGCCGGCACCGCGGCAACCGGCTGAAAGTCGGCTGCGGCAACAGCCGCGAACTGCGCTGCAGCTTCCATGCCTGGGCCTGGAATCTCGACGGCTCGGTCAAGGACATTCCCTGCCGTTGGGATTTCCCGGAGGTGCGCGACGAGGAGTACAAGCTGCCGGAATGCCGCGTCGGCTTGTGGAACGGTTTCGTGTTCATCAACATGGATCCCGACGCCGAGCCGCTGGAGGATTTTCTCGGCCCTACGCTATTACGGCACTTCGATGAATGGCCGTCCTTGTCCACGCGCTGGAAGGCGATTCACGTGGCCAAGGAGATGAACTGCAACTGGAAAGTCGCGATCGAGGCGTTCGTCGAAGCCTACCACGCGTTCAAAGTCCATCCGCAGTGGCTCAACTACGCTGGCGACGCCAATACGCAATACGACGCCTACGGTTTGCATGCGCGCTTCATCGTGCCGCTGGGCGTGCCCAGTCCCCATCGCACGGAGCCGGTGAGCGAGCAGAAAATCGTGGAGTCGATGGTCACGACCGAATTCGCCGACCCCTGGTCCACCGACGGCGTTCCGCTGACGATCCCGACGGTGCCCGAGGGCGGCCGCGCGCGGGACGTGCTGTCGGACCTGCGCCGGGCCGAACTGCTGCGGCGCAGCGGTGTCGACTATTCGACGGCCAGCGATTCCCAGATGCTGGACCTGATCGAATACTGGGTGTTTCCCAACGTCTGCATCTGGATCGGCGAGGGTGCTCCGCTGGTCTATCGCGCCAGGCCCAACGGCAACAATCCTGATTCCTGCATCTGGGAAACCATGGTACTGGTGCCGTTTGCCGAAGGCCAGGAACGGCCGCCCGCAGCGAAAGCCAACTTCGTCCCGGCGAGCAAGAGCTACGTTGAGGGCGCTCCAGAAATGGGGCGCAGTGCGCCGGTGTTCGATCAAGACGCCACGAACCTGGCGAGGATGCAGCTGGGGCTGCATTCGCAAGGATTTGCAGGCCCGATGTACGGGAAGTACATGGAGATGAACATCCGCCAGTTTCACTATAATCTAGAGTTATGGCTCGCAAAAAAAACCGGGACTGGACGCTAGGATGCTGCGGGCCGAATGCGGCGACCAAGCGGCCGTGCTTGAGGGCGTGCCCGTGAGCGTTCCTGAATCCAGCGCGGCCGAACCGGACTGGCGGGAACGGCGACGTGTTACGCTGCAGGCGTCGATTCTGCGCAGTGCCGAGAAGTTGATCCGCGACACCGGCGGGACCGACTTCACGATGCGAAACCTAGCCGACCAGGCCGACGTCGCGCTGGCAACGCCTTATGGCCTGTTCGGCTCCAAGGCTGCCGTGCTGTATGCCTTGGTCGAGGACTGCGTGCGTGAGATCGACAAGCAAGTCGACCGCCTGAGGCTGTCGGATGCCATCGAGCAGACGCTTGCGGTGTCGAGGATCTCGGCCGATCTCTATGGCAGCGACGCTGCGCTATATCGACCCTTGCTGCGTTTCCTGATTGGCTCGCACGAACCGGAGCACCATCCTGCGCTGTTCGGCCGGGCCATGCGGCTTTGGGATTCGGCGATCACGCGCGGAATAGAGTTGGGTACGCTGTTGCCGAAGGTTCGTGGCGAAGTAATGGAACGGCAATTGCTCGCAAACTTCACCGGCGTCCTGCAGTATTGGATGCACGGGGAGTTGGACGGCGCCGGCTTCCGCAATCACGTGCTGTTCGGGACAGTGCTGATTCTGATTCCGCACGTTCCGGAGTCCTTGCGGCCTAGTTTGCTGCAGCGCTTGGCCAAACTCGAAAAGACCCTGCCCAAGGAACTGTTGAAACCGGAGCGGCCGCGGCGGAAGAAGGTGTCCCGCCGTTCGGAAGCGGACGGCGTCGACTAGATCCCGCGGAAATCCGCCTCAAACTCACCTCACGTTGCGACTGTCGGGCGCCAGCTCTGGGCTGTAGTCCCTGGCAGGCCGCTGGGCGTTGCAAACGACGACTAGGATCGAACCTATGACGGAAACGAATTCTCTCAAGATATGGCAATGCGCGTTGTGCAGTTTCGTCTACGACGAGGCCAAAGGCCTCCCGGAAGAGGGTATCGCGCCGGGGACGCGCTGGGAGGATGTGCCCGAGGATTGGGCGTGTCCGGACTGCGGCGCGGCGAAGTGCCAGTTTGAAATGATCGAGATGACAGCCTGATCAGGGAGACGCTTATGCGCTACGCCGAGAGCCACGAACATTCGCTGAGGGATCCTGAGGGGTTCTGGGCGGAGCAGGCTGAGGCACTGCACTGGGAGCGGCGCTGGGATCGGGTGCTGGACCGCTCTAACGTGCCCTTATATCGCTGGTTCGCCGGTGGCCGCCTCAATATCTGTTACAACGCCCTGGACCGCCACGTCGACAGCGGCCGCGGTGAGCAGACAGCGCTGATCTACGACAGCCCGGTCACCGGCACGGTGGCGAAATTCAGCTACCGCGAGCTGCGCGATCAAGTCGCTCTGTTCGCCGGGGCTTTGCTGAAACAAGGGGTAAAGCAAAGGGACCGGGTCATCATCTATATGCCGATGGTGCCGGAAACGGCTGTCGCCATGCTGGCCTGCGCCCGCATCGGCGCGGTGCACTCGGTAGTGTTCGGCGGCTTCGCCGCGGCAGAGCTGGCCAAGCGCATCGACGATGCGGAGGCGGTGCTGATCGTCTCCGCATCTTGCGGCATCGAGCCAGGGCGGGTGGTGGCATACAAGCCGCTGCTCGACCAGGCCTTGCAGCTGGCCGTGCATCGAGTGCAGCGGACCATCGTCCTGCAGAGGCCGCAGTGCGAGGCAAAGCTGGTGCCCGACCGCGACCTGGAGTGGAATGAAGCACTAGCCGGCGTCCAGCCGGCGGCCTGCGTGCCGGTCGCCGCCACCGATCCACTCTATGTACTCTACACCTCCGGCACCACCGGCAAGCCCAAGGGCGTGGTGCGCGACCACGGTGGTCACGCCGTGGCCCTGCAGTACTCGATGCAGGCGGTGTACGACACCCAGCCGGGTGAGGTGTTCTGGGCCGCGTCTGACATGGGCTGGGCGGTTGGACACTCCTATATTCTCTATGGCCCCCTGTTGTGCGGCTGCACCACCGTTCTCTATGAGGGCAAGCCGGTGGGCACACCGGATGCGGGCGCATTCTGGCGTGTTATTGCCCAGCACCGCGTGAAAGCGTTCTTCACCGCGCCGACCGCATTCCGCGCTATCAAGAAGGAAGATCCGCGCGGCGAACTGATCGGCCAGTACGACTTGTCGAATTTCAAGGCCCTGTACTTGGCCGGCGAGCGCTGCGACCCGGACACCATTGGCTGGGCTCAGGACAAGCTTAAAGTCCCTGTGGTCGACCATTGGTGGCAGACCGAGCTCGGCTGGCCGGCGGTGGCGAACTGCCGTGGCATCGAGCCGATGCCGGTGAAGCCGGGCTCGTCCAGCGTAGTGGTGCCGGGTTACGACATCCAGGTGCTGGACGAGGAAGGTCGGCCGGTGGCGGCGAACACTATCGGCAACATCGTCATCAAGCTGCCGCTGCCTCCGGGGACCTTGTCGACCCTATGGAACAACGAGCAGGGCTACCGCGACACCTATTTGCGCCGCTATCCCGGCTACTACCTGACCGGCGATGCCGGCATGATCGACGCCGACGGCTACGTTTGGATCATGTCCCGCATCGACGACATTATCAACGTTGCTGGCCATCGGCTCTCCACCGGTGCTATGGAAGAAGTGCTTGCCAGCCATCCGGATGTGGCCGAGTGCGCTGTGATAGGCGTGGCTGACGCTATGAAAGGCCAGTTGCCCGTGGGGCTGGTCGTACTCAAGGCGGGCGTGCAGCGCCCACCCGAACGCATCGTGGCCGAGCTGGTCGCCCACGTGCGCGAGCAGATCGGCGCCGTGGCCTGCTTCAAGCAAGCCGTGATCGTCGCCCGCTTGCCCAAAACCCGCTCCGGCAAAGTGCTGCGCTCTACCATGCGCGCCCTTGCCGATAGCCAGGCCTATCAAGTGCCGGCGACAATCGACGACCCCTGGATCCTGGAGGAGATTGGAGGAGCCCTGCAGGAGCTGGGGTACGCCAAGGCCAAGTAGGCGCATCAAGAAATATTGCCCTGCGTGAACCTACCGCATACCGGTAAGCCTGGGATGATGGCTGACAAGCCTCGGCGCCTAAGTTCGTCAGCCGCCTCAGATGTCAGCGGAATGGCTGGCGCTGAATCGACCCCAGCCTTGGCTGACTCGCCGCCATCGAATATGAGCAACGCTACGTATCAGACCATGGTCATCGTCGGCGCGGGACAGGCCGGCGGCGAAATCGCCGGCGAGCTGCGCAAGCTCGGCCACGCCGGCCGCATCGTGCTGGTCGGCGACGAGCCGCAGGTGCCGTACCGGCGTCCGCCCCTGTCCAAGGCCTTCCTCAGCGGCGCGGCGACGGAGGAGAGCCTGTACCTGATGCCGGCGGTCGGCTGGGACAAGCACAAGGTCGAATTCATCGGCGGCGTGCACGCACAGCGTATCGACCGCGAGAAACAACAGCTGCAACTGGCCGACGGCCGCAGCCTCAACTACGACAAGCTGGTGCTGGCCACCGGCGGGCGGGCGCGGCTGCTGAGTCTGCCGGGCGCGGACAAACTCAATGTGTTCGCGGTGCGCAGCATCGCCGACGTGCGGGGGCTGCATGCCTACCGCGAGGCCGGCAAGCGCGCGGTGATCGTCGGCGGCGGCTTCATCGGCCTGGAGGCGGCGGCGGTGCTGACCAAGCTGGGCCTGCACGTCGCCGTTCTGGAGGGCCTGCCGCGGGTGCTGGCGCGGGTCACTGTGCCGGAAGTCTCGGCCTTCTTCGAGCGGGTGCACCGCGAGGCGGGGGTGGACCTACGCACCAATGTGCAGATCGCCGCCTTCGAGGGCGGCGCGGCGGTGGAGCAGGTGGTGCTGAGCGACGGCACGCGCATCCCGGCGGACTTCGTCATCGCCGGCATCGGCCAGCTGCCCAATGTCGAGCTGGCCCAGGACGCGGGGCTGGCGGTGGACAACGGCATCGTGGTGGACGAGTACGCGCGCACCGCCGATCCGCACATCTACGCCGCCGGCGACTGCGCCAACCACCCCAACGCATTCTTCGACTGCCGCCTGCGGCTGGAGTCGGTGCAGAACGCGATGGAGCACGGCCGCACCGTTGCCGCAAACCTGCTCGGCAAGAACGTGATCTACAACGTGGTGCCCTGGTTCTGGTCGGACCAGTACGACCTCAAGCTGCAGATGGTTGGGCTGTCGAAGGGCTTCGACCGGATGGTGCTGCGCGGCGATCTCAACGGCCGCGCATTCGCCGCCTTCTATCTCAAGGATGGCCACATCATCGCCGCCGACACGGTGAGCCGCCCGCAGGATTTCATGTTCGCCAAGAAACTGGTGGTGATGCGCGCCGCGGTCGATGCGGCGCAGCTGGCAGACGAGGCGGTGCCGCTGAAGGCACTCATTGCGGCCTAGCCGGTGGCAGGCACGCCTTCGCTATCCCGGGCAACGCAACGATTCGGTCCGGCGACTCCATAAGCGCACGGGATTCGATCCATAGCGAATCAAGTCCGTCCTCGCGCTAGCGGATTACACAACTCCAACTGTTTGCTGATCGCGTAGCTAATAAAGGCGTCGATGGCTGCGGGCCACTACGCCCGACGAGCCGGTTGTCGCGCGCCACCTGTCCCGCTGTTGACGGCATAAACATAACGCGTTAGATTTAGAATGCGTTATATAAATAATACGTTCTATGATGCGAGGAGAAGCGGATGACCGTAGAGCTGCCGCAGAGAAATGCCATCGATCCGACGCTGTCATCGGATTCCTAGGCATGAGCGGATCCCGACGTTTTCGCTTCGCACAATGGGTGATGGCGCACCGCGGCCTGATGGCCCTGGCGTTCGTGGCCATCACCGCTTTTTTTGCCGCTGGGCTGCGCAACGTCGAGCTGAAGACCATCTTCTCCGACCTGCTGCCGAAGGATGACCCCTTCGTGCAGGTGTTTAAGGATCACCCGAATTTCGGCAACCCGCTGACCATCACCTTGATGGTGAAGAACAAGGACGGTGACATCTACAACGCGGAAACGCTGGCCAAGGTATGGCAGCTGACCCGCGACATCGACCTAGCGCCGGGCGTGGACCATGACCAGATCCTGTCCATCGCCACCGAGAAGGCGCGCTACGCCGAAGCCACGCCGGAAGGCATCGACATGCGACCGCTGATGGAGAATCACGTTCCGGCCACAGAGGAAGAGATCGCCGATTTCCGCCGCCGGGTCGATAAATCACCCAATGCACGCGCCTTCCTGATTTCCGGCGATGCCACAGCGACCCTGATCAACGCTACCTTCATCGAGCAGCGCCTGGACTACGGCACCGCCTTCAAGTACGTGCATGACCTGGTCAAGAACGCCAGCGACGCCCACCACGAGGTCTACATGGCGGGCCAGCCGGCATTGACCGGCTGGGTGTACCAGTACGAGTCGCAGATGTTGTGGATCGCCTGCATCACCATCGGCGCCCTGGTGCTGTCGCTGGTGCTGTACATGCGCAACGTGGTCGGCGTGGTCACGCCGATCGTTACCAGCCTGGTGGCGGCGGTGTGGGGTTTCGGCTTCGTCGGCTGGCTCAAGTCGCCGATCGAGCCGCTGCTAATGGTGGTGCCCCTGCTGCTGGTGGCCCGCTCGTTCTCGCACTGCGTGCAATTCACCGAGCGCTACTACGAGATCTACTCCCACGTGAAGGACCGGGTGAAGGCGGCCGAGATCACCATGGGCGTGATGATGGCGCCGTCGGTCCTGGGCATCTTCACCGATATTGTCGGCATCTTCCTCATTGCCATCGCGCCGATCCCGGCGATGCAGCGATTCGCCCTGTTCTGCGGCTTCTGGGCGATCTGGCTGATCCCCACCGGCGTGATCCTGATCTCGCTGCTACTGGCCTCGCTGCCGGCGCCGAACAACGTCGACCGCCTGATCGGCCAGGCTGGCCAGGGCGGTTCGCTGGATCGCGGCTTTCAGTGGACTCTGCGCAACATCGCCAAGCTGTCGTTCGGCAAGACCGCAACGGTGACGACGGCGGTGGTGGTGGTGCTGCTGGTGGCTTCGGTCTATACCGCGCTGCAGATCCGTATCGGCAATCCTGTGGAAGGCAGCAATCTGCTGTGGCCGGTCGCCGAATACAACCGCGCGGTGTCGAAGATCAACGCGAACTTCCCGGGCGTCAACACCCTGGAGATCGTGCTCGAGGCCAAGGACCAGAACGACCCGCAGCGCGTCGCCCGCCAGGCCGACACGGTCATGACTATGTTCCGGTTGCAGGGCCTGATGGAGCAGGGTGCCGCACCGCCCAGGGCGACTCTGTCCTTCGGCGACTACCTGATGGAAGGCAACCGCCTGTTCGCCGGCGGCAACCCGAAATGGCTGCCGCTGGACCCGGACAACACTTCCACCAACGCCGCCGCCACCGCCGTGACCATGGGCTCCAGTTCGAAGGCGTTCTCCCACGTCATCGACTTCGACCAAGAGAACTCCACCGTCTCGCTCTGGTACAAGGACAACAAGCAGGAAACCGTCGACGCTGCGCTCGCGGCTGCGAGCGCAGCGGTGGGAGTGGTGGGGCCGGACCATGACAAGTTCCGAGTGCGGCTCGGCACTGGCACCATCGCGCTGCAGCAGGCAATGAACAACGTGGTCCACCGATTCCACTGGGTCATCATCGGCTGCCTGAACCTGGTCATCCTGCTCGGCTGCAGCCTGGCGTACCGTTCGATCGTCGCCGGGCTGATCCTGCTGATCCCGGTGAACCTGGCGAACTTCATTCTCACTGCCGGCATGCACCTGATCGGCATCGGCCTGGACATCAACTCCCTGCTGGTGGCCTGCGTCGGCGTCGGCGTGGGCATCGACTACGGCATCTACCTGCTGTCGCGTATCTGCGAGGAATACCACGCGCACAACCACGACTGGGGCCGCACCATCACCGCGTCACTGACTACCACCGGTAAGGCGATCATGTTCACCGCCACCATCATGGTGGCGGGAATCCTGCCCTGGTATTTCCTGTCCGGCCTCAAGTTCATGGCCGACATGGGCCTGCTGCTGGTGCTGACCATGCTGATCAACATGGTGCTGGCCCTGGTGGTGCTGCCGCTGCTGGTGTGGCTGGTCAAGCCGAACTTCGTCGCCCGCAAGGACCTGTTCGTGGGCGAGGGCGTCGACCTGTCGC
>FTIF01005722.1_pt1 | contig 33256 bp, 30 predicted proteins | sample 1658001 | NCBI WGS metagenome assembly FTIF01 (sample SAMEA3914789, study PRJEB12502) | metagenome | biome: forest; material: soil | place: Canada | collected 2011-07-03 | depth 0.3 m | reverse complement strand
GCCAGGTTCGCCTCCAGCGTGCCGTGCATGCCCAACATGCCCAGCCATTGCGGGTTGGACGCTGGAAACGCCCCCAGCCCCATCAGCGTCAAAGTGCATGGCATGCCCGTCCGCAGCGCCAACTCGGTGAACGCCGCGCAGGCACCCGCGCCGGAATTGATAAGGCCGCCGCCGCCATACAGAACCGGTCGACGCGCCTCCAAGATGAGCCGCGCAGCGCGCTTCAAAGGCTCCGCTGGCAACCTGGTGGTCGGTGCCGTACGCCGGCTCTTGCGCGTCTCCCTGTCCGCGCATGCACTGACGGATTGCAGTTGCACATCCTTGGGTACGTCAATCAGCACCGGACCTGGTCGCTCACCGCAGGCAATGGCGAAGCCCTTGCGCAGGGTCTGCTCGAGATTCTCAGCATCACGCACCTGGGCGTTCCACTTGGTCACCGTCAACGAGATGCCAAGTGCGTCGCACTCCTGGAAGGCATCAGTGCCAAGTGCAGACGTCGCCACCTGGCCGGAAATACAGACGATCGGTGTCGAGTCGCACAACGCGTCCAGCAGGCCAGTCGTCGTGTTACTCATGCCGGGGCCGGATGTGACGAACACGACTCCTGGCCGACCCGTGCTGCGTGCGTATCCCTGGGCGGCGTGCACAGCCGCCTGCTCGTGCCGGACAAGGATGTGGCGCAAGCGCGGTCGGTCGACGAGCGCGTCGTATAGCGGCAGCACCGCGCCGCCGGGATACCCGAAGACCGTATCGACACCGAGTTCGATCAAGGTGTCGATCAACACCTGCGCGCCATTCCTGGCAGGTGAGCGGGTGGCATGACTCAGCGCGACTCCCGTTGATCGCAGGGGGCGCATGACACCAAGTACTGAGAGGGTTTCCATCCGTCCATTTTTCAGCGCTCGGTGCAGAAATGTCTTTCGAAGATTTCGATGTTTTCATAAACTTCAGGAAAACATTCTGCGAATCGACACAATTTCAAAATGCAACTTGACCGCATCGACACCGCCATCCTCGAATGCCTCCAACGCGATGCCCGGATGAGCTTGCAGGAACTGAGCTCGCAGGTCGGGCTCACCAGTTCGCCGTGCTGGACGCGCATCAAGCGTATGGAGGATAGCGGCGTCATCGAGGGCTACTCGGTACGCGTCAATGCCGAGAAGATTGGGCTGGCCGACACAGTGATCGTGCAGGTCACCCTGGACAGTCATTCCGAGGCAGCGTTGTTCGAATTCGGACGCGCACTCGAAGCGATCCCCGAAGTACTGGAGGCGTTCCTCGTCTCCGGCGACTACGACTACTACATACGCATAGTCGTGCGCGACACGCGCGACTACGAGCGCTTGCTGCGCGAACACCTCTACATGATCCCTGGCATCGCGCACACGAAGTCAAGCTTCGTGCTGCGCAGCCTCAAACAGAGTCATTTGCCGTTGCGTCGTTAGACAGTTCTGTGCCTCATGGGCGACCCGCCAACAACCGGGCTGTCGGTCGATCGGGCAGGCTGACTGCTAAGCAAGGCAAAAGTCGACTTTTGCGCCTCGAGCGCTCAGCCGTTCGGTGCGGCTCATTGATGGCCGGCTTTTGACCTCGCTCAGGGGGCGACGCAGCAACGAGATCCTTCTCGAGCACCTCAAGCTCGATCCCGTCCACGCGCGCGCGTACAGCGGCCTCAGGCGGAAACGGGACGACTTCCCCGGTGAGGCGATAGCCGAGACGTTGGTAGAACTGGATCAACTCACGTCGAAGAGTGATGGAGATCAAGGTCATCTTGCGGGCGCCCCACTGGCGCAGCACAAGCGACTCCGCTGCCTGCTTCATCCGCTTTCCGCGACCTGCGCACTGAAGTTGCGGCTTGGCGACGAACTTCTGAGATAGGCCGCGCTGGGCTGACGTTGCAGCAGGACGCTGCCGACAATTTCTACGCCAATCAGGCACAGGAGCATCAATGTGCCTTCAGCTGCGATATGCCCGAGTACCTCGGATTCTCCCGTCCGCAGACCGCCACCAAGTGCATCTCATGAATCCATCCAGCGTGGTTGTCATCGCCGCTGCAGGCCGCATTGATGAGGCGAGCAATATGTGCGCGTCCTCTGCGCCAGCCGACCGAAACGTGCAATCGTCAGAGTGGGACATGGCTCTTGGTCGGTATGCGCCACCTCGGACTACAGCTATCGGGCTCGCACTAGGCGTCTGTTCCTCAGGACTGGATACCGACAAATTTCCTCTCGGAAACCGACCCCGAAAGATAGCGCGTGCGCTGGGGCCGTGCTTCTTCGGCGCAAGCTCAGGTCCGTCATTGAGACATCCGATCACGAAACAATGGTGGCTCCAACTTGGTGAGGACCATGGCGCAAGCCCCGTGCAAACTTTGTTCCGAGGCACCACTCTGTGGGTGCTGCGTCGCGTGACCGGTTTGGAATTGATCTTCCATGCAGCGCAGTCGCCGCAGTCGCCGATGGAACAGCCTGCCACACCTGGGTCACACCGTCCGTGGCTTGCGGTCAACTTCGTCACGGCGCCGCCTGATTCGAAATAGATATTTCGACAGCGTCTCCACCGATATCTCTATGCCAAGCTCGCCTAGACCACGAACAATCTGGAGGCGACTGAATCCTCGACTCATTGCCTCCTCGATCTCGGGCGAAAGTTCTTGGACACGCCGGAAGACTGGTCGTCCTTCAGCGACGTCCATTCGATTCAATTTGGAAAGCAAATCACCCATGCCATCGCTCAGACGTGTTGAAAATGGAGATCGATCGTCGCTATCGCCACCTCGTCGGCAGGCCGTGCAGCTATGCAGAGCGACGCCTCTCCTAAAAACACCGAGGTTCGCCTGATCTCGCGGCAGGGCAGCCTTCTCGCCTCTTCAGACGTGCAAGCCGGCAAGCGCCGCGCTCCGGCGCGGGTGCACGAGATTCACGCGGCCGTGTCGGCCTTCGCCGATGTCGAGGCGCTCCGCTCCCTGCAGAATCAGTTCCTTGACGGCGACCGCAGTCAATGCCGGCCGGAGCGAGAACAGCTTGGCCGCCAGGTTGGCAACCTGAGGGCTCGCCATGCTGGTGCCGCTGAGCTTCATGCGCTGGCCACCGGGGAGCAGGCTATCTACCTCAAAGCCGTTGGCGTGCACGACCACGGTCTTGCCGAAAGTCGAGAAACTGGTCTCGGCGCCTGCCCTGTCGACCGCGCCCACCGTGATGAGATTCGCAAGCGAATACCCGGCGGGAATGTAGCGTTGAAAATCCGCGTCGTTGTCTTCGTTGCCAGCGGCCGCGATGAAAAGGATGTCAGGAGTCTGCGCGATCGCGGCTTCGAGCGCATCGCTTTCGATATTGAACAATCGCAGCGCCTCCGCCCTGCGCACCTCGGGTGTCGCACCTACGTTGTGAAACGCCAGCGCGTCCTCGTACATCTTGGGGCCGACGCGCCAGCTCATGTTCACCACCCGCGCTCCCGCCCTCTTCAAGGCATCGATCGTTGTGGCGTAGGCCGCCGCGAGCTGCCGCGAGCGTGCCTCGGTCGGCACCTTCGGCTCGATCTCGTGGCTCCACAACATCGTCGCTGTGAAGACGCTTGCAAACGGATTGCCCTCGACCGCGATGCCGGCTACGTGGGTGCCATGGACGTAGATGCCAGCAAGCGACATGTCTTCCAGAAAGCTCTTCACCTCCCGTGCCTTGAGCCCGGACAGTTCGGCTCTGTACTGGCGCGCCTCCTCGGTATCCAGCGCTGCCTTCTGGTCGAAGTTGCCTTTCAGCAGTTGTGCGATCTGCGGCCAGCGGGCAGCCGCCTCGCCCAGAGGACGCAACAGTTCTTGCGCAGGCTGGCCGTCGTCCTCGAACGCGATGCCACCATTGGGCGCGGCACTGAAGAGCGCGAGATCGACCCCCGAATCCCATACGCCGACTACAACCGGTGCTGCGTCGGCGTCAGCCGCGATGGCGAAGGTGCGCGGCGTCCAGATGTCGGCCCGAGCCTCTTGCCCATTGGCGTCGATCACGGCTTGCAGGCCGTCGACGAGGGCCGCCTTGAAGGCCCCCAGCATGTCCATCTGGAGCCGCGCTGCGACGATGCCGAGCGCCACGCTCTCCTGCACGATGCCTTCCCCGTTACGGGCAATAGGATCGAACTGGCTCTGGAACGCGCCCACCAGCACGTCCGGGCTGTAGGTTTCCAGGCTGCCCTTGGCGCTCTTCGCGATCTCCGCAACGTCGCTCCACGGCATCGCACCAAAGTGTTGCCGAACCTGTGCAGAGAGCCAAGCGCCGTCGCGCCCCTCTTGCCGACACCGCGCCATCAGGTCGGCGAGAACGCCGCTGGTGAGCCGTGCGCCAGCCTTCTCCTGAAGCTGCCGCCCTTGCGCTGTCCACTGTGGCACGCTTGCCCAATCACCGCGCAGTTGTGCCAGTGTGGCCAGCGCGGTGTAGCGGTCGCGCAGTGTTGCCGCATCACGGATGTCATAGCGCTCCAGGTCGGCCAGCAGGTCCGCCTCGAGCCGGGCTGCGAGCGGTGCGAGATCCTGAATCGGTGACGTCAGATATTCGCTCGGCAGGCGATCCAGTCGATGAGAGCGGAGAGGAAGATCCTCAGCCCGCTTGACAATAGTACGGCCGGCGCCGCTTGATGAATTATTTTCAGACATGGTTTTCTCAATTGAGAGATGTGGGGTAGGTCAGGCTGCAGGAGCTCACTGCAATAGCGGGCCGATCACAGCGAGCGTGTGGTCGATTCGTCCTCCAGGCGCACAGCTTCCAGGGTCACCTGCAATGGCTTGGCGGCCCAGCGCATCAGCACCGCGCTCAACAGCGTCAACGGCACACCGATCTCCGCGCAAGCGATCAGCAGAGCGTTGTCGTTGTGAACCATTCGGTTCGACAAATAGCCGACGACGATCGGGCCTAGCGCACTGCCCAATGTGGCAATCGCCACCACCCCTGCGGTCAGCCGGGCTCGCACGCGGCCGGGTGCGATGCCCTGATAGATGACGGGCATGCCGGCGTTGAAGGCGATCAAGGCCACCACGACCATAAAGATGGCTGCATAGGCGACCGCGATCGAGCCAACGAATGCGAAAGACGCCAGTGGCACGGCGCTGAATGCAGTCAGGTAAGGCGCGGTCCGCACCGGCAGCATGTCGCCGAGGCGGCGGCCCCACAGGCGGTTGAAAACACTAGACATCGCGATGCCTACGACAGTCGCGGCCAGGAACACTGTGCCCAACTGCGTGCCCACCTCGGCGGGTGACAACGCGAACCGGCGAGCAATCGCAACGGGCAGCCACGACATCAACGGAGTGAGCGCCGCGGCACTCAGCGCAACGGCGCCGTACAGCCCCGCCACAGCCCGCCAGTGAAGCCGCAGGTAACTCAACAGGTCGCCCTTCGACGCCGCTTGCTTGCCCGCATGACCTTGCGCGCGAGCGCGCTGCGGGTCGCGGATGGTGATGACCAGGGCGGCAAATGCGGGGCCAAGGAGCGCCACCGCAAACGATGCCATGCGCCATGGCTCCACGTCTCTCAGGATGGCCGGCAAGGTGGCTGCGTGAGCTTCGAGCGCCGCGAACACGCCACCCCCGAGCATCATCGCAACCGAGTAGCCGAGCAAGCCACCCGCATAGAAGATGAGGTTCGCCGTGGCCCGCTGACGTCCGTGGAACAAGCTCGGAATGATCGCGTAGGCGATCGGCATCAAGCTCGCTTCAGCGAGCGACATCCCGATCGTGGACCCCATCACCATCGTGAAACTTTGTCCGAAGCCGCGGACGGCGGTCGCGATTGACCAGAACACGATGCAAGCAGCCAGCACCCAGCGGCGGTCATAGCGATCAGCCAACCAGGCCAGCGGCACGCTTCCCACTGCAGCTGTCAGCGTCAGGCCCAGGCCCTGCACCAGGCCCAACTGCGTATCCGACAGTGCGAGCGCTTTGCGCATCGGCTCCATGCCGATGGTCATCACCACTTGATCGACCCATCGCAGGATGAGCACTGCCAGCAGAACCCACAGCGCGAACCAGGCCGCCTTGGAGGCGCGGGGCGCCGATGCGTCGATGCGTTGCGCCGTGGGCATGCCGGCGACGGTCGGTGCTACGTAGTCACTCATGCGCCGTCATCCCGGTCTGAACTGATTTGCTCTGAAGCCACTCATGAACGAACGTCTCGAGCACGGGCAGGGTTACTGGCCCCGCGGCGACGAGGACGTCATGGAAGTGGCGCAATACGAACGCGTTGCCAAGCACCTGCTCCGCCTGCGAGCGAAGTCGCCGAATGGCCAGTTCACCAAGCTTGTAGGCCAGCGCCTGTCCCGGCATGCCGATGTAGCGGTCGACCTCGGCTGCGGCCGCGTCGGGGTTCATCGTGCTATGGCTCAGCAGGAAATCGATGGCGCGCTGGCGCGGCCAGCCCATCCAGTGAATGCCTGTGTCGACAACGAGTCGAGCGGCGCGCCAGGAGTCCATCATCAGCCGGCCAGCCAGATCGAAACAGTCGCTGTACAGGCCCATTTCCTCGCCCAGCCCCTCGCAGTACAGCGCCCATCCTTCGATGTACGCGGTGTAGTTGTCGAAGCCGTAGCGACGGAAGTTCGGCAGGTCGCTCATCTCCTCGAGCAGCGCAATGTGCATGAGGTGACCCGGCCAGGCCTCATGCAACGCCAGCGGCACATGCATGTAAGTCGGGCATCGGTCGGGCAGGCTGCTGACCCAGTGAATCCCGGAGGCAGTACGATTGGCCGGCGCAGGTTGCGCGTAGGCCGGTGGCATCTGCTCCGACAGTGCGAGGGGGATGGACTCGACCCCGTAGGTTGCACGCGGAACCGTGCCGAAGTATTGCGGGACAAGCCGGTCGATGCGCTTGGACAGTACTTCGATGTGCTGCTTCACTTGTTCTGCCGAGCCGAGCACGAAACGTGAGTGGGTCTGCAAGTGCGCACGCAGCGCCTGGACGTCGCCTCCGAAGCCTGCCTCGCGGGCGACCTCAGTCATGCGCGCGGACAGGCGCGCGAGTTCGTCCAGTCCGATTTGGTGGATCTCCGCAGGCGACAGCGCCAAGGACGTGTGGCGCTCGACAAGGCAGCGATAGTAGGCCTCGCCATCCGGCGTTTCGCGGCATGCAATCGATTCACGGCTGGCCGTCGCGTACAAACGCGCAATGCCGGACTCGAACTGGACGTACGCTGGGAACACCGAGCCCTCAAGCACTTTCAGGGCGGAGGCCCGCAGTGCCTCGCCATCCGACACAGACGCGGGCAGGCGTGCGAACGGTGCCATCCAGATCGATGCGGCAGGCGCCTGAGCCACCTGTGCCTTGATGTTGGCGCGTATGGGCATCATCAGCGCCTGCGGCAACCTGTGGTCGCGCGCCGCTCCCAGGCGCAGCCGTTCCAGAACGGCGGTGAATGAGCCCGCGAGCGAGGATAGCCGGCGGACATATTGCTCGGCCTCCGCGGCTGTGGACAACGTCGTCTTGCCCGCGGCGAATGGAGCGACGCTCTCCGGGCCGAACGGAAAAAGTGCCGGACGCAGATGCTCTTCCATCGCATCGAACTGCGATTCGAGGGTCAATTGTCGGCCAAGCAATGCGTGTGTCACCGCGTCCTGGCTGTTCAGACTGGACGCTTCGATGCGTTCGAATTCGCGGGTCAGACGTTGGCGGGTGTCGGTTCGGCGCGCGTAGTCTTCCAGTCCCTCGCGCATGAACACGGACCTCGCGTCAGGATGGCCGTGATCCATCCCGAGGACGGGAGCTTCATGCAGGGACTGCTGCCAATAGTCTTCGGCCAGATCGGCCAGTTGGATTGCCGCGTTGTCGGGGCTGGGGTTCATGCTTCTACTCTTCCAATGTCGATGAGAAATACAGCCTGCCGCGGCACCTGGCGACACAGCAACTCGACTGGCGCGTCCTCGGATGTAGGTTGTCGATGAACGGCACGTACCAAGTCCATTCCGGCGCTCACTCAGCCGAGCGCGGCATGGCCAAGGCCGACCGCAGCCGGAGAGGGGGTTTGCCGTCGCGTCGAGGCCCGGGCAGTCCTCCACGCAGGTGAAGACTCGACTCCGGCAGTGTGATCTGTTGCTTCATCGGTCTTGAGAGGCCATCAGGTGCGTCATGAAGAACGCAGTGCGCATCGCCATCAGGTCCGGACGCTGCAGCGAGTCGCTGACGCCATGGCCGCCGTCCTCTGATTCGAGAAACAGCGCCGGAACACCTGCGTCCATCAATCGCTTTGCGAACTTGCGCGCATGCCCGGGGCCAACGCGATTGTCCGTAGTCGCCACGGTCACGAGGAAAGCGGGGTAGTCGACGCCGGGGTGAACGTTGTGGTACGGCGAGTACTTCACAAGCCAGGCAGCGGCCCGCGGATCGCGAGGGTCGCCAAACTCATCCATCAGGTTCGGCCCGATGCCCATCTCGAGATAGCGCAGCATGTCTGTCGCAGGGACGTCGCTGACGATCGCGCCGTACAGATCGGGCCGCTGGGTGCCGACCACCGCGGCGAGCAGCCCGCCGGCAGACATTCCGAACACGCCGAGCTGCGCCGGTTGCGTATAGCCAGACGCGATCAGGGATTCGGCCACAGCATGGAAGTCGTCGTAGGAGTTCTGGCGCTTTTCGCGTATTGCTGCGCGATGCCAGGCGGCTCCGTGCTCGCCCCCGCCACGAAGCACTGGCACTACCAGCGCACCACCTCGTTCCAGCCAGAGCTTGAGCGAGGTACCTGCGTAGGTCGCTCCCCCTGAAGTGGTCATGTACGCAGGGGTCAGGGACACACCGGAGGTGCCGTAGCCGGTCATCAACGTCGGCACCGGTCCTGGGCGCCGCTTACCCGGCCCAATGAGGAAGTAGTCAACAACCTGCCCGTCGCGACTTGTGGCTCGACGCGTCTCGACCCGGAGGCCCGACGCATCGAGGGCAGGCGGCTGTCCATCCAGCAACACGCGCTTTCCGTCTGGCTGTATCCATTCCTGCACGGGTGACATGAGGAAGCCGTGCCGGGAGACGACAAAGCCTGCTGCCCCGTGGCCGACGTTCATGATGCTCGGGCTCACGCCGGTCTGCGGCGCGACCAGCGGCTCCACGTACCAGCGCCCGTTCTTGCGGCGCGCCACGTCGACGCGCAGCGCGAGACCCGAGCGCACCGGCAATGCGATCGCCTCTGCGGTGACATGGAACGAGATGAAGGTATCGACGACTTCGCCATCACGCGCGGTATGAACGACCTCCACTCGCGAGCCAGCTTCGCACAGCGGAACTGCGATCACGCTGTCAGCGGCCAACACCTGGTCGCCCAACCTGGCCGGCATCGACAGTTGCACGAAGGCGTGATCGGCGTTGGCACCAAAAACAAGCTTGAGCGTGGTCGGTAGCTCGAGCTGGCGGATGTGGCCTTCGGCAGTGACGCGGTGCAGCGCCACGGTCGAATAGTCGATGAGCTGGGCAATGATCGCCTGTCCGCGCCCGCCAGCTGCAATGGGGAAGAACAGCGAATGCTGCGGCCCCATGCGCAGGACCAATTGCGCGCCGCTGATCGCAGTGCCGCGCCGCCAGACCAGCGCCTCGGCCGGCCAGCCGCCCGGCGCCTTTGGCGCGCCACCCGAGGTGTGGCCGACGAGCAGCGTCTGGTCGTCGATCCAGGCGGAGACGATGCGTGACTTCGGAAGAGAAAAGCCGTCTTCGACGAAACGCCCTGTCGATAGGTCGAACTCGCGAAGTTCGGCCTCGTCGCCACCGGCTTCGTGCAGATCCAACAGGCAACGCTCGCCACCCGGGCTGACGTTCGACATGCTCCAGTACAGGTCGAAGTCCTTCCCCTCGCAGCGGCTCCACGCCTCCACGTCCAGCACCGTCGTCCACCGGCCGATCACCTGCTGGTCCCACGACGCTGTCTGAAGAAGGCCCTTCGGATGCTCCCCGGTCTTGTGCAGTCGCACCGCGCGTGGCCCAGCGATACCGATATCGGCCACTTGGCCGACACTGCGATTGGTCCGCGTCAGCTCGTCGAGCAATGGCCGAAAGTGAGGCGAACCCTGCAGCGCCTCCGTGGATGCTCGCGTGGCCTCGCGAGCCCAGGCCAGCGCCCGCTCGCCGTAGGTCGCCTCGAGCCATTGCAGATCGTCCGGTGACGGGCGCCCCTCAAAGAGTCTGTTGGAGCCTTGCGTGAAAGGGAGTTCAGTCATGTTGATTCATCGCTGCAGAATGCACATCAGCTATCGGGTTGTCGAAAGAGAATGCGGCGAGTCATGCCGCTGCCGAGGTATGCAACAACGAATCGCCGAAGCCATGGGCGCCTTCCTCAAGGTCAAGGATGAATCGCATGACGCCAGCGCCCATAAGCCGTCTTGCAGGGTCGCTTGAGTGGCCCGGTCTGGCTAAGAGCCTGGCAGGTCACCAGGCGTGTAAGGTCTTCGGCGCCTCGGGTGGGACCGACGGTGTTGATCGGCTACGACACCGCCAGCTAGATGGCCCGCAGTGCCTCCGGCAAGAACGCCTGAAGAGCTTGTGGCCCGGAGCAGTCTCGGCACCTTCACGGCGAGGTTGCGCCGGGAAGTAGCTAGTGACTAGACGCACCAGCAGGCCGTGCCCCCCGCTGGTGCAAACCCTAGGTTCGAACGGGCATGTCGTTCTCGTGTGGCATGGGCAGCCGAGATATAGAACCGGGCCAAGTACCAAAGTGACCATCAGCGTAGGCGAACAATCCGCAATGCTTGCGTGAGCGCCACGTCGAATTCCTCAGCTACGCCGCCGATGCACAAAGCGTCGGCAACGGCGCGCTCACTGCCTGGGCAAGGCCCCACGCGCGGACAGCAAGCAACGCAAGGAGTTCGATACCCGCCAGACGCTGGCCAACCGGGCGGGCGTGGACCTCATGCGAATCAACGGGCTGGGTTTGACGGCCGTGATGAAGATCCTCACCGAATTCGGCCTCGACCTGAGCCGCTTCGCCAACGTCAAGCACTTCTGTTCCTGGTTAGGGTTGTGCCCGGGTACCGAGATCGTCGGCCCTGAAAATTCAATTCTGAGTCAACACCCCGATAGAGCGGCCGTCGACGGCGAGGCCGACTACGGCCGCTCTATCGGGTTGCCGCGGCCTGCCGATGAGGGCGACGTACCGAGCCAGCGCAGGATGGCTGCTGGAGCAGACCCAAAGAAGCAACACCTGTGTCCAGACAGGCGATGGCCCGCAGCAGCCAGCAGCGATTTCACGCTCTTGCGCACAGGTTTGATAAGAGCCGCCGACGTCGATGGCGGCGGCGCTCGCGCCGTCCGCGCTGCTCGCCACGCCCATCCAATTGCCGATGCCACCGCTTGCCTGCCAGGTCACGCCGTAGTTGGTCGACTGGTAGAGCGTGTCGCCTTCGACGGCTGCGACGAGCCGCATGCTGTCGGCCGAGCCTGCGATGGCGCGCCAAGTGCGGTTGGTATCGCGCGCGGTCCAACTCAGGCCGCCGTCGCTCGAGGTGTAGGCGCGCCCGGTGTCGACGGTCGCTGCGAGGTGCGTGCCGTCCGCAGATGCTGTTAGCGCCCACCAATACTGCGATGTCGCGCGCGGCGTCCACGTTGTGCCGCCATCTGTGGAGACGTAGAGCCAGTCGCCGCTCGTGCCGGCGACGAGAGTCATGCCGTCGGCCGAGGACGCGGCCGCACGCCAGGCACGGTTGCTATCGTGGGCTATCCAAGTGAGGCCGGCGTCGTTCGAAGTCCAGATCTGCCCGCCGTACTCGGTCGCGGCTAGTCGCAGGCCGCCCGCGGACGACGCGACGGCGCTCCAGAGACGGTTGGTGCTGCCCTGCGCGATCCAGGTCGCGCCCTGGTCGGACGAGGTATAGATCAGCTCGCCGTTCACGGTCGCAACGAGCCGCGTTCCGTCACTCGACGACGCAACGCCACTCCAAGGACGGCTGGCTGCGCGCTGCGTCCAACTCACGCCGCCGTCTGCAGCGGTGTAGAGGTAGCCGCTTGAGTCCGCCGCGACCAGGCGTGTGCCGTCGGACGAGGACGCGATCGCGCGCCAATTGCCAGTCGGCGGTGAGCGTCCCGTCATCCCACCTTGCTTGACGGCGATAGCAGCGTGAGGATGACGTCCATCAAAATCGCTTGATGGACAACCGCGTCGCCGTTCACGGTACTAACTCCCGCTTCAGTCCCGCATCGCGATCCACCTTAAACACACTGACAACTTGCGCAAGCTTGGCGGCCTGGTGCATCAGGCTTTCGGCGGCGGCAGCGCTCTCTTCGACGAGTGCTGCGTTTTGCTGGGTAACCTGATCGAGTTGCGTCACGGCGTCGGCGACTTGCCCGATACCGGTCGTCTGCTCGATCGTCGAAGCGCTAATCTCGGAGATCATCTCAGCGACCTTGCGCACAAGTGACACGATCTCCTCCATGGTCTTACCCGCGTCACCGACAAGCCGCGTTCCGGTTTCAACCTTTTCGACGCTGGACCCGATAAGGCCTTTGATTGACTTGGCGGCCTCTGCACTTCGCTGTGCGAGACTTCGCACCTCCGATGCAACGACCGCGAAGCCCCGGCCCTGCTCGCCAGCACGCGCGGCCTCCACTGCGGCGTTCAACGCGAGGATATTGGTCTGGAAGGCGATGCCATCAATCACACCGATGATCTCGGCGATTCGCTTGGAGCTTGTATTGATCTCCTCCATTGTGCCGACAACAGCTGAGACGACCGAGCCACCACGGACCGCCGCTTCGCTCGCAGAAACTGCCATTGCGCTCGCTTGCTGTGCTGTAGCCGAGTTGTTTTTGACGGTCGAGCTGAGTTGCTCCATCGAGGCCGCAGTTTGCTGAAGATTGCTGGCCTGTTCCTCAGTGCGTTGACTCAGATCGGCATTGCCCGTCGCGATTTGGGTCGAACCCGTAGCGATAGAGTCGCTGCTGTTGCGAACTGTTCCGACCACCGTAGCCAGACTATCGTTCATCTCTTTGAGCGCCTGCAAAAGACGACCCGTTTCGTCGCGAGCCGACGCGTCGATGACGGAGGTCAGATCACCTGATGCGACCATCTTCGCGACCTCGACGGCTCGAGCAATTGGCTTGGTCACGGATATCGTCAGCGCCCAAGCTGTGCCCAAGCCAACGGCGACAGCAAGCACGCTCAAGCCGACGAGGAGCGTCAGCGCTTTCCCATACGCAGCTTCTGCTTGCTTGGCTGCATCCTGGTTTTGCGACTCCTCCAGGTCAGCGAGCTCCGTCAGCGCTTCAAGCCAGTGCGTCTGCGCTGGCTTGGCTTCGGTCATGAATGCTTTCGTCGCGTCTTCATCCTTGTTTTCTAGGCCAAGCGCAATGACCTTCAGCACAGCGGGCCAAGCTGAAGCCCTCCGCTCCGCAATCCGCGCGATGAGTGCCTTCTCTTCGGAGGAGGTTTCGGTATTGCGGGAGAACATGGTCGACAACGCCGCCTCCGCTGCCTCGTACGCCGCACTCTCGGCTTTGATGCGGACATTCACCGGCCGCATTTCCGCGACATCTGTCAGCAAAACGATATCGCGCACCGAAGCCGCTATCTGCTCGACATGCTCGCGCATCTCGACCGCATACCGCTCTTCCTGGTTGTTGATCTGTGCGATCTCGCGCAAATGACTCTGAATTTCAGAAACACAGCTTGCTCCGAGCGCAGCTACGCCGACAAGGATGAGCAAAACGGCGCCAAACCCAAGCGACAGGCGCCGCCCTATGGAAAGATTCTTTCCAATGTTCATTAATAGCCCCTGAAAGTACCCTATAGGAAGCACCGAAGTAGTGCAGCTGTACGTTAGCCAGAAGCTATTTCTTCGAAATGGCTACTAAGTTCTGAAGAATGTTTGCCTGATTGAATCGGCTTGTTAAGGTTGCTTTCAGTCAATGAATGGCGTCTGGATAGACGAGTTGCCTCACGAACCCAGGCAAGCGCCCGCTCGCCGTAGGGCTCCTCGAGTCATTGCAGATCGTCCAGCGACGGGCGCCCCTCAAATTCCCTGTCAGAGCCCTGGATGAAAGGGGGTTCAGTCATGTTGTTCTCAAAGAGTCTGTTGGCGCCTTGAGTGAAATGGAGTTCAGTCATGTTGATTCATCGCAACAGAAAACATATCAGCCGTTGGGTTGTCGAAAGAGAATGCAGCGAGCCATGCCGCTGCTTCGATATGCAACAACGAATCGCCGAAACCATGCGCGCCGTCCTCAAAGTCAAGGAAGAACCCCATGACGCCAGCGCCCATGAGCCGTCTTGCAAGTTCGCTTGAATGGCCCGTGCTGGCTGCGAGCCCGGCAGGTCATCCGGCGTGCAAGGTCTTCGGCGCCTCGGGTGGGGCCGACGGTGTTGATCGGCTATGACGCCGTCAGCGAGATGGCCCGCGGTGCCTCCGGCAAGAGCGCCTGAAGAGCTCGTGGCCCGGGGCAGTCTCGGCACCTTCACGACGAGGTCGCGCCGGGAAGTAGCTAGTGACTAGACGCACCAGCAGGCCGTGTCCCCCGCTGGGGCAAACCCTAGGTTCGAACGGCCATGACGTTCTCGCGCGTCATGGGCGGCCGAGATATAGAACCGGGCCGAGTACCAAAGCGACCATCAGCGTACGAGAACAATCCGCAATGCTTGCGTGATGTTCATCGCCGGGCAGTGCGTAGCAAAGCGAGCATCTGCAAGCAGCGTTGAAATTGTCCGCGCTTGAGGTACTCCCACGTCAGCTCTGAGACGCTCAATGGGGAAGACGCCATCCAGTAGTCTCGAAACGTCCGCAGCGTCAGTCGCGTCAGTCGCGCATCCGCGGAGCTGGGAAGTTTTTGAAAAGCACGAACGCAATTTCGCCATTCCCTCGTGCAGAAATGAGCCACGCTGAATCGCGTCCGTGGGCTGATGCCAACGTCGGAGTTTCGCAGTAGCGGCCCGTAACCAGCCAATGCAAACAACCAGTCATCCAGTTTGCTGGACGACGGCGAATTGAGGATGCTGCCGGAACGCTGGCGATAGGTGATCCAGACCTGCGGCACGTAGATAAAACTGCGCATCGAGAGTGCCAGGCGTGAAAATAGTGCGAGGTCTTCGAAGACGCGGTTTTCCGCAAACCTCAACTCCGCCGGCCACGCCGCTCGTTTCACGATTTTCGACCATGGATGCATATGACCCCGGCTGAACAGCCCGGCGACTAATTGGTCGCGGCTGTCGGACAGAACGTTGCTGGGCCCGTCGAAGCTGCGTACGTGTGCGTCGCGCGCGCGTTTGCGGTTTCGCTTGCCAGCCCCTTCGGTGGGTGATTCAGCATCACATGCATCGAATTCGCGGACGATACGAAAGTCGCAAAGCACCATGTCCGGCCGGTGCTTCGTCAGTAGATCGCATAGTGCGTTGATCGAGCCTGGCGCCATCAGATCGTCAGAATCCACGAACCAAAGGTATTCACCGCGGGCATGTTCGAGGAGTGTGTTTCGCGTGGCCGCAATTCCTCGATTGATCGTGTGCGAGATAACGCGGACTCGATCCGGATCGCGCTCTTGCCACGCAGCTAGGATCGCCTGCTCGCCATCGCACGACGCGTCGTCCACAAAGACTATTTCGACACCGGCGCCGTCCTGCCCAATGATCGATGAGATGCAGGCTTCAAGATAGGCAGCCACGCCGTAGACCGGCACCAGGATACTCAGCCAGGGAGGCGACATATGTGACACAGTAGGGCTAGGGTGTTGAACGGCTTTGGCATCGGGAATGGGATGGCCCGCGGTGCCTCCGGCAAGAACGCCTGAAGAGCTTGTGACCCAAGGCAGTCTCGGCAGCATCACGACTAGGTAGCGCCCGGAAGTAGCTGATGACTTGACGCACCAGCGGGCCTTGTCCCCCGCTGGGGCAAACCCCTAGGTTCGAACGGGCACTACGTTCTCGTGTGGGATAGGCAGCCGAGATATAGAACTCGGGCCGAGTACCAAAGCGACCATCAGCGCGCGAGAACAACCCGCAATGCTTGCGTGAACGCCACGTCGAATTCCTCAGCGACGCCGTCGATGCACAAGGCGTCGGCAACCGAGCGGCAGCATGCGAAGAGGTGCAGGGCCGTCATCCCGCCTTCGTCCTCGGTCGCGTTCAAGTCAAACCTCGACCACGCGAGGAGCCGGACGAGCGCGAAGCCGTCGCCAAGCCCGGCGTAAGCATGACGGCCGAAGGCGGCCGCGGCCACAAGGGGAGCTCGCGCGAGACCCTCATTCGCAGCAGCGCCAGGGCCGCCAACACGCGACCCTCGCGCATGTCGTCGAGCGCCAGCGGCGCGAGGGCCGCCTCCCCTCCTGCATCGAGCTCCTGTCGATACCTCGTGGCGAAGGGCTCGCAGGGGCCCATGGTTCGGGACCGCTCCTCGACGAAGTCGCAAAGGCCACCCCAAAGCGCGCAGTCGGTGAACGCGTCGCGGGAGTCGGCCCAATGCAGAAGCGCGGCGAGGCCTCCGAACTCGCGATTGCCTCCCAGCAACGCCAGCCGGCTTTCGAGTTCGGCCCTCAAACGCGCCATCGCGGACTCCTCGTCACCCACAATGGGCCGCGTCGAACAGGCTATCTAGTTCGAACGGGAGGAAGCGCTCTCCGGCCTGCGCGCGCGACGACGTGCGCGGCGTGCTCTTCGAGATCCAAGAATGCCCCGATGCCGAGTTCGAGAGCGACGACGATCGCTGCTTGATTCGCCAAGGTCAGCACCGCGCTGACGCCGCGGACATGCTCACAGGCGATATGGCACACCTGGAGTTCGCGCTGGGGAATGTGGCCAGCTTGAATGCGTCCGCACCGGCGGCATCGGCACCAGCAGTCGCAGCCTTGCTGCGCGTCGAGTGCACCCAAGCGATGAGTGCGGTCGATACTGAACCCGCCTCGCCGTAGGTGCGCCGATTGCGTTTCTGGCAGCTGGTGCGGTAAAAACGGGATTGATCAGCAGCAAGGAGTTCTAGATGCGGACCCTCCTCGGACAACGTCAGATCTTCGGCCGAAGCACCTTCGTCTTTCGCGTGTCGACGCGAGAGCGAGGTAACGTCTTCATGCGTGTCGACCGGACTGGCTCCGAGTCAAGCCCCAGAGCCGTCGTGGAGATCGATGCAGCAAAGTTCCTTGCGCTGTGGCGTGCGCACCCGAGCAGCCCCCATCGCGAGGTCAGCTCGGGCAATCCTTCAACCTGGGTGCAGGACTACAAGTTTCACGACGCTGAAGATGGTTTTCGCGATGGCGAGTCAAACCCTGTTCCGCTCGCCGACGTCGGGTGCCATATCGACCGGGCCCAGCGCGCGGTCTACGAGAGGCGCCTAAAGTTCTTCAAGCGCCTCGTGGGCTACGAGACGGTCGAGACGCCCTGTGCCGGCTTTACTGACGGCGTCACGCGCACGATCTGGCTGATGGCGTATGGCGCGACCCACTTTCCTGTCTCCTGCGAAGCCGCAGACGCGCCTCTCCTTCAGAAAATGGCGGGGCTGCCGGGCGGAAGGGTCAAGCTCGTGAGCGAGCTCGGACTCTGACGCCGGCGTGAGACCGGGCGTGCTCGGTGGGACCGGCTGCATGAGCCAGCGGTTGTAAATCGCATTGATCTCGCGTGCGCGGATCAACAGCTTCGTCTCGTCGTCGATGAGTTGCTTGAAGTCAGGATCGCCTCACGATGTCGCTCGCCTCGGCGTAGACTTTCTGAGCGCGTTTCCGCGGCGGCGGTCACGGAGTCGATGCAGCTGATGCAGGCCAAAGCGTTCGTGTCGCCGGCTTGGAGGTTGGCCTATCGTGCAAAGTGACCGTTCTCTGCGGCGACGAGCTCTCCTGAACGCGACCACCCGCGCAGCGACAACAGGGCAGCAAGGCTGATCAGAGCCGTCGCCAACACGTAGAAGCTCGGCGACATCTTGTTGCCCGTCGCTCCGATCAACCAGGTCACGATCAACGGGGCGAACCCGCCGAAGAGCGTGACGGACACGTTGTAGCTGATCGCCAGTCCGGAGCCGCGCGTCCCGATCGGGAACAGTTCAGCCAGCAGCGCCGGCATCGGCGCGAGGATCGCAGCCAGCAGCAGGCCGACGATCGCCTGGACGATCAACAAGGTCGCGACTGTCGGATACGCCACCAGCAAAGCGAACAGAGGATAGGTCGACAGCGCGACGACGCCCAGGGACGCCGTCATGCAGCGCCCTCGTCCATAGCGATCGGAGAGCGAGCCGAACAGCGGGGAGAAGAGCATCAACATCAGTCCAGTAATCACTGCACACGCCAGAGCCGACGATGCCGGGATGTGCAATTGCTTTACCGCGAAGGTGGGCATGTAGAGCTTCTGAACATAGTTGAAACCAGTGATGCCCGCCATCACGCCGCCGCCCAGGAACAGCGCGGCGCGGTTGCCGGACACCAGGGCGCGCAAAGGAGATTCGCTCGTCTTCGCACTACGCACGGCGGCGACGAATTCGGGCGTCTCGGCCACGTGGCGCCGGATATAGAAACCAACCGGTCCGATCAACAGACCGAACACGAAGGCGATGCGCCATCCCCAGGCGTCGACATTCGCAGCGGACATGCAGGCCGTGATCACGGCGCTCAGTCCCGCAGCCATCACAGTCGCCAGCCCTTGCGTCGAAGCTTGCCAACTTGCATAGAAGCCGCGTCGCGAGGCCGGCGCATGCTCGACCATGAACGCCGTGGCGGCGCCGAACTCGCCGCCGGTCGAGAAGCCCTGGACGAGCCGAGCAAGGATCACGATGGCAGGTGACCACAAGCCGATGCTCGCGTAGGTAGGCGAGAACGCGATCATGCCGGTGCCCACCATCATCAGCAGGATGGACAGGGTGAGTGCTTTCTTCCGTCCCGCGCGATCCGCGTACGCCCCGAGGAACACGGCGCCGAGCGGTCGCATGACGAACGAGATGCCGAACGTGCCGACGCTCAGCAGCAATGAGGTCATGTCATCACCCGTCGGAAAGAAGAGCCTGCCGATCGTGATTGCGAAGTAGCCGTAGACCAGCAAGTCGTAGAACTCGAGCGCGTTGCCCACGCTTGCCGCGGCGATTTCGCGCCAGGCACCAGTCGACTCCCTCGTAACTTGGTTCGTCGAATGGGATGCCGAAGTGGAAGGGGCGGTCATGGTCGTCTCCGTTGGACAGCCCGTCGGTGAGCGTCGACGACGCGGCCGATCATCAAGGCTCGACGTGGATTGTGCGAAACGACAGAATGATGACGGTGCCGCCTTGGCACCGACCGGTGCCAATGGTGCTTGTCAAAGCATCATTGGAGCCGCCCCTCCCGGAGACTTGCAATGCAGACCAAATGGCTCGAAGACTTTGTCGTGCTGGCAAAGACGCGCAGTTTCACGCGCAGTGCCGAGCTACGCAACGTGACGCATCCTGCATTCGGTCGCCGGATCAAGTCGCTGGAGGCTTGGGCGGGAACTCCCCTGATCGCGCGCGACAACCAGAAGCCGCTGCGTCTCACCGCAGCGGGCGAGGCCCTGCTGGAATCCGCGGAAGAGACGCTGCGTGGACTGATGGGAGCGCGCGAGAACTTGCTCATCGCTGCGGGCAAGCACGAGCGCAGCGTGGTGCTCGTCACGGGCCGTACGCTGGCCCGCACGATGGTGCCCGACTGGCTGGTGCGATTGCGTGGACTTCTGGACGAGGCCGATCTGCACATCCGCACCGACTCGCTAGCGAACGTGGCGCAGGTGCTCGAACGTGGTGACGCCGACTTTGCCTTGCTGTACCACCATGCCGCGCTGGCCGTGAAACTCGACCCGCGTCAGTTCACGCACGTGACGGTGGCGACCGATCGGCTGGTGCCGGTAGCCCGCGCCGACGCTGAAGGGCGGCCGCTCTTCAGCCTGCTGGACGGCAAGCCAGCACCCTACCTGGCCTACGCACCGACCCTGGCAATGGGCAGGCTCGTCGCTGACCATCTGGCCAACCATCCGGCCGCGCCTCTGCTGCGCCGCCGCATCGAGTGCGATTCGGCCGATGCCCAACACGAGTACGTGGAGCGCGGCCTGGGTGTCGCCTGGTTGCCGTGGTCGATGGCGCATCCGTCGTGCAAATCCGGGTTGATGGCACCGGCGGGAGATCGCAAGATGGAGGTGCGCTTCGAGGTTCGTCTCTACCGTGCCAAGAAGAAGCTGTCATCGGTTGCCGAATCGATCTGGTCGCGCTGGACGAAATAGGTATCGCTGGAGCAGCGGCAGACGGCACCTTGGCGTGCTATTTCGGCACAGCGTTGGATTCAGTCCTTGCAAAAATCACGACTTGTTCCTCCAGCGTTGCCGACACCTGGGCTGCCAGCACGTCGAGCCGGTCTCCCACTTTCCGAATGCAGATTTCCAAGATGAAGGCATCCACCTCCTATTCGCTCGCGGTGCCCGACATCTCGGCTTGGCGAGCCGGCAATACAGGCGTCGAGGGCGTTTGGACCTTCGATTCCGGTCAACCTGGCCGGCACGCGATGATCTCGGCGCTGGTGCACGGCAACGAACTGTGCGGCGCATGGGCGTTGAAAGGCCTGCTCGAGGCGGGGATACGCCCCGCCTGCGGCCGGCTCACGCTCGCCTTCTGCAACCTCGAGGCGTTCGACCGCTTCGACCCCGCCGATCACGATGCATCGCGCTTCGTCGACGAAGACTTGAGCCGCCAATGGTCGCCTGATCGCCTGGCCGATCCGACGTCAGCCGAGCGCCGCCGTGCTGCGGAACTGGTGCCGTTCGTGGAGGCCGCGGACTGGCTGCTCGACCTTCACTCGATGCATGAGCCGAGCGCGCCGCTGTCGCTCACCGGCCTCGCGCGAGGCAACGTCGCGCTCGCGATCAGCATGAAGACGCCGCAGTACATCGTCGTCGACGCCGGGCACAGCGAAGGTGTGCGAATGCGCGACTTCGGCCGGTTCGCGCCGGACGCCGTCGCCAACACGCAAGCGCGGTCGCTGCTGGTTGAATGCGGTTTCCATGGTGATCCGAACAGCCGCGACGTGGCGCAAGACCAGTGCCTGCGCTTCCTGGAACAGGCTGGTGTCCTGGACGCCGACGTTCCCTCGCTGTCGGGGTGGCGCCTGCCCGACGCGCCGTCGCAATGGATCCTGCAGGTGACGGACGCCGTGGTGGCGCAGAGCGACAACTTCCGCTTCGCCGCGTCCTACACCGGCCTGGAGGTCATCCCGTATCAGGGCACCGTCATCGGGTACGACGCGGTCGAATTGACCACGCCCTACGACAACTGCGTCTTGGTCATGCCCTCCACGCGGCAGGCGCGCGCGGGCGTGACTGTCGTTCGTTTCGCGCAGAGGCACAGCGTCACGGAGTCGTCGGCCTAATCGGCGTCGGGTAAGCACGCTCCGGTCCGCGTCGCAAACTTCGCGGAGCGGGGCTGGTCAGTTCCAATCTAAATCTAGTCGCGACTTCTTCGATTTCTAGTCGCGCCTGCTTCGATAAAAGCCTTGCTGATCTCTGCGCTGTATCTCATATTCTTCGCTACGCTATTACACGTTTGCAGGGAGTGTCGACGCGGCTGTGCGCGGCCCGTCTTATGGCTGAACGCGGCGAGCCATGCTCATGGAACTCAGCGAACACGCTGGCCGGCATGCGCACTGCTCAATCTCGCTTGAATACCTCTTGCGGCAACAAATCGCTGAGGTAGCTCACTCTCCGGTCGGCGGCGACAGCAGCCCTCAGAATCAGCCTCGCTGGCGATCGACGCCAGATACGTCGTTGGAATCGTCACCGTCAGCCTCCTCGTGATCTTCGACGTCCTCGGCAGAGCCCGAGGGCATGCCCAAGACCTCACTCAACAGGGACACGTCCGTGCCTGGGTGGCGCCGCTTCAGCGTAGCAAGGCCTTCGGTGAAGCGTGTTCGCCAGCCGTTGCCGCGCGAAACCAGGTCAGCGCAAGCATCGGCCAACGCCCCTGGTCTCGACTCGATCAAGCAAGCAATCAGACAGTGCGCTTGATCGATGTCCTTGTTCGCCTTGAGTGTGAACTCCCCGGTACGTTCGCCGGCGACGAGTAGCTTGTGAAGCCCGAACCGCTCGGGTGCCGGGCAGTTGACCACGATCGGGCCATCGGGGCTCAACACGGAGGTCTGCTGGATGTCCTCCATTGAGAACTCCATGAACTTCAAAGGCTGCAGTGTGACGTTGAGGCTCTCGATGTGCTGTGGCGCGTCGATGCGGCCTTGCGAAGTCACGAAGTCGATCTGGAAGTCCTTTTCGTCGGCCTTCGTGTAGGTCGTGTTTGACGCGTTTGGCAGGAAGCCCATCTGGAGGGAGTCGATGGCCTTGTGCGTGTCCATGCGCAGGTCGTTCGGCAGTGCGATGGCGATGTTCTTTCCGGGATGCGCGAAGTCGATGTCCATCGTCGTCGTCCCAGCGCTCCAATGCGCTCCGAGCATGTTCTGGTAGGCCAGGAAGGCGTGCGTGCCAATGAGGATGCCGCCCGCGCGGAAGAAGCGGTGATCGCTCAAGCGTTTCAGCACCTTCGTGTGCGCGGGCGGCATGGTCACACAGCCAAGTTCGATTGCAGCCCGGGTGAGCCGGCGCAGGTGTGCGGCTGCACCGGCCTGATCGGGCTCCGGGGCCTTTTGGCGCTCGAGCAATTCCTGCACCGCCGGATCGCCGTCGGGGCCGACGTAGACCTGCACGAGCTTGCCCTCGACCTTGTACTGGTAGTACCAATAGAGGCGATCGCGGCTGGTCTTCGTGCTGAAGCCGCCTGGCAGGGTCGTGATCGAGCGATGGAGATCCGCTTGGAGGGCGGGCGCTTGCAGGTTCGCGAATGCCGTTTGCGCGGCGGCGCTCATGGGGGTGAAGGGGTGCATGGTGCTGTACTACCTTTGTTTACATCGGTAGTATAGCAGCTATACTACCGTTACATATTTGGGTAGTATAGCGATGCTGCGGGCGCTGTCCCGCGGCAGTGGGGGGCGCTTCCCCGCTCGAGATGGCTCAAAGAGCGAGCAGCATCAGCATCAGCGGCAGCGTCGAGCGTCGTGCTGATGATCATCATGATGGTGCCGCGACGACGATGGTGGCGGTGCAGGTGCCGATGATCGGCGCCGTCGATCATTCCCGGACTCCGGACACGGCAGCTCGCACGGTGGGCGCGGATTTCGTGATGCGCACGGGGCTCCGCCGCTGCCTGTCGCGGGCCTGCCGATGCAGGACGGCCGTGCAGCGGTCCTGCTTGCGGTGCTGCTCGTCGAGGATGGCACCTGCATGTTCGACATCCCGGTGAGCTGGCGCCTCAGGCCTGTTCGAGTAGCTGGGCGATGAGATGCTTTCGCATCGCTGCCGAGGCCCGATGCAGAGCAACCAACACGGCGGCAATCTCGTCGTTCTCCGAGTAGAGGAACGCCGCAGGCACGTTCAACACTCTGGCGAGTTGAACGGCGATCTGGAAATCTGCTTTGTGAACGCCGACCTCATAGCGGTTGATACGCGTCGAAGCAACCGATGGATCAATGCCCGCAGCAATTCCCAGCTCCCGCTGCGAGAGGCCCGAGGCCAAGCGAGCCTCTTTCAGGCGCCTGGGCCAGACGTCTTGAGTGGTTGTCGAAATCTTCGCAGCTGCCATGGGTCAGCTACGAGATTCGTAGTTATGATCTCATCTGCATACTACGACTTACGTAGCTGTAACGTAGTGTGATTGCTTTTCTGTAGCAGCGTTCAGCACTCGGCACGGAGGTCTGGGCGGATGAATGACCGATCGATCGAAGAGGTGTCCAAAAATGGCGGTGAAGGTTTTCCACGGCGTACTGAAAGAGTTGGGCCCCAGTACGACCGCAGCAGGCATCTCACACTCGATAGCCTCATATTCGTATATCGAGTTCACAGACGGACAAATGCTGCGCAGCGTCGTAGTCATCGACGGCTTGGATGGAAAACTTCAAGCAGCGCTTTCCGACCAAGGGCCAGTTGAACTGCATGCGATCTGTGCAGAAAAGGGCAGCCGCTTGGTGGCAGTGCGGACGAACGACGGCCGCATCTATGCGAGTGAGATTCAAGGTGGCTCGTTCGCCGTTCACGTCATGAGTCTTAGCCTGGTGCTCTGCGGAGTTCTGCTTCTTCCGGTCTTTGGGTTGGGATTTCTCTTTTTCTGGTGGGCGTGGAAAGCTTGGCAGGGACAGAGCCTAGTTAACTCAGCACGGAAGCATGTTCGGGCACTCCCGAATGCCGTATTTCTATAGCTCTTGTCCTCGACCACCCAACGCCAGGTCGCGCTTCGAACGCTTCTGATCATGCTGGGCCCGGCAGTCCGTGGGCAGACGGTGGAGGAAGTGTGTAGCTGCACGATAGAAACGTGCGGGCAATGCTGCGCGCAGCGCCGCAGAACGTCCAGCGGCGGCTCGTGGTGGCCTGCAGGCGAATGAGAGCAGGCACCCGGCGACGCTGCTGCCCTCTCGCGTCGGTGCTCGGTACGGACTGGCTCGGTTCGACGACGATCGCGACCTGGTCGCCGTGGCGCTTGCGGAGAACGGGCAGGGCAGCAGCAGCGAAAGCCTCGGCGAGGTTCTAGTCGAGCAGCTGTGCGCCCTTGCCAAGCTAGGCCAGCGTTGTGTTGGGCGACAGTTAGACCATGCCCTTCACGACCATCCAGGCGAGGTTGTCCGCCCGGCCGGGCAGACCCTCGACTCGCAAGAGATAGAGGCGGAGTGCTTCGGGTGCGGTCATGCGTCGGTGATTGGAAGTTCGCGAGCGACCTTTGGGCCAGGATGGAGCGCCGGCACACGGTGCAAAGAGCTTACCAGTCGGCCGTGACGCAGGCGCAGGCAGGAAGGGGGCAAAGTACAAACTGTCCCCGAAAGTTCGAACTGTGGACAGAGTTGGCACTTTGGGGGTAAAGTTCGAACTCGATGAATACTGATTCCAGCGGCAGCGTCGACTTCCGAATCGACTTTCGCCTCCCCGGGCCGAGCGGCGACCTTCTGCTGGAGGTCAAGCGCACCAGCTCGGCAGTCGACCTGCGTGGCGTGCTGCTGTCGCTGACCTACGTGCTCGCGGGGGAGCCGACTAGCCGGGCTGTCTGCGTGCTGGTGGACACACGCTTGACACAGGATCGCCTGCAGGAGGAGCTGGGGCGCTTTCGCCGGACTGTGCAGGCGAGCTTGGCAGACCGGGTGTTCCTGCTCGGGATCCGCGAGGGGAAGGTCGAAGGCGATTTGCCGGCGGGCGACACGGCACTTCTGCCGCTGATCCTGGAGGCAGCGCAGCGGGAGTCGATCGGGCTGCGCCGCGTGACGCAGCAGACCGTGAAGTCACTCGTGCTGATGCGCTGGCTGCTCCACGGCGGCGGTATCGGAGTGGCTGAGATGGCGCGAGAGACCGGCGCCAGCTTTCCAACCGTGACGGCGGCATTTCGCAGCTTGCGACAAGACGGGGTGGTCATCCCGCGGGGCGCCAGCTTCGTGCTCTCGGACGAACTGCCCTGGCCGACAGTCCTGCGGCTGGCGCAGGAGCATGCGAAGGAGCGACGCGTGATCCGGTACGCCGATCCCAACGGATTGGCCAGGTCGCCGCTGGACATGGCGCGCCGGCTGGATGCGCTGCACGCCCGCGGCGAAGCGCAGGAAGTCAGTTTCGGCGGCGTGGTGGGCGCCGAGCGCCTCTACCCTGACCTAGACATCACGGCGCCGCCGCGACTCGACTTGTGCGTGTACAGCTCCGACACCAGCTTCGTGCGCCAGCTCGACGCCGGCCTGCTCGAGACCTCCGATCCCGACGACAAGGCCGTCCTGGTGCTCCACATGACCAGAGACCCAACTCGCGGGCCCAACAAGTCCCACGAGATGGTGGCCGTGGCCTCGCCGGTCGACTGCCTCGCAGACCTGTTGGAGATCGGGCTGCAGGCGGAAGCCAAGGATTACTGGATGGGGCTGACGCGCCAGCGGCGCAAACGCCTCGAAGCACGGGAGAAGCGGGAATGATCAACGAACCACTGGCCGATCGACTCACGCCCAGCGAAGTCATGGAGCAGGTGGCGAGAGCCCTGCCGGCGGCAGCGCTCGGCCACGTCATCATCGTCGGCAGCTTGGCCGCCGGTTACAACTTCTTCTCCGGCGACGGGGCGGCGTCGATGCGTACGAAGGACGTCGACATGCTGCTCTCTCCGCACGCGGTGGCCGTCGACGCCGCCGTGGAAGTAACCGAGGCGCTGCTGGACGCCAACTGGACGCAGAAATATGACGAGCGATTCGGCAAGGCCGGCCGGCCGGAGGACGACGTGAAAAGCCTGCCGGTCGTACGCCTTCGGCCGCCGGCGGGCGAGGACGCTCGAGCAGGCTGGTTCCTGGAGCTGTTGTCGGCGCCGCCGGCCTATGAGGCGGGCACGGACGACAAGAAGGAGCGGCGTCTGCACACGAAGGCGGGCGACTTCGTCATCCCCAGCTTCGACTACCTGGCGTTGGCCGAATGGCAGCCCCTATCGACGCAGCCCGGCGTGCTGATGGCGCGGCCGGAAATGATGGCGCTGGCCAACATGCTTCACCATCCGGAAATCAGCGACACGCTGATCGCCGACACCCCCTGGAAGCGCTCGAACAAGGATCTAGGTCGCGTGCTCGTCTTGGCCCACCTGACCCTGGCGCGCGATCGACGCGATGGGACGACCGAACTCGATCAGTGGGCCAGCCGCATGTGGGACGCACTGCGCGAGAAGTTCGGCGGGCACGCGCGCGAGCTCGCCCTGCGCGCCGGCAGAGGCATTGACGCGCTATTGGCCAGCGAGACCGACCTGGAGCAGGCGCTGCGCATCGCCAACCTTGGGTTGCTGGCGTCGCTGGACATCGGAATGCGCGCAATCGAAGCGACGGGCCGCCAGTTCCAGGAAGATGTGCTCCGACAGTTGCTCCGGGTCGCGCAGCGTGCCTCGACGTAGGAGGACAGGATGGAAGTCAAGACGACAGATCCACAACAGCTCATCGCGTGCTTGGACCGCCTCATGGCGACCACCAGCTCGGACGAGGTCTGAAGACCGCGGCGAACTGTGCGGACATGCTGGCGGCGATTCCTACCTTGCAGGTCTGCATCGAAAAGCCGCAGCTGCTGCCCGCGAAGCACAAGGTGAAATGCCCCTGAGAGCGGAGAAGAACTCGGCCATCGGGATCCTGGTGAAGGGGGAATCGAACCTCAGACAGGGTCGAGCGAAACGATCTCGATGCCGGTGATGCCAGCCTCTCCCGCCCACTGCTCGATGGACTCCTTGGCCGCATCATTGAGGTAGTTGCGCACCCGAGCCGTTGCGGGAGCCTTGAATACCATCGCATCCTTGGGCACCTTGGATTCGTCGATCGACTCGAGCTTCAGGCGGCCATCCTCGGTCCTCTGACTGCGGGCGTCGTCGATGCAGTCGATCACGTTCGTGCAGTTGAACATATAGAGCGTTTCGCCGTCGCCGCTGCGATGCAACTCGAGGAGCTGGCCGAAGCGGGAGAGCAAGCCACCGATGGCTGCCCTGGCCTTAGCGTCGAGAACGAAAGTGCCGGACACAAACGGCATCACGTTCGCCGCCTCGCGCTGCTTCTTCTTCGGCGCGCGGGTGTAGAACTCCACGGGCGGACGATGGGTCCAGTCCCGTGGGGTGCCGTCGGTCACGAAGGTGCGGTCGTCCACGTCCTGCTCGTCGGACGCCACAAGCACTGGCCTGCCCCGCGTGTCCCCCGGTCGAATCTCCCAGATCGCCATGTCTATCCCCGCGCCACGGGGAACGTTCCCCGAACCATCTCGCCGCGCATCTCGCGCAGAGCATTGCGGCCGCTCTGTTGAACGGCTTGGTCGGCCAGCATTAGCCGACGCTCGACGAGCAGATAGTAGCGCTCGTCCGCATGCAGATCGTCGTGCTGCGCCGCGTCCTTCAGGGTCGGCACCTCCACGCCACGCTTCCCCGGAAGGAAGACACCATTGTCCGCGTCGTTGATGGCGATGCTCCACGTGTAGAGCATCTTCCGCGAGCCGGCCGCGTCGGGATGACCCGAGGCGACGATGTGGTGCGCGCACACGTCGGGTACCCGGACGAAACCGGCCCTCCCCAGATTGCGGTCGAGGGTCCGGCGGTGGTTTGCGCCTTCGCGCTCAGCATCCGCCTTGAGCTGCGCGGCCGTGTAGCCCTTGTCCGCCTTGGTGAGGCCGCCGTCGTCGTAACGCGTGTATGGACGCGGCGGTCTGCGCGGCTTGCGGGTCGCGGCTACCCCGTTCTCTGCGCTGATCCGCGCCTTCTCCTCGTCGAGGAGGATGTCGTTGCGCAACGCATAGGGATTGAGCCCTGGCTTGTTCGTCGCGAGGCGGTTTGCGCTCACCGTGATGTCGACAGCCTTGGCGGCGGGCTTCTCGAAGATGCCGCTGGCGCGCGGCTTCCTGTTCGCGGACAAATTCTGCTCCGTTGTGGCTCGCCCTTGGCCACGGCGCGCCATCCTCTGGCGCTGCCCACGGCTTGGGAGGCGGAGCCGGCTGCGCGGCCCTTCGCCTCTCGGGCGGAAGTTTCCGGGCCGGAGAGGCCCGAAAGCATCGCCAGAGTTTGCCACGCCGGCGCGGTACCCCCTCCTCGCCACTACGAGGGATGGACTTAGAGCGGCGGGTTACTTGAGTTCGACCAACGCCTCCGCGCAGCTGCCCCTACGTCAGATCAAGCCCGCGGGGATAGCTATGAGCAACAGGCGCAACCAGCACGTCGTGCCGAACGACGGCAGCTGGGCTGTCCGCGGCGCCGGCGCGCAGCGGGCGACGGAGGTCTTCGACCGCATGGTCAATGCGGTGCAGCGCGGGCGAGAAATCGCCCAGAACCAGCATACCGAGCTGGTCGTCCATGGTCGCGACGGCGTGATCCAGTCGAAGGACAGCCACGGCCACGATCCCTTTCCACCCAAGGGCTGAACGCCCACCTTCAGAGAGCGAGAAATGGCAAGGCTTCAAATCAACGGCATCCGGATGTCGGCGGGGGCTACGCCCACGAGCACATCACACTCATCTTCGGGCCGACTTTCGGCTCGAAGACGCGGTTCGAGAGCGTCTCCGACATCTTCTACGGTCGCAACACCTTCTACACGCAGACGAACGTGCATATCCTTGTGGGACAAACGGTGCGGGGAAGACGCGGTTCATCCAGACCTTGCTCCTGAAGGTCGCTATACGGTGGGTCGCGGTAGGATGACGAGTGCGGCCTTGCCAGCAGGTACAACTAAGTCAATTCATATGAGCATCCTCGACGCGTTGGACACCTCCGAGTTTCATGGGGACGGATCTCTTAACAGCGGCGCGCAAGCTGTGATTGCCCGCTTGGGACAACTCTTTTGCAGCGAGAGGAGCATGCCGACATTTGAAGGCTGGGCCTCAAGAGCAGAACTTCCGGAGAGCGATCCGGACCTCCTTGTGGCGGTCGAAGCATTCGCGTTGCTGCTTGAGTTCAATGACTCTGAGGTCGCGAAGCTTGCAAGCCGCATGTACGATGCAAGCGCTGTCTATCGTCGCGCGCTGGCTTCCTGCGACACGGTCTCCACCAAAGTAGAAGATGTCAAGAGAAGCTTCGAACGGCAGAGCGATGACGCAAGTAACGTGTTTTCTGGTCTCTCAAGGACTGTCAATGGTAAAGGGAAATTCGGCGCCTACTCGCGGAGCGTTTCACAGCTCGTAGTGGCGCCAGTGGACCTCTGCCTCCTTGAATTGAGCGAAGAGGCTCGAACTAGGGCGGCTGCAGAATTGCGCGAAGAAGTAGCGCGACTATCTCTATGGACTGAAAGTTTGGAAGAACTCCAACAAGTCCGTGCGTTGATTTCTGGAGCCGAGAGCTTGCGCAAGCTCCGACGACAGTACGTCAATGCGCGGTCGGCTCTAGCTAGCGAAGAAGGTGCGAAGGAGTCGGCCTCGAAGCGGGTCAAGGATTTGGAGTCTCAACTGGCTAGAGTCCTTCAAGGCGTGCCAAGAATTTGCAAAGCAGGCGCCTTCTTTTTGCTTGTGAGCCGCCATTCTGAGCGTTCTTTCGGCGAGCGGGTCGTAAGGCCCCGGTGATCCTTTTAACTAGCCTACTGCACCGTCTCGTCGATCAAGGACGATCGCAAGATGGCTGACTAGCGAAGAGTCTCAGCCTGCCGGATGACCTGCTCGGAGTTGGGCTTGCAGCGCGCAACAGCGACGGCCCATTGGGCCCGTCAGGCCGTAGGATTGGGCACCTTCGCTGCTGGGCGGAGCTGTACTTGTGGTGATTGTTTCGTTGCGCGCATATCGTCCTGTGCGTATTTCAACTCGCGGCAGGCATCGGACGTCCCGATGGCATGCGGCTTGGGTGGCTGCGCCGCTTCTCTATAATCAAAACGTTGGTGCTCGTGCCGGCCCGAAGCCGGCGCAGTTAAACGGGAATCAGGAAGGGTCGCTCCACCGGAGCTCACCCCAACCTGAGCTGCCCCCGCAACGGTAAGCGGTCGAAAGGCGCTTGGCATTTCTGCCAGCGTTTTTCATTTCGAGTCACATGCCCACTGGGTGCGCTTCGCGCCTGGGAAGGGGTCTCGAATGGCACCGCCAGCCCGGATACCGGCCAACGAGGGAACGCGCTCGCCCGCAAGGCGGCACGTTCAGTTGCAGGAGCCTGCGGGGAAGCTGGCACCTGGGTCGTCCGGTATCCCATTCCATGTCTCCCTTCAAGGCGCATCCTGCGCTAGCTCCCGCCGTCGCGGCCGCCGCTGCATTCCTGTCCAGCGGGCACGCGTTCTCCCAATCCACGTCAACTCCCCTCACACCGCTGCCGCAGGTCGTCGCCGACGCGACGCAGAAAGTCGAAATCACCGCCCACTACGAGAACGCCGTCGGCAGCTCCGACGCGGCGTCCCAGGGCACGGTGCGCGGTGAGCGCCTCACCGACCTGCCGCTGCTGCGGCCGGGTGAGGTGCTCGAGACGATCCCCGGGATGGTGGTCGCTCAGCACTCCGGCGACGGCAAGGCGAACCAGTATTTCCTGCGCGGCTACAACCTGGATCACGGCACCGATTTCGCTACCGACGTCGACGGCGTGCCCGTCAACATGCCGAGCAACGCGCACGGCCAGGGATATACCGATCTCAACTTCCTCATTCCCGAGCTGATCAACCGCATCGAGTACCGCAAGGGGGCGTACTTCGCGGAGGACGGCGATTTCGCGTCGGCCGGATCGGCACGCATCCGCTATGTGGACAGCGTCGACGACACCCTGGTCAACACCACGATCGGCGACAACGGCTACCGCCGGCTCGTGCTCGCCGGTTCGCCGCGCCTGTTCGGCGCGAACGGCAACGCGCGTGGCGAACCGGTGACCGCGAGCCCACGGCTGCTCGCGGCCTTCGAAATCGAGTCCGACAACGGCCCATGGACGCGTCCGGAAGAAGCGCGCAAGTTCAACGGACTGCTGCGACTGAGCGACGGCACCGCGGCCGACGGCTGGTCTGTCGATGGCATCGGCTACGCGTCGCATTGGACATCCACCGACCAAGTGCCACACGAGTTGATCGACTCGGGAGCAATCGGCCGCTTCGCGGCGCTTGATCCGACCGACGGCGGCAACACGACGCGCGAGATCGTCTCGGGCGAATGGCATCGGCGCCAGGATGCCAGCTACACCAACCTGTCTGCCTACGCGGAGCACACGACGCTGCGCCTGTGGTCCGACTTCACGTTCTTCGAACTGCGCCCGGCCACGGGCGACCAGTTCGAGCAGCAGGAGAGCCGCAACTTCGTGGGCGGGCAGGTCGTGCAAGGCAGGCAGCACACCTTGCTGGGCAGCGATTCGACGACCGAGCTCGGCTTCCAGGTTCGGCATGACCACATCGACGTGGGCCTGTTCAACACGCAGGCGCGCGTCGAGTTCGACACCGTCAGCAACGACCGCATCAGCGAGACCTCGCTGGGCGCCTATGCGCAGAACACGACGTCCTGGCTGCCCTGGTTTCGAACGCTGGTCGGCCTGCGCGCCGACCACGTCGACATGACGAGCCGGGCCCTGCAGGTGCCCGCAAACAGCGGCAACGGATCGGGCAGCCGGCTGTCGCCCAAGCTGTCGTTGATCTTCGGGCCCTGGGCCAAGACCGAGTTCTTCGCCAACGCAGGGCGTGGCTTCCACAGCAACGACGCGCGCGGGGTGATCGACAAGATCGACTCGACGACCGGACTGGCCGCATCCGCGGTGCCCGCGCTGGTCACCAGCAAGGGCGCGGAGATCGGCCTGCGCTCCGAGATCGTCCCGGGTCTGCAGACGTCGCTGGCCCTCTGGCACCTGGACAGCGATTCCGAACTGACCTTCGACCCTGACTCGGCCATTGGCAGCACCGAGGCCAACGGCGCCAGCAAGCGCCACGGCATCGAGTGGAACAACCACATGATCGTCAACCGCTGGCTGCTGATCGACGCGGACATGGCCTGGACGCATGCCCGCTATGCATCGCCAGGCGCCAACGGCGAGCCGGGCGATTTCATTCCGAACGCCATCAGCCGCATCGGCATGTTCGGCGTGACGCTGCACCAGCTCGGGCCCTGGTCGGCCGGCTTGATCACGCGCTTCATCGGCGCCTCGCCGCTGTCGCAGGACGGCGAGCTCAAGGCGCCCGGCGTCACGGTCTCGAACCTGCTGGTCAAGCGTGACCTGACGCCGCATTGCTCGGTGGCGCTCGATGTGCTGAACCTGTTCGATCGCAAGTTCTACGAGATGTCGTACGAGCAGGACTACCGGGTCGCGCCCGGCGCCCTGGTGAACCCCGCCGGCGTCACGGTGCACCCGGGCGAGCCGCGCGAATTCCGAGTCTCGTTGAACCTGAAGCTGTGAGGCGGCGATCCATGAACCTCCTCCTGTCGTATTCCCCTTCTGAAGGCCGTGCCCCATGAACACCAGCCAACTGCCGCAAGACCTGCTCGAACTCGCCCCGGTCATCGTGTTGATGGGCATTCGGCACGGTTTCGACCCCGATCACCTCGCGGCGATCGACGGCATGACGCGCTACAACGCGCGTGACCGGCCGAAGTTCGCGCGGCTGGCCGGCGTGTTCTTCTCGATCGGACACGGCATCGTCATCCTGTCGGTGGCCTTGAGCGTGGCAACCCTGGCGCGCAAGCTGGCGCCGCCGCAGTGGCTGGACACCTTCGGCACCTGGCTAGCGATCGCGGTGCTGATCACGCTCGCCCTGATCAACATCGCGAGCGCCTTGCGGGCGCCGCACCACCAGATGGTGCATCTGGCCGGCTGGCGGACGTCGTTGTTCTCGCGCCTGCTGAAGGCGGGCAGCCCGGCGATGATGCTGCTGGTGGGCGTCGTGTTTGCGCTCTCGTTCGAGACGCTTAGCCAGGCCTCGCTGTTCGCGATGGT
>FTIF01005289.1_pt8 | contig 33664 bp, 36 predicted proteins | sample 1658001 | NCBI WGS metagenome assembly FTIF01 (sample SAMEA3914789, study PRJEB12502) | metagenome | biome: forest; material: soil | place: Canada | collected 2011-07-03 | depth 0.3 m | reverse complement strand
GCGCCGGCGCGCGCGATGCGCATCTGTGCCGGCTTCTCCTTGGCGCGGTCCATGAAGGTCTGGCGCACGATCACCGCATTGCTTTCCGGCTCGATGCGCAGCCAGTTGCCCGGCTGTTTCTCATGGCTCAGCCGGATCTCGAAGTGGCCGTTGGCATCGGTCTGCAGCTGCGCCGAGTCGATGGCGCCGGTGGGCTCCATGCGGCCATTGGTCTCGTAGCCGCCTTTCTGCGTGCCGATACTGAGGTAGGAGACGCTGCCGCGCTCGCCGCGGATGACGTACTCGTTGTTACCGTTGATGCGCGCGAACAGGTAGTGGTTGTCGGGATTGTCGGCGCCAATCTTGCCGGTCTCGTGCGAAGGCAGGAAGAAGCCGGGGAAATCCGCATCGGCGAATTCCAGGTGCATTTCCAGGCCGATGCGCAGCAGCCGGCTCAGGTAGCGGAAACCCTCGGCACGGTCCAGCGCGCCGGTCGGCGCTTCCGGCCGCAGGATCTGCTGCCCGGCGCGCTTCAGCGTGTCGCAGAACTCTTCCCAGGTGCGGCCGCTGATGACGTCGGCTTCGACGTCCTTGTCGGACTGCATGCCGGTTTTCCTCCAGATTTTGTCCGGCAGGGGATGTGCCGGATCGTTTGGAAGAGGCTAGTGCCCGGGGCCGGTCGGGGCTTCATCTATTCGGACTAAAGCGGGGCGCTGAATGGGGGGTCAGTTTCGCCGGTTTTCGGGCGTGTTTTCGACGCCTGGGCGCGCGGCTTTACTGAGTCGTAGCCCGGATGGAGTGAAACGAAATCCGGGGTGCCGCACAGCTCCCGGATTCCACTTCGTTGCATCCGGGCTACGGTTGGTTCCGTCAGGCGCGGCGTGTGACCCAGGAGCGGATCGAGCGGATGCGGTCGAGCAGGCGGCCGGTGCCGGAGCTGGGCGGGGGCGGCTCGGGGGTGTTGGCGACTTCGTAGCGCTGGTGCAGCTCGGGGCTGTGCGACAGGCGCTCGTGCTGTTTCAGCGCCGAGGTCACCGTGATCTTGCAGGCATTGTCGATGATCGGCTTGGTGATGAAGCGGTAGATCTGGCCCTGGTTGATCAGGTCGATGGCGGCGCCGGCATCGGCGCGCTCGGTCAGGATCACCGAGACCAGTTCCGGATGGTGCTGTTTCAGCGTGCTGATCAGGTTGACCACCGGATGGTCCTGCACCCGCGTGTCGGAGATGACCACGCCGATGTGCTCGCGCTCCAGCAGGTCCACCGCCTCGCTCATGGTGGTGGCGCCGAAGACGCGGCATTCCTTGCCCAGGATCGCCTGGATCTGCGCCGGCACCCGCGCGTCGTCGTCCATCACCAGCACCGCCGGCAAGGGCCCTGTGGGGGCCACCGTGACGGTTTCTCCGGTCTTGACCGCGACTGCGGCGCTGACGCGGGCGGCGGTCACGGCACGGGCCACGGTGGTGGAGAGGTCGTCGTTGGACCAGGGCTTGTTGACGAAGCGGAAAATCTCGCCCTCGTTGATCGAGCCGATGATGGCGTTGAGATCGGAATAGCCGGTGAGCAGGATGCGCATGGCATTCGGGTTCAGCTCGCGCGCCGCGCGCAGCAGCTCGATGCCGGTCATGCCGGGCATGCGCTGATCGCTGACGATGACGTCCACCGGCTGCTTCTTCAGCAGCTCCAGCGCCTGCGGCCCGCCCTCGGCGAAGAACACCTCGTAATGGGCGCGGAACAGCATGCGCATGGTGGTCAGCACGCGCGGCTCGTCGTCGACGAACAGTACTCGGGCCTTGACGGCGGGCGCGTTCATCAAGCTTCCTTTCTCCTACGCGGCGACGAGCGCCGCTTCCTGAGCCGTTTCGGCCTGCTTTTTCTGTCTGAGCGGCAGGTGGATCGCGAATTCGCTGCCCTTGCCCGGGGTGGAGCGCACGTCGATCCGGCCGCCGTGTTCCTCAATGATACGGAAAACGATGGACAGGCCAAGCCCGGTGCCCTTGCCAACCGGCTTGGTGGTGAAGAAGGGCTCGAAGATATGGCTGCGCACGTCCTCGCTCATGCCGCAGCCGGTGTCGAGGATGCGCACGTCGACGCCGTCGGTCCCGGACAAGGTGTGAACGTAGATGCGGCCGTTGCCCTCGATGGCCTGGGCGGCGTTGGTGAACAGGTTGAGGAACACCTGGTTGAGCTGCGACGGCGAGCACTCGATCTGCGGCAATTCGCCGTACTGCTTGATCACTTCGACGCGGCCCTTGAACTGGTTCTGGCAGATCTTGAGGGCGGAGTCGATGCCGTCGTTGACGCTGAATAGATCGGTGCGCGAGCGGTCGACGCGCGAGAAATCCTTCAGGCTCGACACCAGTTCGCTGATCTGGCCGAGGCCATGGTCGGTGTCCTGCAGCAGGCCGTGCAGATCGCCGAGCAGCTCCTCGGGGGCGAGCGCCTGGCTCTGCGCTTCGGCGGCTTCCATGGCGGCGGCGATCTCCGTTTCGGACGCGTCCGGCGCCGCCAGCAGGCTCAGCGCCTTGTGCTGCGCCGCGCACAGCCCGCGCACCTCGGCCAGGGAATTGCGCACGATCTCGGTGTTGCTGCGCGCATAGCCCAGCGGCGTGTTGATCTCATGCGCCACGCCCGCCACCATCTGGCCGAGCGAGGCCATCTTCTCGGACTGCACCAGCTGCGCCTGCGAGGAGCGCAGGTCCAGCAGGGCGGTGCTCAGATCGTGGGTGCGCGATTCCACCTGCGCTTCCAGGGTCTCGTTGGCGCGGGTCAGGCCGGCGTTGGCGCGGTCCAGGTCGCGGTAGCTGTTGCGCAGGCGCAGGCCGAGCCAGGCCAGCACGCCCAGCAGCACCGCGGCGTAGGCCACCAGTCCCAGGCGGTACTTGCCGGCTAGGGCCACCTGTCCGGCATACCAGGCGGAATAGGCCTGTTCCACCGCCTGCAGTTGCGGCCCGGTGGGGCGGTCGAGGAAGTCGCGCATCTTGCTGACCAGCTCGTCCTTGTCGCCGATCACGTCCTGGCAGCTCTGGCGCAGGCGCTGCAGCGCTTCCCGGAAGGCGTCGGACTGCGTCGGGGCTAGCTTGTCCATGCTGTCGAGCAGCATCTGCACGTCTTTCTCGTTCGACGGCGAGGGCGTCACGCTGAAGGTGACGATCTGCGTATTCAGCTGCTCGCCCAGGTCACGCAGCTGTGCGCGGATCGCCGGCTTGGCCGCGGCGGCGAGGGCGGCGATATTGGTGGGCAGCGAGTTGGTGCTGTTGATCAGGCGCTGGTTGAGCAGGGTGCTGCGCGCCTCGATGTCGAAGTCCAGCTCGAATTTGGACTGGATGGTATCGAGGAACTTGTCCAGTGCCTTGTCCAGCTCCGGGCTGAGGCCGTGCAGGGATCGGGGACCCTTGTCGATGGCGTCCAGCGCTTCGCCCAGCTGGCTGGTGATGACCACGCGCTCGTCGCCTTCATCCGACAGCGAAGCCACGCGGGCCTGCGTCAGCACCCGGTTGAGCTGCACATCGAGATTGTTGATGGCGCGGATGTTGGCCAGGCGCTGCAAGTGGAGATCGCTGTCCGCGCTCTGCGTCATGCGCAGCAGGAAGATCAGCACGCCGATCGCCAGGCCGGCCAACAAGGCCGGCAGCAGTAGCCGCAGATTCATCGCCCTTCCTCCCGTTCCGCACCAGCATCCTGAGACCGCGGGAGGTGATCCGGCCCGGCTGCCGCTGCAAAGCCGGCATCGGCGAAACCCTGTGAACCGGGCGATCCTGGATGGGAGCCGGCCGGCTGCGCCATACAGGTTTGCCAGGGCCATGCTCGGCAACCGCCAGGAGCGGCTGCCCCCCGGGGCAGTGTCGGCGGCTCAGAGGCTGCCAACTACTTGTTCTGTCTGGACAATAGTGCCACGAGATGACGCGGGCATCACCTGTTTGTAGTAGTCGGCGCACCATGCCCGGGCGTATGGATGAATCGAGCAGCTTGCGTAGCCCGGAAAGCCCCGGGTAGCGCTGCGCGCTTCCCGAGCTACGGTTGTTTCTGGCTAGGCCGTTTCCAGCAGCTTGCGTTCCTTGATCATGGTCAGGGCAGTGTCCTCGATCATGTCTTCCTGGCCGCCCACCATGCGGCGCCGGCCCAACTCCAGCAGGATCTCGCGGGCGGGGATGCCGTAACGCTTTTCGGCGCGCTTGGCGAACAGCAGGAAGCTGGAATAGACGCCGGCATAGCCCAGCACCAGGGCGTTGCGGTCGATGCGGATCTGGAAGTCGAGGATCGGCTGGATCAGGTCTTCGGCCACGTCGGAGATCTTGAACACGTCCACCCCGGTCTCGATGCCCATGCGGTTGCACACCGCCACGAACACTTCAGTCGGGGTATTGCCGGCGCCGGCGCCGAGGCCGCCGCAGGCCCCGTCGATGCGCCGTGCGCCCGCTTCGATCGCCGCCAGCGAGTTGGAGATGCCCATGGACAGGTTGTGATGGCCGTGGAAGCCGATTTCGGTTTCCGGCTTGAGCTTCTCCCGCAGCGGCGCGATGCGGGCGCTGACGTCGTCCGGCAGCATGTAGCCGGCGGAGTCGGTGACGTAGATGCAGTTGGCGCCGTAGCTTTCCATCAGCAGGCCCTGCTCGACGATGGTTTCCGGCTCGACCATGTGCGCCATCATCAGGAAGCCCACCGTATCCAGGCCCATCTTGCGCGACAACGAGATGTGCTGCTCGGACACGTCCGCCTCGGTGCAGTGGGTGGCGACGCGGATGGTGTGCACGCCGCAGTCCGCCGCCATGCGCAGGTGATCCACCGTGCCGATGCCGGGAATCAGCAGGGCCGAGATCTTGGCGTTCTTCATCCCTGGAATCACCGCGCGCAGGTATTCCTCGTCGCTGGCGGCCGGGAAGCCGTAATTGACCGAAGCGCCGCCGAGGCCGTCGCCGTGGGTGACTTCGATCAGCGGCACGCCGGCGGCGTCCAGCCCGCGGGAAATGCTCTGCATCTGCTCGATGGTGATCTGGTGCTGCTTGGGGTGCATGCCGTCGCGCAGCGACATGTCGTGCACTTTGATGCTGATGCCTTTGAGGTTCATCTCTTTGCTCCTTGTAGCCCCTCTCCCGCTGGCGGGAGAGGGGTTGGGGAGAGGGTGCGCACTTTCATCCGGCGGAATCGTTCGATGAAATTGCGCGCCCCTCACCCTGACCCTCTCCCCACTGTCGTGGGGAGAGGGGATTGAAAAAGATCAGGCCGCCACCGGTTCCAGATTGAGCCGGCCGGACAGCATTTCCTCCGCGAACATCTCCGCCGTGCGCGTGGCCGAGGCGGTCATGATGTCGAGATTGCCGGCGTACTTGGGCAGGAAATCGCCCAGGCCTTCCACTTCGAGGAAGGTGGTGACACGGTTGTCCTCGAACACCGGGCCGTTCTTCAGGCGGTAGCCGGGGACGTATTTCTGCACCTCGGCGATCATCTCGTGCACCGACTTCTCGATCTCGGCCTGCTTCGGCGCTTCCACGGTGAGGCAATGGATGGTGTCGCGCATGATCAGGGGCGGCTCGGCCGGGTTGATGACGATGAGGGCCTTGCCCTCGTCGGCGCCGCCGATGCTGGCCACCGCGCCGGCGGTGGTGCGGGTGAATTCGTCGATGTTCTTGCGCGTGCCGGGGCCGACCGACTTGGACGACACCGTGGCGATGATCTCGGCGTACTTCACCTTCTGCACGCGCGACACGGCGTAGACCATGGGAATGGTGGCCTGGCCGCCGCAGGTGACCATGTTGACGTTCATCTCGCGCTTGCCGGCGTGCTGCTTCAGATTGATCGGCGGCACGCAATAGGGGCCGATGGCGGCCGGGGTGAGGTCGATCATCATCACGCCCAGGGCGTTGAGCTTGCGCGAGTTCTCGGCGTGCACATAGGCCGAGGTGGCGTCGAAGGCGATCTGCACGCCGTCGGCCAGGACGTGCGGCAGCAGGCCGTCGACGCCCTGGTCGGTGGTCTTCAGGCCGAATTCACGGGCGCGGGCCAGGCCTTCGCTGGTCGGGTCGACGCCGACCATCCACACCGGTTCCAGCACCTTGCTGCGGCGCAGCTTGTACAGCAGGTCGGTGCCGATGTTGCCGGGACCGATGATGGCGCATTTGATCTTTTTCATAGGGGACTCGTGACTCTTGATGAACAGGCTTTGATGGTCAGGCTTCGAAGGAAATCGAGGCGGTGCCCATGCCGGTGAGGCTCATCTCGAAGCGGTCGCCGGGCGTGATAGGCAGCAGCGGCGCCAGCGAGCCGGACAGGATGATCTCGCCGGCGAGGAAGGGAATGCCGAAACGGCCCAGGGTATTGGCCAGCCAGGCCACGGCGGCGGCCGGGTGGCCCTGCACCGCGGCGCCGGTGCCGCTGGCGATGTGGCTGCCGTTCTTGAGGATCTCCATCTGCACCGCCGCCAGGTCCAGGGCGTGCGGCGCGATGCGCGCCTCGCCGAGGACGAAGACGCCGCAGGAGGCGTTGTCGGCGACGGTGTCCTGGATGCGGATCTTCCAGTCGCGGATGCGCGAATCGACGATCTCGAAGCAGGGGGAGACGTAGTCGGTGGCGTCCAGCACCTGCTCCAGAGTGACGCCTGGCTCGCGCAGGTCCTTCTTCAGCACGAAGGCGATCTCGCCCTCGGCGCGCGGCTGGATCAGCCCGGCCTGGGCCAGGCTGACGCGGCTGCCGTCGGCAATGTGCATGCGGTCGGTGAGGAAGCCGAAGTCGGGCTGGTGCACGCCGAGCATGTCCTGCACCGGCTTGCTGGTGACGCCGATCTTCTTGCCGATGACGCGCTCGCCGTCGGCGCCGCGGCGCTTCAGCATGTGCAGGGAAATCTTGTAGGCGTCGTCCACCTCGATGGCGGGCTCGCGCGCGGTCAGCGGGTCCAGCACATAGCGGCCGCGCAGGGCGGCGTAGAGCTCGTCGCCGAGGGCGGCGATCCGGTTTTGCGCGAGCATCAGCCGTTCTTCAGGAAGTCGAGCGTCATGCGGTTGAACAGCTCGCGGTGCTCGATCATCACCCAATGGCCGGCCTTGGGCACCAGGATCATGCGCATGTTCGGCATGCCCTTGGCCAGCTTGAGGATGCCGCTCTCCGGCATCAGCTGCTCGCTCATGCCCCAGAAGCCCAGCGCCGGGCATTTGATCTCGCCCAGGCGGTCGGCCATGTTCGGCACCTTCATGGTCTTGATCACCTGCGGGTTCTGCAGCTTCATCAGCTCGAAGCGCTCGTGCGCCAGCTCGTCGGTGACGAAGCGCTTGTCGACCACCATCACGGTCTCGAAGAAATCCTTGAGCCTGGCCTCGGTCACCGGCTCGGGCGACATGAACACTTCCTTCATCTTGGCCATGGCCGGCATCAGGAAGTAGTCCGGCTGATTCTCGATGCCGCCCGGCGCCATCAGCACCAGCTTCTCGACGTTCTTCGGATGGTCCACCACGAAGCGCAGCGCCACCGCGCCGCCGAGCGAGTTGCCGATCAGGGTGTATTTGTCCACGCCGATGTGGTCCAGCGTCTGCTTGATGCACTCGACGAACAGCTCGATCGGGTATTCGATGTTGTCCGGCTTGTCGGAATAGCCGTAGCCGAGGTGGTCGATGACGATGTTGCGGTAACCGTGCTCGGCCAGCCAGGGGTAGTTGCCCTTGAAGTTGCTGTGGCCGCAGGCGCCGGAACCGGAGCCGTGCAGCCACACCACCACCGGGCCCTTGCCCTGATCGAGGTAATGGATCTTGTGGCCATTGGGGAGCTTGACGTAGTGGCCTTCGGGGACGGGTTTGCTCGACATGGGAATCCTTGGGAATCCTGTTTTTGGCAACGGATTGGTGAGCCGCGCCCACGGGCGCCGGCATGGTCCGGCAGACCGCGTCATGTTGACGCCCAGGGCGCATCCGGGCTTCACCCTTTTGGACTACAGTAAAGGCGCAGCGATGGCCTAGCATGCGCGACTGCAAGTCATTCATACGCAACAGGAAGGTACTCGTGGAACAGCGCAGGGTGGTGCTGGTTACCGGCGGCGGCAAGGGCATCGGGCGCGGCATCAGCGAGCGCTTCCTGGCCAGCGGCGCCGCGGTGGTGATCTGCGGCCGCGAACAGCCGGCCACGCTGCCGCAATTCGAGGGGCGCAGCGCCGAGTTCATCGCCGCCGATGTGCGCGACCGCGCCGCGGTGGATGCCCTGTTCGCGGAGATCGCCAAGCGCCATGGCCGGCTCGACGTGCTGGTCAACAACGCCGGCGGCGCGCCCTTCGCCATGGCGGACAAGGTTTCGCCGCGTTTCCACGAATCCATCATCGGCCTCAACCTGCTGGCGCCGCTGCACCTGGCGCAGAAAGCCAACGCCCTGATGCAGGCACAGGAGGCGGGCGGGGTGATCGTCTTCATCGGCAGCATCAGCGGTTCGCGCCCCTCGCCGGGCACCGCCGCTTACGGCGCCGCCAAGGCGGCCATCCTCAGCCTGACCCAGTCTCTGGCGGTGGAATGGGCACCGAAAGTGCGGGTGGTCGCCGTCAGCCCCGGCCTGGTGCGCACCGAGCAATCCGACCTGCACTACGGCGACGAGGCCGGCCTGGCCGCCGTGGCCGCCACCATCCCGCAGGGCCGGCTGGCCGAGCCGGCGGAAATCGGCGACGCCTGCGTCTGGCTGTCCTCGCCGGCGGCGGCCTATGCGTCCGGCATCAACCTGCTGCTGCATGGGGGGGGCGAGCGTCCGGCGTTTCTGGCGGCGGCGAGCACCAACAAGGAATAGGCTTCCAATAGCGTCATACCGGCGAAAGCCGGTATCCAGGAGCCGGCAGGGTTGCGCTTGGAAGCACTGGATACCGGCTTTCGCCGGTATGACGGATGTGCTTGTGGAGGCTTGTGGCCCTTGGCCTACCGCGCCAGAAACCCGCCATCCACCGCAAACACCGCCCCGTTGGCATAAGACGCCCGCTCCGAGCACAGCCACACCACCATATTGGCGATCTCTTCCGCCGTTCCGACGCGGGCCGCCGGCACCGTGGCCGCCACCATGTCACGGAACTGCTGAAACTCGAACACCGGCTTGGTCATCGGCGTTTCGATCAGGCCGGGTGCCACGGCGTTGCAGCGCACGCCCTGGGCGCCGTATTCCACCGCGATGGTCTTGGTCAGGCCGACCACGCCGTGCTTGCTGGCGACATAGCCGGGCACCCCGGCAAAGGCGATCTGGCCGGCGATGGAGGCGGTGTTGACGATGGCGCCGCCGCCGGTCTTGAGCATGGCGCGCACCTGGTAGCGCAGGCAGTAGAAGACGCTGGACAGGTTGACCGCGATGAGGCGGTCCCACAGCTCCAGCGGGTAATCGATGGTGCCTGGGGGCATCGGCCCGTCGGAGATGCCGGCATTGTTGAAAGCGGCGTCGAGACGGCCGAATTTCGCCACTGCGGCCTGTACCAGCGCTTCACATTCGGCTGCCTTCGATACATCGGTGCGCACGAAAATGGCTGCGCTGCCCTTGCCGCGCAGCTCGGCGGCCAGCGCCTCGCCGGCTTCGACGCCGACATCGGCCAGCACCAGCCGGGCGCCTTCCTCGGCGAAGCGCAGAGCGGCAGCGCGGCCGATGCCGCTCGCCGCGCCGGTGATGATGGCGACCTTGTTGCTGAGTTCGTTCACGCTGTTCCTCGCTGGTTCGGATTTATGGATTTGTGATCCGAACATTCAGGCCGTAGCGAAACAACCGCATCGTCTGCGTGGACTATTGGGTGCTCAGGCCTCAAAGTCGATGACATGAATCGCGTTGCCGCTGCCGTCCCATTCCCGGGCGGCCGTGGTCCCGCTGGCGAAACTCTCCAGCACCACCGGCGCCGCCTCGATGAATTCCAGCAGCAGCCCCGGCTCAGCGGCCGACTCCATGTAGGCCACGCGCACCACGCCGTTGCTGGCCTCGAACGCCGGCACCAGGCCGCGCTGCTTCGCCTTGGCCACATCGCCGTCGATATCGTGCGACAGCCAGGCGATATGGTGCATGCCGATTAGGCTGCGGCCGCCGGCGTCCTGGTAGGGCGAGGGGGTCTTGCTGGTGACCTGGATCAGCTCGATCTGCACCTCGTCCTGGTAGGACAGGCCCACATTCATCTTCACCGTGGTGTCGGCGCCGCGGCACTGGCCGCGCATGCTAGCGTTCTTGTACACCGTCCAGGGGCCGATGCCGGCGAAATCCATCCAGTGGCGGATGGCGGCGTCCAGGTCTTCGACGATGTAGGCGATCTGGCGGATCGGGCCGTAACCCCTGGTATTCATGGCTTGCCGCCCTCCTGCCGGATTTCCAGCGGCCGCTGATAGGATATATCGCCGCGGTCGCGCGTGGCCTTGCCGCTGCGCATCAGGGCCGCCACCGCCTCGCGCATCTGCGGGTCCACCTCGGATTCGCCCGCCAGGCTGCTGATCCATTCCACCACGCAGACCCGCCGCGCGATGGCCCAGCGCCCGCCGCGGCGCTCCAGCCGGTCGATGTAGCGGTTGCCGATGACGTCGATGCTGCCGCTGCGGTTGATGCCGATGTAGAGGCAATAGGTCTCGCTGTGCGCGGTATCGCCGTCCAGTTCGCAGCTGTGGTTGAGAATCAGATGATTGGTGGTCTTCTGATGCTCGCGGTGATGCGGCAGGGCCCAGTCGGCGAAATCGGCCGGCTTGCCGACGAAGGCGCCGTGGTCGTCGATGGCATCGTCATGGTAGGCGGACAGCAGCAGCTCGCGGTCCAGGCGGTCGACGCCGCGGGTATAGCGGTGCAGGCAGTCCTGAATCGCCTGTCGGTCGAGCAGCTGGCGCAGCGCCGCCTGGTCGGATGGGTTCATGGCCGTGCCGCTCCTCCTCGGGTTTTCCTGTGATGCCACCTTCGGCCAGGCCCGCTGCTGCCGCATCGTCTGGAAGGACGAACGCGGCGGGGCCCGGCTGAGCCTGGCTGGTCGTCCCAATGGGTGATGCCCGGCTGGTGCCGCCTCCCAATAATGCGCTCAACCGGAGGAGCTAGAACTATGCAACAGAGTGCGCAAAAAGACTTTCCGCAGGGCGCGGCACTGGTATTCGGCGGCAGCGGTGGCATCGGCCAGGGTGTGGCGCTGACCTTCGCCCACTCCGGCACCGACGTGGCCATCGCTTACCGCTCGAAGAAGGACGTGGCCGAGCGCGTTGCCGGCGAGATCCGCGCCACCGGCCGCAAGGCCAGCATCCACGCCACCGACGTCACCGATCCGAAGCAGGTGGAAGCGGCGGTGGAGGCGGCGCTGAAGGAACATGGCCGCATCCATACCGTGGTCTTCGCCGCCGGCCCGGTGGTGGAGCAGGTGCTGCTGGGCGATACCAGCCACGCCCTGTTCAAGCGCTCCATCGACACCGAAGTGATGGGCTTCTTCAACGTGGTGCAGGCGACGCTGCCCAAGCTGCGCGCCGCCGGTGGAGGCTCCTATGTGCACCTGGGCTCGGCCGGTCACGTCTGGTGGCCGCCCAAGGACGGCCTGTCGGTGGCGCCGAAGGCCGCCAACGAGGCGCTGGTCAAGGGCATCGCCAAGGAAGAGGGCCGCAACAACATCCGCGCCAATAGCGTCTTGGTCGGCGTGATCGAGGCCGGCATGTTCCTGGAGCTGCTCAAGCGCGGCGTGTTCGACCAGGCCTGGATCGACGAGACGTTGAAGCTGCTGCCGCTGAAGCGCTGGGGCAAGCCGGAGGAGATCGGCCATACCGCCGTGTTCCTGGCCTCCACGCGTGGCGGCTATATCACCGGGCAGCAGATCAATGTGTCGGGTGGTTTTGGAATCTAAGGCGGGAACCAGCAACAACGTCATTCCGGTGAAAGCCGGAATCCAGGGTTTCGGAGTGTGCACTTGGCCGCTCTGGATTCCGGCTTTCGCCGGAATGACGGATTGATATTTCATCTGAACCGATGCGGAACGAACCGATCCGCGCAGTCCTACCGGAAACACCGAGGAGAACCCATGTCCCTGCCGCTCGAAGACCTCGAACTGATCAAGCGCCTCAAGTACGCCTATTGCCGCTGCATCGATACCGCCAACATCAAGGAAGTGCGCGAGCTGTTCACCGAAGATGCCGGCGTCTGCTACGTCGGCGGCACCTACCGTTTCGAGGTGCAAGGCCGCGACAAGATCGTCGAGGCGCTGGAAAACGCCTTCCACTCGGAGGCGATCGCTTTTCACCACGTCAACCATCCGGAGATCGATTTCCAGTCGCCGACCGAAGCCACCGGCATCTGGTACCTGAAGGACTGGTTCCTCGACCTGCGCCACAAGATCATCACCGACGGTTCCTCGCTCTACAAGGACCGTTACGTCAAGCGCAACGGCAAATGGCTGATCCAGTTCGCCAGCTACGAGCGCGTGTTCGAGATCGTCACGCCGGTCACCCAGGTGCCGAACATCACCGCGCATTACCTGGCCAAGCACGGCAAGAAGCTGCCGCCGGCTTGAGCGGTTTTTTCATCTGACAGAACGGCTATCTGGTCTTCATTGGCAAAACCTGGGGAAGTACCGATGCGCGTAGCCGTAACCGGTGGTGGCGGACGTCTGGGCTGTTCGCTGGTGCGGGCGCTGCTGCAGCGCGGCGACAGTGTGCGCGTGCTGGAGCCGGGCGCATCGATGCCGGCCTCGCTGGCCGGTCTCGAAGTGGAGTTGGTGCGCGGCTCGGTGCTGTCCGACGACGATGTGGCCAGGCTGGTCGATGGCGTGGAAGTGGTGTTCCACCTCGCCGCCAAGGTCAACCTGGACAAGGACCGTGACGGCAGCATCCGCGCGGTCAACGTCGAGGGCACGCGCATCGTCGCCGAAGCCTGCCTCAAGCGCGGTATCCGCCTGGTGCACTGCTCCTCGCATCACGCCCTGGTGCGTCATCCGCTCGACCAGCCGCTGGACGAGTCGCGGCCGCTGGCGCTGGACGAGCCCTGCGACTATCACCGCTGCAAGGCCCTGGCCGAGCAGCTGATCCAGCAACTCGTCAGCGAGCGGGGCCTCGACGCCGTGGTGGTCAGCCCTGGCACCATGATCGGCCCCCACGACTACGAGCCTTCGCTGATGGGCAAGGCGCTGATCGATCTGTATCACCGCCGCATCCCGATGCTGATGGAAGTGCTGAGTGACTACATCGACGTGCGCGATGTCGCCGCCGGCATGATCGCCGCGGCGGAGAAAGGGCGGCGCGGCGAGCGCTACCTGCTGACCGGCGCGGTGCACGACCTGCGCACCATCAGCGGCTACTGGCAGGAGCTGACCGGCGTCACCATGCCCAAGGCCGTGATGCCGCTATGGGTGGCCTGGGCCATACTGCCGTTCACCACCGTTGCGTCGCGACTGAGCGGCAAGCCGCCGCTGTTCACGCCCGGTGTGCTGCGCGCCAGCGTGTCGAACGCGGTGGTGTCGCATGCCAAGGCCGAGCGCGAGCTGGGCTTTGCGCCGCGCCCGACCTACGAGTCGCTGGCCGACGCGCTGGCCTTCTATCGGGCGCAGGCTTGGTTGGACAGCAAGCTTGCTGCCTGAAATCTGTACGTAGGGCGGCCTGTGGCCGCCGAGGTCGTTGCGCGGGATTGCGGCGGCCACAGGCCGCCCTACGACTACTTCGCAAGCACCGTGTCGCGGGTGGTCGTTGTCGCCTTTGGCCATGGAACAACCATGGCCAAGGGTTCCGCCTTGCCTGCTCAATTTTGGACTGCAACGCAGCGATCAAATGAGTCTTCACAGACCCTAGCCGTAGCCGGCTTACTCGCCGTCCCAATAGTCCAGCGAGTCCTTGTCGCGACCGACGTAGTGGAAGCCGGGCTGCACCTTGCCCTCCGCATCGGGCGAGAACTCGGCGCGGATGGCGAACTTGCCCGAATCCGGATAGTCGCAAATCTCGGGCGACAGGCGCGTGCTGACGCCGAGGAATTTCAACTCGCGGTCCGAGGTGTTGATCAGCTGGTGTGCCGTTTCGGCGCCGCCGGGTGGGCAGGCGATGACATCGCCGGCGCGCACCGGATAGCGCCGGTCGCCCAGGCGCAGCTCGCCACTGCCCTCGATGATGAAGAACATTTCCTCGTTGACGCGGTGGTTGTGGAACGGGAAGGCCTGCTTGCCCGGCGGCACCACGGTCAGGTTGTAGCCCAGCTTCTGCGCGCCCAGCTGCGGCGCGATGGAGCCGATGCTGGCCTGGAAGCGTTCGAGGATGTGCGGCGGCGGTTCCTGCGGCATCAGCTGCCGCATCGGCACGCAATGGACATCGGCGATGTTGACGATGGGTGGTTTGGCGGCAGTCATGCGCGATCTCGCAAGTGAACTGACGCCAGAGTAGCCCGGGAGACGTGCAGCGTCATCCGGGGAGGGAGTAGTAGCGTGCGGTGATTCGCTCAGGCTTCGGCGCTTCGCTGCCACTGCAGCGGAAACATGCGATGCGTTCCGGCCAAGCCCTTCAATGCGGCCTCGCGCACTTCACCGAAGACGAAACCGCCATCGCCTTCAACCAGCTCATGCACGGCCGAGGACACCAGGATCTCGCCGCCGCCGGCCTGGCCGGCGATGCGCGCGGCGAGGATCACGGTGATGCCGAAGAAGCGGTCGCCTTCCTTGATCGGCGTGCCGCTGTGCAGGCCGATGCGCACGCGGATCGGCTCGGCGCCGCGGCGGGCGCTGTGCCTGGCGCAGGCGCGCTGGATGGCGGCGGCGCAGCGCCTGGGCCGGGCTGGGGAAGGCCAGCAGGAAGCCGTCGCCCTGCAATTCCACTTCCTGGCCGGCCTGTGCCTTCAGCGCGCCGCGCACGATGGCGTTATGCGACTTGATCACGGCGTGGGCCTTGCGGTCGCCGAGGCGCTCGGTCATGGCCGAGAAGCCCTCCATGTCGCTGAAGGCGATGGTCACGGCGCCGTCGGCCGCGGCAGCGGCGCCGAAGTCCGGCCGCCGCCGCTCCACCGAGGCGATCACCGCCTCGATGGAAGACCGGACCACGCGCAGGGCCACGCCCTCGGCTTCGGCGCGCAGGCTCAGCGCCAGTTCGTTCAGGCGGCTCAGGCCGGCGCTGCCGCTGCTGGTGATCAGCTCGCGCAGCAGTGCCGTGGCATTGGGCTCCTCGCCGGCCTTGATCTCCGGCCTCGGGCTTTCGCTTTTCCCGCGCAGCCAGTCCAGTCCTGCGACCAGGCCGGAGGCACCGAGGATCAGCCACAGGCCGATGAGAAATCTGCCGAGCGCCGCGATCAGGGCCAGCAGCGCTTCGCCGCCGAACTGCGCCGGGTGCAGCGGAATCCACCCGTCGAGCAGCGCCTGCGCCAGCGCGGCGAGGCCGTCGGCGGCGATGACCAGGCCCGCGACGAGAAAAGCGAGGTACTGGATGTCTTCGCGCGAGGCCTTGGCGAAACGGCGCGCCGGCCGCTGCCTTGCTGCCAGGCCTGCCGCAGCATCGGCGAAAATCCACAGCATCGCGGCTACCAATGCCCACAGCGCCGGCACACTCAATTCGGCCCACAGGGCGGGGCCGGCGACTCGAGGCTGGGCCGACAGCCGCCACAGCAGCGGCAGCAGTTGCAGCGCGCGCAGGCCCCAGAACAAGGCCGTCAGGCGGCAGGCGAGAAAGGCAAGCTCGCGCAGATCCACTAGGGCCGGCTTCCCCGGGTGCCGATGAAGAAGGCGCCTGCGTTCAGCCGAGCGTGATCACGCTGTTCAACAGCAGCCTCACCAGCATGGTCTGCCGCGTCACCCCGGTCTTGCAGAAGATCGAGCGCAGATGGGTGCGGGCGGTGTTGCGGCGCACGTCCATCTTTTCCGCCGCTTCGTCCAGGGTCAGGCCTTCGGCCAGCAGCAGGGCCAGGGCGGCTTCCATGCGGGTCAGGCCGAACAGGCGGCGCACCAGCTCATGCGAGGGCTGGGCGGCGCTGGACTCCGGATCGCGCAGGAACACCGCCACCGCGGGGCGCTGGCGGCTCTCCGACCAGGCGCCGAGCGGGATCTGCCGCACCAGCACGCCGAGCTTGGCGCGGCCGGAGGGGCGGGTGACGGACATGGCTTCGACCACGCCCGGCCCCTTGTCGGCGACGGTGCCGCTGAGCGCCTGGCGCACCATGCGCTGCAGCTCGCGGCCTTCCTGCGTCACTTCCACCGAAAGATTGTTGCCGCTGAGCCAGATGCCGTCCTTCTCCGACAGGATGCGGCGCGCTTCCTGATTGGTTTCGAGCAGGGTGCCGTTTTGCGAGAAGCTGATGATGCCGAGCAGCATGCGGTTGACCGTGCCGGCGAACAGCTGCCGCTCGCACTCCAGGAAATCGAGGCGGGCATGCAGCTGGATCGAGCGCTTCAGGTGCGGCAGCAGGAAGCGGATCAGCGCCTTGTCCTCGCTGCTGAAGGGCTGGGCCTCGTGCGAGCGGGTGATGCGCAGGCGGCACTCGATGCCTTCCTTGGTGTAGATGTCGGCGCCGAGCAGGTGGCGCACGCCGAGCGGGCGCAGGTATTCCTGGTACACCGTGCTCTGCAGCCACTGCTTGCCGATCAGCTCTTCCGCCGTGACCACCTCGCCCTCGGCCAGGCGCACGAACGGGTCCATCGAGAAGAAATGGGTTTCGTAGGACTCGATGCCCTGCTTGGTGACGGTGCCGGTGTTGATCATCACCCCGGCGTTTTCCGAGGAGGGCGGGCGCAGCATCAGGGTGACATGCGCCGCCTGCAGGCTGTCGCGCATCAGCTGCAGCGCCGCCTGCCACGGCGGCGATTCCATCGCGCCCTCGTAGATGGCGCCGATCAGGCGGTCCAGCGGGGCCAGGCCCACCGCTTCCGCCAGGTTGTCCAGGGAAAACTTGCCGCCATTGCGGCCGATGGACCCTTCATTGTCGGTAAATGTCGACTTGGCTACCAAAGGCATTGACCCTCCTCGCTACTGTCATGCCGAGCTGCATCCCTGGCGTTTTGGATTTGGTATGAACGCCTCGGGTGCAACCTGAATATTCGATCGATTGTGTTGGCTCGGTCTCCGTACCGTAAGACGGCTTACCGCAGCAAGCCTGCTCTCAATGGCCTAAGTATATGCCAGTGTTTAACCCGAACGGACGATTCTGCAGGATAGCCGGCCGGCGGAGCATGGCGCATTGACTTTTGGCGCCAGCAAGGCCGTTTTTACGGCACTTGGCGGTTCCTCTCACCGACCGACGGAAACCTGGGATGCCCAGCGAAAAACTGATGAAACAGGGGATGCAGGCCTATATCGACGCCTTCAACCGCTCCGATGCGCAAGGCGTGGCCGAGCTGTATGCCGACGACGCCACCGTGGAAGACCCGGTCGGCAAGGAAGTGATGACCGGCAAGGCCAAAATCGCCGCCTTTTACAAGATGTCCATCGCCACCGGCGCCCGCCTGGCCCTGGCGGCGCCGATCCGCGCCTCCCACGGCAATTCCGCCGCCATGGCCTTCGACGTGCTGCTCAACATGCCGCAGGGCAAGGCCGTGATCCGGGTGATCGACGTGATGACCTTCAACGAGGCCGGCAAATTCACCTCGATGCGGGCCTTCTGGGGCCCGGGCGACATGGAAATGGTCTGAGGCCGGGCCGGATGCCTGTACGGCGGCATCGCGGTACTGGCTCCATGCTCGCCATGCTTGCTGTCACCGGAAAACATGTCGCGCATGGTAAGCATGGCTCGCATGGAGGGAAGACCGGGCCAGGCACCGGTGGAGGCATCATGCTCGCCATGCTTGCTGCTACTGGAAAACATGTCGTACATGGCACGCATGGCGAGCATGGGACGAGGTGCTACCAGCTTGCTAGAATGGGGGTGTGTCAAGGAGCAAGCCATGGCCAATATCGCACCCACGCTCAAGCAGAAAGCCCACGAACTGATCGATCACCTGCCGGACACGGCGACCTGGGACGATCTGATCGAGGAAGCACGCCTGCGCAAAGCGGTTGAGGACGGCATCGCGGCCGCCGACCGCGGAGAGTTTGCCTCGGACGAGGAAGTGTGCGGCGCCTTCACCCGTTGGGGCGTCAGGGCTTGAAGCTGCGCTGGACCCGCCTGGCGCTGACAGACTTTCTAGGCGCCCAGGAACATATCGCAAAGGACAATCCGCTCGCCGCCCAAGCCGTAGCCCAGCGCATCGACGAAGCCGCGCGTGGATTGCTTGTTCAGCCCCATATGGGGCGGCCCGGCCATATCGAGGGCACGCGTGAGCAGGTAGTGAGCAAAACCCCGTATCTGATTGTCTACCGTGTGCGTGGCCCGGAGATCGAACTGCTGCGAATCTGGCACAGCCGGCGGGGCTGGCAAGATCCGCCAGACCGTTGATCGGTCGAATCCCTTGTGTACGCCGTGCCACGCAAGATGTACGGCACATGGAGTGACAGCACAGCTCATTCAGCAATTTGCAACGGGCGGGCGGCCTTCTGCGTCTCCTCGCTAAAACGGGACATCTCCTCGTCCGTGACCAAGCCGGCGGTGCGCATCATCATCAAGCGCAGCAGGGCAGTGGAACGGCGCAAATCGTTGAAGATATCGGCAACCTCCTTGTCGCGTTCATGAATCAGGCTGTAGACCTGCAGGTAGCGCTCATGCCAGTTCTGCGAGGGTGCCAAGGCAGCGCGCTGAAGGTCCTCCAAAGCACGCTGGCAAAGGCGTTCCAGCGCGACATTCTTCAACTCGCGCAGCAGTTTCCAGTCGGATTCCTTGATGTGTTGCATGATCAATCCTGAAATTCAAACGGCATCAGCCGAAGAAGCACGAATATTCATCCTTGTCCACCAGCGCCAGGAATTGTTCCATCGAAGCGACATGGGGTGCAGGGGTATAGCGATGCCATTTCAAATCGGCGCGCTGCCAGAACACTCGCCACATGTCGTGCGCCTTGACATAGGTGGCTTTTGCGACAGGGTCTTCCATTTTCTCTTGCGGCCGGTCGTAGCGCGGGTGAATTTCAAAGATTTCGACGCTCTGCCCGCTGATCCGGAAGCCCAGGTCGATTTTGGGACGTAGATGCGGCGGCGGCCGGCGCTTTTCGATAAAAGCACCGACCATCTTTTCCAATCTTTTCGTCTCGAATTCGCTCAAAGCCATCGCGCACCGCCCTATCTTTTCAGGATTTATAGCGCAAGGCGCCGCTCCCTGGAAGATATTCAACTCCCATCAGCTGCATCCGGCTTAAAAATAGCGCTCGGACCGCGGGGGCGCTAGTCATTTTGAATGATGACGCACCTTCCCGATTTCAGTGAAAAAGGTCATCGGCAAAATCCGGTCGAATTTTTGAAATGATTTGAGGCAGGGCAGCCAAAGTAGCGTGGGAAGCGCGCAGCGCTACCCGGGCTACGAATGCTGTGCTTCCTCCGCCTTCATCCACAAAGCTCCCATGCTCGCCATGCGTGCCATGTACGACATGTTTTCCAGTAACAGCAAGCATGGCGAGCATGGTGCCTGTACCGGCGCCCCGCCTACCCCTGTTCTTGCCTGACTCCGCTCCATGCGCGACATGTTTTCCGGTGGCAGCACGCATGGCGAGCATGGTGCCTCCACCGGCGTCCGGTCTGGCCTTGCCCTGTCATCGCCCGGTCTCCGCTCCATGCGCGACATGTTTTCCAGTGGCAGCACGCATGGCGAGCATGGACGGCTTTGCCGCGGCCGAATCCGGCTTTTATACCCTGCCGCGACCCATCGGCCGCAGCGCCAGTCAGGCAGGCCCAGGACGCTGCATCATCGGCTCCAGCGCCACGCCGGAGCGCGCGGCGCGCAGCGGTGCGGTATCCATGTAGACGCGCTCCTCGACGATGCGGCCGTCCTTCAGCCGCAATTTGTCCACGCCGCGCCAGTCGAAGCGCCGGCCGTTGGCAACGCGGGTGCTCTGCCATTCGATGATCACGGTGTCGCCGCGCGCGCTCCAGTCCAGCAGTTGCCAGACCAGGTCCGGCGCCAGCTCTTTCTGCATGTCGTTGAGGCGGCCGAGCTCGCTGCCGGGCAGGGGGCGCTCCAGCAGGGGCGTGTGCAGCAGGCCGTCCGGATGCCACAGGGCGAGGAAGGCGGCGCCGTCGCGCGCGGCCCAGGCGGCGGCAAAGCGGGTGACGAAGTCCTGCACGTCGATATCGGTCATGGCCTTGCTCCGGGGTGGTTGCGGGCACTCTAGAGCGCTGCGCCGGCCCCGTCTGGCCGCATTCGGAACTGGCCAAAAACGGCTTTTGCGTCCGATCACTAGTCATTTCGGACGATGACGCATCCCCCGTTTTCTGTGAAAAAGATCATCGATAAACACTGATTCCCGTGCCCCCCGATTTCACGCCGGAGCCGGGTTCAAAAAACCGATCGAATTCTTTGAGTTTCAGGAGGACGCTGTGCCCACCCAAGCCCACAAGACCAGCCCGCTGGTCAGCCCCGCCCCGCCGGTCAGTGCCGAGACCCTGCTGCAGCGCGCCCGCGAGTTGGTGCCGGTGCTGGCCTCGCGCGCCAAGAAGACCGAGGAGCTGCGCCGGGTGCCGGACGAGACCGTGGCCGAGATGCAGGCGGCCGGCTTCTTCCGCGTGCTGCAGGCCAAGCAGTACGGCGGCTACGAGATGGACCCGCAGGTGTTTTACGACATCTGCATGACCCTGGCCGAAGGCTGCATGTCCACCGCCTGGATCTACGGCGTCATCGGCGTGCACAACTGGCAGCTGGCCTGCTTCGACCCGCGCGCGTCCGAAGACGTGTGGGGCAGCGACACCTCGGTGCTGGTGGCCTCGACCTACATGCCCAAGGGGCAGGTCAAGCCGGTCGAGGGCGGTTTCCAGTTCAGCGGGCGCTGGGGCTTCTCCAGCGGCATCGACCACGCCCAGTGGGTGCTGCTCGGCGGCCTGATCTTCCCGGCCGACGGCAAGGGCCCGCCGGAATACCGCACCTTCCTGCTGCCGCGCAAGGATTTCGAGGTGATCGACACCTGGCACGTGATGGGCCTCAAGGGCACCGGCAGCAAGGACATCGTGGTCAAGGACGTGTTCGTGCCGGAATACCGCACCCACAAGGCCAGCGACGGCTTCATGGGCACCAATCCGGGCCGCCACACCTTCACCGCCGACCTGTACAAGCTGCCCTTCGGCCAGATCTTCGTCCGCGCCGTGTCCTCGGCGGCGATCGGCGGCCTGCAGGGCGCGCTCAACACCTTCCTCGATTTCGCCAAGGTGCGCGTCGGCGACATGGGCAACAAGACTTCGGAGCAGGCGCCGGCGCAGCTGGCGGCTGCCGAGGCGGCACAGGCCATCGACGAGATGAAGCTGGTGCTGCACCGCAATTTCGACGTGCTGATGGGCAAGATCCGCGCGAACCAGCCGCTCGACGACATCACCCAGCGCTCGCACTTCCGCTTCCAGGCGGCGCAGGTGGTGGACCGCTGTGCGCGCCACGCCTACCAGCTGTTCTCGGCCTGCGGCGGCCGCGGCATCTTCACCGACTTCCCGCTGCACCGTTACATGCACGACATCTACGCCGCGCGCGGCCACTACGCCAACAACCCGGAGCAGTTCGGCCGCAACTACGGCAGCGTGTTGCTGGGTCGCGACAACAACGATTATTTCCTATGAGTTGTGGGATGGGCATGGGCATGAGCGAGCCGCCTCTCGCCACGCAGTACGACGTCATCGTGGTCGGCTCCGGCGCCGGCGGCATGACCGCGGCGCTGTGCTGCCAGGCGCAGGGGCTGTCGGCACTGGTGATCGAGAAGCAGGATCTTTACGGCGGCACCAGCGCGGTGTCCGGCGGCGGCATCTGGATTCCCTGCAACGAGGACATCCCCAAGGTCGGCGGCACCGATTCCTTCGAGGAGGCACTGACCTACCTCAAGGGCCTGATCGGCGAGGCGGTGCCGCAGACGCGCATCGAGGCCTACCTGCGCAATGCGCCGGGCATGGTGCGCTTCCTCAAGGAACGTTTCGGCATCGCCTTCCGCGCGGTGAAGAAGTACCCGGATTATTTCCCGGATGCGCCCGGCGGCAAGCCGGGCTACCGCACCATGGAGCCGGTGGACTTCGACGCGGCCCGGCTCGGTGCGGAGTTCGAGCGCTTGCGCGGCCCCTACAAGGGCACGCAGCTGATGGGCCGCATCTCGATGGACCAGGTCGAGGCGCACATCCTGTTCACCCGCGCTCCGGGCTGGATCTGGCTGATGCTGCGCATGATGGGCCGCTACTGGCTCGACCTGCGCTGGCGCCGCCGCACCCAGCGCGACCGCCGCCTGGTGCTGGGGCAGGGCCTGGTCGGCTCGCTGCGCCAGGCCATGCTGGAACAGAAAGTGCCGCTGTGGCTGGAGACGGCGTTCGAGTCCCTGGTGGTGGAGAACGGCCGTGTCGCCGGCGTCGACGTGGTGCGCAAGGGCCAGCGCCTGCGCCTCACCGCGCGGCGCGGCGTGATCCTGGCCAGCGGCGGCTTCGAGGCCAACCAGCAGATGCGCGAGCAATACCTGCCCAAGCCGACCAATGCCGCCTGGACCGCGGCGCCGCCGATCAACCACGGCGACGGCATCCGCGCCGGCCAGGCGCTGGGCGCCGCCACCGACTTCATGAGCCTGACCTGGGGCTCGCCCACCGTGGTCACCGGCAAGGGCCCGGCCTGCGGCATCTTCGTCGAGCGCGCCCTGCCGGGCAGCGTGGTGGTCAACAAGCTCGGCAAACGCTTCGTCAACGAGGCCTGCCCCTACACCGAGTTCGTCTACGCCATGTACGACGAGCAGGCGCGCAGCGGCGGCGCCGTGCCGTGCTGGCTGGTGTTCGACGCCACCTTCCGTAAGAAGTACCCGATGGGACCGCTGCTGCCGGGGCAGATCCAGCCGGATTCGTCCCTGCCCAAGCACTGGCTGGACAAGGTCTACTACCGCGCCGACACGCTCGATGCGCTCGCCGCCAAGATCGGCGTCGACGCCACCGGCCTGAAGGACACGGCGCGGCAGATGGGCGAGTTCGCCGCGCAGGGCCGGGATCCGCAGTTCAAGCGCGGCGGCAACATCTTCGAGCGCTACTACAGCGACCCCAGCGTCAAGCCGAATCCCTGCCTCGGGCCGATCGTCAAGGCGCCGTTCTATGCGGCGCGGCTCGATGCCGGCGAGCTGGGCACCAAGGGCGGCCTGCTCACCGACGAAGCGGCGCGGGTGCTGCGCGAGGACGGCAGCGTCATCGAAGGCCTGTTTGCCGTCGGCAACTGCTCGGCGGCGGTGATGGGGCGCACCTACGCAGGCCCCGGTTCCACGCTGGGGCCTGCGATGACCTTCGCCTACGTCGCCGCGCACGAAATCGCCAAGACGGCAGGATCGGCCAAGGCTCAAGCTGGAGTGGCCGAGGCCGCCTGACCGGCCTTTGGCGACGAATTTCCGCAAGGCGTCATACCGGCGCAAGCCGGTATCCAGAGCGACGAAGTGCCGCACTCCGAATCCCTGGATACCGGCTTGCGCCGGTATGACGCTATAGAACTGATCATCCTGGAATCGAAACCATCATGAGCAAACTCAAAGGCAAAGTGGCACTGGTGACCGGCGCCGGTCAGGGCGTGGGGCAGGGCATCGCCTTCGCCCTGGCACAGGAGGGCGTGGCGGTGGCCGTCACCGGCCGCACCCTGTCCAAGGTGGAGAAGACCGCCGCCGAAATCGTCAAGCGCGGCGGCAAGGCGCTGGCGCTGGAGTGCGACGTCAAGAGCGCCGCGTCGATGCAGCATTGCGTCGAGCAGACCGTGCGCCAGCTCGGCGGCCTCAACATCCTGGTCAACAACGCGCAGGAAGTGCCGCTGGGCACGCTCGACGCGGTCAGCGAGGAGGCCTTCGCCGCCGGCTGGGAGTCCGGCCCGCTGGCGACGTTCCGCCTGATGAAGCTGTGCCATCCGCACCTCAAGGGCGACGGCAACATCATCAACCTCGCCAGCCCGGCGGCGATGCGCTGGGATGCCAGCGGCTACGGCGTCTACGCCGCGGTGAAGGAAGCGATCCGCTCGCTCAGCCGCGCCGCCGCCTGCGAATGGGCCAAGGACGGCATCCGCACCAACATCGTCCTGCCCCTGGCCAATTCCCCGGCAATGGACTGGTGGACCCGCGAGCGCCCGCAGGAATCCTCGGCCTTCATCGCCACCGTGCCGATGCAGCGCGTCGGCGACTGTGAGGCGGACATCGGCCGCTTCGTCGTCTCGCTCTGCTCCGACGATTGCCGTTACATCAATGGGCAGAGCATCGCGGTGGATGGCGGGCAGGCTTACCTGGGCTGATCAAATTCAAAACGTCATACCGGCGAAAGCCGGTATCCAGGGGTTCGGAGTGCAGCGCTTCGCCGCTCTGGATACCGGCTTGCGCCGGTATGACGATAAAAATGAAATGACAGAGGAGCGGCAATGAGCACCGAACAACTGGTCTCGCTGACTCACACGCCGGACGGCGTGGTCACCCTGAGCATGGCCGCACCAGGCAAGCCCAGCGTGGTTACGCTGGAGTCGGGCAGGGCCATGCAACAGGCCCTGGCCGAAGTCGCCGCCATGCCGCAGGCGCGCGTGCTGGTGCTGCGCAGCGCCGGCAAGTCGTTCTGCGCCGGTGGCGATATCACGGCGATCGAGGCGACCTTCGCCGATTCCGACCGACTGCTCGGCGCGGTCATCGATGCCTTCCACGGCGCCATCCTGGCGCTGCGCCGCCTGCCCATACCGGTGATCGGCAGCGTCTACGGCGCGGCTGCCGGCGGCGGCTTCTCCCTGGCCCTGGCCTGCGACCAACTGGTGGCGGCGAGCAATGCCCGTTTCGTGGTGGCCTATCCGGCGCTCGGCACGTCCTCGGATGGCGGCCTCAGCCATTTCCTGGGCAAACGTCTCGGTGCGGCCAAGGCGCTGGAAATCGTGCTGGGCAGCGGTGTGCTCAACGCGGCTGAGGCGCAAGCCCTGGGCCTGGTGGCGCAAGTGGTGGAGGATGGCAGCCTCGATGCCGATACCGCCGCCTACGCCGCGAGGCTCGCGCAGCACGCGCCGCAATCGGTGCGCGAGTTCAAGCGCCTGATCGGCGGCGCCGAGGACGAGGGGCTGGAGGCGCAGTTGCAGCGCGAGAAGGAAGCCTTCCTGCGCTGCGCCAGAACCGAGGATTTCCGCAACCGCGTCACCGCCTTTCTGCACAAGCGCGCATGAGCGCGACGAGCACCGCTGAGCTGCTGGACGAGGGCCATGTGCGCCAGGGGCTGCAGCGGGTGCTGCGGCTGCATGCCGGCGCCGAGGTCAGCATCGGCACCTTGAAACGCTTTCCGGTGGGTTATTCCTGGCTCACCTATGGTTTCGATGCGAGCTGGCATTCCGCCGAGGGACCGCAGCGGCGCGAGCTGATCCTGCGCCTGGGTCCGCCCAACGGCCTGTTCGCGCCCTACCTGGCCGGGCCGCAGTTCATCACCCTGCAGGCGGTGCGCGGCAGCGGCGTGCCGGTGCCGGCGGTGCACTGGTACAGCGACACGCCGGAAGTGTTCGGCGCGCCTTGGTTCATCTGCGAGAAAGTCGCCGGCCGCGCGCCGGTGATGTGGGGCGAGACCTTCAGCGACGCGACCCGCGATGCGCTGGGCGAGCAGCTGGCCGATTCGCTGGCCGCGTTGCACCGCTTCGAGTGGCGCGGCACGCCGATCGAAAGCCTGAGTGCCGGCGTCACGGTGGAGAACGCTGCGCGCACCCAAGTGGATTACTGGGAACATGCCATGCGCGGCTGGGAACTGCGGCGCATGCCAATGGCCGAGTCGGTGCTGGGCTGGCTGCGCCGCAACTGTCCGGTGGCACCGCGGATCAGCGTGGTGCATGGCGACTACCGCATCGGCAATTTCCTCTACGAAAATGACCGGATCACCGCCATCCTCGACTGGGAGCTGGTGCACCTGGGCGATCCACACGAGGACCTGGGCTGGATGTGCCAGCGCACCTTCCGTCCCGGCACGCCGCTGATCTGCACCCTGATCCGGCGCGAAGACCTGTATGCGCGCTACCAGTCGCTGACCGGCATCGAGGTCTCGCCCCGCGCCGTGCATTTCTACGAGGTGCTGGGCCTGTTCAAGTTCTACGTCATCGACGTCGGCGCCGAGCGCTGCTTCGAGGAAGGCCGCCACAACGACCTGCGCCTGCCCTCGATGAGCGTGCAGGGCCCGCGCCTGTTGCTGCAGCTGGAAAAGCTGATCGCGGAGGCGCCATGAACAACTCGCTCGACCGGCTCTTCGCCGGCATTGTCGCCAGCCTCGGCAGCGAGATCATCCCGCGCCTCGACGACGAGTTCGCCCGCGGCCAGGCCTATGCCATCGTCGACCTGCTGACCAATCTGCGGCCGCGCATCGACTGGGCCGTTGGCCCCTTGAGCGAGCAGATCGCGGCGCAGCTGGCCGCGGCAGGGCGTATCGATGAGTTGGCGCAGGGTCTGCAAAACGGTCCGCCGGGTTTGCCGCCCACACTCGCGACCATGCCCGAGCCCGCCGCCGGCGAAACCCTGCGGCGGCTGCGCGACCAGCTCGACGAGCACCTGTGCAAGGTCATCGACTGGCAAAACCAGCCGCCGGCCGGCGTGCCCGAAGCGGCCGTCGCCGCCATCGTCGCGGTCACTGCCAAGTATATGCAGGAGCAGGTACGGCGCGAAGTCAGCCTGCTGGCCAGGCCGCTGTTCGGCGAGATCGCCGGCAATACCGGCGCTTCCAAGCGAGCAGCCAAAAACTAGAGAGTTCCGGAGGAGACACCATGCTGACCCCGCAGGACGATTGGATCGGACACCAGCTGCCGACGACGTTCGACCACGTCGGCACCAGCGACCCGGCCTGGATGGAGCGGCTCTGGTACACCGGCCACCTGACGCCCTCGGGTGAAGTGATCTTCGACCTCGGCCTGGGCTATCACGCCAACCGCAACGTCATGGATGCTTTCGCCGGTGTCACCGTCGGCGACAAGCAATACAATTTCCGCGCCTCGCGGCATCTGCGCCCGAATCCGCTGGCGACAAAGGTCGGCCCGCTGGAATTCGCAGTGATCGAGGGCTTCCGCCGCCATCGCCTGACCCTGGCCGAGAACGAGTCCGGCGTCAGCTTCGATATCGAATTCCTCGGCGCCTTCAATCCGCACGAGGAAGCGCAGCGCTTCCGCCGCCGCAACGGCCGCAACACCGAGAACCTCGCTCGCGCGCAGCAGCTTGGGCGCTACAGCGGCTGGCTCAAGGTCAACGGTCAGCGCTACGAGTTGCGGCCGGAGCAATGGTGCGGCCAGCGCGATCACTCCTGGGGTATCCGCGGCGAGTTGCGCACCGATGAGACCAGCCCGCCGCTGACACATTTCCAGCCTTCGTTCTGGACCTGGGTGGCGGTGCAGTTCCCCAAGCGCGGCCTGCTCTGGTCCTTCACCGAGCGCGCGCCGGGCGACATCGCTTACCTCACCGGCGAGGAAACGCTGCCGCTGGGCCAGCGCGCCAGCCGCGGCCTGCATGTCGATGACGTGAAGCATGAAATCGTCTGGGCCGGAAACGGGCTGGGGCAGACTTTCGAGCACGGCGTGTTCGACCTGACCATGGCCAACGGCAGCCAGCGGCATCTGCAGGTGCGTGCCCTGCCGGCGCGCTACTTCCTCAAGGGCGGCCTTTACGGCGGCCTGCGCGGCTGGTTCCACGGCGACGACCGCGGCGAGCTGTACGTCGAGCACGAGCGTTGGGACTTGCGCGATGCCGAAACCCGCCGCGTCGCCCGCACCCTCAGCGACCACGTGGTCGAGGTGCGCGAAGGCGACGAGGTCGGCTACGGCATCATCGAATACGCCGTGGCCAAGGGTTATCCCAAGTACGAGTTGGTGCAGCAGTTTCCGGCGTATTGAACCTTGTACCTGTCATCCCGAGCACAGACATGAGCACGCCATCCGCTTTCGATCCCATCCGCATCGGCCCCCTGCAGCTGCGCAACCGCTTCATCAAGTCCGGCGCCAACGAGGGCATGGCCAAGGGCGGGACGCCGTCGAAGATGCTGGTGGAGCATCATCGCGCCATCGCCGCCGGCGGCGCCGCCATGACCACCGTGGCCTACTGCGCCGTCAGCGCCGACGGCCGCACCTTCGTCGACCAGGTGCAGCTCGAGCCGGGCTCGGTGAAACATCTGCGCGCACTGACCAGCGCGGTGCACGGCGAAGGCGCCGCGGCCTGCGCCCAGATCACCCACGGCGGCGCCTTCACCTTCCTGCCCGAGCTGAGCACGCGCTATCCGCGCAGCGCCTCCGGCGGTTTCAATGCGGCCGGCGTGATCAGCGGACGGCTGTTCCGCACCGGCATGAAGCCGGCCGACCTGGAGCGCACCGCAGAGGAGTTCGCGGCTGCGGCGAAGCTGGCGCGCGAAGCCGGCTTCGACGCAGTGGAAATCCACATGGGCCACGGCTACCTGCTCAGCCAGTTCCTGTCGCCGGCCTACAACAAGCGCCGCGACCAGTACGGCGGCAGCACCGAGAACCGCGCCCGCTTCCCGGCCATGGTGCTGCGCCGTGTGCTCGACGCGGTGGGCAAGGACCTGGCCGTCACCTGCAAGATCTGCGTCACCGAGGGCTTCAAGGGCGGCGCTACTGCCGAGGATGCCGCCATCGTCGCGCGTGTGCTGGAACAAGAAGGCGCCAACCTGCTGGTGCTCAGCGGTGGCATGAACGTGGAAGCGCCCTGGGCCATCTTCGGCAGCCCGATGCCGCGCGCCGCCACCGAGGGCCTGCAGAACCCGGTGATCCGCACCGCCACCCGCATCATGCGGCTGTGGGAGCCGAAGATCAGCTTCCACGAACTGTATTTCATGGAGCATTCGCGCAAGGTGCGCGCGGCGGTGCGCATGCCGCTGGCCTTCCTCGGTGGGGTCAAGTCGATGGCCGGGGTGGAGCAGGCCATGGCCGAGGGCTTCGACTGCGTGGTGATGGCGCGCGCCTTGATCCACGACGCGCAACTGGTCAACAAATTCCGCAGCGGCGAGGCCACGCAGTCCGGCTGCACCGCCTGCAACGAATGTGTGGTGATGATGTACACGCCCGGCGGCACCAGCTGCGTGCTGAACGCACCGAACGATGCCGAGCTGAATCGCACGCCCGCTGCTTCCTGACCCGTAGTCCCCGTAGCCCGGGAAGCGCGCCAGCGCTACCCGGGGGCGTCGCGCCCAAAGTACGTAAGAGTTGCCGTGCTTGGCCCGGGAAACGCATAGCGCACGCCCGGAGTGGTCCGGCCACCAGCCGACTTGCAATAGCGACACCGCGCAATGGCATGATGTGCGCCCCGACCAAGGCCGCACCGCATGTCCGCCCCCACCGCCAAGACTCTGCTCAAGCTGCAGCGCATGGAGATGTCGCTGGTGCGCGCGGCGCTGGCGCAGCCGGGCTTCCTGCTGGAGCGCGAATACGCGCTGCTGCGCTACAGCCTGGGTTTCGCGCGGCTGTATCGTTTTGCCCCCGCTGCGGCGGACGGCACCCGAAGGGCCGAGGTCGAACTCGACCAGGCCATCGTCGAGCCGTTCCGCGAACTGGTGTTGCGCCTGCTCTATCCGCCGCTGCGCGCCGCCGAATCGACGCGGGCGCGCCTGGGCGGCTGTGCCGCCGCCGTGGCGCCGCTGGGCGTCGCGCTGCATGAGGCGCGAACGCTGCTGCTGAGTCGGCACTACCAGCAGTTCACCGCGCAGGAGCTGGATGCGGAAGCCGGGCGCAAGGCCCTGGTCACCATCGCCGGCGGCGGTGGCGGGGCCGGCTATGTCTACATCGGCGCTGCGGCGCGCCTGCGCGCCGAGGGCCTGTCCTCCGATTTCCTGGTCGGCGCTTCGATCGGCGCCCTCATCGGCGCCTTCCTGGCGCGTTCGCGCCAGCTCGACGTCGAAGCCCTGCTGGCCTGGGCCAAGGCGCTGCGGGTGCGCGACATGTTTGCGCGGCCCTACATCGGTGCCACCCACACCCTGCCGGGCATCAGCCGCCTGCACCTGCACGGCATGCACCGCATCATGGTGCATCCCGACGGCACGCCGTTGCGCCTGAAGGATCTGGAAATTCCCTACGAGGCGGTGATCGCCGGGGTGCGCTCGAGGGTCTACGACCACCTGCCGAAGACCCTGCGCGAGATCGTGTCCCGCGGGGCAGGGGGCAAGAGTTTCTCGCGCCTGCTGGCGGAGCGCATGCTGCTGCTCGGCGCCTTCGTCAATCCCAATGTGGCGCGGGCGCTGGTGCTGGGGCGCGACGAGAGCACGCGCGACATGCGGGTGGTTGACGCCGTCGGCCTGTCCGCCGCCATTCCGGCGGTGCTGCAATACGAGCCGCCGTCGCGCGACCTGCGCACCGACCAGATCCTGGAAGAGTTGCGGCGCAGCGAGGACGTGCTGCTCTTCGCCGACGGCGGCGTCGCCAGCAATGTGCCGGCGCGCATCGCCTGGGAGGGCGTGCATGCCGGGCGCATCGGCACGCGCAACGCCTTCTACCTGGCGCTGGACTGCTTCCATCCGCAATGGGACGCGCGTCACCTGTGGCTATGGCCGGTGACGCAGGCCGTGCAACTGCAGCTGCCCTCGCAGCGCCCGTATTTCGACTGGCTGATGCGTTTCGAGCCGACCCTGTCGCCGCTCAACCTGCTGCCGTCACCCGCAGACTTCGACCAGGCGTTCAAATGGGGCTGGGCGCAGGCCGACGTGATGATCCCGTTTCTGCGCAAGGCGCTGGAGCCGGTGAGCTGGGAACTGGTGTCGGCAACCAGCTGAACCCGTAGCCCGGGAAGCGCGAAGCGCTACCCGGGCTACGATCTGCGTTCGATCCTAGGCGCGGGCTTCGAGGATCAACACGCTATCGCCGCCGCGGACGGCGGCGTAGCGCCGCGTTTCCTCCAGTGTGCCAGGCCGGTGCAGCACCACCTCGGCGAAGCCGCAGTTCTTCATCACGGCCGCAACTTCCTCCTCGCTCCTGAAGTGGACATGCATGCGCCCGCGCACGAAGGCGGAGAGCAGCGCGCCGAAAGCCGCCGCGGCCGGGTTGGTGCGCCGCGGCTTCAGGTAAAGATCATTCAGGTAGATGCCCTGCGGGAACTGCGCCAGGGTCGCGGCGATGCGCTGCCACACATCCTGGGCGGTTGCCGGGTCGAGATAATTCATCAGGCCTTCGGTGACGATGGCGGTGCCGACCTTGGGATCGAGTGTCCTGGCCAAGGCCGCGAGCGACTGCGGGCCGCTGTCCGCCAGCGCATCCAGCTCAACCACGCTGTGGCCGGGCGTCAGCAGCCCGCCCTCATCGAGCAGGCGCCGCTTCAACGCCACCATCTGCGGCAGATCGGTTTCGATGTAATTCAGGCGTGAGCCGAAGCGCCGCTTCAGATCCCAGCCGCGCGGCGACAGGCCGGCGGCGATCTCGATCACCTGGCCGACACGGCCCTGTTCGATGGCATCGCCCAGCACGCGGTCGATGCCGCGGTGCCGCGCCAGCATCAACGCGGTGAGCGAGAAGCCGCCGAGCAGCCGGGTGCCGAGCAGCAGCGGCCGCACGATGCGGTCGATGCGGCGCCCCTCCGCCGTCGCCAGGGCCGCATGCGACAGGCCGTGGCGATACCAGAAGTAACCGGTGGCGTAGGCGGTGGGGCTGATCCGCTCCGAGGCGGTGGGCGTCATGGCCCGGTTCTCAGGCTCCCGGCGCGCCCGGGAAGCCGACATAGTACTGCCCGGTGAGCATGCCGCCGTCCACCGCGATCTCCGAGCCGCAGAGATAGGAGGAATCGTCGCTGGCCAGGAACAGGCTGGTGCGCGCCGCCTCGATCGGCTCGCCCACGCGCTGCAGCGGCACGAAGGTGTAGCGCTTGTTGACCTCGTCGCGCGCCTCGCCGTAAGGGTTGCCCATGGCGGTGTCGATGCCGCCCGGATGGATCGAGTTGACGCGCACACCCTTGTGGCCCAGTTCCATGGCGGCGACGCGGGTCAGGCCGCGCAGGCCCCACTTGCTGGAGCTGTAGGCGCCAAGGCCGTTGGCGCCCTTCATGCCGTCGGTCGAGGAGACGTTGACGATGGAACCCTTGCCGCGCTCGATCATGTGCGGCGCCACCGCCTTGATGCCGAGGAATGCGCCCATCAGGTTGACGCCCAGCACACGCTCGTAATCCGCCTTGCTGGTGTCGAGCAGGGTCTTGAACAGCAGGATGCCGGCGTTGTTGACCAGGATGTCGACCTTGCCGAAGGTGGCGATGGCCTTGGCCACCACGCTGCTCCAGCTGGCTTCGTCGGTGACGTCGTGGTGCTGGAAGATGGCCGAGCCTTTCAGCTCTTCCGCCAGCGCCGCGCCTTCCTTGTCCAGCACGTCGGCGATCACCACCTTGGCGCCTTCCGCCGCGAACAATCGCGAAGTCGCGCCGCCCATGCCGCGGGCGCCGCCGGTGATGATTGCCACCTTGCCATCCAGTCTAGCCATCGTACTCCTCCAATTTCTTCTTTGGTTACTTAACGGACAGTAATGAACGGTACTTGTGCCTGGGCGCTTTCCCCTCTCCCGCATGCGGGAGAGGGTGGCCCGAAGGGCCGGGAGAGGGCCTTGAGGCCGAAAGAAAGCCCCTCTCCCCCAGCCCCTCTCCCGCAAGCGGGCGAGGGGAGCTTGATGCGCGGAACCCTTGAGCAAACACCGTTCGGTCTAAAGCCTTATTCCACGACCGCCGGATGCGCCTGCGTCGGGCCGCCCAGCATCGGGCGATGCGAGGGCGGCTGCGCGCCGTCGATGTCCTTCATGCCGTAGTCCAGCGCCAGTTCGGCGCCGATGATGACCTGGCCGGATTTCTCCATGCGCTGCGGGTCGCGGTAGATGCGGCCGATCAGGTGCCCGGTGAACTCGGGGTTCTCCGCCATATCCCAGAAGCCGGCGTACTTGGCCGCATCCGCATCCATCACGCGGCGGGTGCGGTCGGTCTTGAGCATGCCCATCCAGATCGAGACCGCGGCGACCTCGTGCTTGCGCAGGTCCACTGCCATGTCCTTGGCGAACTTGTCGACGCCGACCTTCTGCGCGCCGTAGGCCGGCCCGTGCATGTAGCAGCTGGCGCCGAAGGAGGAAGTGAAGGCGATGAGGCCGCGTTTCTGCGCCACCATCAGCGGCGCGGCGTACCAGCTCGCCACGTAGCCGGAGCGCAGGCCGACTTCGAGAATGTCCACCTGCTCCAGCGGCTTCTCCCAGAATCCGCCCTTTTCGATCAGGGTGTCGTGGATCACCGCGGCATTGTTGACCAGGATATCGAGCCGACCCTGTTCCTGCTTCACCTGCTCGAACAGGCGCTTGACCTGCGCGTCGTCGGCATGGTCCACGATCACGGCGATGCCCTTGCCGCCGGCCTTGGTCACCGCCTCGGCGGTGGCGAAGACGGTGCCGGGCAGCGGCGCATCGCCTTCCTTCTGCGAACGGCCGGTGACGTAGACGGTGGCGCCTTCGGCGCCGAGGGCGAGGGCGATGCCCTTGCCGGCGCCGCGCGAGGCACCGGTGACGACGGCGACCACGCCTTGCAGCGGTTTATCCTGGCTCATCGATCTGCTCCTCCTAAATTTATGTGTGGTAATTTGTCGTGCGTTCGGCGATCACGCCGCCGCCTTGCGCAATTCGAATTTCAGCACCTTGCCCGAAGCATTGGTCGGCAGGCTGCCGACCACTTCGACGAAACGCGGCACCTTGTAATTGGCCATGTGCTCGCGGCACCAGGCGATCAGTTCCTTCGGCTTCAGCACGGTCTGCGGCCGCAGCACCACGAAGGCCTTGCCGACTTCGCCCAGGCGTTCGTCCGGCACGCCGACCAC
>FTIF01309610.1_pt1 | contig 33702 bp, 31 predicted proteins | sample 1658001 | NCBI WGS metagenome assembly FTIF01 (sample SAMEA3914789, study PRJEB12502) | metagenome | biome: forest; material: soil | place: Canada | collected 2011-07-03 | depth 0.3 m | reverse complement strand
CGATCCGATCACGGGCAACAACGTCGGGAACGGGCAAGTGACCGACGACGATGTCGCGTTCGTCTGGCTGAATGATCAGTCTCAACGCGAATCCGTCAAGTCGGTCCTGGCCGCCGCGACCGCCTGTCCTGCAGTGGAACCGACGACCAAGACGGTGCCGGCGGTGGTGCCGCTGATCTGCGCCGACAACGGCGGCGCGGTGATCGACCTGACCGCGGAGTCGCGGAAGTTCGGTGATCCCGCCAACGGCCGCACGCCCGACTTCATGGTCCAACCGAATGCCGGCGTCATCTATACAACGAGCCAAGCCAAGGACATGGAGCATGGTGGCTTCGCGGTGGATGACGGGCACGTCGCGCTTCTGGTTTCCTTGCCGTCAATGGAGAAGAAGACGGTGACGGGCCAGGTCAAGACCACGCAAGTGGCGCCGACGGTGCTCAAGGCGCTGGGGCTGGATCCCAGGCTGCTGCAATCGGTGCGCAAGGAAGGGACGCACGTGCTGCCCCATGCGATTTCCGACGAAGTCGAAGAAAACTGACGACTTTCCATCGCGTTTCGGCCCCTGACATCGCGATGCCCCGGCTGGCCTGTTGCCAGTCGGGGCCACCAAGCCACAGGCAAAGCCAAGCAAAGCCGGCCTGCGTTTCCGATCGAACTCAGACATTCTCACCAGTCGGATCCAGCCAAGCGTTCCGGTTGAACCGGGCCACCAATTCCAGATGAAAGCAGCCTGAAGCAGTCCCATCGGGCAGCTTCAGGTCTCCGACCCATCGATTGTCATAGAGCGCTTCGCATTGCCCTGGGAAGCTTGTGAGCAAGCCCGCCAGGGCGATCAGTGGCCCAGACGCGCGCGCACTCGATTTTGCACACCTGCGCATCAGGCGCGGCTGAAGACGAGGGTCACGTTGGTCCCTCCGAAGGCAAATGAGTTGCTGATGGCGTGGCGCAAACCGGGTAGGCGCTGGCTCTCACCCAGGACATGCGAGAACTCCGCACAACGCGGATCAACGGTCTTCACGCCTTGAGTCGGCGGGATGACGCTGCTCTGCAAGGCAAGAACCGCCCAGGCGGCTTCCAACGCGCCGGCGGCGCCCAGCAGATGGCCGTGTGCCGCCTTGGTCGAGCTCAGTCGTAGAACTCCTGCACCTTCGGCCCAGACTTCGCGTAGCGCTTCGCATTCGACCGGATCTCCTGCGATGGTTGCCGTGCCGTGCGCGTTGCAGTACCCGACTTCGGACGGAGTCAACCCGCTATCGAGCAAGGCGGTGCGCAACGTCGCAACTTGCCCGCGAACCTGGGGATTGGTGAGGTGCATCGCATCGCAGCGTACGGCCGATCCAGATAGCCAGGCGCGTGGCGTTGAGCCGTCGTGGCTGAAATCTTCTTCGCGCTGCAGCACGAAGAATGCAGCCCCTTCGCCAAGCACCATGCCGCCGCGATCTTGAGAGAAGGGTCGGCAGCTCTGCGCTACGTTCGCTGAGTCGGGCGGCGACAAGGTTCGAAGGGCCTGCCAGGCCGCGACCGTCCCGCGCGCCAACGGCGCCTCAACGCCTCCCGCCACGGCAATATCGATCTCACCGCGCCGCAGCGCGTGCGCGGCCTCAGCAATGGCGACCGAACTCGAGGCGCAAGCCACTGCATAGGTGATCACGGGACCGCGAATGTCCAGATGCATCGCGATCACAGCGGCGGCACCGTTGACCATGCCCGCCGGAACAGTGAGCGGCGGCACTCGTTGACCGCCATACAACGCGGCGAAGCCGATATCCATCGTCGACGCGCCACCCATGCCCGTCCCGAGGTACAGGCCGATCCGCTCCGGGTCGGTCCTGCCATCAATGCCGGCGTCTACCAGTGCTTTGCGTACGGCACCAAGCGCCATCTGGCTGACGCGCTCCGTGCCGACCTGCTGTAGCCTGGTGAGTCCCTGCGAGACATCCGTGGTTACGACCCCGGCCGCAATGTCTGGGAGGCCCTCGAACGAGACCCGCCGGACGCCACTGCCACCGGCAACGAGGTTGCTCCACGCATCGTCAATCGTGTCCCCAAGTGGACAAGTCAATCCGATGCCCGAAACACCGATGCGCGTCGCAGCCATAGGCTTACTTCTCTTTCTTGCTGACCAGAAGACCGTCGATGAGCGTGGCCAACTCGCGCAGCGTCGTCACCGTCGTTGCCGCCTCATCGGGTACGACAACATGAAACGCGTCGTCGATTTCGAACATCAGCTCTGCGACTGTGAGCGAATCGAGGTTGTAGCTGGCGAACGGAGCGTCGCGGTCGATCGTATCCACGGCCACACCGAATTTGTCGTGGATGAGGTTCGTCAGTTGGTCCAGTGTGCTCATGATGCGATCGCCACGGTTGCGCAGGGGTCAGTGAATTTGTGGAAGTCCCGGGGTACGAATTCGAGCCCGGCCGGCAAGTGGAGGCTTTCCAAGGTCGACAAGAGGGCAACCCGTGGCTCGACAGCTTCGCGCTCTCTCGAACAGATTCCAGCGACACCTTGGCCGGCCCGGCCGCGATGGACTCACCGGCCTCCAACTGACGACGCGCCCATTGGCGCATGCGTTCGTTCTTGAGGCCGGGTGGCGGCCGCTCAACCATCGAGAAGTATCTTGAAAGGCCCAGCAAGTATGCGGCGCTATGAAGCTTGTACCACCAAGGAAGTCCCAACAGTCATAGGCGAACAGCGGGACCGGAGCGAGATTCCGCACATCCCCGGTAGCCGTCGACTCGCTGCGAGTGCCACCGCCAACAGCGAACCCGTGCACAGGCCGCCGAGCACGAACGGCTCTGAAGATTCAGCGCTCAACGCATTGACACGCGGCGCCGCCGCTTCGGCCCAGTCCAGCGCGCAGCGTCAGCGAGCAAGCCCGCTCTATGGCCAGGAATCTCGGGCGCTGCAACGTGATCCCGTGGCGACGGCGCGGATGGGCCAAGAAGCCGAACTCCTTGGGCGTGCCCGCCGGCCATGGAACTCTGTTGAGCGATTTACCGCGGCAATCGAGCGCTCGCAAGGCATGCGTTGAGACCTAGCCAACCTTCTTCGGCGCGGGGCGAATGGCACAAAGCTGCGGGTGCACGATCATGATGTCGCCGACCTGAACTGTTGGTCCGTCAGGCAGTGCGAATGCTTCGTCATAGGGTCCGCGACCGACCCGCATCCTGACGACGGCGATCTGCTCATCACCGCTGAGCGCCACGCTGCCGGGTGATGTCACGCACTGCAGGCTCACGCCATCCGGAATGGCGTCACGGCGGACTATGGCCGTCACCGAACCCAGCCTCAACTGCGACGACGGCCCGAAAAGAGCACCGTTCGTACATGCCGCCAACAACGCGGCACAGATCGTGGCACTGGCGGCCGAGGAGGTTCGAGCAGAAAAACTCATTCGCGGGTGCTCCTGTAGGTTGCGCAATCGGGACGGGGAAAAGTCTTGCGTTGCGTCATTGCGCGGCGTCGTCCGGAGCCGCAGGCGATGCCTCGGGGCGATGCCACCAGCCACCACCCAACGCTTGAAAAAGCGCGGCCGTGTCGTCAAGCCGACTCGCCCGCGCCTGGACAACGCCAAGTCGAGCCTGCAACGACGATTGCTCGGCTGCGATCAAGACCAAACGACTCACATAGCCGCGGTCGTGTTGACGCGTCGTGAGGTCGAGAGCCGTCCGGGCCGTGTCCGAAACCTCATTTGCCGCAGTCAGTTCCTGCGCATCGGCATGAATCTGGTGAAGCGTGTCGGCGATGTTCTGAAACGCCGTGAGGACAGCGAGGCGGTATTGCGCGGCGGCTTGGTGAACCGCGGCATCGGCTGCACGCTCGCGGTGGCGCAGCGTTCCGCCATCGAAGATCGGCTGAGTCAGTCCGAGCGCGATATCGAAGAAGCGCCCGCTGCTCCAGAACATCTCGCTGAAATGGGACGCCGAGCCGCCGACCGTTCCGTCGATCGAGAACTGAGGCAGTCGCGCGGCCCGAGCAATGCCGACCTGCGCCGTCGCCGCATGAAGCGCCTCTTCAGCGATGCGAACGTCGGGACGCTGTTCGACGATTCGTGACGGCAGCGCCGACGGGAGTTCCTCCGGCAGTCGAAACGCATCGAGATCGAAGGCGGGAACTTCCGCGTCCTGCGGCAGGCCAGCCAAGGCACGCAGAAGATCGCGGTTCAGTTCGAACTGTTTACTCAGAGGCGGCAGGAGTGCCCTGGCCTGTGCGAGGGCGTTTCGTTGCTGTGCCACATCCAGCTTCGAAGAGTAACCTGCCCTGAGTTGGCGCTCGGTCAGAGCCAGGAGCGCTTCATCGGCGGTGATCATGTCCTGCGTCAAGGACACTTGACGCCGCAAGGAGGCATCCTGTACGGTGGCCGCTACGATGTTGGTGGCCAGCGTGACGAACGCCGCTGATAGTTCGAGCCGTTGCGAATCGGCCTGCGCCTGCAGTGCCTCGACCTGGCGCCGGTTGCCACCGAACACGTCGGGTACGAACCCGACCGTCAACTGCGCCGTGTGGAATGTGTAGACGACCGGCGAATTGAACGGCGGTGTCCCGCCGGCGCTTGCGGGCGTTCCCTGTCCCGTGCTGATGACCGAGCCGTCGCCCTGGATGCCTGGTGAGTTACCGCCGAGGTTGCCAGCAAGCTGCGTGCGTGACGGCGAATAGCTGGCCTGCACGGACGGGAAAAAGGCGCCTCGCTGCGCAGCGACGTTTTCCTGGGCGATTCGCAGAGCGGCGCGCGCCGATTCAATCGACGGATTCGCAGCAAAGGCGCGTTCGATCAGGGCGTTCAGGTCGGTCGACCCAAACAGAGTCCACCAGTCCGCCTTGATGTCTCGTTCAATGGCGAAACGTTGCGCCGCGCCGAGTGCGCCTGGCGCTGAGGCCGTCTCGGTCGGCAGCGGGGCAGGCGAGAAATCCTGAGACGGGATCGCCTCAGGCCGTGCGTAGTCAGGGCCAACCGCGCAGCCCGCCATTTGGGCTACGGTGGTCGCAAGCAGCAGCGAGGTTGCGGCAGTCACGAGGGCAGGGTGTCGCTTGGTCATGTCAAGCCTCGATGACCGGTTGCGCGCCGTCCAAGCCGCTTTTTCCGTTCGCGTCGCCCTTGCCAACGACTTCGGAGAAGTTGGCGAATCGCCGCATCGCCGCAGGCAGCACAAGCAAGGTGAACAGCGTGCCCGTCACGATGCCGCCGACGATGACACAGGCGAACGGACGCTGTGTTTCGCTACCGATGCCATGGGACAGCGCGGCAGGAAGCAATCCCAAGCCCGCCATGAGGGCGGTCATCAGAATTGGCCGCAGCCGGATGACCGCACCCTCGACCGTTGCGATGGCGGTGTTGTCGCCCTGTCTTACACGATGGAGGATTTCCTCCGTCATGATCACGCCGTTTTGCACCGAGATGCCGGCAACCGCGATGAATCCGACTGCGGCGGACACGGACAGGTGGAGTCCTGCGATGCCCAAGGCCGCCAGGCCACCCACCAGGGTGAACGGCACCATCGCGAGCACGATGCTCGCGAGTCGCACCGACCGGAAAGCCCAGAACAGGAGCGAGAAAATGAGCAATCCCGTGCACGGCACGATCACCATCAGTCGCCGCGACGCGCGCTGTGAGTTCTCGAATTGGCCGCCCCACACCAACTGGTACCCGGGAGGCAGCGTCACGCGCGCGGCCACCGCATTGCGGGCCTCCTCCACAAAGCTGCCCTGGTCGCGCGCCAGCAGATTGACCTTCACGATGACTGTGCGCGAACCGGATTCGCGCAGGATCCGTGATGCCCCTTGACGCAGTTCGATGTTCGCGACGTCTCCCAACGCGATCGTGCCCGGTCCATTGCCCGCCTGCGTTCCCGGCAGCGTGAGTTGCAGTCCAGCGATAGCGTCAACACCGTTGCGGTACTTGTCAGCCACGCGGACGACAACATCGAAGCGGCTGTCGGTCTGATAGAAGCTGGTCACTGCCTGACCCGACAGGGCCTCGTTGATCAGCACGTCGACGTCGTTGATCGAGATGCCGTAGCGGGACAATCGCGCACGATCAGGCGTGATGACGACTTCGGACTGTCCGCCGATGTGGGTGGCCTCGACGTCAGTCGCGCCGCGAACGCCCTGGATCACCGAGGCGACCTGGGTCGCCTTTGCTTCCAGAACATCGAGGTCGCTGCCGCCGATCTTGACGACGATCTCTCCCTTGAAGCCTGACAGCGACTCCTCGACGTTGTCCTCGATCACCTGGGAGAAATTGGTCGTGATGCCAGGGATCGCCGACAGACTCGTCGTCATGCTTGCAATGAGCGCGTCCTTGTCGGCAAAGCGCCATTCGTTGCGCGGCTGCAGGTCGACCAGGGTCTCGAGGTTGTTCGGCCCCTTCGGGTCGGATCCGTCATCCGGGCGTCCTGCTTGAGTGATGACATGCGTCACTTCAGGATACGCAAGCAGCTTGCTGCGCACCAGGCGCTCAACCTGCTTCGTGGTATCAAGTGATGCGGAGGTCGGCAACGTGATCGTCAGCCAGATGTTGCCTTCGTCGAGCTTGGGGAGGAACTCGCTGCCTAACCGAGGGGCCAGGACAAGGGCCAGCACCACGGGAAGCGCACAGAGGCCGATCGTCGTCCCCGCGTGACGAAGCGAGAAATCGAGAACCCCGCGGTATCGGACCTGCAGCCTCTCGAGCCAGGGCTTGTGCTTCTCGATCAGGGCGCCGCCTTGGACGACAAACGACAGCAGCGTCGGAACCAACGTGAAGGTCAGCAGCACGGCGCCCAGGAGGGCAAAGGTGAGCGTCAGTGCCACCGGCGTAAAAATCTTCCCCTCGACACGCTGGAACGTGAAGATCGGCACGAACGCAAGGATGATGATGGCCTTCGAGAAAAGCACCGGATGGGCAAGGTCTGTCATCGTCCGATGGAGGACGTTCAGGCGCTGCGAGCGCACTTCGAACGGGGGGCTCGCGGAAAATGATTTCACAGCGAGGCGCACCATCAGCGCTTCGACGATCACGACGGCGCTGTCGATGATGATTCCGAAATCGACCGCCCCGAGGGATATCAGGTTGGCGGACACTCCGCGCGCGTTCATCAGGATGAAGGCGAATAACAGGGCCAACGGAATGACCGTGGCGACGATCAGCGCGCCTCTCCAACTGGAGAGAAAAATCACGAGGACGGCCGTCACCAGCAAGGCCCCGACGATCAGGTTCTCCGCCACCGTCGAGACGGTGTGCCGGACCAGTTGTGTTCGATCGTAGATGGGGACGATCTGCACACCGTCTGGAAGGCGCTTTTGCAGCTGCGCAATGCGTGTCTTCAGGGACGCGTTGATCTTGGCGGGATCGCCTCCCTTGGTCATCGACACGATGCCTTCGACGATGCTGTCGCGGCGGTCCGCCCCCACGATCCCGAAGCGCGGCCGTTCGCCCTCTCGAACCTCGGCCACGTCACCGACCGTGATTGACCGCCCTTGGCGCGCCGCCACGACTACCTTGCGGATGTCGTCGAGGTTCATGAACAAGCCAGCCGAACGCACGACCAGCGACGCGTCTCCCTGCTTGAGCAAGCCTCCACCGGCGCTTCCGTTGCCGTTGCCGACCGCCTGGCTGAGCTGATCGAGCGTGATCTGGTACTTGCGCAAGGCGAGCGCATCGACCTCGATCTGGTACTCCTTGATCGCGCCGCCGAAGCTCACGATGTCGGACACGCCGGGCGTCATCCGCAGGGTCGGTCGTACGGTCCAGTCTTGCAGCGTCCGCAGTTGCGCGTTCGACAGGTTGGCTCCGATGATTGCGTAGCGATAGATTTCGCCGACCGCGGTCGACAGCGGCGCGAGCTGTGGCTGGACCCCTGCGGGCAGCGTCACAGAGGCCAAGCTCTCAGTCACCTGCTGGCGCGCGAAATAGTCGTCGGTGCCATCGGCAAAAGTCAGCGTGACGATCGACAGACCCGTCATCGTGACCGAGCGCACATTGGACAGGGCCGGAACGCCGGCGATCGCCTGCTCGATCGGCAGCGTGACCGCGCGTTCCATGTCTTCGGGCGCCTCACCCGAGAGCTGGGAGATGACCTGCACCTGGACGTCCTGAACATCCGGGAATGCTTCGATCGGCAGGTTCGACAAAGCGTAGCCACCAAAGCCGATGAGCGCGGTTGCAAGCACCAGGACGAACACGCGCTGCGTGAGCGCAAAGACGATCAGCCGGTCGATCATGAGTTGCCGTCAGCTCGCGTGCTGATTTCGGCATCGAGCAGCAAGGCGCCCGAGGTCACGACCTTCTCGCCACCTGCCAATCCGTCCCCGACGTAGCTGAAGTCCCCGCCTTGTGTCACGAGCTTGACGGCCTGCCGGCGGAACTCTCCCGGTGCAGTCTGCACGAAGACGAATGTCCGGTTGCCGCGAATCACGATCGCGCCGTTGGGCACCTTGACCCCGCTGCCAGAGTCCTGGAGCACCGAGGCCCGAACGAACATCTCGGGAAGCAGTCGCGCTTCGGGGTTATCCAAACGTGCGCGCACGACGATGCGGCGGGTGTTCGGATCCACGACCTCACCGAGTTGGACAATGCGTGCGGTAAACCGCTTGTCGGGATAGGCATCGCACTCAACGCCGACGGCGCTGCCGACCTTCATGCGACTCAGAAGACGCTCAGGCAGGTCGATCATCAGCCAGAGATGTCTCAAGTCAGCGATCACGAAGAGCGGAGCCGGCAGGGCGGGGCTGACCTCGAGCGACGGTGTCGCTGTCCGTTCGGTGACGACGCCGTTCACGGGACTGGTCAGGCTCACCCGCTGACCCTGAATCGACAGGCCTTGAGGATTGAGATTGGCCACCCGTTGTTCGGCACGGATTCGCTCGGCCTGGGCCTGCTCGAAGTCAGCCCGTGCGCTATCCATCTCGCGCGCAGCGATGGCTTCGCCCGGGCCCAATTCCTTGGCCCGTTCAAGCACCAGGCGCTTCAGCTGCTCATCGGCACGCGCCTTGAGCAAGTCGGCGGATGCTGAGCCGAAGTCGGGCGAATCGATCTCGGCGAGCACCTGGCCGGCCCTGACCGAATCACCGGGGGCCGCTTTTAGGGCAACGATTCGCCCGGAAAAGCTGACGGCGACGCGCGCCGTGACATCATCGTCGTAGACGATTCTGGCGCTCAAAGGCTCGGTTGTCGGGATCGGCGACGCCCAGATCGCCGTAGAGCCGATCAGGGTCAGTTGGGGCGCGTCGGCGGGGAATCGAACAGCGTCGTGCTGACGGGCGGCCGATCCCTGAGCCAGATCGATCACGACGGGGGGATCAGATTGGCGGTTGCGCTGCCCGAGCAAGCTGAAGGCCGATACAACCACGACGACAGCCAGAGCGGCAACGATTCCACCCCATTTCATTTTCGAGTTCATGCGTCTTTCGGAGAGTCGAAGCGTGTTCGCGGGATGCGCAGCGATCAGACGCGCGACGTTAGTGGCGCTGCCTTGCAACGACCTATCAGGAGTTGTCGATCCGACCGAGGGCGGCCATGCCACAAGCCGCAGGATCCGGGCGTGAACTGCCGCCGCTGCGAAGCTGACAACCAGCTATCAATGCCCCATCGCGGTGAGCTGACGAAGGGCCTTTGCCTTGGCGCTCGCCGCGCTTGCCGCGTACAGTTCTCCGATGCGCATGCTGCTCATCGAGGACGACGCCGATATTTCACGCGAACTGACGCTGCGCTGGCGACCGCGCGGGTGGATCGTCCAGGCGTGCAACACGCTGGCGGTGGCGTCAACCGAAATGGACATCGCCCAAAGCGGTGGCGGCTTCGACCTCGTTGTTCTCGACCTGGGTCTCCCGGATGGAGACGGGCTTGAGTGGCTTGCCCGTCTTCGCATCGTCGATCGCCAAACGCCCGTGCTGGTTCTGACAGCACGTGACCGCATCTCAGATCGGGTCCTGGGACTCCAAAAAGGAGCGGACGACTATTTGGTCAAGCCCTTCGCGACGGACGAACTGGATGCCCGAGTGGAGGCGCTGTGCAGGCGCGGGCAGATGCTGCGTGGCGATCTCTTGCACTTTGGTCGCGTCACCTGGCTCGGAGAAGAGGGGCTGGCGTATGTGGACGGCAAGGCGCTCGATCTGTTTCCACGTGAATTCGAGGTGCTCGGACTGCTCGTTCGGCGTGCCCCGAGGATCGTGCCCAAACGTGCGTTGGTCGACGCCCTGGCCGAGAAGAATCTCGAAGTCGGTGACAGCGCAGCCGAGCTCTACATTTCCCGGCTGCGACGCAAGCTGGTCGGCTCAGGGGTCACGATCAGGACGATGCGGGGTTTCGGGTATGCGCTCGCGATGGAAGTCGATGGCGCAGACACATCGTCGGCAGATCGACCGGTCCCATGAAATCCCAATCGACCTCACCCGGCTGGCTGAAGCGGGACCTTCTGCTGAGGCTGCTGTTGCCTCTCTTCGTGATCATGGCTGCGACGGCATCGCTCGGCGCCTACACTGCGCACCGCCTAACCGCGCGAGTCTTCGACCACTGGTTGCTCGATGCAGCTCATTCGTTCGGGGTGCTCGTGCGCTTCGATGGATCCCAAGCTGCGATCGATCTGCCCGCGCCAGTGAAGATCGCGTTGCTGTATGACGATCTCGATGAGACCTATTTCGGTGTCGTGCAGGGAGCTCGCTCGTTGGCGGGGCGCCCCGATATCCCTCGAAGCGGAGCAGCAGAAAGCGACTACGCGCAGGGACGTGCCTACGATGCGCAGATCGACGGGCACCCCGTGAGGGTTGCAGCAGTAGACATCAACGGCGCCGGCGCCCCGGATGTCACGGTGTTGGTAGCCGAAACGCTGATCAAGCGACAAGGCACCGAGAATGAGCTGCTCGTGATGCTATGGCCAACGGCGACGCTGATGCTCGCCGCTGCCGCAGTGGTCGTTCTGGCTGTGCGTCGGACACTGCTCCCACTCGAAAGCATCGCGTCACGCTGGCAGGCGCTGTCGCATGCCTCACTTGACGCAGTTGGCCATGACGACGTACCACGAGAGCTCGTTCCGTTTGCCAGGGCGTTGAATGATTTGCTCGCAAGAATCCGTGCCATGGTGTCCAGGGAGAGGAATTTCTCGACCATGGTTGCGCACCAACTCCGCACGCCGCTCACGTCGCTGCAGCTTGGCCTGGCGCGCGCCGCCGATGCACCAGACCTGCGGACTGCCAAGGCGGTCATCGTGGAATTGAGCCGAGCGACTCAACGAAGTGCACGATTGGTGCAGCAGCTACTCGCGCTGGGCCGCCTGGACCCGGAAGCAGGCCGCAGCCCTGATTTTCAGAACACGGACCTTGTTCGCTTGATCCGCGACATCGGGGCAGCGCATGCCGATCAGGCGGTTTCGAAAGACATCGACTTCGAACTGATCTCGGTCAGCGACGAAGTCTTCGCTGAAGTGCAGCCTGATCTCTTTGCCGAGGCGGTGAGCAACCTGATCGACAACGCCATCCGATATACGCCAACCGGTGGCCGAGTTTCAGTCGAAATCCAGTCGGCGCCGGTTCGAGTCTTCGTATCTGATTCCGGTCCGGGGCTCCCACGGGATGATCGCGAGCGCGTCTTCGAGCGATTCGTGCGTGGGCGCCTCGCAGAAGGAGAAGGTAGCGGTCTCGGACTGGCGATCGTTCGCGACATCGCCACGCTCCACCTTGCCACGGTTCGGATCACCGACAGCCCGTGGGGTGGGCTGACGGTCATGATCGAATTCCATGACGAAGGTGCGGCGCCTTTGGATCAACAGCAACGGCTGTAGATCGCGTTGCTGATTGCGCTCGAACTACAAGCACGCAGGCAGGCGTTTCGTCGATGGCGAATCCGATAGCCTGCACCGACCCCGTCAGACGTGCAGATAGGCAAGCGCTCCAACGACCAGTCCGACGCCGCTCATCACGAACACGGCCTTCTCGAGCCAGCGCCTTTTCGTGAGCAAGGCGATCGCAGCCATCGCAATCGCGATCTGCAGAGCGGTCGTCGCCTGAGCCCATCGATGGTGTTGATGCATCTTGGCCTCGCTCTGCTGATCGAACTCGGTTGATGCCTTTTCCATCTTCTCGGCGGCCAATTTGATCTCGGCTTTCTCCGCCTCGTATCGCTTGACGTCGGCTTCAAAGATCGGCTTGCGCGAATCATCGACCAGTTGCATTCCCAGCGCACTGAGATTTTGCTTGCCGCTCTTGGCCTGATAGTAGTTCCATTGGTTCGAGGCTTCGGTCTTCCTGATGGCGGCATCGTTTTTCAACAACCCCGCATCGGCCTGGGTCGCGCCGGCCATGTAGGAGAACATCGCGCCGACCGTCGCCAGAATCGCCGTCATGACTGCCAGCTGACCAGCCATGCCCTTCGGCTCGTGTTCGGCCGCTTCGTCCATGCGGTCCTCATGTGCTCCCCGCACCTCAAATTCTTCAGACACTCTTGACTCCATTCGTTTCGAATTTCGGGCGCAAGCCGAGAGCAACTCGGCGATTGGACCCGCGTAGACCGGCGCTGCAAGCCATGGGCGGCGTGAGGCGCTGGTCACAACAAATCAACCAGCGCGAGCTCGGGTTCGATCGCGTTTCGCGCGGGCAGACTGTGACGTGCGAGACGGCACGCCTCCTCCTATGCTTGTAGCGAGTTCAGCATAGACGGGGATACTTGGCGAACCCTTTCAGGAGATTGAACATGCCGGCATTCGTTGAAGGCGAGAGGTTGATCGCTTGGTGCTTCGCCAGTCTTGGTGCCGACGGCAAACATCAGGCAGTGGTCATCACGGAGCCGAAGTCGACCATGTATTTTCCGCACGCCAATGCCGTCAGGCACAGAATCCCGGCGAGCTACGAAGATGAAGGCGAAGCCCTTGCTGCAGCGCTCGCCTACGGGAACGACCTGGTGCTGTAGAGCTTGGTGCTGTCCACGAGTGCCCTTAGCCGTGCCTGTTGCCGTGCGCGCCGTCCGCCTGTTTCGGCAGGCATGGCACCGAGCCGAACGAGCAGAACACGCAGCAGTCGCCGGCCTTCGGTGTGAGCATTGTCCTGCACGCCGCGCACTCGTAGAACCACTGGCATGCATCCGGGGCCAACCGTTCCGTCTTGACATGGCCGCAAATCGGACAGGTGAGCGTCGATTCGAAGATCGTCGGAGGATCCGTCATCGCGGGGGACTCCATCAAGGTTCGGACGGGACAGCATCCGGCGCGCAGTGCGCTTTGACCTATCGCCACGGTGCTTCCTGCGCCCATGCATCGTCGCCCCGGAGCGCCGACAGCGCCAGCAGGATGGCACCGCGGGTCGCAAGCACCGGCGCGATGATCCGGCCGGGCCAGAGGTTCAATGCCTCGAGTGTGGATACCGTGGCGGGGCTGTCCACAGCCACCACGACGTGCCGGCCATCGAGCAGAATCGACACGGCGCAGTGGCGGCGCGCCAAGTCGGCCGACAGCATGCGCGCGCAGGCAGGGTCGATCGGGAAACAAGCCAAGTCGACCAGGGGAAAACCCAGTTTGAACGCCAGCGCCGTCTGCAATTGCTCCGGCTTGAGGAGCCCTTGCCGAAGCAGCCGCTCCCCCAAACGCCCGTGCTGATCAGGCTGCGCCAAGACTCGTTCGATCTGTTGCGCCGTGACGAACCCCAACTGCTCGAGCGCTTCTCCAATGCGCGGGATGCGCTTGCCGCGCTGGCTTGACAGGGCAGCGCGCAGCGCGGCCGGGTCCTTGATCCACGGACCCGAAGCGCGATCGCTCGCGGTGAGTCCGAACACGCAACTCAGATGCGCAGCCCGGGGTACAAAGACACGGTTGAGCGTGAGTTCCCCGGATTGGGCGGCGAATAGAAAGACGCCATCGTCGGTATCGACGTGGCCCACCGTGCGGCCGCGCAGCACGGTCTGCCCCGTTGCCGCGCGCAAGGTGTAGTCGCACTCGTGCGCGGCCACCGGAATGCGTGCCGGGCCGTGCTCAAGCGACACGATAGCCGCCTCCAGGGGCGCGCTGAGTGTCATGCGTGCCACTCGCGCGAGCGGCAAAACTGCAAGCGGGCCGTCGGCCTTGGCGGCTATGCGCCAATCGCGTGCACCCGGAGTGACGTCGAGCGCGAAAGCTCGCAACCATCGGTTGTCGACGGTGTCGATGCGGCATTCCCGCGTGCCCGAGTGTTCTTGTGGCTCGTGATAGGGCCAGTCAAACGGCGGTCGCGGCCAGCCAGGAGGGGGGCCGGGAGGTTCAACCATAAGAGCATTCGACATCGTTCAGACGCCGCTGACCCGATGGTGCCACACGCTGCCGCCAGGTGCACACCCGCCTGGTTCAGGACGCTTTTGATGGTGACGAATTGCGCGCCGTTCCCTCCCGTCAGGTGCAACCCGGTCGAAAGGCGCGACGTGCCATTCCGATGCTGAGCCGGCTTTGGATGGCTGCCGCTTGGCCGGACGCCGAGGTTGTGCAGACACTGTCCGCACAACCAGCCTGGTCGCATGTCCTGGAGCGGGAAACAAGGCTCGAACTTGTGACCTCAACCTTGGAAAGGCTGCGCTCTACCAACTGAGCTATTCCCGCGCGAGACAAGTATCCCATCGAACTGCAGGTACCCAGAAATCGGCCGAAAAAAGCTCGGCGGATAGTCGAGCAGAGTCCAGTGGTCGCGGCATGTCGATGCGCACCGGACCTCCGTCCGGGGGCACCGTCTTTGCGCTGCCGATGTTGCGGTGATTCAACCCCAGCCCAGGTGATGTCCAGCCATCGATCGATGGCGCATCGCCTTCGCCATGCGGGTAGGTGCTGGTTGCGCTGATGGAGACGTGGCCGAACGTGTCGCGCATGCGGAACAAGTCCGTTTCGCTGCCCGTTGTCCTGGAGCCGGCGATGTGTCAGCGGGTTCCGCACCCAAGCGCTTCGCTCGGGACGGCCCGCTCCGTCGCGTCGCCGGATTGCCTTCGGCGCCACGACTCTTGCGGTCCATGGGTCGCTCGTCGGACTTCCGATTCGCGAGTGCCGCCAGGCAACGATCAGGCGTCGCCGCCTCCGCGCGCTTGACCGTGTCAATTGACAGCCTCATGCAAACCCGACCTCGGGATGCTTGAAATTGGAGATTCCTATCGGTGTGTTGTGTTGAACGCGCGATGCGCAAGACGTCGAGTTCTACGCGTAGTGCAGCGGCCGTGTCAGCTGTGCGCGGCCAAGCGCGTCGAGAATACTGCTGCAGACACAGACAATCGACAAGAGCGACGCCTTGGAGCGTTGCTGATAGATCACGCGGATGAACCGATGCTGCTGAGAAAACCGCTTCGGCCTGGTACTTCATCCGGGTTTGCAACGATACCCACAGACGGTGCGCCTTTGCCGCCAACTTGCCAAGACGAGCAAGGTCTCCGGTGTCGAACCATGCCCTAGAGCACAGCTTCGCAGCGCGAAACGCCGCTAAGATTTGCCCGAAACGGAGATGACGAACGATGCGTGAAATTTGGGACAGCACCCTGTCCGCGTACTGGTCGGCCACGGAGGTCTCCGCCAACGCCGCGATCTTCCTGACGTTGGGTGGCGCGCTGATCCTTGGCCTGATCGTCGGCTACGAGCGAACATTCCACGGACGTGCGGTCGGCATGCGCACCTACGGCTTGGTCTGCATGGCCTCAGCTGCCCTGACGACTTTCGTCGGCTATCCGTCGCTCTGGTACGGCGGCCACTCGTCCGCGCCCGCGGTAGTCGACCCGACGCGCGTCGTGCAGGGCATCGTGACCGGGATCGGCTTCCTCGGCGCCGGCATCATCATGAAGGACGGTCTGAACATTCGAGGCTTGACGACCGCCGCTTCGGTGTGGTCGTCGAGCGTCATCGGCGTTCTGGTGGGTGTGGGTTTCTATGGTGCGGCCATCCTTCTGGTCGCGCTCTCGCTCGTGTGCATGATGTGGGTGCACCGGCTCGAGAACTGGCTTCCCTCGCATTCGGGCATCGCCGTCGTCGTGCGTTTCAAGCACGGCGCAACACCGCTCGCCGAGACCCTGGAACACGCGGTGCGCGATCAGGGCTATGAGATCGCGCCCGGCTCGCTGTCGATCAACATGAAGGACGGCCTGACCGAGTGGCACTTCATCGCGACCTCCGCGAGCCGGGAAAAGCACGTGCCAATGACCGAGCTCGCCAACCTGCTTGGCGCGCACGAGCGCATCGACAGCTTCCAACTGGCGAACTGCCGGAACTAGAGTCGATGAGCGACATTGTCGACATCATCCGCAAGTTCAACGACGGCCGCGACCCGGAGCGGCTCGCGATGAAATATGCGCGATTGCGTGCCAGCCCGTTCGGCTTCATGCGCGGGACCTGCCACTTGTTCTATGAGCACCTGGGCAAGGATGAACTGTTTGCAGGCTTGGCAGCCCCCACCGCGTGGATCTGCGGCGACGCGCACCTCGAGAATTTCGGCAGCTACAAGGGCGACAACCGTCTCGCCTACTTCGATCTCAACGACTTCGACGAGGCCACACTTGCGCCGCTGACCTGGGATCTCGTGCGTTTCCTGACCGCAGTGCGCGTCGCTGGCGACACTTTGCGCGCGACGCGTGATGAATGCGTCGAGCTATGCGAGGATTTCCTGAGTACCTACGCGGCGACGCTGGCCGGCGGCAAGGCGAGCTGGGTCGAGCGTGATACCGCCAAGGGGTTCATTCGCACGCTGCTCGACGACCTGCGCTTGCGCACGCGTCCTGACTTCCTCGACAAGCGAACCGCACGAAAGGGCAAGCAGCGCGCGATCCGCTGCGACGGTAAGCATGCTCTCGCCGCCACCGCGAAGCAGCACGCCCAAGTCACGACCATGATTGCCGACTTTGCGTGCAACGCCAGCGATCCGACTTTCTACGAGGTGATTGACGTCGCCCGCCGCATCGCCGGCACCGGCAGTCTCGGTGTCGACCGGTTCATCGTGCTGGTTCGAGGCAAGGGGTCGCCGGACGGCAACTACCTGCTCGATCTGAAGCAGGCGCTGCCTTCGGCGCCGCAGCGCCGGGCCAGGCAGAAGCAACCGACATGGGGCAGCGAAGCGAGTCGCGTCGTCACGCTCCAGAAGCGCCTTCAGGCCGTGCCCATGGCGTTTCTCCACGCGATGGACTGGCAGGGTGACTCATATATCCTGCGCGGCCTGCAGCCGAGCGAAGACCGAATCTCGCTATGCGCTCCGACAGCGACCCTCTTTGGCATCCGCGAGGCGATTTGCACGATGGCTACTATCGTCGCCTCGGCCCATCTTCGCGCCGCTGGTCGCCAAGGCTCGGCCATCGCCGACGAACTCGTCGCGTTCGGCGCATCGGCGTCGTCCTGGGCCAAGCCACTCCTGGCCACTGGCCAGAGTGCTGCACAACGGGTCGAGTCTGACTGGAAGACCTACGCGTCGGCGTTCGACCAAAGCGCATTCGGCTAGGGACCGACGCGCACCCGCCCCGATGCCCTGGGAGGCACATAGCCAGCTGATCCGATCTTGACTGGGCACCAGCTCGGGACCCGACATTCAGACCCGGTCAACTCACGTTCGCTGGTGGCGCCGCAGGCGGCTTCGCGTGCACTACGCCGTCGGTGGGGACGGGGATGGTCTTGCCACCGTTGGCAACCAGTTCGGGCATGGGCTGGGCAAGCGCGCCAGGCCATGGGGGTGGTGGCACAGGAAGGGGCGCGGGCACTGGCGGAGCCGGTTGGACAATGGCGGCTCCAAATGCAGGGGGCACTTGCCGCGTCGAGGGCGCGCCAACGCGATGAGCGAGCGACGGAGCCTGATCGACCCTCGCGATCCCGATCGGCGGCAAGCCAAAGAGATCAATGACCGTTTTGGGAATGCTCGCGTGCGAATGCCATGTGTTGTCGACGCCTTGCTCGACCGGACCGCCGAACATGATCAACGGGATCCGACTGCCACCGAGGACCTGGAACCCGTTCGGATGCAGCGCATCAGGCACGGTCTCCAGGCATGGCACGGACACATGGTCCGCGTAGCCGCCCCAATCATCCCAGGTGAGGATGAACACCGTATCGGCCCAGCCCCCGCCCTGAACAACCGCATCCACCCGCTCCTGGATCAGTTGCTGTCCCCGGGCAATGTATTGGGGATCAGGTTTTTGCGGCGGATGCTCGTCGGACCCAGAAGGCGCCCATGCGTAGACGAGCTGTGGGAGCTTGCCGGCTTTGGCCATCGAGATGAAATCGCCAACCTGCGTATGGATCTGCTTCTTGGCTGAAGGCGTCGTGAGTTCCGTGTAGAACTTCAGTGGATAGTCATCCGTGTCCAGGAAGGCTGCCCAGGTCACCCCGTGCGCTTGAGCGTGGATGAAGATGCTTGGCAGATCCCAGATCGGACCGCCGGGGCCAAATGGCGGATTCTTCAATGTCGGCGTCTGCCCGCCAACGGCGAGCATGTGGCCCGGCGTCGAGTTCGTGCCAATGCCGAAGTGGTGATCGCAGAAGGTGAACGTCTTGGCCAGCCAAGAGTAGTAGGGGATGACCGCATCGTTGTCGACTTGAGCCGGCAGCGCCGGATAGTCACCCATCTTGTAGTGCACCCACGCCGACCGATCGTGGGGCTGATCGTGGTCAGGTGGGGCGGCCAGAAGATTGCCGCCGTTGCGGACATCGGCACCCCACGCCGCAAGCGTAGGGAAGTAGAAGTCGGTCGTCTTGTTCTCTTGCATGAATACGACGACGCGGATATTGGATGGCAGCTTGCCCTGATGGCTTGTCATGTCGACTCCTTCTTCGACCGCAGCAAGCCAAAGAGCTCGCGCGGTGCGGTCATGCCTCAGTATCAAAGTCGATTGCGACAGGCGCAAGACGCAGATTGTGGGATGTCGCCGTGGTGTCTGACTACTGGCTGAAAAAGGACGGTGGACTCACGCGCCTGCAGCCGAGTTTCAGCAAGCTGAAGCACGACGTCGACGCGGCGTTGTCTGACAGTCCTCCTGCGTGTCACCGCGTTGTATGAGAACGATAGGCATACCTGATCAAAGTTCAGTTCTTGGCCAACTCGACAACCGCGTCAATCGACAAACCCGCCTTGATTCAAAGGAGACATGACATGAAAAATCATCGACGCCATGGCGTTCAGCGTCCCGCCCAGGCAGCGGTCGCGTTGGCCATCGCCGCGCTGTTTACCGGTTTCACGCTGCCCGCACAAGCTCAATACACGGGCGAGGTCAGGGTAGAGAGCAACGGTGTCGGTTGGCTCTATGACCTTGGCGCGGTCATCAGCATCTTCGTCGATGCGCCGATGGAGGAGCCCGAGCCAGTCGCGATCGGCTGGGCACCACCTCCCATGCTGGTCGAAGATCTACCGCCTCCGCCTGAGCCAGATGCGGTATGGACTGGCGGCTACTGGACGTGGCAAGGAGACTGGGTTTGGTGTGCGGGCCGTTGGATGATGCCGCCGCGCCCGCAATACGTCTGGGTCCAGCCGTACTACGAGCACCGCGATGATCGCGTCATCTTCCTGCCCGGCTACTGGTCTCGACCCGATGTCGAGTTCGTCGCGCCGTCCTATGACCGACCGATCGCCTGGGCCTACGTCGGCGCCAATGTGGTCGTTGGGCCGCCGCCGATGGGCCCGTCAGGGATCTTCATCCCGCCGCCGCCGGGCTCGCGTCCTGGCATCATCATCCCCGCCCCGGTCGGGACGCCGCCGGCAGTCGTCGTCAGTGCGCCGCCAGTGATGAACGTCGGCATGAGCATTCACGGCAACGTGAGCGTCAATAGCGGCAACACGGTCGTCAACGACAACCGCGTCACCAACTACAACGTCACGAACGTGCGCAACGTGACGAACGTCGTGATTCAGGCCCCTGCCGACGCCATGGCCAACGGACGCGCCTTCAAGGCGACTGTTCCCCACCAAGCCCATCTGGCAGCCGCTCAGCAGCCCGTGGTCTCGGTGCGCGCACCGACTCCCGCATCGCGCACCGCAGTGCAGGCGTATGTGCCTGGCCGCACCGTTGCCGCACTACCTCCGCCGCAGCACGTTCAAGGCTTGCCGACCGTGCCTTCACATCCGGTCGCCGCGCTGTCGCAAGCGCAGCGGGGTCAGATGGCGCATGCGCCGATCTTGCCACCGCCGCACGGCGCCGCTCCGACGGCGGAGGCCGGGCCTAAGACCGCGACCACCGCCGGCACGCTGGCGCCGAAGCGGCCAGACCAAGGCGGACCCGCCGTTGAGGAAGCCCGACCCCGCGGCGCCCTGGCGGGAGAACCGCAGCCACCGGCTCTCCAGAGCGCCGAGCAACAACGCCAACGAGCGCAGCAGGAGGAAGTTCAGCAGCGGGCGCAAGTCGACGAGCAGGCACGCCAACATGCGCAGCAACAGGCGGGGCAACAACGCGCCCAGGCCGAACAGCACGCACAGCAAGCCCAGCAACAGCAGCGCGCCCAGGCGGAGACGCAGGCGCAGCAGCGCGAACAGCAGCAAGCACAGCTGCAGCGTGCCCAGGCCGAGCAGCGGGCACAGCAGGCCCAGCAGCAGCAGCGGGCTCAGGCAGAGGAGCAGACGCGGCAGCGGGCACAGCAGGCACAGCAGGCTCAGCAACAGCAGCGGGCCCAGGCAGAAGAGCAGGCACGGCAACGGACACCGCAGCCATCGCAACCACCTCGGCCCGCGGAAGCCGAAGCACGCGGCCGCCCGGCTCCGCACGCAAGCGGTCCTGCAAATGGACACCCCGCAGCAGAGGAAGAGCGCATGCGCCAGGGCCAAGGCGGCTGAGCAAGGCGCGCATTTTGACCTGTACGGTCCCGCCGTTCGCTTTTGTCCGGACTGGCCTTGGCCTGCATCAGGCACACACTGAAAGGCTCCGATGCGCAAGAAACTGCGCAATCGAGTCGATGCGACAGGTCGCGTGTCTTCAAGGTGATCAGGGTACCGCGGTGACGAAGAGTTCAGACTACTGTTTGCCGCGGCCGAGTTTGTACCAGAGCGTGCGTTCGCTGACCCCTAGCAAGGTAGCCGCCCGTCGCTTGTTGTCGCCGGACTGGCGCAGCGCCTCTGTGATCAGGCGCTGCTCGAGCGCCTCTGTTGCCAGCGCCAGATCGAGCGAGTCGAAGGACGCGCTGGCGTCGGTGACCTGCTGCAACGGCGTCGGCACGCTCGGCCGGGAGTCGACGATATCGTGCGGGAGATGGTGCAGTTCGATCAGCCGATCGCGACTGAGGATCAGCGCGCGCTGGACGACGTTGTCGAGCTCGCGGACGTTCCCGGGCCAGCGATAGGCGATCAGCGTCTGGAGCGCCGATGGCGACAGGTCGACCTCGCGCCCCTGTCGCGCCGCCAGGTGCTGGACGAGACCGGGGAGGTCGTCAATGCGCTCGCGAAGCGGCGGCAGCGCCAGGGCGAATACGTTGAGCCGATAGAAGAGGTCCTCGCGCAGCTTGCCGGCCTGAATCGCCTCGCGAGGATCGCGGTTGCAAGCCGCGATCACGCGCAGGTCGAGCTCGATGGTGCGATTGCTGCCGAGCCTTTCGATTCGTGAATCCTGGAGCACCCGCAGTAGCTTGGACTGCAGCGCGACAGGCATCTCGGTGATCTCGTCCAGAAAAATGGTCCCCTTCGAGGCCAGCTCAAATTTGCCGACCCGTTCTTTGACGGCACCCGTGAACGCACCCCGGTCGTGTCCGAACAGTTCGGCCTCCACCATCTCTGCGGGCATTGCCGCGCAATTGATCGGAACGAAAAGATGAGAGGCGCGCTCAGAGCCGTCGTGAACGGCGCGCGCGGCAAGCTCCTTGCCTGTGCCGGTCTCACCCGTGATCAACACGGAGGCTCGGGTGGGGGCGACCTGGCGGATCTGTTCAAACACCCGCTGCATGGATTCGCTGCTTCCCAAGAAGCCGGTGCCCGGCGGCGACGCCTGCTCGCGCAGATAGTCGTTCTCGATGCGAAGGCGCTCGCGAGAGAGGACGCGCTGGATCGAGAGCTCGAGGACGTCCATGTCAAACGGCCGCAACAGGTAGTCCTGCGCGCCCAGCTTCATGGCGTCCACCGCACTCGCAATGGAACCCTGTGCCGTCATCACGATGGCGGGAATGCTCATCGAGCGGGATGCCATCGCTGAGAGCAGGCCAATGCCATCGAGGACTGGCATCCGCAGATCGGTAAGCACCAGATCGACCTTGTCGCGGTCGAGCACCTCCAGAGCTTGCGCGCCGTTCTCGGCCGAAAGAACGCGATGCCCAAGTTGCTTGAGCATGATCTCCAGCACCCGCCGCATGTGAGATTCATCATCCACGATGAGGACAGTGACCATGCTCATTGAAGTGCTCCTGTGATGGGGGCGATGTGCGGTATGCAGACAGTGAAGCGCGCGCCTCCCCATCGGCTCGTTCCAACACGGATGGCGCCGTTGTGCGCGGCGACGATCTGTCGTACGACGGCCAGTCCCAGGCCAAAGCCACCCGTTCGGCGCGACACGAATGGCTCGAAGATTGCGCTCTCCAATTCAGGCGGCACACCGGGGCCGCTGTCCTCGCATTCGATGCAGATGCCCGCCGGAGCGTCGAAGGTCGACAAGGCCACGCAGCCGTCGCGGCCGGCCGCCTCATGCGCATTGCTCAGGAGGTTGAAGAACACCTGCTGCAGCTGTTCCGGGTCGGCGACGATATGTGGGGCCGTGGCATTCAATTCGAGGCGGATGGGTGAGTCGAGTGAGGATTGCCCTCCGCCCTTCAAGTCATGCATCTGGACGCACCGTGCCAGGAGTTCGTGCAGGTTGCAGTCCACAGGCTGGAGTCGTGGCGGGCGCGCGGTGTCGAGCAGCGTCGACACGAGCCTGTCAAGACGCTCGGTCTCGGATTCAATGAAGTGCATGAGCTCCATGCCGTCTGACCCCAGTCCCGGATTGCGCATCAGAATCTGGGCCGAGGAGCGCAGGATTCCCAGTGGCGTTCGCACCTCATGTGCCAAAACGGCCCCTAGTTCTCCCAGCACGGCCATCTTCGATGCGCGCACGAGCTCCTGTCGTGAGTGCTCCAGCGACCGGAACATGTCGTCATAAGCGCGTGCGAGGACCTCGACCTCGGTGATGACGGATCCCGGCATCTGTTCCATCGAGCCCGCCAGCCCCTGCTGGTGACGGCGAGTGCGCTCAGTCAGTGTCGCGATCGGTCGGGACATGGCGGACGCAATCCAACTCGCGGCGAGCACCGTTCCCACCAGGATGATTGCGAACAGAGTCGCGAACGCGATGGCCATGCGCGACACTGGCGCCAAAGCTTCGTCAATCGGCTCGAATATCAGTGTTGTCCAACCTGAGCCGCCGAATCCGGAGAGCGGCTTCGATGTGGCGCGTCCGGTGAGCGCCGGTTCAGCGAGCCACGGCGAGTGATCGAGCATGTCGGCGTTCCCGCTCCGCACAATGTCGCGGGCCACTTCCTGGCCGCGCAGGTCCGGGAGCTGTCGACCCCGAAGCTGGTTCGAGCCCAGCACCAACCTGCCCTTGCTGTCGACCACCACGATCACTCGTTTGCCCTGTGCCGCCGCGTCGAGCAGGCGATTGAGAGGCCTCACGTTGAGAGCCATTCTCATTCTTGCGCGCGCGCCCCCGCTGGCAGGATAGGCGGAAGGGATCGCGGCGTTGATGACTAGCGGCGCCCGTTCGTCGAGCGTCTTGGAGTCTGCGAGCCAGAGCTTGGCGACATCCCCTGAGAGCTGGGACGAGACCGACAGAAGATCGTCGGCCTCCGATGGCACGACAATCCCGATGCGCGACGACATCGAGCTCGCGAGAATCTTGTTCTCGGCGTCGACGCAGTCCAGTTCGACATAGACATCGCCATAGCCGCGCTGGAGGCCGACGAGATAGTTCGTCACCCGCTTGTCCACATCGCCCAGGCGGAGGTCCTCCATCAGTTCCGAGCGACGCCAGACAGAGGCGTTCTCGAAACGCTCGAACAGCATCTGGTCGATGTCAGCCTGGATCGCCCTTGCTTGAATCGCGAGGTTTTGCTGGATCTCCCGCGTCATGGCTTCGCGAGTCCGAGCAAAGCAAAGCCAGGACAGTGCGGCGCTAGGGAGAATCCCCAGCAGCACGAAGGCGAGGAGGAGAGTTCGTCGAAGTGTCAAGACTGGCTTGAGTGAATGTCGATTGGAAATATGCTCGTGTGGCACGAACTTTGCGCTCATGCTCGACACACGCGAACGTGTAAGGAACGGCATGTGAACAATGGAACCCGAATCACTTCGAGCGCAAGATTCGCGCCATCCGCCTGGCGGCGATTCGTCACGCGGATGAGCCCGCCGTTGATTCTGGCCGTTCTTGCCGGTCTTGGGCTCTTTGTCGCAGTACCGACTCACGCCGTCGAGCCGACTCTGGAAACACCGGTGCCGGAGAGCATTCCGGATTCCCCGCCGCCAGGAATCCACGTGCTTCCGGGCTTGACGTTCTCGGGCTATGCCACGGCGCAATTCCTGATCCCGGATGCGCGTAGCCGCTCGCAACTACCACTCAACGGGACAGTGATTGACGATGACTCGCAGTCGGGCCGCCGCGCTCGCCTCGATCTGAGTCATTTGAGCGGCATCGCGTGGTGGGAACCGTCGCCCGCGTGGAAGGTCCTGGGCGAAGTTGACCTTCAGGACGTGGTCCAGGTGCCGGCTCACTCGAGCGAGGATGGGCGCGCTTCCGAGCCCTATGCTGCGCTGGATCGACTCTATGTGGACTACCGTGCGGCCGACTCGATCAGCGTCAGGGCGGGCAAGTTCCTTACGCCTATCGGACACTGGAACCAGGAGCATTCCGACCCCCAGGTCTGGACGGTGTTGCGTCCGCTGATCTCGCAATCCGCGTTCCCCACCAACGCCACGGGCCTGATGCTGTTCGGAAGCATCCCAATTGGCCCTCAGTGGGTGGACTACCAGACCTACGCGTCAGACGGCGGCGAATGGCGGCCGAGCCCTCGCTCCCATCCCTTCGAGAGCGCTTTCGGCGGCCGGGTCTCGACCGCGCTGAACCCCTTCGTACAGGTTGGCCTGTCTGCCAGCCGCTTTCAGCAGGAAGGGCTGGGCTCCAATCGGTTCAACCTGTTCGGCGCCGACTTGAGGTTCAACTGGTGGGATAGCGAGTTCAGCGCCGAGGTCATCCAGCGACGCGGCAAGGACGCCAACGTGAGCGAGGAACGCGGCTGGTTCGCGCAGGCTGCCGTCCCTCTCGTCAGCCGATGGTGGGGGGTCGCCCGACTCGAGCAATACCGGCGGGCAATCGACGAATCCGAGAGCAACACGGCCCTGCTGGGCGTGGTCTACAGGAGCAGCCAGCACTGGGTGTTCAAGGCGGAATGGGCTCATGCATCGGGCGGTGCCAGCGGGCTGCCCTCAGGGCTCCTGTCGTCGTTGACCATGGTCTATTGATCAATGACGCCGTTCGTGTGCCTTTTCGCAAGTTGGCCGAGAGGCACTCGCGTCGCGAGCCTTGTGTTCGCCGGGCTGGTCTGCGCGCCCACGTCTACTTCGGGGCAGAGTAGCGAGCCGGTCATCGCGGTTGTTGTCGGGCATAACCTGACACCCTCCGACCCCATCTCTTCGACGCTGGTGCTCGGGATATTCGCCAAGAAGCGTCTGTTCTGGAGCGACCATTCGGCCATCGTGCCTGTCAATCTTGGAGCATCGCACCCCTTGCGGCGCGCCTTCTCGCTTTCGGTCTTCAAGAAGACGCCAGAACAGCTCCAGGACTACTGGAACGATCAGTATTTCCATGGCGTCCTTCCGCCTCCTGTGTTGGGGTCAGAGGAGGCCGTGCTGCGGTTTGTCGCATCCACGCCCGGGGCCGTAGGCTACGTCTCGTCGTGCAGCGTCGACAAGCGAGTCGACGTAGTCGCACTGATTCAGCTCGCTGAAGGCACAACGGCTTGCTTGCGCTGAGCTCGGACCGCGCGCAAGACTTGTCAGCTCCCGCAGATTGTTGCAGCTCCGCGTGCAAGAGTTTGCAGTGCATGCCTGCCGTTGAACTGATCGCATCAAGGCGTAGTGCGCGCAAAACGCGGTCCCTGCTGCAGACGTACTGCGCCGGCGCTTGCGCGCTTTGACGTTTTCGAAGTCGGCGGGATTCGCCGATCACTCCCTCGACGCAGCGGCCGGCCCCCGAGCGCGCCGCCTTTCGGGCCGCCAAGGGATGCCTGACGCGGCGCTGGCCTGAAGATTGCGATTGAGGGGTACGGGCAGAAAGGCCGCCTGATCGACGACAGAGGAGTCGACCCCATGAAACGAATCATTTTGCCGCTCACAGTCGAGGTGGACGGCGTGCGCCTCTCAGGCTTTTATGCGATGCAGTCCGAGATGGTGACCGTTTGGCACGCCTATCTCGGGAGCCGGACACAGACGGTCCGGGGCAGCCTTGCGAGCGCCGATGTCGAAGGTATGTTGATCGAGTTGTACCAGGCCAGAAAGGCGCAGATCCGCGCGATCGCGAGGGCGGGGTGGTAAGTGCAGTCGCGACGGCGGCGACGTTCGATCTGGGGTCTACGAACGACTGGGCGCTTGACGGCGAGAGCCTGGGCGGAGCCCATGCAACCGATTGCGCTTCGCTGTCGATCATCATCCCCACATTCAACGAGGCCGGCAACATCATTGAGCTGTTGGAACGCATCGCGCAGTGCCTCGACGGTGCGGACTGGGAAGTGATTGTCGTTGACGATGATTCACCTGATGGCACGGCCGAGATCGCCATGCGCCACGGGTGCGGGGAACCCCGGGTGCGGTGCCTTAAGCGTGTCGGCCGTCGTGGGCTGTCCAGCGCATGTCTCGAAGGCATGTCGCTGTCGACTAGGCGGTTCCTGGCCGTCATCGACGCCGACCTTCAGCATGACGAGCAATTGCTGCCGGCGATGCTGCGCGTCCTCGCGGCCGGGCCGCTCGACCTCGTCGTGGGGTCGCGCTACCTGCATCGGGACGGCATGGCCGCATGGAGTAGCCGACGGCGCTGGCTGTCCCGCGGCGCCACCGCCCTGACATGCCGGCTGCTCGCCATCGGCCTTACCGATCCGATGAGCGGCTTCTTCATGATCCGACGGGAGGCCGTAACCCGTGTCGCGGCGCAATTGTCGGAAAGCGGCTTCAAGCTTCTGCTCGATCTCGTCACGTGTTCCCCGCGTCCGCTTCGCCTCGTCGAATTGCCGTACGCGTTCTCGCCTCGTCGGCACGGCCAGAGCAAGCTCGACGCCGGAGTCGTGCTGTCGTTTCTGCGACTTCTGTTGCGCAGCACGCTGCGTCGATCCTGTGGCCGGTTCTGCCGCTTCTGTCTGGTCGGCACAACGGGCGTGTTTGTGCACTTCGCCGTGTTCGAAGTATTTCAAGCGCTGATGGCGCTCTCGTTTCCAGTAGCGCAAACGGCCGGCGTGCTGGTCAGCGTGGTCAGCAACTACACGCTGAACAACCAGTTGACCTTCGACACATCGCGTCTTCGCGGCCGGTTCTTTTTCACCGGACTGTCAAAGTTCGCGGTGTTGTGCTCGCTTGGCGCGATCGTGAACGTCGCGGTCGCGGATGCCGTCTCAGGGCTGACGGAATGGCGCCTCGCCGCGGCCGGCGCCGGCATTCTCGCGGGCGCCGTCTGCAACTACTGCACGACCTCAGCACTCGTCTGGCATAGACAAACAAGGCGGGCTCATGGATGACTTGCAGGCATTCATTCGGGAGCGGCCTCGGCGGCTGACGATCTGGCTGCTGGTCGGCGGGGTCATGCTTCACCTCGCATTGGCCACGAGCGTTGGCCTGTCGCCCGACGAAGCGCACTACGCCCTCTATGGTGCACACCTCGACTGGAGCTATTTCGACCACCCTGCGCTGGTCGGTTGGCTGCAGGCCCCGTTCGTTCAGGCTGGCGGCAGCGACTTGGCAATGCGCATCGTGCCGATGGCTTGCTGGCTAGTGACTGCTGTGCTCATGTGTGCCTTGTGTAGGCGCTTGGCCGCGTCCACGACGGATTGCGCGAATCGGGATGACTCGGCACGCGACGACTTCTCGGTCGTCGCCCTTTTGTTCCTGACGCCACTGCTGAATCTACTCGGGGTCGTTCTGGTACCCGACACGCTATTGATGCCGCTTGTTCCTGCATCCATGCTCGCGACATTGGGCCTGCGCGAAACAGTCGCTGCGAAGGAATTGCATCGGTGGGCAGTACTGGGATTGCTTCTCGGACTTTGCCTGCTCGCCAAGTACACCGGCGTGTTCATCGCACTGGGCGCCCTGTTGACCTTGTCGACGTTCCATGGGAGAGCGCTGGCCCGATTGCCCGGAGCTTGGCTCTGCCTCCTGCTCATAGTGATGTTGGCCAGTCCGATCGTCATTTGGAATGCGCGGCATGACTGGATTTCCTTCATCTACCAGTCCGCGCACGCCTCAGGCGACCAATCCTGGCGGCTGGTCAGCGCGGCGCGGGCGCTGGCATTGCAGGCGTTGCTGTTCGGCGTCCTGCTGCCCATGGGGGTGTTCCAGGCGTGTCGATCCGGAAGCTCTCTCGGCATCGGTGCAGAGCGCGGCCGTGGCGATGCGCATCGAATGTCACTTCTGTTCGGCGTGCCTGTCCTCAGCGTTTTTCTCGTGCTGTCGGGACGGGGATCATCCCTGCCACATTGGACCGCCTGCGGTTGGGTCGCCCTGATTCCGCTTGCTGTAGTCGGTTCCCGTAGACTGCGGCGAAATGTGCTCGTGGGTGTCGTGGCTTGGCAGGTGGTGCTGGTCTCTACCATCGTTGCGCTGGTCGTGACCGGCGGTCCGACGAGCGAGACTGGCGAAGCGAGCCGCTCGGGCGCCGGCTTGCGCCTGGAGGCCTCGCGCCCGAGCCCCGTAGCCGACCTCTACGGCTGGTCCGCTGCGGCCACGCACGGCACCGCCCTGATGACAAAGTTCGACGCACGAGGACTTGTTGTCATGAACTGGTCGCTGGCGAGCAGGCTGGCTTGGTACGCACGACCTTCGCCTGTATTCGTGGCACCGTCGCGCCTGGATCAGTTCCAACTCTGGTTCGGCTCCCTTAGGCCGGGCGATTCCGCCATTGTGATCGATTGGTCGGGAATGCCGCTCCCGGTTCCTGTTGGGCCCGGGGGATTTGAACGTTGTACCCCAATCGATCAGTTGCCCACAGTTGAAGGTGGGCGACAACTGGCGCACTTTAGCTACCTGCTTTGTCAAGGGTGGTCATCGTCGAAGATTTCTACCACTGCAAGGACTGGCGCCGACGAGCAGCTGCAAAGTGAGAGGACCGGCAGAGCCTTTTCGATGCGCCGTGGTTGAATATCGCTGGCTAGATTGAGTTCTGCTCAACCGATTTGCAAGAGTCGGGCGGCTTGTTGTACCAGGTGAAGCCAGCGCAGATCGACAAAACCAAGAGTCAGCGTTGAAGGCTGATTTCGCGGCCATCCCAGCGCACCATGAACACCTCCTGGCTTGGTGCGCCGTCTTGAATTTCACCGCCAACGATCAGCAGGCCTCAGCGACTTCGACGCCGTTCCCATAGCCCAGCGAATGGGGCAGCTTGCCAGTTGCCTTCCATTGGCCGCGCTCCAGGACATGGACCTCATCCCGCCAGGTCTTGTGGAAGCCCTTGTGCGTCGCTGCCGCCGTGGCACCACATCGTCTGGTTGCCCAGTGGATGGCAGTGGTAGCCGGGCGGGATGTCGGGAGGCGGTCCGTCCTCGCCCAACGAGGACTTGGGCAGGCGGATCGTGAAGGCCCGAAGCGGAACCGCTGCTTGCGCAGCAGGCCGCGACAGCATCTCGAGATAGCGCCGCTGGGCGACGCGGCTGCCCGAGCGCGCGGCTTTTTCGTACCAGCCGAGCGCTTCGTCGTTGCGCGTCTTGCTGTCCTGATCCAGCAAGCCGGCCAATGTCAGCTCGGCGTCGACATTGCCGGCTGTAGCTGCCGCGCGCAGCGATGCGAGCGCCGAGTCGCGGCCGGTCTGTCCGAAGGCGTCGGTGCTGCCCATGCAAGCGCCTGCGGCGCAGGCGAGCAACGCCGCGAGTCGATTTGACATGGTGAATCCGGTTCGATGGATGCGGCCCTCGACCGCGGGGATCGAGGGCCACTGTTTGCGGGCTCAGATCGACTTGGAGATCCCGAAGAAGACGCCGCGGCGCGGGCCGTACTGCGACGCGCCGACACCCACGCCGGTGCCATTGCGGATCTGGTACTCCCGGTCGAAGGCATTCACGACATCGACGCGAAGCGTGAGATCGCCCGCGCTTCCCAGCTCGAACTTGTGGCTCGCTGCGAGGTTGAACTGCGTATAGGTCGGCAGGTGAGTTCCGTTGGGAATGCTGCTGCCGTCGGGCAACGTCGCGCTTGCGCGCAAGCCTGAACCCAGGAGAGCGTCAGCGCTGAAGCGGGTGCCGTACAGCAGGTACGAAACGCCGGCTGAACCCGTGATCTTCTGCTCGTGGTCGAGGTGGATGTAGTGGTTCGCGATGTAGGCCAGGTCGTCGGAGCTGAAATTGAACTGTGCCGATTGAATCGCCTCGCCACGCGCGCTCTGAACGGCAAGGTTTGCGTACGCCGACAGATTCCGACCCGCATAGTTCAGCTTGAACTCGATGCCAGCTTGCTTGCCATGCGCATAGTTGAACGGCGTCAAGATGATCGGCGCGCCGAACTGTCCTTCATCGATCAAGTTCTTCGAACGCTTGTAATAGGCGTCGACACCCGCTGTCAGACCCGGCGTGAGGACCTGGTCGAAGCCTAGGTCGAAATAATTCGCGCGCTCCGGCTGTGGGGTGTCGGCCTGGGATCCTGACGGTGCCGCGGTGGTGTTGGCGAACTTCGAGACGTCCTCGCTGCCGACCAGTTCGAACGGGGGTGGCGAGAAGTAGCGCGAATAGCCGCCGTGCACGGTCGTCGAAGACGTCGCCTTCCACACCATGTTCAGGCGTGGGCTCAGCTGGTTGCCGCGGCTGAACGCATCGTAGTGGTCGAAACGCGCGCCGTAGTTGATGGTCAGGCTCGGCAGGAGCTGCCATTCGTCCTGCAGGTACAGGCTCTCGATCAGTTCGACCTTCCCGCTGTTGTCGGCGATCGATTCCGGCGTCGTTCCCGCGTTGCCAGCGGCGTCGACCGGCAGGACCTGCGAGGTCGTGCGGCTCAGCGACAGGTCACGCTGCAGGAACAGGCCGCCGCGGATCGTGTGCTGCTCGTTGAGCTTGTACGACGCGTCCGATTGCAGCGCGAGCGCTGTGTTGCGCTTGTAGGCATCCTGCGCAATTCCGTTGTACAGCAGGTCGCCAAGATCGTCGGGCCGGAATTTGAGACTGGAATAGCGGCCCATCAACGAGGTCTGCCAGTCCAGTGGACCAGCCGAATGCTGATAGCTCAAGAAGCCGAAGTGGGTGATTTCGCGCTGGTTTTCATCGAGGTTGTCGCTCAGGTAGTTGCTCTGTCCGTTCACGGACAGGCCCAGCGATGGCTGCTGCCCGCGCAGGTTCGGAATCTGGAACGAGCCGACTGAGGTGCCGGCCCCTGCGCCGATCCGGTTTTCAGCATCAAGCACGTCCTCGATGTAGCCGAACGCATGGTGCTGGTGCGTGTGGTCATGCAGCGGGTTCGAGCTGCCGTCGGGCGATTCGAGACCCAGGTCGCTGGTCAGCGAGTCCGCCGAGAAGAAGTAGTGCACGTCGCCGGAGCCGCCGGCGTAGCTGATGCTCGGTTGGACGGTGCCGTGGCTGCCGCCGTAGATGGAGATCGAACCGCCGGGCTCGGTCGCGTCGGTCTTGGTCTTGATGTCGATGATGCCGGCCGAGCGCAGGCCGTACTCCGCAGGCAGCGCGCCGGTGACCAACGTGACGGACTCCACCAGTCGCGGATCGAGCGTCTGGCCGAAGACGCTGATGCCCTCGGGCAGGATGACGCCGTTGAGCCGGTACTGCAGCCCCGCGTGTTCACCGCGCACATGGTATTGACCAAACGAGTCTTGCACGACCTCGGGCGCCTGCATGAGGACCTGGTTGAGCTGCACGTTGTCGCCGCCGGGCATCGCGTTGATCGCCTGCGCATCGAGCGTGTAGGTGGAGGCGCCGGTCTGCGTCTGGATGGCACTGCGCGCATCGTTGAGGCGCTTGACGCGGGCCGTGACTTCGACGCGCTGCTCGCCTGGCTGGCTCGCCGCGGATGACGCCGCCGAATCAGGCGTGGATGCGGCCTGGGCGCCGCTGGATTGCGCGAAGGTGGATGCAGGAGAGAACGCGGCGAGGCTCGCGATCGCCATCGTCATGCTGCTGAGCATGGGCTTGAACATGGGAGAACTTTCTTCTGGTCGCCGAAAAGGCGTGGCAGGTTCTCGCTGGCAGTGCCAGCGAGCGAATCGTTGAAGTCTTGCGATCAGAAGACCGCAGGCGGACCCCGGGAGCGCGCGCGCGGGGCCTCTGCCGGGCGCTGCAGGAACGCCTGTGCGACGGGCCAGTGAAACTCGAGGGAAAGCAGTGCCGGCGCGACAACGGCGCTTGTCGCGACCCCCGCAACATGGGCGAACGCCAGGCAGACGGCGCAGCCGACGCCGGCCGGTCGCGATTTGTCGTCGTCGATCACCAAGCCCGCGCCGGCCAGGTCGTGCCGCAACGCATGCAGCAGCGCGCCTTGCTGGCTGGAAGCCAGGCAGAGCGCGAGCAGCAGCGCGGACAGGAACCTGCGCATGGCGATCAATCAGGCGAGGCGCTTAGCGGATGCCAGGAGTCGAGGCGTGCGACCACCAGGCGTTGTCGCCCTCGCGATAGGACGACGGCTGGCCCAGGCGGGGGTCGTGCACGCTGGTCGGCGCCGACGTGTAGCTCATCCCGTTGAGCGAGGTGTGGACGACTGGCGCACTGCCACAGGCGCAGAGCAGGCCGAGCAAGGTGAGCGAGAGGATCTTCTTCATGGACATCTCCAGGGGTTGAAGGCAGGAGGGCAAATTCGACGAAGCGACTCAGGGATGCGTGCCGCCGCGGTACGGTGCGACGGACTCGCCGTCGAGCTGGTAGCCCGAAGGACCCAGGCTGGTCGTCGCGGTGGCCACATGCAGCGTTCCGGTGATCCAGACCGTGTCCATCATTCGCACGCCCTTCGCCGGCTTGGGCAGGATGACGTGGATGACCTGGTTGGCTGGCGGCGGCGGCGTGTGGATGCAGGCCCCGAAGTACGGCACCAGCAGCATCTCGTGGACGCTCGTGCCCTCCGCATCCAGCGGGACGGCGAAGCCTGCGATGACGACGTGCTGCATGTCCATCGCCGGCACGACGGGCGCCTCGTCCCAGGCTTTCTTGAGTTTCTCGAGCGCGGCGCTCGCGCGCGGATCGCCATCGCCCAATGCCGCCAGCTGCAAGGTCTGGACGCCTTTCATGGGATCCCAGTCGGCGGGCATGAGGTCGTCCCACTCGATCTGGCGTGCTCCGGCACTCCTGGCCGCCGGCTTCGTTTGGAGCTTGTCGCCGATCTTGTAGGCCGGCGTGGTGCCCGACGCGGCCGAAGCAGCCGCCTGCGCGCCTGCCCAACCGAGCAGCGTCGCGGCGACGATCGACAGGACGAACACGTTGGAAGAATGTCGATGGCTCATGGGAATCTCCTTGAGGCAAGGCCGTCTCTCATCGAGGCGGCCCCGTGTAGGGTTTGACGTCGTCGGCTCGCATGGCGTAGATGCTGCTGCCGGAGTCGTGTTCGGTGAGCGTCACGTTGAGCACGCCGGCGACCCAGACGGTGTCCATCGCGTTCAAGTCCTTGACGGGGGTGGATGTGGAGACGTCGATGATCTGGTTGGCCGGCGG
>FTIF01349053.1_pt1 | contig 34316 bp, 30 predicted proteins | sample 1658001 | NCBI WGS metagenome assembly FTIF01 (sample SAMEA3914789, study PRJEB12502) | metagenome | biome: forest; material: soil | place: Canada | collected 2011-07-03 | depth 0.3 m | reverse complement strand
CAGCTTGGGGTCCTGCGGGTAGATGGTCAGGATCTTCTGGTACCAGCCGGAGGCGGCGATGAAGTCGGCGCGCTTGGCGGCAGGGTCGGTCGCAGGCTCGAGCTGGGCCTTGGCCTGGTAATGGCGCCCCAGGTCCTCCAGATCGTGACGCAACTCCGCCATCACCTCAGGTGTCGGCTGCTTGCCGGCCCAATAGGCGGCGGCGGGCTCATAGGCGGTGACGTAGCGCTCCTTCTCCTGCACCACCCGATCGCTGAAACCGCCATCCTGGTAGGCGGCAATCACCTTCACCTGGAATTTCGGCGCGCTGGGATGCGTCGGATGGGCGTCGACGAAGGCCGAGTAAGCGTTGGCCGCATCGGTATAGCGGCGCTTGTCCAGCATCAGCTCGCCGAGCGCGTTGTAGACCAGCGGGTAGAAGCGCGGCTGGCCGTTCTTGGCGAAGTAATCGTTGATCGCCTTGCCGCCGCCGAGCGCGGTGAAGGACAGGCTGATGACACGCAACCCGTCGCGCGACAAATCGACTTTGGCCGCCGGCACCGCCTTGAGGCTGGATTCGGGATCGTCCAGCTCGCCCGGCGGCAGATCGCGGTCGAGGATGGTGAAGAACACTGCGATATCCGCGGCATATTTCTGCTGCTGGAACAGGGACCAGCCGTATTTGTACTGCGCCGGGATGAAGAACGGCGTGCTGTCGCCGAAGCCCATCACGGTGTGGTATTCCAGTTCCGCCTCGTCGTAGCGCTCGCGTCCGTAGAGCAGTTCGCCGGCGCGGAAATGCGCATCGGCAACCAGCGGCGAGGCCGGATAGTCGTGCTCCAGCTTCTGCAGCGAGACGATCGCCTTGTCGGTGTCGCCGCTGTTCTGCTGGGCCCGCGCCAGCTGGTACAGCACACGATCGTTTTCCCGGCCATGCGGGTCTTCCAGCAGGTTCTGGTAGATCTTGATCGAGTCCTTCAGCGCCGCACCGTTGCTGCTATTGCCGTTGCTGTCCTCGACCTGCACCTGCAGATCGGCGATGCGCTTGGAGGCTTCGATGCGGGTATCCGCATCAGGGCTCAGCGCCAGCAGCTTGCGATAGTTTTCCAGCGCCTTCTGCGGGTCCGGAGCCACCGGCTCGGACTTGATGATGGGCAGCTTGTCCTGCGCCGGCTGCTTCTGGCTGGCCAGCGTCTTGATCGGCGGAGCGGCATGCTTGACCGCATCCGATTGACAGGCGGCCAGTGTCAGGCAGGCCACCGCGAGCGCTGCGCGCTTCATTTCGAATCACCCTTCAACTGACTGTCGTAGATGCGGGCGAGAGCGAAACGCGACTCGACCAATAGCTTCTCGTTCACGGTCTTCTGCTTTTCCAGGTCATCGAGAGCGATGTTCTGCAACAACTCGCCCTGGGTTTTCTCGGCTGCGGCCAGCTGCGGCATCAGCGCGTCGATGCGCGTGCGCAAGGCCTGCATGCGCTCATAGGGACCGAAGAACTTCTCGGCTCCGGGATTCTGCGCCAGTTGCAGCGCCACCGGCGCTTCCGTGTCCGGCCCGTCCGGCGAGCCCTTGCCGTTGTAGGCCGACAGGCCGTTGGCCAGCTGCAGCTGCGTGGTGGAGGAGGACGGGTTGGAGCTGTAACCGCTCGCATCGCCCCGCGGCATCTGAGTCGGCGCCGCAGCCAGGTTTTGACCGCTGCGCTTCTGATAGCTCTGTTGCAGCTCGCCCATGCGCGACTTCCAGAATTGCAGGTCGAGCTGCAACAGGCGCGTGTCGCGGAAATTCTTCAGCGCTTCCTGGAACGGATTGTCCGCCAGCAGGGTTTGCAGATAGAAGGTTTCCGGGGCGTCGGGCAGGGACTTCAGCTTCCAGGTCCAGCCAGATTCCGCAGTGGGATCGTGCAGGATCATGGTGCTGACCATGCGGCCGCTGCGCACATGCTGTTCGGCCGAGTCGAGGCGGACGCGGGTTTCCTCGAGCGCCGCGATGGCGCGCTCGTAGAACTGCTGCGCCTGGATATGCGCGCCGAGACGATCGAGCACATAGGGAATGGCCAGCAGGCCTTCCTGCACCGCGGGGTCGATCGAGTCGCGGCCGGTCAACTCGACCCAGGGCACCAGGGCCTGCTTCAGCTGCGCTTCCTCGTCGGCGTTCTTGCCGCTGAGGTGGAACGGCGCCAGCTTGGCGCGCTTGTAGATGCTGTCGGAATCGATGTAGCCGGGGCGCAACAGCACGCCGATGGTGGCGAACGAAGTGAAGGCGGTCTGGTCCTGCGGTGCCTCATCGCCCAGCTCGGCTTTCTTCTGCTTGCTGCCGCGCGGCGCCAGGTAAGCCCAGCCGAGCCCGAGCAGGGCGCGGTTGGAGTAGGGGCCCGCGGTGCGCACGCGGCCGAAGATCGGCACCGCGGTGCCGCCCTGCTGGGTGCGCAGGAAGTGATAGCCCAGGGTCAGGTTGGCCTTGTCGCGCAGGGCCAGCGAATCGGAATCGGTGGGCGACAGCCGGCCGACCCGGTCCAGCACGTTGACGCCCTGTCCGACGCGGCCGTCGTTGATCAACGCCACGCCCAGGTTGTAGCGCATGAAGTTGGTCATGTCGCCGCTGCTGGCCTGGGTCAGGATATCGGCGGCCTCGCCGTAGCGCCCCTGCGCCAGCAGTATCCGCGATTGCAGATCCTGCCAGTCGATCAGCAGCTCGTTCGGCAACTGCGCCCGCACTGTGCTCAGCTCGCTCGAGGCCTGCTGGTAGTAGGCGCGCTGATAATAGAAATCCGCCAGCCGCAGGCGCGCCCGCGCCACGCTGAGCGGGTCCTTGGCATTGGCGATCTGCTCGCGGTAGATCACTTCGGCCCGTTGCGGCATGCCGAAGGACAGCGAGTCCGCGGCGAGGTCGCGGTAGTAGGGCGGCGCCAGGCGTTTCTGCGGCGCTTCGGCCTGTACCTGCGCCAGCAGCGCGGCGGCGCTGAGGTAGCGATTATTGCCGGCCATGTATTGCGCGCTGCGCACGCGCGGGTCGCTGTCGCTGCCCGGGGTAAAGACGTCGGCCGCGGTGGCGGCGCCACAGCTGAAGGCCAGCAGGAAACCCAGCAGGAAACCCGGCGCGCGCCTCATTGCGAGACCCTCCAGTCGTGGAATATCAACTCGGGGCGGGTCAGATATCCCTGGCGTTGCAAACCAAGCTCCAGTTCGGCGGGCTGCTGGGTTTTATCGAAATAGCCGTCGTAGCTGCCGGTGAACGGCGGATCGGAGGGCCGGGCATCGGAATACTGCGCGGTGTATTGCGCCTTCAGGTGATGCCGGCCGGGGGCGGCATTGATGCGCATCAGCAGATGCAGGCCGCGGTCCTGCAGCGTGACCGACTCGGCTTCGTGATACTGGTAGGAGACGGGCGCGCTGTCGTCGATGGAAGCGCTGATGTCCTTGATCAGCATGCCCGGAATGCGCACGCCGACATAGAGCGAGACCCGGTTGTAGTCCGGGTACAGAAAGGTCTGCTCCACAGCCTGGGCCTGCTGGATCACGTCCAGCGACTGCTCCTTCAGCTTCTGGATGCTCTGGTCGACATCCAGGGCAGCGGGGTCGGCCGCCTGAGGCGTGGCCGCCAGCGCCGCGATTGGCAGTAAAGCCGCGGCAAGGATGCCGCAGACTCGAAGCGGTTTTTGTTTGGTCATGGGGGAATGCAGGCGCATCGATAGGACGAGTCTAACAAATGCTTCGCGGCTTGCGAAAACTGGTGAAAAAATCAACGCAAAGTACTCTTGTAGCTATCTTTCCAGCGCCGTAACACTGCAAAGACCTCAACCGCGTCAGGCAGCGGTTTGCCAGCATGGATGCTGGCCGATTGCGCAAGCGCCGTTTCGCCGCAGCGCAGGAACGGATTGAAGGCCCGTTCCCGTTCCACGCTGCTCGGCACACTCGGGCGATCCTGCGCGCGCAAGTTTTTCACCCTTTCGATCTCCCTTTCGATCCCGCCATTGCCCGGTTCCGCAGTGTGCGCGAAATCCAGGTTGGACAGAGTGTACTCGTGGGCGCAATACACTGCAGTGTCAGCGGGCAGGGCGGCCAGCCGCTGCAGCGAAGCGTACATCTGTTGCGGCGTGCCCTCGAACAGGCGGCCGCAGCCGCCAGCGAACAGGGTGTCGCCGCAAAACAACAACTTATCGGCCGCGTCGTGGTAGGCGATGTGCCCCAGCGTATGCCCCGGCACCGCCAGCACCTCGAAACTGACAGTCAATTCAGGCAGCGTCACGCGATCACCGTCGTCCAGCAGATGCGTCAGCCCGGAAATCTTGCCGGCCTCGGCGCGCGGGCCATACACCGGCACGTCCCAGACGCGACGCAGGGCGGAAAGGCCGCCGACGTGATCGGCATGGTGATGCGTGACGAGGATCGCCGCCAGCCGCAGATTGCGCTCGCGCAGCGCCGCTAGCACCACCTCGCCGTCGCCGGGATCGACTACGGCGGCCCAGCCGCCGTGATGCAGCAGCCATAAATAATTGTCACTGAACGCAGGCAGGGGCGTCACGGTTATCATGGTTCAACTGTGTAGATTTAGACGGGAGGCGTCAACATGCCAAACCAGCTCGCCATCCGCGGCGGCCAGCCGTTCAGCCGCTACACGCTCACCCTGTGGCTGCGCAGTCAGCGCGGCCGCCGCCTGCTGGCGCTGGAAGAGCGGGAATTGAAGCGGGTGCTGCCGGACCTGTTCGGCCGCCATATCCTGCAGATCGGCAACTGGGGCCGCGGCCAGCGCCTGCTCGGCTCGGCCGACATGCTGCACCGCGCCGTGCTGGGCACCGTCGGCGAGCTCGATGCGCAGTCCCTGGTCGAGCCGGAGCGCCTGCCGGTGATGAGCCAGAGCGTCGATGCGGTGCTGCTGCCGCACACCCTGGAATTCTCGCAGCTGCCGCACAACGTGCTGCGCGAAACCAGCCGCGTCCTCACCGACCGCGGCCGCCTGCTGATCCTCGGCTTCAATCCCTGGAGCGTCTGGGGGCTGCGCCAGCGCCTGGGGCTGCGTTACCGCGCTTTCCCGTCCGGCGCGCGTTTCGTCAACCCCGGACGCCTGTGCGACTGGCTGGAACTGCTGGATTTCGAAGTGATGCAGGTGCGGCGTTTCGGCATCGGCTTCCCCTGGGGCGCGCCGCGCACCCTGGGCGAGCAGAGCGGCCTGCACAGCCTGCTCAACCCCTTCATGGAAGGCTATCTGATCATGGCCAAGAAGCGCGTCATCCCGATGTCCCTGGTGGGACGCCTGCCGCGCGCCCAGGTGCGGACCCTGGTCGGCGGCGCCCTCGGCGGCGCGGCCTCGAAACTGCCCGGCACGCCTTCGCATCGCGAACTGCCGCAAATCAACGAATAAACATTAATTACCGGGAACCGATTTTTGAAAACAGTGATCATCTACACCGACGGCGCCTGCAAGGGAAACCCCGGGCCCGGCGGCTGGGGCGCCCTGCTGCGCTGGAACGGGCATGAAAAGAAGCTCTGCGGCGGCGAAACCCTCACCACCAACAACCGCATGGAGCTGACGGCGGCGATCATGGCGCTGGAGTCGCTGCGCGAGCCCTGCGAGGCCACGCTCTATACCGACTCGACCTACGTCAAGCAGGGCCTCAACGAGTGGCTGCCCAACTGGAAGGCCCGCGGCTGGCGCACTGCCGACAAGAAGCCGGTGAAGAACCAGGACCTGTGGCAGCGCCTGGACAGCGCCGCGGCGCGCCACAAGATCGACTGGCGTTGGGTCAAGGGCCATGCTGGCGATCCCGGCAACGAGGCGGCCGACCAGCTGGCCAACGAAGGCCTTGAAGCGCACCGCAGCGGCACACTGGCGGCCCAGGCATGAGCAACGTGCGTCAGATCATCCTCGATACCGAAACCACCGGCCTGGAAGTGGGCGAGGGCCATCGCGTCATCGAAATCGGCTGCGTCGAACTGATCAGCCGCCGCGTCACCTCGAAGAATTTCCATCACTACCTCAACCCGGATCGCGCCATCGATCCCGGCGCGCAGGAAGTGCACGGCATCAGCAACGATTTCCTCGCCGACAAGCCGCGCTTCGCCGACATCGCGCCGAGCCTGCTCGAATACCTGCGCGGCGCCGAGCTGGTGATCCACAACGCCGCCTTCGACGTCGGCTTCCTCGACAAGGAACTGGAGCGCGCCGGCTACAGCGAAAAGCTGGGCCAGATCTGCGGCATCGTCGATACCGTGTCGATGGCGCGCCGCCTGCACCCGGGTCAGAAGGCCAACCTCGACGCCCTATGCAAGCGCTACGGCGTCGACAACTCCAACCGCGACCTGCACGGCGCCCTGCTCGATGCGCGGCTGCTGGCGGATGTCTACCTGGCCATGACCGGCGGCCAGGGCGCCTTGGTGCTGGATCGCGAGGCCGCCGGCACCAAATCCGGCAGTTCCGCCCTGGAAGGCCTGCGCGAGTTACTGGATACGGCGACCGCGCCGCTGCGGGTGATCCGCGCCGATGACGACGAGCTGGCCGCGCACCGCGAACGCCTCGCGGGCATCGTCAAGAAGAGCGGCGGCAAGCTGTTGTGGCAGGACGACACCCAGGTCTGAGCGCAATCAAAACGTAGGGCGGCCCGTGCCCGCCGGCTTTTGTTTTTGCGCTCCGGTGCAGCGGCGTCCACAGGCAGCCCTACGATGGTTTCCGCTTTCGCATCAAGCCGCCCGCGCCAGCGCCGTCACCACCTCGAAATACGGCGGCCGCGGCTCGCGCGAGGTGACGCGGCACAGCTCGACTTCCAGATCGCAGGCCTTCAGCCACTTCGACAGCGCCTCCGGCGTCACGCCGAGATTGACATGGTCGTAAGCCTGCATCGCCGCTTCATGCTTGTGCGCGCCGAGGGTGGCGATGACCAGCTGGCCGCCGGGGCGCAGCAGCGTCGCGGCTTTCGCGATCACCGTCTTCGGATCGTGCGCATAGCTCAGGGCATGCATCAGGAACACCTGATCGAAGCGATGATCGGCGAACGGCGGCGCCCGCATATCGCCCTGGCAGAAACCGACATTGCTCACCGCGCCTAGCCGCTTGCGCGCGGCCGCCAGGACCTTGGCGCTGATGTCCATGCAGGTGACCGAGCGCGCCCGTTCGGCGATCAGCTCGGCCAGCACACCGTCGCCGGAAGCTACGTCCAGCACGTCGCCGAGCTGCAGCAGTCCGATCAGGGCATGCGCCGTCGCTTCCCAGGTACGGCCGGGGGAATAGTGCAGCTCCATGCGCCCGGCCACCGATTCGGCCCAGGTCTGTCCGGACTTGCGCGAGCGCACCACTTCGTCGGCGCGCTCGCGGTCGAGCCGTGCCTGGCGGTCGTCCAGCTCCTGCCGCATCAGCGCCCACAACTCCGCTGCGCTGTTTTCAGCGGCTGCCAGGGTGTAAAGCGCTGCGCCGCCGGTGCGCTGGTCCTGCACCAGGCCGGCGCGCTTGAGCCGCGCCAGGTGGGTGGAGACGCGGCTCTGTGCCAGTCCGGTGACCTCGGTCAGCTCGGCTGCCGACAGCGCATGCGCTTCCAGCAGCAGCAGCAGGCGCAGGCGGCTGGGATCGGCCAGCAGCCGGCACAGCTCGGTGCTTTCGGCGATGCTCAGTTTCACCGTGGACACCGTCGACGTCCTGGCCCAAGCAACCAGGCGTCCATGCCTGGACCATTCAAATTAACAAGCATAAAAATCACATGAGCAAACATAAAAAACCCGCCGTCGACAGAACGGCGGGTCCGGAAACCGATCGAAATCTCAGGCTTGCTTCTTGACGGCATCGGTCACTTTGCTGACGGCGCCTGAAACGGCGCCGGTGACACCGGACACCACGTTGCCCACCGATTCCACCGCGGTGGTGGCGGCCTGCTTGGCCCGGCTGGTGGCGCGGCTGGCGCGCGAACCGGGCGAGGGCGCCGGCACCGCGTGCTCCACCTTCTTGATCGCGGCGGTCGCCGTGCGCTTGCCGCTGGCTACGACTTTTTTTGTCGTCGCGGTGGCCTGCTTGCCGACCTTGGTGGCCGACTTTTTCGCGTCCTGGCCGGCCTTCTGGGCGGCGTTCTTGACCTTGGCGATGGCTTTCTTGGCCGGCGCGGCGGCCTTGTTCAGATCGGCCAGGGCTACTTTTTCGCCCTTGATGCCTTTCTGCACCAGCTTGGACAGTTCGGCGCGCGTCTCGGCGACGATGCCCATCGACTCGCGTGCGTGGGAAATGACCTGGTTGACGGTGTCCTGCAGCAGGTCGAGCTGCTGCTGGGCGAGGCCGCGGATATCGTTCTTGTTGGCCTTCTTGATCGAGTCGAGCGCGCTGTGATAGTAATCGTTGAGCGCTTTCAACTCGCGATCGGCCAGTTTCTGCACGCCGCCGTAGACGATCCGGTTGGCATTGGCGACGACATCGAGGGAATCCTTGCGCAGACGCTCGATCTGCTGCTTGAGCTGGTCCAGATGCTGTTTTGCGGCCATTCTATGACTCCCCGGTGTTTGTCAGTGGCTTGCGGGGATTCTAGGACCCGCTGTAAGTGACTGTCAAAACGTGAATTTTATGCGCTGACCCGGGGCGCGGCAGTTGCTTGGCGTGCGCTTCGTTTGTCGGTCCGTACGCAGCCGTATATGATCCCCGGGCTGTGCCCCAGCCTGAGGCCGGCTGGCAAATCCGCCGGCAGATCAATGTTCCGTCAGCGCGAAGCATCGATCTGCCACGCCCTGGCCCGCCGGACCGTCCCTGCGGACGGATACGAGCGCTGGCCCTGGCGCTGATGCAGCAACGCCCGCTCAAGAAGTTCGCTCAAAACAATTTCATCATCTAGCCGAGGAAAAGAAGCCCATGTATCAAGGCCAATCCATTCAGGTGCGCAAACTCGACGGCGACATTGCCGAGCTGTGTTTCGACAGCAAGACCGATTCGGTCAACAAGTTCGACGCCCGTACCATCAACGAGCTGCGCGAAGCGGTCGCCGCCATCAAGGGCGACAGCGCCATCAAGGGCCTGGTCATCACCAGCGGCAAGGATGTCTTCATTGTCGGCGCCGACATCACCGAATTCGGCAAGAGCTTCCAGCTGCCGGAAGAGGAGATCGTCAAGTGGTCGGTCGAGACCAACAAGGTATTCAGCTCGGTGGAGGATCTGCCGTTCCCGACCGTCACCGCCATCAACGGCATCGCGCTCGGCGGCGGCTTCGAAATGGCCCTGTCCACCGACTACCGCGTGATGTCGACCAAGGCCCAGGTCGGCCTGCCCGAAACCAAGCTCGGCATCTTCCCGGGCTTCGGCGGCACCGTGCGCCTGCCGCGCCTGATCGGCGCCGACAATGCCATCGAGTGGATCGCCGGCGGCACCCCGCAGAAGCCGGACGCCGCGCTGAAAGTGCACGCCGTCGATGCCGTGGTCGCCCCGGAGAAGCTGAAGGACGCCGCCCTGCGCATCATCGCCCTGGCCCAGTCCGGCGCCTATGACTGGAACAAGCGCCGCGCCCAGAAGACTGGCCCGCTGCACCTGCCGATGATCGAATCGATGATGGTGTTCACCACCTCCATCGGCTTCGTCGGCGCCAAGGCCGGCAAGCATTTCCCGGCCCCGGTCGCCGCCATCACCGCGATCCAGAAGGCTGCCGGCAAGAAGCGCGACGATGCGCTGCTGATCGAGGCCCAGGCCTTCGCCAAGATCGCCAAGACCCAGGCCGCCGACTCGCTCATCGGCCTGTTCCTCAACGACCAGCTGATCAAGAAGAAAGGCAAGCAGTACGCCAAGATCGCGCGCCCGGTGAAGCAGGCCGCAGTGCTCGGCGCCGGCATCATGGGCGGCGGCATCGCCTACCAGTCGGCCAGCAAGGGCGTCCCGATCATCATGAAGGACATCGCCGACAAGGCGCTGGACCTGGGCATGTCGGAAGCCAACAAGCTACTCGCCAACCAGGTCACCCGCGGCAAGCTCAAGCCGGAAAAAGCCGGCGCCATGCTGGCCGAGATCCGGCCCACCCTGAACTACGGCGACTTCGGCCATGTCGACGTCGTCGTCGAGGCGGTGGTCGAGAATCCCAAGGTCAAGAAAGCAGTGCTGGCCGAAGTGGAAACGGTGGCGCGCCCGGATGCGGTGATCGCTTCCAACACCTCCTCCATTTCCATCAACGATCTGGCCAGCGCGCTGAAGCGCCCCGAGAACTTCCTCGGCATGCACTTCTTCAACCCGGTGCACAAGATGCCCCTGGTTGAAGTGATCAAGGGCGCCAAGACCAGCCCGGAAGCCGTCGCCACCATCGTCGGCTACGCCACCGCCATGGGCAAGACGCCGATCGTGGTCAACGACTGCCCCGGCTTCCTGGTCAACCGCATCCTGTTCCCGTACTTCGGCGGCTGGTCCGGCCTGATCCAGGAAGGCGCCGACTTCGTCAAGATCGACAAGATCGCCGAATCCTTCGGCTGGCCGATGGGCCCTGCCTACCTGCAGGACGTGGTCGGCATCGATACCTCGCACCACGTCGGCGACGTGCTGGCAGAAGGCTACCCGGACCGCATGGCCCGCACCTTCAAGACCGCGCTCGACGTGATGTACGAGAACAAGCGCTACGGCCAGAAGAACGGCATCGGCTTCTACAAGTACGAGACCGATCCCAAGGGCAAGCCGAAGAAGGTCATGACCGACGACAGCTACAAGCTGATCGCCGCCGTGCAGCCCAACGGCACCAAGGACTTCAGCGAGGAAGAGATCATCGACCGCCTGATGATCCCGATGGTCATCGAGACTGCGCGCTGCCTCGAAGAGAACATCGTCGACACCGCCAACGAGGCCGACATGGGCCTGATCCTCGGCATCGGCTTCCCGCCGCATCTGGGCGGCGCGCTCAAGTACGCCGACATCATCGGCCTGAAAAATCTGGTGGCGAAGTGCGAGAAGTACGCCAGCCTCGGCAAGCTCTACGAGCCGACCGCGCGCATGAAGGAAATGGCCGCCAAGGGCGAGACCTACTACACCAAATAACCGGCAAGTAAGCCTCTACCCCTGCCACGAAATTCGTTTTGGAGATTCACATGACTGAAGTCGTAATCGTTGACGCAGTAAGAACCCCGATGGGCCGTTCCAGGGCCGGCGTGTTCCGCAACGTGCGCGCGGAGAACCTCTCCGCCGAGCTGATCAAGGCCCTGCTGGCGCGCAATGCCGCGGTCAAGCCGAAGGACATCGAAGACGTGATCTGGGGCTGCGTGCAGCAGACCCTGGAGCAGGGCTTCAACATCGCCCGCCAGGTCTCGCTGCTCGCCGGCCTGCCGCACGAAGTCTCCGGCCAGACCGTGAACCGCCTGTGCGGCTCGTCTATGACCGCCATCCACGCCGCCGTCGGCGCCATCAATTCCGGCATCGGCGACCTCTACATCTGCGGCGGCGTCGAGCATATGGGCCACGTGCCGATGGACTACAACTTCGACGGCAACCCGGAGCTGTCCCTCAACACCGCCAAGGCGGCGGCGATGATGGGCCTCACCGCCGAGATGCTGGCCACCACCTTCCAGATCTCGCGCAAGGCCCAGGACGAGTTCGCCCTGGCCTCGCACCAGCGCGCCACCCAGGCGCACAAGGACGGCGGCTTCAAGGACGAGCTGATCCCGCTCGCCGGCCATGACGCCGACGGCTTGCCGGCCCTGATCGACTTCGACGAAGTGGTGCGCACCGACGCCAGTTTCGACGGCCTGGCCAAGCTCAAGCCGGTGTTCAACCCCAAGGGCTCGGTCACCGCCGGCAACAGCTCCGCGCTGTCCGACGGCGCCTCCGCCGTGCTGGTCATGTCCGCTGAAAAAGCCAAGTCCCTCGGCCTCAAGCCGCTGGTCAAGATCCGCTCCATGGCCTCCGCCGGCTGCGACCCCAGCACTATGGGCCGCGGCCCGGTGCCGGCCAGCAAGAAGGCGCTGGAGCGCGCCGGCCTGACCCTGAAGGACATCAACTACTTCGAGCTGAACGAGGCCTTCGCCGCCCAGTCCCTGGCGGTGCTGACCGAGATGAAGCTGCTCGACCGCATGGACCACATCAACATCAAGGGCGGCGCCATCGCCCTGGGCCATCCGCTGGGCTGCTCGGGCTCGCGCATCACCGGCGCCCTGGCACACATCCTCAACCAGAAGGACGCCCAGTTCGGCCTCGCCACCATGTGCATCGGCATGGGGCAGGGCGTCGCTACCGTTCTGGAACGGGTGCACTAAAGCTCGCTATAGGTTTGCTGTCACCCCGGCGCAAGCCGGGGTCCAGTGCTTCACAAAAAAGCCGGAGCTTCTGCTCCGGCTTTTTTTGTTTGCAAAATGCCGCTGTCGGGTGCCGCTCCCAATCGTCATTCCCGCGGAGGCGGGAATCCAGTTCTCGATATGCACCGCCGAGGCCCGATAACCGCGCACACCGAAAAAGCAGGGCGGAATAAGCCAAGCGCATTCCGCCGAATGAGACGGAGTCTGACGTGTTGATAGGAGCCTACGGCAAGCCGAGATTCCGCAGCCTGGCCGGCTGGACGAAGCTCACCGCTACACGCCCGCTGCCAAAGCCTCCCACCCCGCTGGTCAGCAGCGTAGTGGCGAACTCAGCCGCCGCTTGCGGCGTCGTGCCCGGCTGTTCCACCAGCACCCGGCCGATCTCGAAAGCGGTGCCGTAGAACGAGGCAGCCAGCAGGTTGACGTCGGTCTCCGGAAACACCCCGCGGCGGATGGCATCGCGGATGTCTTCGCGCAGGGCGCGCATCGGCACGCCGATCACGGTGTCGCGGAACAGGCTGCGCACGGCGTATTCGTTGCGCAGGATCAGGCGGAAGAAATCGGGGTCGTTGCCGATCTTGTCGAAGAAAGTCTGGTAGGCGCTGCGGATGAAGCCTTCGATCGACTGCGCCTGCTGCCGCACCTCATGCAGCTTCTGGTTGAGGTCGTCCATGCGCAGGGCGAGGATTTCCCGGAACATGGATTCCTTGTCCGGAAAATAATTGTAGAAGGTGCCGGAAGCGAGATCGGTAAGGCGCACGATATCGCGCACTGTCACCGCTTCGTAGCCCATGTCGAGGAAACAGCGACGCGCCGCCTCCAGCAGGGCGGCGCGGTTGGCCTGCTTGTTCTGCTCCCGTTTGCCTGGGCAGACGGTATCCATGCTGCGATTCCCCCAATGACCACCGCGCTATATGCAGCTCAAAGCATATACCCGGCGGCAGGGGGATGCTCTGGCTGCTGCGCCACCGCGGGTGGTTGGCGGTGCTAACCCAGGTGTAGGGCGGGTCCGCGCCCCGCCTTTGGTGGTCAGCTGAACCCCTCTCCCTCCGGGAGAGGGGCAGGGGTGAGGGACGCCACTTCAATCAGGTATTCACCTGCCCGATATGGCGCCCCTCACCCGCGCCTGCGGCGCGACCTCCCCCGGAAGGAGAGGCAAGCGCGCGCCTTAGCTGAACTTGGAGAAATCCGGCTTGCGCTTCTGCATGAAGGCGGTCATCGCCTCCCGCGCTTCGCCCTGGCCCAGCATGGGGATGAAATGGTCGGCCTCGATCTTGATCGCTTCGAGCGCGGTCTGTTCCGACCAGCGCCGCATCAGCTTCTTGGTGACGCGCAGGGCATTGGGCGGCTGCTGCGCCAGCTTGAGCGCGCGCTCCAGCGCATGCGCTTCGACTTCGGCGTCGGGCAGCACGGCATTGACCAGGCCGTATTGCAGCGCCTTGTCGGCCGAGAACACCTCGCCAAACATGACCAGCTCCGCCGCGCGCGCATTGCCCATCAGGCGCGGCAGCAGGTAGCTGGAAGCGAATTCCGGGCAGATGCCGATGTTGGTGAAGGGCATCTGCAGGCGCGCGCCCTTGCCGACATAGACCAGATCGCTATGCAGCATCAGCGTCACGCCGATGCCGATGGCGATGCCGTTGACGGCGGCGATCACCGGCTTGGGGAAGCTGGCGAGGGCGCGCATGAAGCGGGCCACCGGCGCATCTTCGCCGGCCGGCGGATTCTTCAGGAAGTCCTGCAGGTCGTTGCCGGCGGTGAACGCATCCGGCACGCCGGTGAACAGCACCACGCGCACTTCTGGATTTTCCGCCGCGCCCTTCAGGGCCTCGGCCAGGTCCGTATACATTGCCTGGGTCAGCGCGTTCTTCTTGTCGGCGCGGTTCATGCGCACGGTCAGCACGCGTTCGTGCAAATGGGTCTGGATCAACTCGGACATCGTTCTGCTCCGTTTTTGAATGAAGGATTGGTAAGTGATTCTGTAAATGACCGGGTAATTGGGGGCAAATCAAAGGCCGGGCGGCGTCGGCTTGCTGCCGGGAATCAGCTCGCCGGAATCGCGCAGGCGCACGGCGTCGTGGAAGCCGGCTTTCGCCGCATGTTCGCGAAAGCTCACGCCCTCCGGCGAATGGCGCGTGATGCCGTCGAACAGCGTCGCCAGTGTCTGGGTGGTGGCCAGGCCCATGTTCTCATAGGCCAGGTTGATCATCATTTTCTGCATCATCAGCTGGTTCTTCGGCACGCCGCTCATGCGCTGCGCCAGCTGCAGCACGCGCGCTTCCAGCTGCGCCGCCGGCACTGCATCGAGCACCAGGCCCATCTCCTTCGCTTCGCGGCCATTGATGACGTCGCCGGTGAGCAGCATGCGCTTGGCTTTCTCCACTCCGAGCCGGTACACCCACATGCCGGTGACCGGGCAGCCCCAGACGCGGGCCGGCGGGTAACCGATCTTCGCGTCCTCGGCCATGATGGTCATGTCACAGGACAGGGCCAGCTCGCTGCCGCTGGCGATGGCATGGCCGTGCACCTTGGCGATGGTCGGCTTGTGCGAGCGCCACAGGCTCTGAAAGCGCTCCGAGAACTGCTTCATCATGCGGTAGTCGATCAGCGGGTCCCAGGGCATGTCCTGGTTCCAGGGCGATTGCCCTTCCGCGAAATCCTTTAGGTCGAAGCCGGCGCAAAAGCCTTGGCCGGCGCCGTCGAGCACGATGACGTGCACTGCATCGTCGCGGTTGGCTTGGGCTACCGCGGCTTCCAGCTCCTTGGCCAGGGTCGGGTTGATGGCGTTGAAGCGCTCCGGGCGGTTCAGCGTGATGCGGGCGATCCGCTCGGACACGCTGTAGCGGACAGTCTCGAATTCCATCGCATCCTCCTGGGTAATCGCTCTAACCGGTGTGTGCATGCCGCAGCCGCACCATCATATCGGCTGAAGCCAGTATGGTGAGGGTGGCAGCTTTCATTTTTGGCGACACGCGCGATTACCTGCCTGCCTGTTTGCGCAGCCACAGCAGGGCTTCGTCCCACAGGATGCGCGGCGCCGTCTTGCGGAAGAAGCCGAAGTGCCCGAGATGCCGCAGGCCGTGGTCGCGCGGACGCACCACCATCACTTCGGCATTCGCCCCGTGCAGCCCATACAACGGCGCCAGCGCGCGCACTGTCGGCGGCGGCGCGTAGTCGTCGTCCTCGATCGCCAGCAGGCGCACCGGATTGCGATAGCGGGTGAAATGCTCACGCAGCGGCGTGCCGGCATCGTCGACCAGGAAGCGCGGATTGCTCGACCAGCGCGCCCAGTCCAGCGCCACCCCGGGCGGCAGGCTGTCGCCGCCGAACAGCGCGCCGGGCAGATGCCCCAGCGCACGCGTCACACCGGGAATCAGCAGATTCATGCTGCCCCACATGAAGAGGCGGCCGCGCAGCGTTGGCCAGTGGCGCCAATAGGGATATTGCGAGCCCACGGTAAGCAGGGCATCGGCCGAGCCGTTGTTCGCCGCCAGCCCGAACAGCCAGCCGCCGCCGGAATGACCGATGGCGGCGAGCGGCAGCTGCGGGTGGTAGCGGTACATCCAGTCCAGCGCGCCGGGGATGTCGCGCTCGCCCCAGTGCAGCATGCGCGCGCCGCGTCCACCGTCGCGGCTGCCGCCCACGCCGCGATAGTCGTAAGTCAGCACGGCGCAACCCTGCGCCGCCAGGTATTCGGCAAAGTAGCGGTAGTAGCTCTGCGGTACCCCGGTAGCGCTGTTGATCACCACCGCCAGCCGTGGGGCCAGGTGCGTCGGCTCATAGGCCGTGGCGGCCAGGGCCAGCCCGTCCTGGGCCGGGATGCGCAGCTCGCGCCGGCGGCAATGCAGGGCATCGCCCGCTTCCAGGCCGGCGCAGAGCAGTTCGTAATCGGGTGAAGTGAGCAGCTCGGTTGCGGTCATGGCGCACCGTACGGTTGCGTATGGTGCGTGCAGACTATGCGCTGCCGACGATTGCCACAAACGAATTCGGAAGTGGTCTCGGGTGAAATGAATTCACCCGAAACATCCGCCACAACCTCGTACTGATCATCCTGAGCGCAGTGAAGGATCTGGCCGGATCTTTCGCTGTGTTCAGAAAGACAGATTTGCCGCTTAGACCTTCAGCACCAGCTTGCCGAAATTCTCGCCGCTGAACAGCTTCAGCAAGGTCTCCGGAAACGTCTCGATGCCCTCGACGATATCCTCGCGTGACTTCAGCTTGCCTTCCGCCATCCATTGGCTCAACTGGCGCACCGCCTCGCCGTAGCGCGGTGCCCAGTCGAACACCACCATGCCTTCCATGCGCGCGCGGTTGACCAGCAGCGACATGTAATTCTTCGGCCCCACGATCGGCGTGGTGTTGTTGTACTGCGAAATGGCGCCGCAGATGATGACGCGCGCCTTCATGCGCAGGCGGGCCAGCACCGCGTCGAGAATGTCGCCGCCGACGTTGTCGAAGTAGATGTCGACGCCTTCGGGGCAGTTCTGCGCCAGCCCCGGGAAGATCGGGCCGCGCTTGTAGTCGATGCAGGCGTCGTAGCCCAGTTCCTTCACCGCGTAGTCGCATTTCTCCGCGCCGCCGGCAATGCCCACCGCCCGGCAGCCCTTGATCTTGGCGATCTGGCCGGCGACCTGGCCCACCGCGCCGCTGGCCGCCGAAATCACCACGGTCTCACCAGCCTTGGGCAGGCCCACCTCGAGCAGGCCGAAGTAGGCGGTGATGCCGGGCATGCCGAGGGCGTTGAGATACTTCGGCAGCGGCGCGAATTTCGGATCGACCTTGACCAGCCCCTTGCCGTTGGAAATGGCGTAGGACTGCACACCCTGGTTGCCGGAAACGCAGTCGCCGACCTGGAACTGCGGATGGCGCGAGGCGACGACTTCGCCCACCGTGCCGGCGCGCATGATGTCGCCGATCTCCACTGGGGGAATGTAGGACTTGCCGGCATTCATCCAGCCGCGCATCGCCGGGTCGAGCGAGATGTACTGGATCTTCACCAGCAGCTCGCCGTCCTTCAGCTCTGCCACCGGCACTTCCTCGTAAGTGAAATCGCTGCGCTTGGCCAGGCCCACGGGGCGGGCGGCGAGTCTGAATAGTTTGTTGGTCAAGCCAGTCATGAAAGTCTCCTCGGTATTTGTCACTCATCATGGCGGGTACAGTTGCATGCGTAAAGCGCATCGCAGGGATGCGCAACTGTAGCTTTACAAGGCCGGACGCTTCCGCAAAACTCGCGCAACTCCGAAATTCCCGAGGCTTGCGATGACCGTTGCGCGCGTCAGCCGTTGTGCCGTTCTCCTGCTTGCAGCCCTGTCTACCGCACCGGCCTGGTCGGCGGACGCGGAGCAGCCCGCCGTCGATCCGGTGGTGCTCGCCCGCATCCGCGACGCCGCCCTGTCCAGCGACTGGGCCTGGCAGCGCCTGAGCGACCTCACCGACAAGATCGGCCCGCGCCTTAGCGGCTCGCCGGGCGCCGAAGCCGCCGTGGTCCAGGTGGCCGCGGCCCTGCAGGCCGCCGGCCTCACTGTCACGCTGCAGCCGGCCAAGGTGCCGCACTGGGTGCGCGGCGAGGAGCAGGCCGAACTGGTCGACTACCCCGGCCATCCCGCCGGCCTGACCCAGCACCTGCACCTGACCACCCTCGGCGGCTCGGTCGCCACGCCGAAGAAGGGGCTCATCGCGCCGGTATTGGTGGTGCACAGCTTCGACGATCTGAAAGCCCATGCGGCCGAAGCCAAGGGCCGTATCGTGCTGTTCGACAACGCCTTCGACCAGGACCTCGCCGACAACGGCCACGCCATGAGCGCCTATGGCCAGGCCGTTGCCTACCGCGTCCAGGGCGCCAGCGCCGCGGCGCGGGTAGGGGCGGTGGCCTCGCTGATCCATTCGGTCGGCGGCGCCGACTTCCGCCTGCCGCATACCGGCGTGATGAAGTACGAAGACGATGCGCCGAAAATCCCAACCGCCGCGCTGACCGCTGAAGACGCGATGTGGGTGGCCCGCCTCGCCGCGCAAGGCCCGGTGAGCCTGCACCTGACCCTGACCCCGCAGACCCTGCCGGATGCCGACAGCCACAACGTCCTCGCCGACCTGCCGGGCAGCGACAAGCCGGATGAGGTGGTGGTGGTGTCCGGCCACCTCGACAGCTGGGACCTGGCGCAGGGCGCCATTGACGATGGCGCCGGCATCACCGCGGCGATGGGCGCGGTGCAGGTGCTGAAGTCGCTGGGCCTGCAGGCGCATCGCACCATCCGCGTGGTCGGCTGGATGAACGAGGAGAACGGCTCCGGTGGCAGCAAGGCTTATTTCGCCGCCAACAAGGACAAGCTGGCGCAGCAGACCGCCGTCATCGAAAGCGACTCCGGCGCCGGCAAGCCGCTGGGCATCATCGCCAGCGTCACCCTGGATTCACTGGCGAAGCTGAGCGCCGTCACCAAGGCATTGCAGCCGATTGGCGCCACCGCCCTCGAACGCCGCGACGGTGAAGTCGGCGCGGACATCAGCCCGCTGCAGGATGCCGGCGTCCCCGGCTTCGCCCCGATGGTCGATACCCGCGAGTATTTCTACTACCACCACACGGCCGCGGACACCCTGGACAAGATCAAGCCCGAAAACCTGCGCCGCCAGGTGGCGACCATGGCTGTGCTGGCGTACTACCTCGCGGAGATGCCGGAACCGTTGCCGCGCGTGCCGGTGGCGAAAGCGGAGAAGTAAATTGTAGGGTGGGCGTAGGGTGGGTGGAGCCGCAGGCGTAACCCACCGATGCCGCGTGGCAATGGTGGGTTGCGCCCCTTGCGGGGCTCCACCCACCCTACGGTGTCAAGGGGTAACCCTCAGAACATCTCGGACTTGTCGATCTCGATCGGCTTCTGCGGCTCGCGCGAGGCGATCCAGTCGCCGGTGATCATGTCGGCGTAGCTGACGCCGGGGCCGACCATCGGGTACACGCCGGCATCCGGGTCGATGATCACTTCGAGGAAGGCGGGGCCGTCGAAGGCGACGAATTCGGCGACGACCTGCGCCAGGTCTTCGTTGCGGTCCAGCCGCTTGGCCCAGGGAAAGCCGTCGGCCTGCGCCGCCTTGACGAAGTCCTTCTTGTGCAGGCTCTTGTCGCTGGCGGAGAAGCGTCCCTTGAAGAACAGCTTCTGCCACTGCCGCACCATGCCGTCGCCGAAGTTGTTCAGCACCACCACCTTGATCGGCAGGCCGTAGGTGGTGACGGTTTCCAGCTCGCCCAGGTTCATGCGGATGCTGGCATCGCCGTCGATGTCGATGACGATCTTGTCGCGGCGCGCGAACTGCGCGCCGATGGCGGCGGGCAGGCCAAAGCCCATGGTGCCCATCGAGCCGGAAGTCAGCCACAGCCGCGGATCGCGGAAATCGAAGTACTGCGCCGCCCACATCTGGTGCTGGCCGACGCCGGTGCTGATGATGGCCTCGCCCTTGGTCAGCTTGTTCAACGCCTCGATCACGGCATAGGGCTGGATCAGCGGCGACTTGCGGTCGTAGTTCATCGCATGGGTCTTCTTCAGGCCGGCGATGTGCTGGTGCCATTCGGCATAGTCCGGCTTGAACTTCTGCGCCTGCATGTAGCCGCGCAGCTTGTCCAGCGCCAGGTTGAGATTGCCCAGGTGGTGCCAGTGCACCCGCTTGACCTTGTTGATCTCGGCCGGATCCACGTCGAGGTGGGCGATGAAGCGGGCGCCGCGGGCGAACTTGGTCGGAACTCCCGCAACGCGGTCGTCGAAACGGCTGCCCACCGCGATGAGGAAGTCGCAGTCGTCGGTAGCATAGTTGGCGTAGGCGGTGCCGTGCATGCCCAACATGTGCAGCGACAGCGGCTCGGTGGTGTCGTAGCTGCCCAGGCCCATCAGCGTCGCCGTCACCGGGATGCCGAAGGCATGGGCGAACGCGCGCAGCGCGGTGGCGGCCTCGGCCAGGATCACGCCGCCGCCGGCATAGATCAGCGGCCGCTTGGCCTGGCGCAGCTTGTCGAGGAAGGCGGCGCAGGCGGCGTCGTCCAGCAGGTTTTCCTCGACCGCCTTGAGGCGGGCGCGATAGCCGGGCACCGGCAGCAGGCCGGAACCCTGGAACGGGCCGCTCCAGTTCTGCACGTCCTTGGGCACGTCGATCACCACCGGGCCGGGACGGCCGGTGCGGGCGATCTCGAAGGCGGTGCGGATGGTCGCCTCGAGGCGGGTGGCATCGGTGACCAGGAACACATGCTTGGAGCAGGCGCCCATGATGTTGGAGATCGGCGCTTCCTGGAACGCGTCCGAGCCGATCGCCGCGGTCGGCACCTGGCCGCAGATCGCCAGGATCGGGATCGAGTCCGCCATGCAGTCGCGCACCGGCGTCACCATATTGGTGGCGCCCGGCCCGGAGGTGACCAGGGCCACGCCGACCTTGCCGCTGGCGCGGGCATAGCCCGAGGCCATGAAGCCGGCGCCCTGTTCGTTGGCGGGCACGATCAGCGGCATCGGGTCCAGCTCGCCCGCCTTCTTTTCGGCATTGAAGCGGAAAATGGCGTCGTAGGTGGGCAGGATGGCACCGCCGCTGTAGCCGAAGACGACGTCCACGCCCTCATCGGCCAGTACCTGGACGATGATCTCGGCCCCGGTCATGATCGTGCCGGCGAGAGGATGGGGGGTAGTCTTGGGCTGTGCGTTCACGGCGGCTTCCGGTGGAAAAATCCTGCAAATTCGGGGCGATCTTATAGCACGACCGGGCCTGTTCCGCAGTGGCCGGACATGGCATTGTCACCTCGAAGGTGTAAGCTTTGAGGGCATTTTTTTCGCAAATTTTCCAGGGAGGAGGGAACCATGGGCTTACTCGACCAACTCGCCGGCAGCATGCTGTCCGGCTCACCCGGCGGTGCGCAGCAGCAACAGGGGCAGAACCCGCTGCTGCAGGCGGCGCTGACCCTGATCCAGCAGAACGGCGGCGTGCCGGGCCTGCTGGCGAAATTCCAGCAATCCGGCCTCGGCCAGCACGCCGAATCCTGGGTGTCCAACAACGCCAATCTGCCGATCAGCGCCGACCAGCTGCACCAGGTGCTGGGCAGCGGCGCCATCGCCAGCATCGCCAACCAGCTGGGCCTGGATCACGCCCAGGTCAGCGGCGGCCTGGCGCAGATGCTGCCGCAGCTGATCAACCAGATGACCCCCAATGGCACGGTTCCGGCCAACCATTCCGACCTGCTGTCGGAAGGCCTGTCCCTGCTCGCCGGGCGCGGAGCCGGGGCTGCTCCGGCGGCCTGAGGCGAAACGCCGCAAATCGCGGAAAGCCAATGGTGGCGTGGGTTTAGACGGTGGCGGGGCGGGGCGGGCACTTGCCCTGAGGTCGCCCCGCGGTTTATGTTCTCGAAATTATGCGCCACATTATTTCGATCCTGCTCCAGAACGAGGCCGGGGCACTTGCCCGTGTGGCCGGTATGTTTTCCGCCCGCGGCTACAACATCGAGTCCCTTACGGTGGCGCCGACGCACGATGCCACGGTTTCGCGCCTGACCCTGGTCACCACCGGCAGCGATGCGGTGATCGAACAGATCATCAAGCAGTCGCGCAAGCTGATCGATATCGTCGAGATCGCCGATCTCACCAGCCGCGAGCACATTGAGAGCGAGTTGCTGATCCTCAAGGTCGAGGTCGACGCGGACGGCGGGCGCAGGATCGTCGAATGCGTGCGCCGTCACCGCGGCCTGGTGCTCGACGAGACCGCCACCACGCGCACGGTGCAGCTCACCGGCACCGGCGTCGAGGTCAACAGTTTCATTGCCGAGCTGTCCGGCATCGCTCGCGTGCTCGAGCTGGTGCGCAGCGGCACCGCGGCGCTGGAGTGCGGCGCCACCGTGCTGGCCCCGGCGGTCTGAGGCGCGCGCGCCGGCTTCCAGAAATCCTTTTTTCCCCGTCCCACAGAGGTAATCCGCAGTGAGCATCAACGTCTATTACGACAAGGACGCCGACCTTTCGATCATCCAGTCGAAGAAGGTCGTCATCCTCGGTTACGGTTCGCAGGGCCACGCCCATGCGCAAAACCTCAAGGACAGTGGAGTCGATGTCACCGTCGGTCTGCGCAAGGGCTCCAAGTCCTGGGCCAAGGCTGAAGGTGCGGGCCTCAAGGTCAAGGAAGTCGCCGAAGCGGTGAAGGGCGCCGACCTGGTGATGATCCTCGCTCCCGACCAGGACCAGAGGAAGATCTACGAGGACAGCGTCGCCGCCAACCTCAAGCAGGGCGGCGCACTGGCCTTCGCCCACGGCTTCAACATCCACTTCCAGCTGATCGAGCCGCGCCCCGACCTCGACGTCATCATGGTCGCGCCGAAGGGCCCCGGTCATCTGGTGCGTAGCACCTACACCCAGGGCGGCGGCGTGCCCAGCCTGATCTGCGTCCACCAGGACGCCTCCGGCCAGGCCAAGCAGATCGCTCTGTCCTATGCCTCCGCCAACGGCGGCGGCCGCGCCGGCATCATCGAGACCAGCTTCAAGGAAGAGACCGAAACCGACCTGTTCGGCGAACAGGCCGTGCTCTGCGGCGGCGCCACCGCGCTGGTGCAGGCCGGTTTCGAAACCCTGGTCGAAGCCGGCTACGCGCCGGAAATGGCCTACTTCGAGTGCCTGCACGAGCTCAAGCTGATCGTCGACCTGATGTACGAGGGTGGCATGGCGACGATGCGCTACTCCATCTCCAACACGGCCGAGTACGGCGACTACACGCGCGGTCCGCGCATCGTCACCGAGCAGACCAAGATCGAGATGAAGCGCATCCTCACCGAGATCCAGACCGGCCAGTTCGCCCGCGAATTCGTCCTGGAAAACCAGGCCGGCCAGCCGACCCTGAAAGCCCAGCGCCGCATCGGCGCCGAGCACCAGATCGAGAAGGTCGGTTCCAAGCTGCGTTCGATGATGCCCTGGATTTCCAAGAACAAGCTGGTGGACAAGGCAAAGAACTAAAGCAAATCTCCACCCGGCCGGCGCAGCCAGCCGGCAGGACCAGTCATCAGGAGATTTGCGCTGGTGAAGTTCGGGACGCCCTTAACCGGGCGTCCCTTCTTTTTTGAAATGCTTGCAACCCCGTAACACGGCGGCCTCACCGCCAGGATCAGCGCGCAATGGACGAAGCCCCGCTTCCCCGCAAAAGACGCAGAGGCATCTACCTGCTGCCGAACCTGTTCACCACCGGCACCCTGTTCGGCGGCTTCTACGCCATCGTTGCCGCCATGGGCGGAAACTTCGAGGACGCCGCCAAGGGCATTCTCTTCGCCATGATCGCGGACATGCTCGACGGCCGCATCGCGCGCATGACCAATACCGCCACTGATTTCGGCAAGGAGTACGACTCGCTCTGCGACATGGCCGCTTTCGGCATCGCGACCAGCATCGTGGTCTACGCCTACAGCCTGCATTTCCTGTCCGACTACCGCTACCTGCACGGCAAGCTCGGCGGCGTGCTGGCGCTGACCTACGCCGCCTGCGCCGCGCTGCGCCTGGCGCGTTTCAATGTCCTCACCGCCATCGCCGGCAGCAGCAAGGATTTCTTCGGCCTGCCCAGCCCGGCGGCTGCGGCCGCGGTGATATTTTTCGTATGGAAGGCGCGCGAGCTCGGCTTCAACGGTGACGAGGCAGCGGTGATCGTGCCGGCCTCGATCATCACCCTCGGCGTCGCCCTGCTGATGGTCAGCTCTGTGCGCTACAACAGTTTCAAGAAGCTCAACCTGTCCAAGCGCATGCGTTTCCTGCCGTTCGCCGCCATCATCGGCGCCCTGGCCCTGGTGTCGATCGATCCGCCCGGCATCCTGTTCCTGATCTTCTTCGCCTATGCCGCCTCCGGCCCGGTCGCGGCCCTGTTGCGGCGCCTGCGCGGCAAGCGCCTGCCGCCGCCACCCGCTGTGACCTGAACGCTTGCGGCAGAGGATGCCGGTTTCGATTTGGCAGCGGCCAAGACATCCGCTATAGTTTGTCAATCATGCCGTCCAACAGCAGCCATTTCGGTTCCTCCCGCGCAGCCTTCTCCGGCCGCTCGCTGCTGCTTGCGCTTCGACTTCTGCCGTAGGGCAGACAAGAACTCCACCCGCACGGGGGTAAATCCGTGTAAACCAGCAGTGTCCTGTCCAACACCTAACCGAATCAGGTTTGGCATGTTGAACGCCGGTTACGCATCAAAAAAATCAAGTTCTTAGAGATCGATTCCATGAGCAAGAAACAGCTGATCATTTTCGACACCACCTTGCGCGACGGCGAGCAGTCGCCCGGCGCCGCCATGACGCAGGACGAGAAGCTGCGCATCGCCCTGGCGCTGCAGCGCCTGCGGGTGGATGTGATCGAAGCCGGCTTCGCCGCCGCTAGCCCCGGCGATTTCGCCGCGATCCAGGCCATTGCCCGCGAGCTCACCGACACCACCGTGTGCTCGCTGGCGCGCGCCAATGCCGGCGATGTCACCAAGGCGGGCGAGGCCCTCAAGCTGGCGCGCCGCAAGCGCATCCATACCTTCATCGCCACCAGCCCGATCCACATGCAGATGAAACTGCGCATGGAGCCGGAGCAGGTGCTGGAAAGCGCCATCGGCGCGGTCAAGCTGGCGCGCCAGTACACCGACGACGTCGAGTTCTCCGCCGAGGACGCGGTGCGCTCCGACATGGACTTCCTCTGCCGCATCTTCGAGGCGGCGATCAAGGCTGGCGCCACCACCATCAATGTGCCGGATACCGTGGGTTACTCGATTCCAGAATTGTGGGGCGAGCGCATGCGCCAGCTGATCGAGCGCGTGCCGAATGCCGACAAAGTGGTGTGGTCGACCCATTGCCACAACGACCTGGGCCTGGCCGTCGCCAACTCCCTGGCCGCGGTGCAGGCCGGTGCGCTGCAGGTCGAGTGCACCATCAACGGCCTGGGCGAGCGCGCCGGCAACGCCTCGCTGGAAGAAATCGTGATGGCGGTGAAGACCCGCTCCGACGTGTTCGATGTCGAGACCCGCATCGACGCCACCCAGATCGTGCCCTGCTCGCGCCTGGTCTCCGGCATCACCGGTTATCCGGTGCAGCCGAACAAGGCCATCGTCGGCGCCAATGCCTTCGCCCACGAGTCCGGAATCCACCAGGACGGCGTGCTCAAGCATCGCGAGACCTACGAGATCATGCGCGCCGAGGACGTCGGCTGGGCCGCCAACAAGCTGACCCTGGGCAAGCTGTCCGGGCGTGCCGCCTTCCGCGCGCGGCTGGAGGAGCTGGGCTACAAGTTCCGCTCCGAAGGCGAGCTGGCCGAAGCCTTTGCCCGCTTCAAGGACCTGGCCGACAAGAAGCACGAAATCTTCGACGAAGACCTGCAGATGCTGGTGACCCAGGCCGACGCCGCGCGCTCCGAGGAGCGGGTGCAACTGGAATGGATGGAAGCTGCGTCGAAGACCGGCACACGCCCGATCGCCAAGGTCGCGCTCAATCTCGAAGGCGAGATCCACGAAGCGCAGGCCCAGGGCGATGGCCCGGTCGATGCCGTGTTCGCCGCCATCGAGAAACTGGTCGGCAGCGGCGCCAAACTGCTGCTCTACTCGGTCAACAACATCACCACAGGAACCGATTCACAGGGCGAGGTCACGGTGCGCCTGACCAAGGACGGCCGCGTGGTCAACGGCCTCGGCGCCGACACCGATATCGTCATCGCCTCGGCCAAGGCCTACGTCAATGCCATCAACCGGCTGGAAGTGCCGATCAGCGCGCATCCGCAGCGGATGTTCGAGCCCGTGCCCTGATGTCATCCTGACAAGCACCGGGCCATCCATGGCCCGGACTTTTCAAATAGGCAGAAACAAAAAAGCCCCGGACAGGTTTAGCTGTCCGGGGCTTCGTCGTTTCTGAAGCTTTAGTTCGCGCCGTTCTGCAGGTTGGTGTTGCCGCCGTTGTTGTCCAGCACCAGCACCGCAATCGGCGTGGCTGCGGGGCTGCCAGTGGGCGCGTCGATGGCGGCGATCTGCAACACGTTGCCGGCAGTCGGCAGCGTCACGCCCTTAGTGCCGCTGTCGAACAGCGTGACGCCCAGAGCGTTGGTGACCACGATTTCGTATTTGCCGGTGGCGACACCGGCGGTGGTCGAGAATGCCGGCGAAGTCGGGGAGGTATTGAAGGGATACTCCACCGTGGCGTTCGCGGTCTTGCCGGTGATGCCGCTGCCGGGCGCAATCAGAAAGAAATTGATCGGCCCGGTGCGCGAAGCCGCGTCGGCCACGAACTGCACATTGAACTGGCCATTGCTCGGCGCGCCCAGGTTTTCCTCGGCCACGAAACCTTTCTGCGAACCGTTGCCGATCTGGCCGGCGGCGAACACCGTGGTGACGTTGTTATGGTCGATGCTGGTGTTGTCGACGGTGAAGGTCACGCTGTTGCTGGTCAGCTGCGTCTTGTAGCTGCCCGTCGGCGGGTTGTCGATGCCGCTGCCGGTGCCGTAGCTGATGCCGCTGAAGGATGCGACGTTGCTCAATGCGGCATCCAGGCCGATCGAATCGGTGATGCCGTTGGCGATGCGGTATGCGCCGGCCAGCGGCGGCGTGCTGTTGTTATCGTTGCTGCAGGCCGACAGGGCCAGCACGCCGGCGCCGATGAGGCCAAAACAGTTGAGGCTGCGCTTCATGAGAGTTCTCCGTGACGTATTGAAACTAATGCCCTGGTGTCGCTTCCTTGCTACAGGCCACCGCCGACAACATGGTCTCCTCCCGGGCCGCCAAAAGATCGGCTACAGTTCTCCCTTATGGATTCCGCACGTCGCAAACAGTATCTGGACGCCCTGGGCATCGAGCCCTGGGTGCAACGCACAAAAGCGACGGCGCAACCGCCAATGGCGGCGGCGCCGGCCCTGAATCCCGAGATCGCTGCAGAAACAGCTCCGGTATCTCCTCAGAGCGCAGTTATGCCCCCGAAGTTCAAAACACCCCCTCCTGAGGCGCCTCCCGCGCCGGTTTTCGAGGTCCCGACCAGCTGGGAAGGCCTGCGCCCGGCCGTGGCCGGTTGCATGCGCTGCAAGCTGTGCAAGACCCGCACGAACACAGTCTTTGGCGTCGGCCTGCAGACCGCGTCGCTGATGGTGGTGGGCGAGGGCCCGGGCGCCGACGAGGATCAGCAGGGCGAGCCCTTCGTCGGCCGCGCCGGCAAGCTGCTCGACGAGATGCTCAAGGCCATCGGCCGCTCGCGCAATGAGCAGGCTGCGGAAAAATCCGTGTTCATCGCCAACGTGGTCAAGTGCCGCCCGCCGGGCAACCGCGATCCGGAAGCGGACGAGGTCGAAGCCTGCCGGCCTTACCTGGACCAGCAGATCCGCCTGGTCAAGCCCAAGCTGATCGTGGCCCTCGGCCGCATCGCCGCGCAGCGCCTGCTCGGCACCGATGCGCCGCTGTCCAAGCTGCGCGGGCCGGTGCATGAGTACGGCCCCGAGCGCACGCCGCTGCTGATCACCTATCACCCGGCCTACCTGTTGCGCAGCCCGGGCGAAAAAGCCAAGAGCTGGGCCGACCTCAAGCGCGTGCACCAGCTTCTGAACGGCTGAGCATGCGGTAAGCTGTTGCCGACCGCCCCCGGGGAAGGCGGCATGGAACTGATGGCATGAGCGCGCAACCGAAACCAGGCTGGCAGATTTTGCCGATGCATGTCTCCCACCTGCCGCAGGTGCTGGAGATCGAGCGTCGTGCCTATCCGTTTCCCTGGTCCGACGGCATCTTCCGCGACTGCCTCAAGGCCGGCTACAGCGGCTGGATCCTCAGCGACGAATACGGCGCCATCATCGGCTACGCCCTGATGAGCATGGCGGTGGACGAAGCCCATGTCCTCAACCTGTGCATCGATCCCTCCGGCCAGCGGCAGGGGCTGGGGCGGATGCTGCTGCAGCACATGATCAGGCTGGCCCGCGCGGCCAATGCCACCATCGTGCTGCTGGAAGTGCGCAAGACCAACAAGGCGGCCATCCAGCTGTACGAAGGGCAGGGCTTCCAGCGTCTGGGCCTGCGCAAGGGTTATTACCCGGCGCATGAGGGCCGCGAAGACGCCCTGGTGCTGGGTTTCGACATCGTCTGACCGGCTGTCCAACCTTCACTCCACCGACCAATCCGCCATGAGCGCGAAGCGCCGCAGCCAGATCGCCTGGGCCTTCAACGCCTGGGCCAATCACGCTTTCTCCACCACCATCCTGGTCGGCTTCTTTCCGATCTTTCTCGGCAAGTACTGGGGCAAGGACCTGCCCGGCGCCACCTCCACCTTCTACCTCGGCCTGACCAATTCGGCGGCCAGCTTCGTCGTCATGCTGATCGCGCCCTGGCTCGGCGCGCTGGCCGATCTGCGTGGGCAGAAAAAGCGCTACCTCGGTTGGTTCACCGCGCTCGGCGTCGTCGCCAGCGCCGCGCTGGCCTTCATCGGCGCCGGGCAATGGCTGTGGGCGCTGATCGTATTCGCCGTCGCCTCGATCGGCTTTTTCGCCAGCTACTCGTTCAACGATGCGCTGTTGGTGCAGGTAGCCGAAGCTCAGGAATCGGATCGCGTCTCTTCCTTCGGCTTCGCCATGGGCTATCTCGGCGGCGGCATCCTGTTCCTGCTCAATGTGCTGATGGTGCTGTACCCGCAGAAATTCGGCCTGGCCGATGCCACGGCGGCGACACGCGCCGCCTTCATCAGCGTAGCGCTATGGTGGGGCCTGTTCTGCCTGCCCCTGTTCCGCTACGTGCCGGAGGCTCCGGCGGTCGAGGCATCGACCGGTTGGCGCGAGCTGTGGGAAACGTTGAAGAAAGTCATCCGCAACAAGCCGGTGCTGCAGTTCCTCATCGCCTACTGGCTGTACATCGACGCCATCGGCACCCTGCAACAAATGGCCGTCGACTTCGGCAGCAAGCTGGGCTTCTCCACCAATGTGCTGATCACCGCCATGCTGATGGTGCAGTTCATCAGCTTTCCCGCCGCCTGGGCCTTCGGCCCCCTGGCCGCCTGGATCGGCACCAAGCGCGCCATCTACCTCGGCCTGGCCGTGTTCTTCGTGGTCAGCATCTGGGCCTACTTCATGCAGACCGAGCGGCAGTTCTACGAGATGGCCGTGGCGGTGGCCCTGGTGCAGGGCGGGGTGCAGGCGCTGTCGCGCTCCTATTTCTCGCGACTGATCCCGCCGGAACGCTCCGGAGAGTATTTCGGCTTCTACAACATGCTCGGCAAGTTCGCGGCCGTGCTGGGGCCGCTGGTAGTCGGCCTGGTGGCCCTGACCACCGGCAATTCGCACCTGTCGATCGCCGTGCTGGCGGTGTTCTTCCTGGTCGGCGCCATGCTGCTGTCACGGGTGCAGGAGCCGCGAACCGGCGTCTGATACCCCAGTCATGGCGAACAAGCACTAAAATCGCGCATGACCCACGAAAAATCCCTGACCTATTCCGAGTACCTGAAACTCGACGGCCTGCTCGGCCAGCAACAGCCGCTGTCCGCCGAGCACGACGAGCTGCTGTTCATCGTCATCCACCAGGTTTATGAGCTGTGGTTCAAGCAATGCCTGCACGAACTGCGCTACCTGCGCACCGCTTTCGAAGCCGGCGACACGCCGCGCGCCCTGGCCACGCTGAAGCGCACCCTGACCATCCTCAAGACCCTGGTTGGACAGGTCGACATCCTCGAGACGATGACGCCGCTGTCGTTCAATGCCTTCCGTTCGCGCCTGCAGGCTTCCAGCGGCTTCCAGTCGTTCCAGTTTCGCGCAGTCGAATTCCTGCTCGGCCACAAGCGCGCGGCGGCGCTGGAAAACTATCCGCCGGAAAGCCATGAGCACGCCGGACTGCGGCAGCTGATGGCCGAGCCTTCGATCTACGACGCCTTCCTGCGCTACCTCAAGGTCAACGGCGTTGCCGTGCCGGAACCCGCCCTGCACCGCGATCCCGCGCAGCCGACCGTTGCGGACGAGGCGGTGCAGCAGGCCCTGCTCACCGTATACCGCACCCTGCCATTTCAGGCCCAGGTGTGCGAGCGCCTGGTGGATCTTGACGAGGGCCTGCAGGAATGGCGCTACCGCCACGTCAAGATGGTCGAGCGCACCATCGGCGCCAAGCCCGGCAGCGGCGGCTCGTCCGGCGCCGCTTACTTGCGCAACACCTTGTTCACGCCCCTGTTCCCCGACCTCTGGGCCATCCGCGCGCAGCTGTAGAGACGGTTTCCAGTGTCCAGTTTCCAGACAAACCAGGCAGCTTGATCAGTTCGTTTTTGCTTCTCTGGAAACCGGAAACTGTTTTAGAGCCGCAGCGCTGCCACCGCTTGCGCCAGCTCGCGTTGCGCAGCCGCATCGGGCCCAACCAGATAGCGCAGCCGCAGGTACAGCACGCAGATCGCCTGCACCGCCGCCGCCAGATCGGGCCGGCCTGCAGCCACCCGGCTTGCGAAATCCTGCGGCCCCTCGTCGGGGCGCTGCTCGAATCCCGCGCGCGCCAGCCGTTTGCGCGCCTTCAGCCACTGCTGCTGCACTGGGTCTTCTTCGCGCCTGGGCAGGAACTGCCGCATCAGGCTCAGGCCGAGCACGCCCAGGATCAGGCTGATCGCCACGGTCAAGGCCAGGATCATGTCGCTCCAGTCGGCCAGGCCGAGTCGGCCCAGCACTTCCGTTTGCAGATCCGGGCCGTAACCCAGCACCCAGCGGTTCCATTCGGCATTGGCCCAGTCCCAACGCGCTTCGAGCAGGGCGCGCAGCTGGTAGCTGCGCCGCGAAGGGTCGAGATAGGCCGGCAGCTCGTCGCTGCCTTCGAGCGCGGCGCCGATGCCTTTCTCGATGCGCTGCGGCGACACCGCCGCGGTGGGATCGACGCGGATCCAGCCCTGTCCGGCCAGCCACACTTCGCTCCAGGCATGGGCGTCGGATTGCCGCACCAGATAGTAATCGCCGTAGTCGTTCTTGCTGCCGCCCTGGTAGCCGGTGACTACCCGCGCCGGGATGCCGGCGGCGCGCATCAGCACGGTGAAGCTGCTGGAGTAGTGCTCGCAGAAGCCGCGGTGCGTGTCGAACAGGAATTCGTCGACGCTGTCGCGGCCCAGCACCGGCGGATGCAGGGTGTAGTAGAAAGCGTTGCCGCGGAACATCTCGAGCGCGGCCTTGACCATGCCGATATCGTCGAGGCCTTGCTCTCGCCATTGCCGCGCCAGGGCGCGGGTGCGTGGATTGGAGCCGATAGGCAATTGCAGGAAGACCCTGCGCTGCGCCTCCGGCAATTCGGTCTGCAGGCGGTAGTGAGGATGCGAGGTGAGCTGGTACAGGCGCCGTTCCTTCACTTCGGCGCCGGCCACCAGCTGGTAGTCGGCGGTGAGCGTCGCATCCTGCGGCAGCCCGGTGCGGCTCGGCAGGTCCAGTGCCAGCAGCCAGGGCCGGCGTTGCGCTTCCAGGGTGATCTCGTAACGGTAGGCCGGATCGCCCAGTTCCGCGGTGGCGGCAACGCTGGCCGGGCGCAGCCCGGCCTTCCAGCGGCGGCCATCGAAGTTCGCCAGCACCGGGCCGCGCCAGTACAACTCGTCGGCCGGCGGCACCGCGCCGTCGAAGCGCACCCGGAACGCCACCTCGTCCGACTCGATCAGGTTCTGGATCTCGCCCGGCGCCATATCGTCGCCAAGGCCGCTCTGCGCCGCGCCGGCATCGGTGGGCAGTCCCCACAGCGGGCCGGGGATGCGCGGGAACAGCAGGAACAGCACCACCATCAGCGGCAGGGCATGCAGCACTAGGCGTCCGCCCAAGCGCAGCGAAGCGCGCAGCGGCAGTGCGGCATCCGGATGATTGGCCTCCACCAGCAGGCTGGTGATGAGCACGGCGCAAACCAGCAGGTATACCACTGTCCATATTTCCTGCGAGAACAGGAAATGCGTGATCAGGATGAAGTACATCAGCTGCACCATCACCATCACATCGCGGCGCGTGTTCAGCTCGGTCAGCTTGAGGCTGGCCATCACCGTCAGCAATGCCACACCGGCGGTCTGCCCGGCGACATTGCCGTACTGCGCATACACCGCGATGAAGGCGCCGAAGGTCAGGGCAAAGCGGATCATGCGCGGCATCGGGCGCCACTGCCGCAGCGTCGCCAGCAGCCGCCATAGGCCGATGGCCAGCACCGCCAGGATTTCCCACAGGGGCAGGCGCTGCAGGTGCGGCGCCAGCACGATGGCCAGCACCGCCAGCAGGCGCAGCAACACGGCGCGGGGCAGGAAATCGATCATGCGGCCAGCCGCTTCAGCTCGGCTTGATACGTGTCGAGCATCGCTACGCTGAAACAGGCGAAGACGATTTCTTCGATGGCGGGACTCTGCGGCAGCACGCTCCGCACGGCACTCACGGCAATTGCGGTGGCTTCAGCGACAGGGTAGCCATACACGCCGCAACTGATGGCAGGGAAGGCGAGACTGCGCAAACCTTTTTCACGCGCCAGCGCCAGCACGCTGCGGTAACACCCTGCCAGTAGTTCCGCTTCGCCACGACCGCCACCCTGCCACACCGGGCCGACGGTATGAATGATCCACGGTGCCTTGAGACGATGCCCGGCAGTGATGCGCGCCTCGCCGGTGGGGCAGCGCACGCCGGGCCGCAGCTGTGGCAGCTCCCTGCATTCGGCCAGCAGGCCGGGGCCGGCGGCGCGATGGATGGCGCCGTCGACACCGCCGCCACCGAGCAGCGTTTCATTGGCGGCGTTGACGATGGCATCCACCGCCAGCGTGGTGATGTCGGCCTGTAAAGCACGCAGCACACTCATCGCGGCGCCTCGTACAGCGCCAGCGCCTTCAGGCACTCGTGCCGGTGCAGATCGCCGCGTCCCGGCGCCTGCGAGAACTCCGGCAGGCGCAGGCCATAATTGCGGCCCTCGCTCTCGGCATCCAGCACCCAGCGCGCCATCTGCGACAGGCGCCGCTCGGCATCCCAGGCCGGCGGCATCGAGCTCCAGTCGAGCCATAGTTCCTTTTCCAGCGTCTCAGCAAACAGCTTGACCTGTGGCGTCTGCAGTTTGGACATGCTCTTCCAGTGGATCGAGCGCATCGCATCGCCGCGCTGGTAGCTGCGCAGGCCGGCGAATTCCTCCTGGCCCTGGCGCATCCCCGCGCGCGGGCCGGTGCCGCCGCTGGTGGCGGGCGCCCGCTCGCCTTTCGCTGCCGGCCGTGGATAGACCAGGCAGGCCATCTCCAGCTCGATCCAGGTCCAGGCGTGGAACAGGCCCAGCGGGAACTCGGTGAGGATCGAGAAGCGCGGCGCCGGCAGCCAGCCGCGGCGCGGCGCCGGCAGCGTCAGCGTCAAGGTGCCGCCCTGCTGGCCGGCAAGGTCGGTGCTGCCTACCGGCGTCTGATCCGACCAGCCGGCGCGCAGGGCATAGCGCGGCGGCGCGGCCGGGTTTTCCAGTTCCAGCACGAAGCGCGCGGTATCCCCGGCAAAGGCCGCCTGCACGCGTCCACCGCGCACCACGATGTTGACCAGGTTGGCGTGGGTGTGGTGCATCGACACCAGGCCCAGGCCGGACAACAGGAAGGTCAGGGCGAAAGCCATGCTGTTGCTGTAGTTCATCGAGCCCAGCAGCATCACCAGCAGCAGCAGGCCGAAGCCGTAGCCGTAACGGGTGGGCAGGATGTAGACGCGGCGCCGCGATATTTCCACCGGCCCCGGCACACGCTTGAGCCGGGTGAAGATCCAGGCGTCGATGCGCCGCCGCATCGCCTTGAACGGCTGCGTCAGGATCAGGGCGAAGCGTTCCCCCGATTGCCGCAGGCTCGCTCCCGCGCTCATGCGATTTCCCGGATAGCGCTCAGGGAATCGGAACCGAGGCGAGAATCTCCGCCACGATCGGCGCCGAGCTGTCGCGTTCGATGGCACTGAGGCGATGCCCGGCCACCGCGGCGAACACCGCCTGCAGATCTTCCGGAATCACGCCGCTATGGCCTTCGAGCAAGGCCCAGGCCTGGGCGCAGCGGCGCAGCGCCAGCCCGGCGCGCGGCGACAGCCCCATGCGCAGGGCTGGGTGCTCGCGCGTCGCCTTGATCAGCGCCATCAGGTAATTGAGCAGAGCCGGCGAGGTGCGCACTTCCTGCACCTGCTTCTGCAGCGCCAGCAGCTGTTCCGGCTCCAGCGCCGGCGGCGTTTCCGCCAGCAGGTCGCGGCGCTCGCGCTCCAT